>Ga0310697_10005951_pt1 | contig 11687 bp, 9 predicted proteins | sample 172DNAGHGlowgp2_FD_203883 | JGI IMG/M metagenome (GOLD analysis project Ga0310697, IMG submission 203883) | Sheep rumen microbial communities from Palmerston North, Manawatu-Wanganui, New Zealand - 1728 DNA GHGlow gp2 (v2) (version 2) | ecosystem: Host-associated > Mammals > Digestive system >... | reverse complement strand
CCCTCCTTTCTTGCAAAGATGGTCTGGTAGCGCTCGGCATCCTCGGGTTCGGGCTCACGGTTGATGTAATAGGGCAGCGGGGTGTTACCCAGGTTGTACAGGTCACGCTTGAACTGGTCATGGTCGCCGTCATAGAGGAAACGCAGCGTGCGGCCTCTCGAGGTGGTGTTGTCGATGACCTCGGCCACCATCGAGTCGTCCAGGCCAAAGTAGAGTTTATTGCCGATGCGTATCTTGCGTGCTGGCTCGACGAGCACGTCCCACAACTTGTTGCTGGGATTCAACTCGCGCAACAAGAACACCTCGATGCGGGCGCCCGTCTTCTCCTTGTTGCCATACAACTTGGCGGGGAATACCTGTGTGTCGTTAAACACCATCAGGTCATGAGGGTTGAAATACTGAAGAATCTCCTTGAACACTCGATGCTCGATCTCGTTACTGCGCTTGTGCAACACCATCAGTCGCGACTCGTCGCGCACGGGAGCGGGATATGAGGCAATGAGATCCTCGGGCATCCGGGTATCGAATTCTGAAAGTTTCATGTTATCTCAATATGGAATTAATATTACACTTCATGTTTTGTTGTTCACTTGATCTGTGGCGTGCGCTTGGGCGGGGCGTCGCAGCGGGGTTTGGGTTGCTGCTGGCGAGCCAGGCGCTCAGCCTTCTGGCGGGCGGCACGCTCGCGGTTCTCGATGCGCTCACGCTCGAGACGCTCGGCAGCGGCCTGCTCGGGCGAGACATAGGTCTCATGGTCAAGCATGTCGACAAGTCCCTCCAGGGTGAGGCACTTGTCGATGGTGATGTCACCCACACGGGTGCGGCGCAGGGCTGTCAAGTGGGCTCCGCTGCCCAGAGCCACGCCGATGTCGCGTGCCAGGGCTCGGATGTAGGTGCCCTTGCTGCACACGACCCTAATCTGCAGCGTGGGTTCTTGGGGCAGTCCGCATTGCAGCACCTCTATCTCATCGATAACGAGGGTTTTGGGTCTGATTTCCACGTCTTGTCCCTTGCGGGCCAACTTGTAGGCGGGCTTGCCGTCGATCTTGCAGGCCGAGAACGAGGGCGGCACCTGCTCGATGCTGCCCGTGAACTGCTCTTGCAGCACGCGGTCGATGAGGGCCCGGTCAATGTGCTGCCACTCATAGGTCTCATCGACCTGGGTCTCAAGGTCATAACTGGGCGTGGTGGCACCCAATCTCAAGTCGGCGATATATTCCTTGACACCTGCCTGCAACTCGTCGATGCGCTTGGTGGCATGACCGGTGCACAGCAACAGCACGCCCGTGGCCAGCGGGTCGAGGGTGCCGGCATGGCCCACCTTGACCTGGCGCGTCCCCAGGTGGGTGCGCAACACGGCACGCACCTTCTTGACCGCGGCAAAGGATGTCATCCTCAACGGCTTGTCGATGCAGAATATTTCACCTTCTATCGGGTTCAGCATACTCTCTTTTCAAAAATTGAAAGCAACAGATACAAAATAAAAACAACTATCTATGCCCTTATTGTCGTTAAACGATTGCACTGGTCGCCACTATTGTTTTCTTATCATCAACAGTCAACGCTCACATTGCAGGGGCAGGCATCAACTGTGACAGGACGATGGCGACAAGGCCGGCGATGATGCAATAAACGCCAAACCACACCAGTTTGCCACGCTTGACAATGTTGATCATCCACTTACAGGCCAGGCAACCGGCCACAAAGGCGGCGATGAAGCCCACCACCAGCGGCAATGCGCCGATGCCGCCAAAGGCTTCCTCGCCCTTCACGGCCTTGAGCACGTCGAGCAAGGCCTCGCCCAGGATGGGCGGGATGACCATCAGGAAGGAGAACTGTGCCAGTGACTCCTTCTTGTTGCCCAGCATGAGTCCAGTGGCGATGGTGCTGCCCGAGCGCGATAGTCCCGGCATCACGGCACACGCCTGGGCGATGCCGATGATCAAGGCGTCACGCCATGAGATTCTCTCCTTGGGCCGCGGCTTGGCATAGTAGGAGAAAATGAGCAACGCAGCGGTGAGCAACAACATGCAGCCCACAATGAGCAGGCCGCTGCCGAAGATCTCTTCTACCTTGTCCTTAAAGAAAACGCCCACAATGCCGATGGGTATCATCGACACCAGAATGTTCAGGAAATACTTGGTCTCGTCGTTCATCTTGAACTTGAACAAGCCCTTCAAGATCCAGTCGATCTCGCTCCACAGCACGACAAAGGTGCTCAACACCGTTGCCACATGCACCAGCACGGTAAAGGTGAGGTTGTCGGCACCATCGATGCCAAACAGATAACTGCCAATGGCCAGATGGCCACTGCTACTCACAGGGAGATACTCCGTCAGACCCTGGACAATGCCCAGAATCAATGCTTCTAACCAACTCATGCTGTTTATGCGTTATTCTCCTCGTTATCGGCTTGTTTGTTGTCTTTCTTGCGGAAGATGATGGCAAATGCCATGAGGACAAAGCCCAGGAATGCGATGATGGGTCCTGTGGTCACGCGGCTGCTTTCAAACAGGTTCTTGTTGAACGTGTCACCGACGTTGGCATCACCCGTCATCAGCCAGAAGCCGATGACGATAAGCAACAAGCACACAGCCATCATGATGAAGTTGATCTTGCCCAGGGGATAGGATACCTTGTCATTGGCCTTGTTCTTGACTTGAGTTTTCTTTTCTTGAGTTGCCATTATATTATTATTATTATATTTGTTTGTCTTGAGTTTTTAGTCACTGGATGTTGTGTGCAGGACATGACGCTAAAAGTGCATATCACTGCAATTTGCTGCAAAATTACAACATCAAACCCCGTTTGTCAATAGTTTCTCCCTGATTATTTTGTTAAATAAGCAAAACAACTACCACTGAGCCCCCTTGGCTCACCCGCAAAAACCTGTGTTTTGTGTGAGGCTGTATCAAAACCCATCCCACGAAACAAAGGTCGGGCTTGGCACGAACCCTGCGGGGCTAATGCTAATTACACGAATTGTTGTTTTATTACTGGTTACTTAATAGTTGACATCAGGCGGTCTCAAAGGCCTCGGCAACCGGTTTGAGGTTGTCGATGATATCGATGTGCTGGGGACACTGTGCCTCGCACTGGCCGCACTCGATGCACTCGCTGGCCTTGCCGTGGTTCTTGGCCAGCAGATCATAGTAGAGTTTGCTGTTCCCCTTTTGATCCGGGAATTGACGCAGGTTATTGTACAGGTTGAAGTACTCGGGAATGGCAATGTGCTGCGGGCAACCGTCGGTGCAGTAGTGGCAGGCGGTGCAGGGCACGACAATCGAGTCGCGAATGACCTGGGTAGCACGGGCAATGATGGCCTGTTCCTCATCGTTGAGAGGCTGGAAATCCTGCATGTAGGCAGTGTTGTCCTCGAGTTGCTCCATCGTGCTCATGCCGCTCAACACGGTCAGCACATTAGGCAACGAGGCGCAGTAGCGTATGGCCCACGAGGCCGGGCTGGCATCAGGATTATAGTCCCTGAACAGACGCTCCACATCCTCGGGCACACGGGCCAGTGAGCCGCCCTTGACGGGCTCCATCACGATGACCGGCTTGCCGTGGCGTGTGCACAGGTCATAGCACGTGCGCGCCTCGATGGCAGGACTATCCCAGTCGAGGTAATTAATCTGCAACTGCACAAACTCGGCCTCGGGATGCCGCTCCAGTATCTCGGCCAACAGGTCAGAACTATCATGGAACGAGAAACCGATGTGGCGGATGCGCCCCACGGCTTTCTTGCGCTGGAGGAAACCCCAGCCGTCCATCTGCTCCATCACCTTGACGCGCTCGCGATTGAGGGCGTGTAACCAGTAGTAGTCAAAGTACTCGACCCCGCACTTCTCCAACTGCTCGTTGAAGATGCGCTCCAAGTCGCCCTCGTCCTTGATAGCCCACACGGGCATCTTGCTCGTCACAGTGAAGGTCTCGCGAGGATAACGCTTGACCACAGCCTCGCGCAGGGCTGTCTCGCTGGCACCGCCGTGATAGGGATAGGCCGTGTCAAAGTAGGTAAACCCTTGCTCGATAAAGCGATCGGCCATCGCCTTGAATTTCTCGATGTCGATGCTCGTCTGGTCGTTAGCGTCGGTGAGCGGGAGACGCATCAGTCCAAATCCAAGTTTTCTCATATCCTGCTTGATTTATTGTGTTGATAGTATCTTTAATTGGGTAAAACGCTTCACGCCGCGCAGGTAGTGGGCCGTGATGATGTTGACGCGCTCCTCGGGCAAGGACTTGAGCAGGTTGACCGTGGGCTGTGACGTGTAGTTTTTCCTCATTTTGCGGAAGTCGCGGTGGGCGCGCACGATGGCCCACGCGTCACCAAAGTGGAATTTCACTATGGCCATACCAAAGGCCAGCGTGTCCATCAGTCGGCGCACCAGCAGCAGACGCTTTCCCTCGCTGGCGGGCAGGTTCTTGTGCAGCAGCAACAGGTTGTTGCGGAAGTTGAGGTAGGTCTTGCGGGGATTGCCTTGAGGCAGGCTGCCGCCGCCCAGGTGATAGACGTGGCTTGTCGGCACCATCATCAACTCGTTGCCGGCCAGGCGGATGCGCCAGCACAAGTCAATCTCCTCCATGTGGGCAAAGAAATCCTTGTCCAGCCCGCCCAGGTCTTTATAGACCTTACTGCGCACCATCAGGCAGGCCCCGGTAGCCCAGAAGACGCTCTTAGGGCCGTCGTCATACTGGCCCTTGTCCTCCTCCAGGAACTCAAAAATGCGGCCTCGGCAATAGGGGTAGCCGTGGCAGTCGATGTATCCGCCTGCCGCACCGGCATACTCAAACATCTGCCTGTTGTCGTCGCGGTCGTGCAGCAACTTGGGCATCACAGCGCCCACGTCGGCATGACGCTCCATGTAATCGAGCAGCGGATTGAGCCATCCCCGCGGCGTGCGCACGTCGCTGTTGAGCAGCACCGTGTAGGGGTACATCGTCTGCTCAATGGCCAAGTTATAGCCCTGTGCAAAACCGTGATTCTGGTCAAATTTCAACACCTTTACCTCGGGGAACTCGTCCTGAAGCACCTGCAGGCTCTCGTCGGTGCTACCGTTGTCAGCAACGATGACATCGGCAATGGCGGCATCGGTACCCGATATCACAGAGGGCAGGTATCGCCGCAGCAAGGCGGCACCGTTCCAGTTCAATATGATGACAGCAACTCGTTTCACTAAAATTTCTAAGTTTCTGGTTTTTAGTCCCTAAATTACCTGGGCATCGACACTCAAGTCGTCGTTCAAGGCCAGCAGTTTCACGTTCACTATCTGGTTGGCCAGGCTCATGTCGGGTTCCACATTCACACGGATGTAATTGTCGGTGAAACCGTGCATCTTGCCCTTGCCACGACCATGCTCGAGCAGCACGGGTCGCACGGTGCCCAGGTAGCGGCGCGTGAAATCGGCTTGCTTCTGGTCGCTCAGGGCTATCATGCGGGCGGCACGCTCCTGCTTGTCTTGCCGGGCGACGATGTAGGGGATGCGTAAAGCCATGGTGCCCGGTCGCTCACTGTAGGGGAACACATGCAGGTGCTGCACGTCAAGGCTCGCAATGAAGCCGTAACTGTCCTCAAACAGATCGGGCGTCTCGCCGCGAGTGCCCACCATCACGTCCACCCCAATAAAACAGTCGGGCATCAACGCTCGGCACCGCTGCACCTTGTCGGCAAACAACTGACGGTCATAGTGGCGGCGCATCAACCTCAACACAGGGTCGCTGCCACTCTGCAACGGGATGTGGAAGTGCGGCATGAAGGCGCGCGAGCGTGCACACCAGTCAATCATCTCGTCGGTAAGCAAGTCGGGCTCAATCGATGAGATGCGGTAACGCTCGATGCCATCGATGCCATCAAGAGCCTTCAGCAGGTCAAGGAACGACTCGCCTGTGTTCTTGCCAAAGTCGCCTATGTTGACACCGGTGATGACGATTTCCTTACCGCCGTCGGCAGCCACCTCGCGGGCCTGAGCCGTCAACTGGGCTATGGTACCGCTACGGCTGCGCCCGCGCGCTGCCGGAATGGTGCAATAACTGCACCAGTAGTCACACCCGTCCTGCACCTTGAGCCAGTAGCGGGTGCGGTCGCCACGGTCACACGAGGGTGAGAACGTGCGTATGTCGAGCGACGGCGTGACGGCCAACTGCCGTTGCCTGTCCTCAAACCATTGTGTCACATAACGGGCGATCTCGGCCTTGTGCTCGCTGCCCAGCACGATATCCACGCCCTCGATCTCGGCAATCTCCTTGCCCTTGAGTTGGGCATAACAGCCCGTGACCACCATCAACGCATCAGGATACTGGCGGATGAGGTGGCGGATGTGCTGGCGGCACTTGCTGTCGGCCAGGGCGGTCACGCTGCATGTGTTGACCACGCACACGTCGGGCACCTCGCCTTGAGCGACGGGCACAATGCCCTGCTCGGCGAGCAGCGACTGCATGGTGGCGGTCTCTGAGAAGTTGAGTTTACAACCCAGGGTCTCGAGTTTTACCTTATGTGTTGGTGCGGCACTCATTTATCTCTTGCGGCCACGGGGTTTACCTGAACGGCTGGACTTGCGGCCAGGCTTACCGGGTTTGTTATCGCGGGCTTCACGGGCTTGACGACGCGTGCTGTTGCCACGGGCTCCGCGTTGCTGGCGTCGCGACGCGCTGCCGCCCTCGTACTGCATGCGCTGGCGTTCATCGCGCGACAGGCGTCCGCCGGTGCTGCGACTGTTCTGCTCGGTGATGGGTTCACGGTCGATGCGGTGGGTGTTGGCTGGATTCTCCTTGTCGACGAGCACAAAGTCGAGTTGCTTCTTGATCAGGTCGGCACGTGCCACCTGGATGGTGATGTTGTCACCCAGGCGATACACCTTGCCGCGACGACGTCCGCGTATACAGTAATTCTTCTCGTCAAACTCGTAAAAATCGTCGTCCAAGCCACGAATGCCCACCAGACCCTCGCAATGAGTCTCGTCGAGTTCGACATACAGTCCCCACTCGGTAACACCCGAGATATGGCCTGTGAAAACGCCGCCCAGACGCTCGCCCATAAACTCAACCTCTTTATATTTAATTGAGGCGCGCTCGGCGTTGGCCGCCAGTTGCTCCTGGGCGCTCATGTGCTTGCACTGATCTTCAAGTTTGACGGGGTCGACGCTCTTCTCGCCAGCGGCGTACTTGTCAAGCAAGCGGTGTACCGTCAAGTCGGGATAGCGACGGATGGGCGAGGTGAAATGGGTATAGTAGTCAAAGGCCAGACCATAGTGGCCAATGTTGGTGGCACTGTAGACAGCCTTAGCCATCGAGCGGATGGCCAGTATGGCAAGCATCTCTTCCTCGGGTTTGCCCTTGGCCTGCTCCAGCATCTTGTTGATTGACTTGTTGATGTCGCGGCCGGAGCCCTTGGTGCGCACCTTGTAGCCAAAGTGTGCCGCGATGTCGGCAAAGTTCTGCAGTTTGTCAAGGTCAGGCTGGTCGTGGATGCGGTAGACAAAGGCCTTGGCGGTTCTGTTCTTGGCCACCTTGCCGATGTGCTCGGCCACCTTGCAGTTGGCCAGCAGCATAAATTCCTCGATGAGTTTGTTGGCATCCTGGGCCTCATGCACATGCACGGCGATGGGCTTGCCCGTCTCGTCGATGTCAAACTTGATTTCCTCACGGTTAAAGGACACCGAGCCGCCCTCCTCAAAGCGGCGCTTGCGCAACTGCTTGGCCATCTCGTTGAGCACGGCGAGTTCATCGGCCAGGTCGCCCTTGCCGGTCTCCAGGATGTGCTGGGCCTCCTCATAGGAGAAGCGCCTGTTGCTGCGCGTCACCGTGTGGCATATTTTGTATTTCTTCACCTTGGCCTCGGCATCCATCTCCATGACGACCGAGTGGGTGAGTTTGTCCTCATCGGGGCGCAGCGAGCAGATGTTGTTGCACAGTTTCTCGGGCAGCATGGGGATGGTGCGGTCTACCAGATAGACCGACGTGGCGCGCTCATAGGCCTCCTTGTCGATGATGGAGCCAGGCGTGACATAGTGGCTCACGTCGGCGATGTGGACACCGATTTCCCAGTTGCCGTTTTTCAGTTTCTCGATCGACAAGGCGTCGTCAAAGTCCTTGGCATCGGCGGGGTCGATGGTAAACGTCGTCACGTCGCGCATGTCGCGGCGACTGGCGATTTCCTCAGGCGTGATGCCGGCATCCAGGGCCTCGGCCGCCTGGGTCACATTCTCGGGATACTTGTAGGGCAAACCAAACTCGGCCAGAATGGCGTGAATCTCGGCATTGTTCTCACCGGCCACACCCAGCACGTCGACCACCTCGCCGATGGGCGAGTTGGCATCCTCGGGCCAGTCCACGATTTTCACAACCACCTTGTCACCGGTCTTGCCACCGGCGAGTTTATCGAGCGGGATAAATATGTCGGTTGCCAGGAACTTGCTGTCGGTGGCCAGTTGGGCAAAATACTTGAGCACCTGCAATGTGCCGACAAACACCTGCTCCTTGCGCTCAAGGATTTTCACGACCTCGGCCTCGGGCTCCATGCCATGACGCGCAGCGCTGATGTGCACCAGCACACGGTCGCCATTGAGGGCGTGCATCGAGTTGCGCTCGGCCACCATGATGGGCAAGCCGTCATCGCTGGCCGTGTCGACACTGTTCTTGCCGTTGCTGCGACGGATGAAGACGCCCTCGGCAACCGACGACCTGTTCACTGCCTTGTAACTGCCAGCGGACACCTCGTTGAGGAAGCCGTCAACGGCAAGTTGCTCAAGTATCTCGACGATGAGGGCACGACGCTTGGGTGTGTTGGCGCCCACGGCCGACGACACTTGCTTGTAGTTGAACGAGGACTCGCCCTGCTCGTTAAAGAAGTTGATGACCCTGTCATGGAACTCTCGACGTTCCTGTTTCAATGATTGTAATCCGCTTTTTTTTGCCATATTGTGTATCGTTATTTTCTTTCTCTGATTTTGATAACCCTACAAAGATAATGATTTTTATTGACATCGGCACCGCTTTTACCTAATAATTTGCTAAAACCCACGATAAATCGGCAATTGGCGATGGCAAACAGGGCGCTGGCCCCACATGGCGACGGGCGCCGGTAACTATTTTTCACTTTTATCTTATGGCGGGATTTGAGTTTCTTTGTATATTTGCAGCCAAATCACCCCGATTGGGTACCCTGCTAAAAACATCTGATATGCGTAAATCCACAATATATAGCCTTCTATTTATGGTTCTGCTCATGTTGCTGCCCGTCACCGCAGCAGCCCAGCAGACTAATGATATCAATAAACCCACCCGCACCCGAGTAAAGGACCACGACAACAAGGACAAAAAGCAAGACAAGAAAGAGGATACCCAGAACAACAAGAAAAAAGAGAACACCTCGGCGCCCCAAAAGGACGAGAAACCTGCACCTGGCAAGCCCGAGGCCAACAAGCCAACCGGCGACAAACCCGCTGTCGACACCGCGACCAAGAAGGCCGAGGCCCCTAAGCCCAAGCCCAGGAACAAGGTCAACACCGAGAACACCCAGTTTGACGGCATCGACGTGTCTAAGCACCAGGGCAACATCGACTGGGCCGAACTCAAGAAGAATCCTCAAATCAAGTATGTCTATATCAAGGCGACCGAAGGCAGCGACTATGTTGACCCCAAGTACAAGGAAAACATCCGCAATGCCCGCAAGAACGGCTTCAAGGTGGGCAGTTACCACTTCCTGACCAACAAGTCGAGCGCAAGGTCTCAGTTCCAGAATTTCATCCGCAACGCCAACAGGGATGAGCAGGACCTGCTGCCGGTCATCGACGTGGAGGTGTGCAGGCAGTGGTCCTCCCAGCAACTGCGCGACAGCCTCAAGGTCTTTGCCGACCTGGTAGAGGAGTACTATGGCTGCAAGCCGCTTATCTACACCAGCGAGAAATTCTTTACCAAGCACCTGGGACGCGCCTTTGCCGATTATCCCCTGTTCATCGCCAAGTATAACCCCTCACAGCCCAACATTGGCTACAAGTGGGTGATGTGGCAATTCTCTGACTGCGGCTACTTCAGGGCCGTGGGCGGCAACTATGGCGAGGTGGACCTGAGCCGCTTCAACAAGGGGTGCACAATCAAGGACATCCTATACACACCCAGCAAGGCCAAGCCCAAGAGCAGCGTGAAAGACGCTGTCGACCACAAGGAGAAGCCCTCGCAGGTCAACATGAAGGAAGAGAAGAACAAGCCCGCCCCCGCCACCTCCAAGAAGCAACAAGAAGAGAACAAGAAAAAGGCCGAGAAAGAGAAGAAGGCCAAGGAGCGCAACAAGAAGTTAGCCGAGGAGGACGCCAAGAAAAAGGCCAAGGAACAAAAAGAGGCCCGCGAGAAAGAGGAACGCTTGAAGAAAGAGCAAGCGCGCCAAAAAGCACGTGAAGAAGCGGCTAAAAAAGAGGCTGACGCCAAGGCTAAAGCCAAGAAAGAAGCCGAAGCCAAAGCCAAGAAAGAAGCCGAAGCCAAGAAAAAAGAAGCCGAAGCCAAGGCTAAACGCAAGGCCGAAGCACAAAGTGCCAAGCAGCAAAAGGCACAAAACGCCAACAATAAGCCCAAGAAACAGGCTGGACTGGTGCACGGGGGCAACCAATCCCGGTTGAGCCAGACACAACGCAACGACAGCATACGCTCTGCACAACAACAAGGCCGCAAAACCAACAAAAGTTCGGCCGACAATGATTAAAAGTACGGCTCACATCGGTCACACAAGGCCATTGCTGGCAACATCACTCATGCTGGCGATGCTGCTGGTGTGCTCCTGCAAGACAGCCGGCAACAAGGAAACCGTTGTTCGCCCACAAGTGCCGCCACGCAACGCCGAGGCCTCCTATGATGGCATCGACATCTCCAGTCATCAAGGGTTTATCGACTGGACTAAGGTGAGCAGCGACAAGGACATCCGCTTTGTCTACATCAAGGCCACCGAGGGAGCCACTTACCGCTCGCCCCACTATGTCCACAACCTCACCCAGGCGCGCCGCCACGGACTGATGGTGGGCAGTTACCACTACCTCACCTCTACCTCGAGCATCGACGATCAGTTCAAAAATTTCTCCCAGTTAGCGCTCAAGCACGTCCAGGATCTGGAGCCCATGCTCGACGTTGAGACACGCGGCGACTGGTCGCGCAGCCAACTCATCGATAGCGTCAAGAAGTTCTGCCAACTCACCGAGCAACACTATGGTGTGCAACCCATGATCTACAGCACTATGGGCTTCTACAACAAGAACCTCACGCCCCACTTCAACAACCATCACCTCTACATCGGCCGCTACTCGAGTAGCGAACCCGAGATCAACTGGGAGGGCAAGTACACCATCTGGCAATATAGCGAGTCGGGCATCATTCCCGGCATCGACGCCTATGTGGACCTGTGCCGCTATCGCAAGGAGGGCTGGATTGACGAGATCACGATGCCTAAGGAGCAGCCGTGACACGCCATCGGGGGTCGCGACCTGCGGCATAGAGGCAAGAACGAAAATTTGCATTTGAGTCAAAGTTGTTGTAACTTTGCGCTTGTGCTTTAGCATCCCCCTTGATAGAATAATGACACTTACCGATATTTTGTTGATATTGATTCTGCTGGGTGCCATCGTCGTGGGCTACCGCAAAGGGCTGGTCAAGCAACTGGCCTCACTCGTGACATGGGTCATCGCCATCGTGCTGTGCTACAAGTGTGG
>Ga0310697_10005949_pt1 | contig 11688 bp, 6 predicted proteins | sample 172DNAGHGlowgp2_FD_203883 | JGI IMG/M metagenome (GOLD analysis project Ga0310697, IMG submission 203883) | Sheep rumen microbial communities from Palmerston North, Manawatu-Wanganui, New Zealand - 1728 DNA GHGlow gp2 (v2) (version 2) | ecosystem: Host-associated > Mammals > Digestive system >... | reverse complement strand
GGCGTTCAGATTGAGGAACGCGTCCGCGCCCAGCACCACGGACCACGACCCGCTCCCGGAAAGGTTGTACGTCTCGTTCGTCTTCACGAGCGTGACGACGGTGCCTTCCACCGTGTACACGCCTTCGACCGTTGAGAGGCTGTCCGCGAGATTGATTGCGGTATCGGCGAACGCCGTACCCGCCGCACCCGCAAGAGCCAAAGCGCCAAACCAGGCGAAACTAGAAGTTTTCGCCCCCCCCCCTACGGGAGTTGCAGTTAAGTTTTTCCATCGCTTTTTCCTCTTTGTAACTGTTGAAGATTCCTTCTTGGCCAGTTGAACGGGCGTAATGATACCACAATTTCACCGCCGCCCGCAAGCCGAAAATCCAGGCTCGCGACAAGCGCGGCCTGCAAAGGCTACGGGATGGACGTGAGACGTGAGACGTGAGACGTGATTGGAGACTAGCAGACGTGAGACCAAGAGGCGGTGCGGCTTCGCCAATGTCTAACTGTCTCACGTCTCGGCTCGTCTCACGTCTATCGTCTCACGTCCCCGCTCTCATTCTCGCGGCGCGGCTGGAATCCGCGCCCTACCGAATGAGGAATCCGCGCCCTACCGAATGAGGAATCCGCGCCCTACCGAATGAGGAATCCACGCTCTACCGCACGATGAGTGTGAGGCCGCGCTTGCGTAGCCAGGTGTACGTGAGGCGCACCTTGGCGGAATCGGTCGCCGTGTAGGAGGCGCCAGGTGCCCTTCCGGCGGCGGTCCAGCCGCCGTTGTTCCACGTCTCGACCTGCACGAAAGGAACGTACTTGTGGCCATCCGCCTCGACCTCGTCCGCCGTGAGCGGCCAGCTGCCCGTCACCTCGTACTCGCCCGCCGGGAGCGACGCCGTCGCCGCGATGTCGTCGTCGTTCGCGCCGTAGGCGACGACGAGGTTCGCGTAGTTTGAGAATCCGTTGTTGAAGCGGATCTCGTCAACCTTGCGGTTCTGGTGCAACTCGTCGTCCGTGAGGATGCGGTTGTAGAGCCTGACGGACGAAATCTTGCCCACGAACATGCGCGTCTGCTGGGTGGCGTTGCGCCCCGTGCCGATGGTGTAGGGCCATGACGGCAGCGTGCCCGACGCATTGGATTTCACCCAGACGGGCAACTCGGCGTTGCTGATGCTGGCCTTCTTCCTCTCGAGGTCATCGTAGAACACGTTGAGGTACGGCCCCGTCCAGTCCGACGCCATCGTGTGCCGCGTCACGTTTTGCAGCTTGAAGTTCGGGCGCATCTTAAGGCCGTTGTTCACGTTGCCCGAAGACCTGTCGAAGTACACGATAAGGTCGTCCCTGCCGGTGTTCGCGGTCGTCCCGAAGATGTTGGGATAGGAGCCGATGTTGCTGTCGTGGTCGTACGCCATGACGAACTGCGCAGACAACTGCTGGCCGAAGGCGACTTTTTCCTTCAGCGCGAAGTGATTCTTGCCGCCGAACGTGTATCCGTCCGCAGCCCACGAGCCGGCCACAGCGGAGGCGTTAGGGTCGCTCAGCGCCGTGGCGACGAGCGTCGCGTCCGGCCCGCCGTCGGCGAGGTTCAGCCAGATGCCGGCGGAATTGTAGTGCGAACGGGCCGCGCCGTAGTTGTTGATTCCGTCGAAGTTCGAGGCGAGCCCCGCCTGCACGTAGTCGGCGGTGGTGTAGTCGGCGGCGGAGCGGATGCCCTGCGTCAGCGTCCAGAGCCAGACAAGGCGGCGGTTCGCCGCGCCCGACGTGCCGGAGAACGTCTTCGTGCAGGCGGCGGAAGTCTCCGCGACGTTCCACACGCGCGCCGCCGCGTCCCACGTCTCGACGCGGTAGCCGGCGCAGGCGTATTCGCCCTTCTCGCACGTGAACGTCTCCGGCGCGGTGAACGTCTTGGTGCCGGTGCCGCGGATGATGTACGCGCCTTCGTCCGCGACGGTCACGGCGTCGCCCGGCGACTCGCTCTTGACGAGCACGACGTCCGTCTCGTCAAGCCCGCCGATCCGCCCGAAGAACCGGGCCTCGTCGATCGCCTTGTTGCGCTGGATTTCCGCATCGGTGAGCACGCGGTCGTACTGGCGCACGGCGAACACCGTGCCGGCGTAGATGTGCTCGGCCCATCCCGACGCTGTGCTGGTTCCCGTACCGATGGCGAGGGAATGGCTGCCGACCTCCATGCCGAACGGAATCGCCTTGCTTCCGCTGTTCCACGAAGCGCCCGCCGAAACCTTCATTGTGTCCGTCTTTGCGGAACGCGACTCGATGATGCGGTTGACGTAGCGTCCATCCCACCGGTCAACTTCGTTGCGATAGGTCGCGTTGCCCAAAACGTATGTGTAGGTTTTCATGTCCACGTTGTTGTCGATGTTCATGTAGAGGATGAAATGGTTGGAAATGTCCGTCGCTCCGAAGATGCACGGCCATCTGACCTTGTGCGGGTCGGCGTTGTAGTGCTTTGTCCCGACGGTGTCGTAGTCAACGACGACCTGCGTCGTCGCCTCGCTGCCGAGCGCGACCTTGTTCTTCAGCGCGAAGTAGTTGCGGCACTTGAACACGTAGCCCCTGTCCGTCCAGTTGTCAAACGCGGAGTCGGCCTGCCAGTATTCCGAGGAGATGACGGCGTTCGTGGCGTCGACCGCGCTGCCAAGCGAACCGAGGTTCGCCCACGTCTCCGCCTCCGCGTCGTGCTCTGCCGCGAGGCCGGCGTTGCGGATGCCGTCGAAGTTGAGGAGAAGCCCGGCCTGCGCGTAGTCGTCGGCGTCAAGCTTCTTCACGCCGTCTGCGAGCTTCCAGTTCCACGTGAGGCGCACCTGCGCGCGCGCCTCGCAGTTCGTGTAGGCGTATTCCGTCGCGGACGACGACTCGAGCACCGTCCAAACGCCGTTGGCGTCCCGCACCTCGATCCTGTAGCCGGCCGGCGTCCACGTCGTGCCGTCCGCCTTCACCACGCTCGCGGGGGCCGTGAACGTGTGGCTGCCGTTCACCATGTAGTCGCCTTCGGGTTCCGTCCCGGAGAGCCCCGCGCCGTTCGAGGCCACGACAACGTTCGCCTCGACCGTGCCGAAGAAGCGCGCGTCATCGACGATCCTGTTGACTGCGAGTTCCGCCGCGTCGAGGACACGGTTGTACACGCGCACGGAACGGATCTTTCCGAGGTACATGCGAGCTCCCATCTTGGTGTCTGTTGCGCGCCCCGTGCCGATGGCGTAGGGCCAGTCCCCGAGCGCGGCCGTCGTGTTGGCGGTCTGCCAGTTCGGCAGGACGGCGTCCTCTATGCTCACACGCGAGTTGGGCGCGTCGTAGATCGCGGTCAGGTACGAAGCCGTATATCGGCGCCCCATGTTATGCGTCGTCGCATGGTTCAGCTTAAACAGGGGAATCGACCCTGGATTGTCGGCGCGGTTGAAGTAAACGCCAAAGTCGTCGCGCGACGGACTCGCAGTTGCGCCGAGGAGAGCGGGATAGTTGGCAACTTGCGCCGATTCGTCGTAGTCCGCCGAGACCTGTGTGGTCAACTCGCTTCCAAGCGAGACCGTGCCGCCGAGCGCGAAGTATTCCTTGCCCTTGAACGCGTAGCCGTCATCCGCCCATTCGCCTGCCGCCGCGCCGGACGGGACGCTCGACGCAAGTGTGGTCTTCGCGGCGTTCTGCGCGGCGCCGAGCGTGCCGAGGTTCGCCCACGTCGTCGCGGCGGGATCGTGCGGCGCGGACGCGCCCGCGTTGCGGATGCCGTCGAAGTGGAGGATAAGCCCGCTCTGCACGTAGTCACCCACGTCGAAGTCCTGCGCCCTCTTCGCGAAACGCGGCATCGAGCTGTCGTAGCGTTCCGTCCACGCGCCCGCGCCGAAACGCGCCTCGAACTGCGCGGCGGACGCGCTCTTGACCGTGATCGCGAGGTTCGTCGCCGTGCCGCCGTTCTGGATTGCGCCGAGGTCGCCGAACCATCCGAGGAACTCCGCGCCGCCCTGCGGGACGGCCGTGAGCGTGACCGTCGCCTCGTGGTCCAGCCAAAACGACGCGGCGTCCGTCGCCGCATCCTCGCCCACCTGCACAAGGCCCTTCGACGGATTGGCGGACGCGACGTATATCTTCGCCGAAAGGACGCCGTCCTCGTACTTGTAGTCCTCCACGCCGCCGATGCCGCCGCAGTACGTGAGCGCAGGAGTGACGCTGCCGTTCGCCTCGCCGTGGAACGTGCCGGCGACGATGTTCGTGAAACCCGCGCCAAGGGTCGCGTCGTTGTACGGCACGAAGAAATGGACAGGCGTGACGACGTTCTGTCCATCAACTTCCGCCGTCTCGTCGATCACGAACGAATAGATCCGGGCGGTCGAGTATTCCGCGTACGGGCCGGGCGTGTCCGTCCGGCGCTCCGCGAAGAGCGGCGTGGCGAGCGTCGCCGTGTTTGCGTGCGTTCCGCCAAGCGTCTTCGTCACGATGCTGCCGGGGTCCTGGACAAGACGGAGCGTCGCGCTGTCCGCAAACGCATCCTCCGTCACGACGCGGCGGCGGTAGTCCACGCCCACGCCGAAGTTCGACCACCCCGCGCCGCCGTCGCGCATCGCGTAGCCGAACACGGTGTTGTTGTTGACGTAGAGGTTGCATCCGGCGACATCGCGGACGCCGAAGATACGGGCCTGCTTCGTGTTGTCGAGAAACTGGAAGTCCGCCGTGTAGCGCGTGCCCGGATTCGTGCAGTAGCCCGTGTCAACCGCGTTCGTGCCTGCGGACTGGACGTACGCGCACTGTCGGAGCGTCCCGGCCGGGTACTTCGCGGCGTACGCCGCCGCGTCCGCCGCCGTGAACGCGCGCGAGAAGAAGCGCACATCGTGGAACGCAACGTCGGGATTGCCTGTGGAGGTAACGCATGGCGAGACAAAGTATGACGGTGAAGCGCAGAACTGCATCACGTCGCCGAACGGAATATCGGTCGTCATGGTGTAGGTGGCCTTCAGGACGCCATCCCAGTAGATTTGCAACATTCCCTTGTTGCCGGACGGCGGAGCGTGGTGGACGACGACGATCGAATGAAAACCCGTCGTATTGCCGACATCCAGCGTGAGCGTCGTCTCGTGCGACCGCTTGTTGGTCGGCACACGCTTCTCCACATAGACCTTGAACTTGGTCGGATCGGAAGAGGCGCTGAACACGACCGACTTTTTGTTGTCGCCGTTCAGCCGCCCGAGGCCGAGAAGGACGCCGCCTTCCACGGAACCGGGACGGACGTGCATCGCCAGCGTCCAGTCGGCATTCATCGTGGCCGTGCCGATCGCGCCGTATCCAGATGAGGTCGGATGGACTGCGGTATCCGCGCCGTCGGGTCCGTAAACGGGGGCGTAGGCGGGGATTGATGTGACGAAGTCCGTCGACACTGCGGCGCTGCCGAAGAACACCTTCACGCCCGACGAGAAGTCGTAGCGGAAGCGGTATGATTCAAGGTCGGTCGCCAGCAGGGAAGTAGTCGCCATGCAGGCAACGACCGCAAGGTAGGGCGCGATCACCGAGCGCGCCGCCACCGCACGCAGAATAGAAAGTTTCATCTTTTGTTCCTTTCCGTCCGAGGGTACAATTCTCCAGACACCACGTATCTTACACGATTCGGCGTTTCACTGTCAAGAGGATGATTTATGTCCCGGATCACCTCTCAAGAAAACGACCGGAGCGATTACCCGTGAACTCGCCCGCGCGAAGCGCCACCACGCCGTTGACCAACACGGCATCCACCCCCTCGCAGAAAGAATGCGGTGACGTATAGGTTGCAGTCTCGCGGAAGGAATCCTCGTTCCACACCGTAATATCAGCATACGCGCCGGCGCGGATCTCGCCGCGGTCGCGGATGCCGAAACGTGCCGCCGGCACCGAGGTCATGCGCTTGATTGCCTCCTCGCGCGAGCAGATGCGCGCGTGCCCTTCCACGCGTCCCGTGAGCAGACGGAAGAAGCGCGGCATCGTGCCGTATGCACGCGGGTGGGGATGATCCGCGCCGAGCGGCCCCCACGGCGCACGCAGCGAGGCATCGCTGCCCGGCACAATCCACGGGCGCGAAAGGATTTTCTGGAGGTTCTCTTCGCTCATGCCGAAGAAGAACGCCCCCGTGCGGCAAGCATCCGCGCTCAAGATTTCGCACACGAGCTCGCCCGGAGATGAAGCGGCAAGAGTGCCGCTTCCCCGAACAAGGGACGCATTAGACTCGGGGAAGCGACACTCCTGTCGCTTCCCGCAAAGTTCGTCAACGGATCGGCCACTGCATGGGCGCGTCGCTTCGGACCACGTGCCCCCGATCATCACCGTGGACCAGTCGCGGTCCTGTGCGTCGATCTCGGCGGCGATTCGCGCGCGGGTTGCGGGATCTGCGAGGCGCTTGATTTCAGCCACCACTCCGCCCTCGCCCGCCCAGTCGGGAAAGACCACGTCGAGGTCTGTCCCCGCCGCACAGTACGGATAGCGGTCACTGCCGAGCAACTCGCCCGCGTCGACGGCGCGCTGGATCTTCTCCAGCACGGCGTCGATCTTACCCCAATTGCGCTTGCCGCTCGTCTTGAGGTGCGAGATCTCCGCGCGGATGCCCGTGGCGCGCACGAGGTCTAGCACTTCGTCAATCGCCTCGATGATCGCGTCGCCCTCGGACCGCATGTGCGTGGCGTAGTATCCGCCACGCGCAGACGCCACGCGCGCAAGCGCCGTCACCTCGGCGGCATCGGAGTACTTGCCGGGCTGGTAGATGAGACCCGTCGTGAGCCCCCACCCGCCGTCATCAAGTTCGCGCGCGAGCAGGTTCTCCATCGCACGCAATGTCTCAGGCGTCGCGCGCACGGCGTCGTAGCCGATCACGGAGCTGCGCAGCGTGTTGTGCCCCACGAACTGCACGGTGTTGATGGCGGGACGTACCTGGTCGAGCAGCGCACGGTACTCGGACATCGACCGCCACGTTGGGCCGGGCGTGCCGTCGCCGCCCGGATACGTCATCGACGCCCAGTCGCTCGAAAGACGCGCCGCACCGTAACGCGGCGCCACGCTGCCGCCGCATTGTCCGTTGATTTCAGTCGTGATGCCCTGCGAAAGTTTCGACGGAGCATCTGGCTCAATAAGCAGGTAGGCGTCGCTGTGCGCATGCGAGTCGATGAAGCCTGGCGTCACGAGACAGCCAGAGGCGTCGATAACGGTATCGGCGCGTTGAGTGCAATCCGGTAGGGCGGCATCGCCGAGGCCGCCGCACGGTCCGCTCGGCGAGCGGACCCTACCAGGTTGGGCAACAACGTCGGCGATGCGGTCGCCCTCCACCAGCACGTCGGCGGGGAACGCCTCGCGTCCCGTGCCGTCGACCACAAGTCCGTTGCGGATGAGTACGCTAGACATCGCCGCGTTCCATGTCGCGCTTCAGCGCCTTCTTCTTGAGCGTGTCGCGCTTGTCGTGCAGGGCCTTGCCGCGGCACACGCCCATTTCAAGCTTGATGCGCCCGTTCTTGAGGTAGAGGCGCAGGGGAATGAGCGTGAGGCCCTTCGCCTCGGTCTTGAGGCGCAGCTCCTCCACTTGCTTCTTGTGGACGAGCAGTTTGCGGTTCTGCTGGGGACGGTGGTTGAAGCGGTTTCCGAATGCGTACACGGGGATGTTCATCTGCACGACGTACAACTCCCCGCCCAACACCGCTCCATACGAGCCGGAAAGAGAGGCCTCGCCGTTGCGCACCACCTTCACCTCGGTGCCGGAAAGCACGATGCCGCACTCGATCTTGTCGAGAACGGCATAGTCGTGCCAGGCCCTGCGGTTGACGGTCAAGTCACCAGTGGGGACCTTCTTCTTTTTCTTGTCGGCCATCAGTCGGCGAAGATGGACTTCAGCGCCGCATGCTTCGAGTGGCGCGTCTTCGCGTCCTCGGCGCGCGCGATCGCGTCGAAGTCGATTTCGGAGATGAGTTTGCCCTCGGCCACCTCGCGCAGCGCGGTGTCCACCTTGTCCTCTTCCGACGAGAGCGGCATCACAAGCGGCTTTTCGCCCGCAATGAGCTGCTTCTCGCGCTTTGAGATGAGGTTCACGAGAACCGGCACCGACGGGATGCGCTCGTGCGCTTTTTTCAAAAATTCTACGTTCATTTTTCCTCCGCTGTTCAAGGGAAAGGAGTAGTATAGCCTTTTCCCCGCGAAAACGCAAGGGGGGTGCGTGCGTTTTTTTGGATAACTTTGATCTTTCTCTGCGCTCTCTGCCTCTCTGCACCTCTGCGTGAGAGGGCGCATCTGCGAAATTCGCCGCCGAGCCTTCTGATAATTGGAAACAACTCTTTGAAACAACTTGCCTTTGGCGCGCGGGCTAACTCGCCCGCGCCCATTTGCCGATCCTCAAACTACCACAATCCTGAATGTTCAAGGTGCGTCCGCAGGATAATGTTGTTCTTGAAAGTTGTCATGGTTGTTTCCAAATCCCCATACGTATGGGTGAAAAACGCAGATGTGCCCCAACATTTGCTGTGGCGCTCTTTTCGGTTTACGCGCAAGGGCGGATTTGGTAAACTTGCGCGCATGAAGAAATATCCTCTATTCGCTGCTGCGGCGATGGCGCTTGCAGCATCTGCGCTTTCCGCGGCGGACAGCACGCTTGCGTCGTTGCCGTGGATTGGCGATGGTCAGCCAGATCGAAATGGTGCGGACTGGTACGACGAGGACCCCGCGCCCGAGTTCCGCGCCGTGTTCACGCTTCCGGAAAGCGTGCGTGAGGCCAAAGTGCAGTTCGCGTGCGCCGGATTCGCTTCGCTCCGCGTTGGGAACGAGATGCTGATGAGCGCGGACGGATTGGACACTCTCTGGACGCCATACGACAAGACAGTCTACGCGAAAACGTTCACGGTGAAGGTGCCGTCGTCGACCACAGAGGTCGTGGTGCGTCTCGGCAACGGCTTCTACAACCTGCTGCCGCTCCGCTTCTGGGGCAGTAAGTCTTTCCGCAATGTACTCTCGCATGGACGCCCATGCTTCAAGTTGGCGATTGATGGCGTGGCTAAGCCGCTTGAGTGGAAATGGCGCAAGACGAACGTGGTGCGCAACTCGGTCTACCTCGGTGCGGAGATAGACGCGACGCGTCCGGAGGATGTGGAGTGGAAGCCGGCTGCGGCGGTGACGGGTCCTAAGGGAACGATTCGTCCATGGCCTGATGCGCACATGCGCGCTGATGGTGTCCATGCGGGCACGGCGAGCTGGCTGAAGGAAGGGGAGGTGCAGGTCGTAGACTTTGGCGTAAACGCCTCCGGCGTGCCGGATTTCATCTTTCGCGGAGCGGCGCGCGGGACGCGCATTGAGATCGTGTACGGGGAACGCCTCAATGCGGACGGCTCTGTGAACGTGCTCACGCAGACCGCCGGGCAGGTAAAGCGCGGTAACGGCGGACCTGGTGCGCCGCATGTCGCAAGCCAGCGCGATGTGTATATCTGCGGCGGTCGCGGGGCGACCGCCCTACCATCTCACGTCGAGCGATTTTCGCCGCCGTTCACCTGGCACATCTTTCGCTACGCGGAGATACGCGGGGCGAAGTGCCTGCTAGGTGCTGGCGACGCCTCGCGAACAGTGCGCTCGATGCTGTCGCTGAAGGAGAAGGCACCGGCGGCGAAGGCGTTCAAGACGGAAAACGCCGATCTCGCGGCGATTCATGAGATGTGCCGGCGCACGTTCCAGGCGAACATGATCGGCGGTGTGCAGAGCGACTGCCCCGGACGAGAACGCCTCGGCTACGGCGGCGACATCGTGTCTACGTACGAGGCGTATATGCTCAACTGGGACATGCGCGCCATTTATCTCAAGGTCCTGCAGGACTTCGCGGACGAGGCGGCGGACGACGGCTGGATCACCGAGACCGCGCCCTACGTGGGCATCGGTGACAAGGGTTTTGGCAAACGGGCGGGTCCTATATCGTGGGCGCTTGCCGTGCCGGAGCTGATCGACGGACTCCTGCGCCACTACAACGAGACAAAGGCACTGGACTACTATCCCGTCTGCACGCGTTACGTCCGACAGGTGGCGGCGAAATTCCCCGACGGCCTCATCCCCAAGTGCATCGGCGATCATGAGGCGTTGCAACGTGCGCCCAACGCCATGACGGCTACGGCGCATTGGTACCGGTTCGTCATGCTGACTGCTGGTTTCGCGAAGCGGATGGGGCGTCTGGACGACGCGACCGAGTTCGCTATGCTCGCTGCGAAGATCAAGGCGGCATTCGTCGCGAAGTACGTGAAGGACGGCATCGTGGCGAACGGTACGCAGTCCGCGCAGGCGATCGGCCTCTACCTCGGACTCGTGCCGCCCGCGCAGGTCCCGGCTGCGGAGCGACGCCTCATTGCGGCCATCCGTGAAAAGGGCTACGGCCCCACGACAGGCATATTCTCCACTCGGTACATGCTCATGTACCTCTCCGAGCACGGGAAGCAGGACATAGCGGAGAAGATCGTCCTCCACAAGGGCTTCCCCGGATGGCTGTACATGCTCGACCGCGGAGCGACTACGCTGTGGGAGACGTGGAAGGAGAGCGACAACATCTACTCCAACTGCCATCCGATGTTCGGCAGCGTGGACGAGTGGATTCTTCGGTTTGGAAAATGAAAGGAAAAATTATGAAAATACTGACAACTGTTTTGGTGGCGGCGGCGTGTCTCGCGCACGCGGAGACGATTGACGTGCCTACGGGGCAGACGCGGACGGTCGATCCTGGGCGTCGTTTCACGGGCGGCGTACTCGTGAAGACTGGCGCGGGTGAGCTCGACCTGACGGGCGCGGAACTCGCAAACGCGGGGCTTGAGATCCGCGAGGGGACTGTGCGCCTGCGGGGCGGCGGCACCTTCTCGGTGACCACGCGTTTCGTGCGCTTCGACGTACACAGGACGCGTCCCGGAAAGAAGGGACCGCCCGAGTTCGCGGATTCTGGTGCGCAATTCAGCGAGTTCCGTCTCTACAACGGCGGCAAGCTCGTGCCGTTTCCCAAGGAGGCGAAGGCGATCGAGGGTGCGGTCGGCGGCGCGGAGGGGCCGGACAAGGGCATTGACGGCGACGTGAAGACGAAGAGCTACAACGGCGGGCCCCTCGTCGTTGACATTGGCCGCGAGGTGACGTTCGACGCCTATTCCTTTGTCACGGCAAACGACGCGATCGCGCGCGATCCCGCCGGGTGGTCGGTGTCCGTCGGCACGGCGGACGGCAGCCGCGTAAAATGGCGGACGGTCGGGACCGTCGCGGACTTCACGGCGCCAAAGGCGCGTTTTGCCGAGGCGGGGCGTCTTTTCCCCCTGTCGCTGTGCGACGTCGTGCCCGCCGACTATCCAGTGACGGTGTGCGGCAAGGGGCGTCTAGTGCTGTCTAACGTGAACGAAATGCTGGAGTACGTGGACGGGAACGGATTGATTGAGCTGGACGGCGCCACGGTGACGTTCGCGCCCTGCGCGGCCTTCGCCGGTTCCGTGTACGGAGGAAACGTGACCTACCGCAAATAAAAAAGCCTTTTCTGCATGGCGGAAGGGGGGGGATTCGAACCCCCGGTGGACTTGCGCCCACACAACCTTTCCAAGGTTGCACCATCGACCACTCGGACACCCTTCCAAGCAGAAAAAGTTGATATAGTATACCGAATTCCTGCGGCCAACTCAACCCGAAAATTCCAGAAAATTCATGTGGCTCCGGTAATGGGCCGCGTACAAGGCAGAAGAAGGCATGAGATGAAATG
>Ga0310697_10005947_pt1 | contig 11690 bp, 7 predicted proteins | sample 172DNAGHGlowgp2_FD_203883 | JGI IMG/M metagenome (GOLD analysis project Ga0310697, IMG submission 203883) | Sheep rumen microbial communities from Palmerston North, Manawatu-Wanganui, New Zealand - 1728 DNA GHGlow gp2 (v2) (version 2) | ecosystem: Host-associated > Mammals > Digestive system >... | reverse complement strand
ATCGACCAGATGATACAGGCGGCCCGCTCTGGCAAGCAGAACTTAGCGGAAGGTAATATAGACGGCATCACCTCACGCGAGATGGAGCTGAGGCTGACCAATGTGAACCGCGCTTCTCTCCATGAGTTGCTGCTTGACTATGAGGACTACCTGCGGGTCCGCGGCCTGGAGCAATGGCGGTATGATGACCCGCGCTGCGTGCAGACGCGCGCCTTTTGCAGGGCTCACCTGGACTCTGCTATATACCGCGAGAAGATAAAGGAGCGTTCTGATGAGACGATTGCCAATATCGCCATCACGCTGATCCATCAATGCGATGCGCTGATACGCGGCCTTATAGAATGGAAGAAGCGCGATTTTCTGGAGAACGGAGGCATCAAGGAGGAGATGTACCGCGCCCGCAAGGAGTGGCAGAAGCGCAACGGGGCGTACGGGAAGATAGACAATGGGTACTATGGGGGGAATGGGAGTTATGGGTCTTATGGGGGGAATGGGGGTAATGGGCGATATGGGCGATATGGGCAGAATGGGCAGAATGGGCAAAGGCCAAACTGGCAGCAGCCCAGCCAACCAAACCAGCCCGCTGGCCCCACTCAGCCCAGCCAGCCAAACCAGCCCGCTAACCCCAGCCAGCCCACTCAGCCCACCGGCCCCACTAACCCCACTCAGCCCACACCGCCCATCACCCCCAAATAACCCATGACAATATCAATCATACTACAAATATCACACTTTATGACACTAACTAACAAACACATTTCCTACATGGGGGCGCTGTTGCTGCTTTTCTTTGCGCAGGCGGTGACGGCTCAGGTGGCCTCTGTAGAGATTGAGGGCGAGGAGTCTATGCTCTTCGGTCCGTCGCCCGATGAGGCGTTTAACAATGAGTACATGCTGAAGGTCTATGACTCCTCCAAGTCTCCCATCAGCGAGAGTCAGCTTGCCGCTGACGGCTTCACGGTGACATGGGACATCGAAGGCTTCAAGACATCCAACGATACCGAGGGCCAGTACTGCGACTCCTACGGCTCGTTCACCTCTAACGGCGCAGCATCGCTCTCCACGAACTTTGCCCTGCGCAACGTGCCGATGAATTTCTATGGCCGCATGACCGCCACCCTCAGCGCTGGCGGCAAGACCTATAAGGCCGTGAAGTATGTCGTGGCCTTAGGCAACAAGAAGAAGAGCATCGGCCAGGTGCTGCCCCTTGCCGGCTATCCCACGGAGTACAGCGACTATCCAGCAGAGATGGTGGGCTATCAGAGTATAGGGGAGGCATACGGCAATGGCAGCGACATCATCCTCGGCGGATGGTGTACAGCAGGCAGCGACGGTTCAAGAAAAGCCGTGTTATCTAAGGATGCCGACGGCACGAAGTACGTGCGCTTTACCTCTGCCACATCAAGCAAGTCACACGTCTTCACCAAAAAGCTCGACGCTCCCAAGGGTGAGCTGACGTTCAAGACGCGCATCAGGTACTTCATCAATGGTACTGTAATCACATTTACCGCTGGCTACCCCACGTGGCAGAGCAAACGATACGCCTGCCCCATCACGCTCAACTATGACGGCAGCAAGCTGACTCTCAACGGCACGGCGCTGAAGAAGGACGGTGCCAACGTCACCATAGCCAAGAACAAATGGTATGACATAGTGCTCTATACCAACAAGAGCACAGAGAAATGTGCCGCCCATGTGTATGATGGCGAAACCCTCGTGGCCTCCACCGACACAATAGACTGGAGCGAGAAGGGTGTAGATCCTACTTATTTCAGCATCGGCATGGGCAACAACAATCTCGGCAACGTCGATATAGCTTCCTGCGAGGCGTCAAAAGGACAGTCCGGCAGCGGCGATGAGGACGTGACATCAGAGATTAACCTTATAGTGGAGAAAGGTAACTTCTACAGCGTCGAGGTGACATATCAAGGCGTTCTCACCACGGGCCATATCAACAGCGACCTGTCAGGCTACACCCTCGGCACCCACACCACGATGAAGACGGAGACATACACCATCCCCGCCACACGCAACATCATAGACCTGCACGTGGCTGACGCTGACGCCACACACGTGGGCAACATCACCAAGGCCACCGCCACCGTGCAGGCTCCGCGCCAGAAGCGCAAGAAGAGAGTGGTACACCACATCGGCGACTCCACATCAGCCAACAACGGCTCATGGGCCTACAGGCTGAAGGGCCTCGTCGGGACGACCTATCCCGAGCTGGCAGCGCTGTGCGACTTCCATAACGACGGCGCAGGCGGACGCAACCTGAGCACATACTATGCCGAGGGCAAGCTGGCTACTGTGCTCAATGACATCTATCCCGGCGACGTGGTGATGTTTGGCAACAACGGTACCAACGGCATGGGCTCAAACTTTGAGGCCGACGTGAACTACTACCTCAATGCCGCAGAGATGCTGGGCGCACAGGTGATACTTAACTCCTATACGCCTCACGGTGCCGTAAGCTCATGGACAAGCGGATATGACAGCAAGACCAATACCTTCAACAGCTACCGCACAGACAGCTATGAGACCGTAGTGAGAAGCGTGGCAAGCCAGAGAGAGAAGAACGACCCTGACTATTTAGGCTTCGTAGAGATAGGCAAGAATGCCGATGCCGCTTTCAATGCCTACGTGAAGGACTACGAGAAGAACGGCTATGCCTCAGCCGATGCTGCCGCACAGGCTATCATCAGCTGCTTCACCGACCACAACCACTACAGCAACGGCACGTTGGCCTGCGACCTGATGCTCAACGGTTACGGCGACGTGAAGGGCATCGTGAAGCAGATGGTTGAGATTCTCAGCGAGGAGCAGGAGCCAGATCCAGACCCAGACCCAACGGTGGGCATACAGAATGTCGGCATGAATAGCCCTGCCAGCACTGCGGAGGCAGTCTATAGCCTCAGCGGCCAGCGCCTCAGCGCAGGTTCCGCCATAGCGCAACAGCCCGGCACCGTCTATATCAAGGACGGACGCAAGGTGATGGTAACGAAGTAAACACACATAACTACAATAAACAATGCGGCCACGTTAAGAAATGTTTAACGTGGCCGCATTGTATCCGTAATTACTCGCTCCTATGATTAGTTACGTTATTTGCACTTGCGTATCAAAACTTATTGGCCGAGAAGAACATCGTCCAGCGATACAGGTTGCAGCCGACGAAGTTGCCTAATACCTCACAGACATAGACCGCGAGCACTGCAGGCTGCAGCAGAAGATCTGACGGAGAGATGAGGAAATAGAACGCATCGGCTATGGAGTGTGCGAAACCGCACAGGATGAAGACCGGCACACCGAGCAGGAGCGCCAGCATCTTGTCCTTGCGGGCAAACTCTACCGCCGTTGTCATAATGAATCCGCACCCTATGGCAAGCAGGAAGCACGCCCACGGGCCTTTGTCAAGACGTCCTTCGAGTATTCGCGCAGCGGGAACCACGCAGTCTGGCTGTGCGTAGGCTATGAGCCACGAGGTAAGCAGGCAACCTATGATGTTGCCTGTCAGCACGACGCAGAGCATACCCCAGTCGCCGTTGCGACGTATGAAGCCCGCCGTACCGGTGTAGAGGCGCAGGCCATAATAGACAACGGTGGTGAGACCGAAGGCGAAGAGGACGGCTCCTGCCACACCGCCGACGCGGAGGTTTACGACACAACCGATGGAAATACAGATGCCAGCCAATATGGCAGAAGGGAAAGTGGTGGTGAGATGTTTGCTCATTTTGTTTATAGTTTTACGCGTTTCGTCGTTCCGTTATATTCTATTGTCTTCACGGCATCAGCCTTCTTCTCGCCCCCGACGGAGTTGAGGCGTACGCGGAAGGTGCGCTGCTTTTGCATACCAGCGAAGTCTCCGAGGCGCTTGCCGATGGTGAGGGTACGGCTGTGCTCGTTCCACTTGAACGTGATGGTGCTGTAACGCCCCTTCTCATAGTTGTAGTTGTCGCCCTCGTCCTCATATAGCGTGAACTCCGCATCGGCTCCGGGCCAGACGATAATGTCAAGCTCCTGCCAGTCTGCAACGTCTGCATGATTCACCTCCTTGGTGCACAGCGGCAGGATGCTGCCAGCCTTGACATAGAGCGGACTGTGCATCAGCGTGCCGTTGGCCTTTACGGTCTGCCCTCCTTCAAGGCGCTCGCCGGTCCAGTAGTCATACCATGCAGAGCCTTTGGGCAGATAGACCTCGTAGGTCTTCGGGGCATTCCAGTCGGCCTTGAAGCCTTCCTGGAAGAGGCTCTTGCCGCTGTTGTCCCAGCCGCTGATGGGGTCGGTGGGGTTGGCAGTCTCGGGGGTGTATAGCGCATTGAGCACCGGAGCCACGAGGAGCGAGCGCCCGAACATAAATTCGCGGTTGTTGTCCCACGTGTTACGGTCGGCAGAGAAGTCCATCATCAGTGCCCGCATGTAGCTGTCGTCGTTATGGCACACCTGCCAGCTCTGGCTGTAGATGTAGGGGAGCAGCCGGTAACGCATCTTCACGGCCTGCAGCAGGGCGTCATAGACGGGCTCGCCGGGTGAACCGTAGTAGTATAGCTCACGATAGACCTCCGTGCCGTGGCTGCGCATCATGGGGCAGAAGAGCCCGAACTGCATCCAGCGCACGTAGAGTTCCTGATAGAGCGGGTTGCGCGTGGCTGAGTTGTCGCCGTAATGCTTATTATATTTGCTTGCGAAGAAACCGCCGATGTCGGTGTTGACGTTAGGATTTGCCGTCAGTGTGTGGTTCAGGCAGAGCGGTATCTGCTTGCGGAAGGAGTCCCATGAGGAGCTGACATCGCCGCTCCACGACTGCGCTCCCGTGCGCTGCTGACCGGCGAAGTAGCTTCGCGTGAGGATGAATACGCGCTTAGTGCTGTCTGCCTCACGCTGGTGCTGATAGACACCCTCCACCGTAGCTAAGGGGAAAAGATTACGCACAGAGCGCCATGACTGCATCTTATCCACTCCGGTGACGGGGTCGGTGACGGGTTTCATCTCGTCAAGGTCACTCTCCTTGAAGCTGTGATGGTCAGGGTCAGTGGAGTCCATCCACCATGCATCGCAGCCTGCGGAGTGCAGGCGCCGCAGGTTGTTCCAATAGATGTCACGCGCCTCACGGCTGTATGGGTCATAGACACGCACCCCGCTGGGATAGTCCATGCGTGGCGGCCAGAAGGGAAGAGCACTCTGGGGCCATGTCTCAAAGCTGTAGAGCAAGCCCTTTTCATTCAGCTGTGCGTAGGGTTTCGTCATCGGTCCGAAGGCCGCCCAGATGCTTATGCTCAGGTGTGCGTTGGCATCGTGGATGTGCTTTATGGCACGGTCGGCGTGGTTGAAGCCCTCACCGCCAAACTCCATAGCGTTCCACAGATAGTTACTGCCCCAGTATTGCCAGTCCTGGATGATGCCGTCAAACGGTACGCCATCACGGCGGTAACGGTCTATAACGTCTGTCAGCTCGTCCCAGCTGCGGTATCGCTCGCGGCTCTGGTGGAAGCCGTAAGTCCACAGAGGCTGCATGGGCACCTTGCCTGTAAGCCATCTCATGCCCTTGATGACACCGTCGGCATTGCCTCCATAGATGAAGTAGTAGTCAACCATCTCCCCAACCTCAGACTTCAGCGTGAGCACGTCAGCACTGTCACTGATGTGAGTGGGCGAATAGTTGTCCCAATATATGCCGTAGCCCTTGATGCTCTGAAAGAAATGAGCGTAGTCCTCAAGGTTTGACTGCATCATGCGGCGGTTCTCCCCGCGCTGGTTCATCTTGCCGTTTTGCAGCATACCGAGGCCGTAGATGGCCTCATCGCTGCCGAGGCGGAACGCCTGAGACACCTGATAGCTACCCTTCGGAGAACCGAAGGGCACGGTGGCCTGGGCTGCGGCGGAGGCAGAAGGCACGGTGGCCTGGGCTGTGGTAGAGCTGGAAGGCACGGTAACTTGACCTGCGGCGGGGGCAGAAGGCGCGGGGGTGAAGGCGGCATCGCCCTCGGCCATTAGGACATTGCCCTTACTGTCGCAGAAGGTGAGCCTGCCATTCTTTTCTGTGACTTTTATCTCTTTCTTCCTCCCTGCCTGCGGTTGAGCCGTGACGACAAAGCTATGCTTCTCCACGCGTTCTGCCGTAGGGGTCTTGACAACGCGCACTATGTTTGGGGCATAATAGGTAATCTCTGTCTTCTGAGCAAAGGCAGAGGACACAAGCAGCAGCATAAGGGCTGAGAGGAAACGGAAGTTTATCATAATTCTTAATTCTTGATGCACTGTGCAACATTCATAATGCACGGGTAAAAGTTCATGGTGCAAATTTATGAAAAAAAAATCACAACGCGTAACGCGCGATGATTAATATGTAAAAATAATTCATAAAATCGTAAATTATGCGTTATGCGTTATGCATTGTGAATTAAAATTTGTACCTTTGCACGCGTGAAAAATCCATGCTACATAGTAGAGGAGCGTCTGCTGCGCCGAAATCTGGAGCTGATTCGCAGTGTAGCCGAGCGCTCCGGGGTGGAGATTATATTAGCTTTCAAGGCCTTTGCGCTTTGGAAGACGTTCCACATATTTCGCGAATACATCAGCAGCACTACTGCCAGCAGCCTCAACGAAGCCCGATTGGGGAAGGAACTCTTCGGCGCACCCTGCCATACCTACAGTCCAGCCTACCGCGAGGAGGAGATGGAGGCGATAGTGGCGTGCAGCAGTCACGTGACGTTCAACTCACTGTCGCAGCTGCGGAGGCTGCAACACTACGTGCAAGGCAAGGCAAGCATAGGGCTGAGGGTCAATCCGGAGTATTCGGAGATAGAGACAGAGCTGTATGACCCCTGCGCCCCTGGCAGCCGTTTCGGCGAGGTCGGGACGGATATGCCCGATGGCATAGACGGCATACACATACACTGTCATTGCGAGAGCAGCGCCGAGACCTTCGGACGCACGCTGCAACACATCGAGGCGAAGTACGGAGAGTGGATGCCACGGCTGAAGTGGATTAACTTCGGAGGCGGGCATCTGATGACTCGTGAGGGCTATAACGTGGAGCTTCTGATAAGCCTCCTGACTGATTTCCGCCGCAGATACCCCAACCTGAAGGTGATACTGGAGCCCGGAAGTGCCTTTGCATGGCAGACGGGAACGCTGCATTGCCACGTGGTCGATATTGTGGAGAACCACAACATACGCACCGCAATACTTGATGTCAGCTTCACTTGCCACATGCCCGACTGCCTTGAGATGCCTTACTGGCCCGCTGTACGCGGTGCGAAGTGCAACGAAAACAGCTACCCCGAGGGCGTGGCGCACACCTACAGACTGGGTGGCAACAGCTGCCTGAGCGGCGACTGGCTGCAGTCGTGGACCTTTGACCATGAGTTGCAGGTAGGCGAGGAGCTGATATTGGAGGACATGATACACTATACGACGGTGAAGACAACGATGTTCAACGGTGTCCCACACCCTGACATAGCGATGCTGAAAGCCGACGGAGAGCTGCAGATGCTGCGGCACTTCACATACGAGGACTATCGGGACAGGATGGATTGATTGATAATGCAGAATTAAAAATGCAGAATTAATAATTTGATAATAGAAAATTGAAGAAACAAGTTTGCATATTAGGCTCTACAGGTTCGATTGGCACCCAGGCTCTGGAGGTCATAGAAGAGCACAGTGACCTGTTTGAAGCCTATTGCCTCACGGCTAACAATCAAGTAGAGAAGCTGGCAGAGCAGGCCCGCAAGTTCCGCCCCGCCTGCGTGGTTATAGCCAACGAGGAGAAGTATCCCAAGCTGGTGGAACTGCTTTCTGACCAGCCAGACATAAAGGTCTATGCCGGTGCCGACGCGCTTTGCGATGTAGTGACAGCCGGTCCCATCGACATGGTGCTCACTGCGATGGTCGGCTTTGCAGGTCTGGCGCCCACTATCAGCGCCATAAAGGCACGCAAGACCATCTGCCTTGCCAACAAGGAGACGCTGGTGGTGGCAGGCGAACTGATATGCTCCCTGGCGCAAGAGTATCGCGCTCCGATACTGCCGGTGGATTCCGAGCACAGTGCCATATTCCAGAGCATAGTGGGCGAAGGCAACAATGAGATAGAGAAGATACTACTGACAGCCAGCGGCGGACCGTTCCGCCTGAAGACACATGACGAGATGCGCACGGTGACGGCAGCCGATGCGCTGCACCATCCCACGTGGGACATGGGGGCTAAGATTACCATCGACTCTGCCACGATGATGAATAAGGGTTTTGAAGTCATTGAGGCCAAGTGGCTCTTTGGCGTGGAGGCAGACAGGATACAGGTGCTGGTACACCCGCAGAGCATGGTCCACAGCGCCGTACAGTTCAGGGATGGCAGCGTGAAAGCACAGCTCGGAGTGCCCGATATGCGCCTGCCGATACAGTATGCGTTCACCTATCCGGACCGTCTGCCGCTGCACAGCGAGCGCATTGACCTGTTCAAACACCCGTTGGAGTTCTTTGAACCCGACATGAAGAAGTTCAAATGTCTGGCTCTGGCCTTTGAGGGACTGCGCAGAGGCGGCAACGCCTGCTGCGTCATAAACGCTGCCAACGAAGTAGTAAACCTCGCTTTCCGCGAGGGAAAGATAGGCTTCCTGGACATCGGAGACATCATAGAGCAGACGTTGGACAAGGCTACCGTCATCGCGAAACCCACATACGAAGACTACATCAACAGTGACAAAGAGGCAAGAGAGATTGCTAAACAATTCATAATTCATAATGCATAATGCATAATTTATAATGCATAATTAATAATTCAGTGAGTCCATTTTTAATACGTACACTTGAGTTTATACTCGCCATTACCATCCTCGTGGCGCTCCATGAGGGCGGACATTTCTTCTTCTCCAAGCTGTTTGGAGTGAGAGTCAACAAGTTTTTCGTCTTCTTTGACTATAAGTTCAAGCTCTTCTCCACCAACTTCAATTGGTGGCGCAAGTTGCGCGGTCTGCCCCCCGCAAAGAAGAAAGAGGACGGCAGTTATGAATATGACGGCACGGAATACGGCATCGGTTGGATTCCTCTTGGCGGCTATTGCCAGATAGAGGGCATGATTGACGAAACGCAGCATGACCTCGACAAACTGCAGACGCCGCCGGAGCCTTGGGAGTTCCGTGGCAAACCGACATGGCAGCGACTGCTGATTATGATTGGGGGCGTGCTGGTGAACTTCCTTTTGGCGCTGATAATCTACTGCGCGGTATTCTTCACATGGGGCGAAGACTACATAGCAGTGCGCGATATGCCATACGGAATGAAGTTCAATGAGCAGGCTAAGGAGATAGGTTTCAAGGACGGCGACGTGCTGTTAGGCACCAATGAAGGCGACTTCAGAGAGTTCGGAGCACAGATGTTCCGCGACATCATATCGTCCAAAGAGGTGCGCATCAAGCGTGACGGCAAGGAGATGACCGTCAACACACCTGCGGACCTGTCGCTATTGACAATGCTTAAGGCTGATCCGATATTCTGCCGGCCACTGGTTCCGGCTGAGATTGACACCATCTTGCAGGCCACACCGGCGCAGAAAGCAGGTCTGAAGAAGGGTGATAAAATTATCGCCATAGGCAGTATGGAAAGCAAAGACTCTGTCACATGGACCGAGATAGACTCTTGGAACGCCTTCACATACGAGGTGGGACGCATGAACGACATGCTGAGCGACAGCAAAACATCAGCCGACTCAGCCCGGATTATGACGCGCCAGATAGCCTACCAGCGCAATGGACAGGCTGACACAGTCGCCGTAACCTTCACCATGTCGGGCAACGGGGGCAAGGATGACGTACCGGTGATGGGTGTAGGCATGACCTCCATAGCAAAATATGTCAAGCCGACGCACATAGACTACAACCTCCTCAGCTGTATTCCTGCCGGTTGCGGATATGCTTTCGGAATGTTGGGAGGATATGTCAGCGACCTGCAGTATGTCTTCTCTGCTGAGGGAGCAAAGAGTCTCGGCGGCTTCGGAGCCATCGGCTCCATGTTCCCGCCCGTGTGGGACTGGTATATGTTCTGGATGATGACGGCCTTCCTGTCCATCATTCTGGCATTCATGAACATCCTGCCTATACCGGCACTGGACGGCGGACACGTGCTGTTCTTGCTCTATGAGATGATATTCCGCCGCAAGCCGAGCGACAAATTCATGCTTTACGCAGAGTACGTGGGCATGTCTATACTGCTGTTGCTCATGGTAGTGGCAAACCTCAACGATATTCTAAGGTTCTTTGGTATAATGTACTAACCCCACCTCTCCCCCCGCCCTCTCCAAGAGAGAGGGAGCTGCCAAACTCTTCGCAAAACAATGGGATACACATACGTAACATCCAAGACAGGAAATTACAGTCTTCTTAAAGAACTTGCGAAAGAGAATCGGAAGAATATGACAAATGCAGAGTCTCTGCTTTGGGAACATATTAGGGGCAAAAAGTTAGGTTACCGGTTTAGGAGACAACACCCGATAGACGACTTCATTGTTGACTTTCTTTGCTTGCCCCTAAAACTGGTTATTGAGGTCGATGGTGGATATCATAACACAGACCATAGAAAGAAACTTGACATGCAACGGTCTGCTTTCTTAACAGAGAAAGGATACCACATCATTCGTTTCACTAACGAGAGTGTTTTGCAAGACATTACGTCTGTAATATCAAACATAAAGATAAAGATAGAAGAACTTCAGAAAGAGAATAACATGATTAATAATATGCCGACAAGTTGCAATCACCCCTCCTTTGGAGGGGAATGGGGGAGGTTAATCATCTTCTCCGCCCCCAGTGGCAGTGGTAAATCAACAATCATCAACTGGCTGATGCAGGAGCACCCTGAACTGCGGATGCACTTTAGCATCAGCTGCACATCGCGCCCTCCACGCGGACAGGAGCAGAACGGCGTGGAATACTTCTTCCTCACACCTGAGGAGTTCAGGGAAAAGATAGCCCGCAACGAGTTCGTGGAGTATGAAGAGGTCTATGCCGACCGTTACTACGGCACACTGAAAGCTCAGGTGGACAGCCAATTAGAGGCCGGAGAGAACGTAGTATTTGATGTAGATGTGCATGGAGCCAAGAACATCAAGGCGGCATACGGCGAGCGTGCGCTGAGCATCTTCATCCAACCGCCTTCCATCGAGGCTCTGCGAACACGCCTTGAGGGACGAGGCACAGAGAAACAGGAGGAGATTGAGAAGCGGATAGCACGCGCAGAATATGAGCTGACATTCGCTGACAAGTTTGACACAACAGTGATAAACGATGACCTTGAGACTGCCAAGCAAGAGACTTTGGCAAAAATCAAGGCGTTCATCGCTAATGCATAACTCACAATTCAATTTGAAAAAGGTCACTATACTTCTACCCGCATACAACGAGGAGGGCTCCTTCCCGTTGATAAGGGAGTGCATGTCGCAGGTGCTGAGGGACAATGCCGCCTACGAATGGGAGTTCCTGATGGTCAATGACGGCAGCACCGACAACACCCTGCAGCAGATGATACGCCTGCACAATGAGGATTCGCACTACAATTACGTTGACCTCTCACGCAACTACGGCAAGGAGATTGCCATGATGGCGGGCTTTGACTATGCCACAGGCGATGCCCTCATCATCATGGATGCCGACATGCAGCACCCCGTGGACGTGATACCCGAGATGCTGCGCTGGTGG
>Ga0310697_10005946_pt1 | contig 11690 bp, 5 predicted proteins | sample 172DNAGHGlowgp2_FD_203883 | JGI IMG/M metagenome (GOLD analysis project Ga0310697, IMG submission 203883) | Sheep rumen microbial communities from Palmerston North, Manawatu-Wanganui, New Zealand - 1728 DNA GHGlow gp2 (v2) (version 2) | ecosystem: Host-associated > Mammals > Digestive system >... | reverse complement strand
CACCCCTGCCTTTATACCCCAATCATTAAAGATTCTATAAGTTGCATGCATTCCAGCCCCAAAATAGATGAGTACATGGCTACCAATCATAAGATTGTCCACTTGATTAACGGGGTTGTATTTAAGTCGAGAATACCCCACTCCCATGTTAAATGCGTAATCGATTTCCCAACGTTTATTTCTCAAAAGCGGTCTTTCAAAAGAAGCATAAGCCGCAAATGAGTTGCTGAGTCTGGAATGATAGTCAACCGCCTTTCCCATACCTAGGGAGGGTCCATCTTCTCTATGGAATTTCACCCCATTATATAAATTGTAGTTGATTCCATAAGCAAACGTGGGATATCCAAAATCATGAGCGTAAGGGTCCTGTTGTTTAGGGGTAGAAACATGTCGATACTGTGCCCCTAATGTAACCACATCGTTAGTAAGAAGAATTTCTTTTATTTCAGCATCCATAGTAGGCACCACAGCCGGATTGACCGATATTTGGAATCCGCCATTCATCACCGAGTCTTTCTCTTGTGTCCAGCCTTCCCCCCAATGGGTTGAAACAGCCAAACAAAACAATAGAATCCTAAATTTCATGATTTCTTTTTATAAGCATAAAAAACATGCACAATCCATGGTAACCAGAAGATGATAAAAGCCACAACATAATATATCATCATCATTCTATCATTCCATACATGAGCATCAAACAAAACATAGTTTAAAATTGCAAACAGTTGTGCAGCAATAATAAATGTGACAAAATATCCCGCGATATTAGCAATCAGATTTACACCCGCTTTAACCATCTCCTCAAAATTGGCAAATCGTCCCGACGCATATCCGAAAGTGATAGACAACAGAATGACAAAAAACAAAACAATAGGCACTAGTCCATTCTGTAGTGGAGAGTTATTAAAAGTGCCGAATGCACTTAGAACCATGTTTCCTGACATAAACATAAAGGCCATTATGAAAATGACAATGGCGACAGCCGTCATAACAGTAAACATATATGCTCTTTTCTGCTTAAGGAAAATCTGTTTTCTTTTAAGATTGAGAATGTCGGACTCCTTTACAATGCTGATTGTACAAGAAGATAGAATAATGTATTCCCATGGTGCCTGTTTTATGTTAAGCATAAAATTAGCAATGAACCACCTGAGTCCGTTTTCAGAAATCAGGTTGTTCATTTGCCATCCATATACACTTCCCAGCCACGAAATAACTGTGACAACAATGATAGCCAAAGAGAAGATGACAGGAAAAGCATAAATCCACTTTTTGATATCAGTCATCGTCGGGTTCTATCTTGTCGACATCAATAATTCTGAGTTGTATGGCCCTTGTTACCAATCTAGTAGCATTAACTCCATTAAGTTTCTCATTAGAAGTAAACAATTTGTTTACCAGCTCGTTTTGTCTTTTTTCGAGGGATTTCACACCGAAAGGCATGGCTCTAAGCTGTGCAATCATATCCTTAGTATATCCAAGAGCGAGATGCCTAAGGAATCTTTCGTCATACTCGTCGATATCATAATCCACCATAGCCTCTTGTCTTCTTGACTCATTCATGACAGCCTTCTTGAATCTAGCAAGAATCTTTTCCAAAATAGGTTGGTTGAACACGAGTTTTTTCCCATCCATGACACTTAGCACATCGTTCTTTGTGAGCAGTTCCCCGCTTTTTAGAATGATTCCATCAGCTCCCGCTTCCAAGACATCAATCCAGAGTTTTTCATTAAGAGTTTCTCCTGTGAAAATAAGAATATGTATGTCCTTATTCTGTTTTCTGAGCTTTCTGCAAATTTCGACTCCAATAGTAGTAGATCCTTCTAGTCCGAGGTCAAGTAGCACGAGGTCAGGTACTTCTTTTTTCATGAGCAGCCAGAACTCATTTTCATTTTGAGCTGTTCCGATGATTTGTGCCTGTGGGATTTCATTTCTGAATATCTCTTCAGTCCCTTTCAGTTCGAGTTTTACATCCTCGACAACAATTACCTTGAATTTATCCATATTATATATATTATATTTTATACGTTAAGTAAATATAAATAAGGAGAATTTGGTTAATCATTATGCCCGATTCAATGCAGCCGGTATAGTGAATGAAATAATGATTCCCGTGCCGTCTTCATTCGCATGTTCGGCATAAATTCTGCATCCCCTTCTAACGTGTTCATCGTGCTCTCTAATAATCTGTTTAGCGAGTAGCATTTGTGCGCCCATCAATTTATCGTTTTGGGAGTCGTATTTTAGGGCTTCCGGATAGAACAGAGTTCTAAGTTCCTCTTTCTTAATGACATTGTCGTCAAACCGAAATGCAAACTTAATAAAATTCTCCGACTTATCAAAATTGCAATCCAAAGAACCGTATAATTTTTCATTAACAGCCGCTTCAAAAACGTTTTCTAACAGATATCCCGTCATCGTTTCATCAACCACAACCTCATAATCATTTAAAATCGTAAAATCTTGATTCTTCCAAGAGAGACAGATATGAGCATTATTTTTAGTATTGTATTTATTTGCAATCTTCTCGACAAGCATTTTCAGATGTTCAAGTTTGACGTTCTTTCTCTTAAACATAGGTTTTTCTATCTGTTTAGCAGCACAATCCCCAAGAATTGTAAACACCTCTTTATAGTATGTAATCAATTCATACATATTGTTTACATATTCCTCTTTTTCATCAATGCCATCTTTATTATTGTTGTTATTCAGCTTATCGACAATCTGTTTTATTCTGTTAGGATAGTACATGGTTTCGTGCTTGATGGTAGACAGAGTGTTGTCGATAACCATATTCTGCACATGTACTATATTCCCTTCCCTTTCTGTCCTTCTTTTTTCGTCTTCAATTATTTCAATATCATCATTCAGTTTATCCATTCTAACAGATGAATAATACATGTTAACAGCAGTATATTGGGCCACCATCCTATATAGTTTATCCTGTTCATCGCTGTTGTTCACATTATTAAGAATAAATGCAATGGCCCCTATGGAGTTGTTATTTTCAGGCACCAATGGATATACCCTTGTTTTTCCATTATCAAGTATATATTTTTCCTTATTATCAAAAGCCTCTTTAAGTATGGGATTAATATATTCATGTTGCGGACATCCATTCGACGCCACAATCTTATCTTTCCCAATCATAAGCATAACCCCCTCAGTTCTTCTAATGTTGTCCAATCCTTTCTGAATAATATCAGCAAGTTTGCTTTCATCATTGTTATTGAAAATTCCTCTGTTGAGTTCAAGAATTTGCCTAAGTTCAAAAATCGGCACCATATTGTTGTGGTAATAAACAAAGAAGAACACAACCACGCCCAAAAGAACAATTCCTACAAGAACCATAAATAGAGTTTTATGGTTACTGATAGTCATTCTAATTTCGTCGCATCTCTGCTCCATCCTCACATCAGATGTAGTAAGTTTATAAAGTCTATTATAAATATCATTATTGTACTTATAAAGATTAATATCGTTTATCGCCATTGCAGCAATAGCAGCCTCATTTCTAATATCGAGAATTATGTCGTATCCAGGATTAAAACCAGAATTCCACAAATCAATATCCGGTTTATTCTTTTCATCATATAATTTAATTTCGAACTTAGGGTCATAGCCCTTTTCCTCCTGGTAATACTGGTTAAGCCAATAGCAGGCCGAATCGACATACTGTAATGCCATTTCCCACTGTTCATCTTTGTTGGCATCATAAGCCATATTAGCATATCGATTAGCATTATCCACAAAAGGATGATCAGGCATATATCTAGCTCTTAGTCTCACCGAATCCTCAGGTATATTCATGTCAACCATTTGATAATCCTGTATGTCAACATTGTTTTGTGCCAAAGCGAATAATGATGAGCAAGCCCAAATAGCGACAATGGATAAATGTTTCAATATCTTCACCTTAGGCAATCTAAAGAAGAATTTGCTTCCCCTTCCAAGTTCGCTTTCCACTCCAAACTTGCAAACCTTAAATATATCACTCGTTTTCTTATATTTTTCTATAATTCCTTTGCAGTTAAGCAATCCGAACCCGAATCCCTTGTTTTGCTTCAAATCCTCATCGTTGAGGTTTCCAATTTTGCTGGAATCATAAACTTTTTCCTGAGTGATAGTATTGACATCCTCTTGAGACATACCTTTTCCAGAATCCTGTACAACAACATCCACATAATCCTCCTGCTCAACGGTAAATAGCTTAACAGAACCACCTTTTTCAGAATATTTTCTTGCATTGTCAAGCAAAGTATTCATCATGAATAACGTGAGAGCCCTATCCGCCCTGACCGCAGCATGAGTGTCTTGAATTTCAAGATTAAGTTCTTTAGCCTGGAAAGACTTGGCATTTTTGGCCATGATATCAAAAAGCGGTTTTAGATCAAATTTTTCTACGTTGAGCGCCACCTCTCCTTGTCTTATTTTGATCCAGTTAGCCAAAATGTCATTATAAAGGTTTATTCTTTGAATAAGTTCATTAATATATTCGAGTTTTTCATTTATTAATTCATTTCTACTCTCGAGAGAATCCCCGTTTTTAATGGCCTCTATATCATTCTTCAGTTTTTTTACTTGATTAACAGCCCTATCGAGGAAAGGAGTAATAGCATAAACTATAGCCAGGCAAGTAGTTTTGTTTATATATTGTCTTTTCTGCTCTTCAAGCCTCCTTTCCTTCGACACTTTCTCCGCGCTCACCATCTCCTGTTTTTCCTCAAGAGAGTTGAAATCCTCGTCAGTCTTCATTCTCCAATTATTCATTTCCTCTTCCACAGCCTTCTTTTCCTTCATAAATTTCTTTATGAAGTTCTGTTTGATTTTTTTAGCCAATATATATGCCGCCAAAATAAAAAACAGAATAAAGAAGAGCGCGATAATCATATATTTATTGAGTTCTGCCTGTTCCTTCTGTAGATTCCCGTACTCCTGCTCCATTTTCAAATCCTGCCGAGTTTCTCTAAGTATATCAGTATAAACATTCCTGTTGAAGAAAGAGTCGTTTTTATTTCCCAACAAAGCATATACTAAACTAAGATGTTCTCTAACATCCATAATCCATTCAGGCACACAAACCACTCCATTTTTGATCCATTTTCCTTCAATAGAAATAGAATCATTATAAAGAGAGTCATATTCAGGTTTCAAAACATCGTGGTCATTAGCAACAATCTTATGGTGTTGGTTAATACATTCTAACGCCTGTTTCATATTGTCCAACGCCTCTTCTCCCTTATAGTTTTCGATATAATAATTTGCAATAGCAATATACGTCTGAGATTCATCGAACTTAGACCCATAATGTTTAAATTCTTTAAGAGCAACATTCGCAATAAGTAAAGGCAATCTGTCGTTATCTACAGAATCATTTGCTCTAATAAGATTCTGCTTAATAAACAAACAGTCCTCATTAGAATAATTATTAGGTTTAGCCAGATCTTCAGAAATAGATGCAAGCGCTTTTGCGAAAATATATTTTAGATTAGAATTATATGCAAGGGAAGCCGCTTTGATTAGAGTATCGACTTTTTCCTTAGGTCTTATCTCATCCTCATTTCTAGAGTTTCCTTTAAGAAAATAAAGCATAGCTTCCTGTGCAGTATCATTTTCAATCAGAAAATAATTCCGCTTCACAAATTCCAGATCTTCAGTTTCTTTAGCCACTTGGCTAGAGTAATAATTATAGACAGAATTAGCGAAATAGAATTCCGAGACAGCAAAATTCCATATAATTTCCTGTCTTTCAGTCATAAACCGTTTGTCATCTTCAATTCTCTTAATTCTATAATTAGCATCATTATAGCAATTGAAATATTCCTGATTCTCGGACCGTCTTTGTGCGATTCTCATCAAAATGACGTCAGCTACAAGTTTGTACAATTCATTGTCAGCTTCTTCAATAATCCTGTTAAGAATATTTTGAGCAGGGATATAATCAAGTCTCATGTATTTAGCGAAAGCAATATTACAAAGAGCTTCATACTTTCCATCATTATATGAGATTTGTTTTTCGATATCCAAAGCTTTTTTAGCATATGAATCGACAGAATCGAGAGAAATATAATGATACTTATATGCAAGTAAGTTAAGCGAGTCGATATGCTTAATCGCCTCGATCCTTTTCGTATTATGACATGAAAACGAGACAACAGCTATAGTTACGATTAAAAAAATCGTAACTATAGAAGTGTAATATTTCCATATTCTATTATTCATCAAATACCTATATTTTTCTTTTTAAATTCCATTGGCCCTATTCCGACGTTAGCCTTAAACCATTTTCCGAAATACGACTGATTAGGGAACTTGAGTTGGTCGGCAATTTCCTTAATAGTAAGATTTGTATCGGTAAGCATATGTTTCGCATCATTGCATAATGAAGCAGCAATCCATTGCGATGGTGTTTTTCCTGTTCTGTCTTTAATAACAAAAGAGAAATATCTCATGGAAATACACTGTAAGTTAGAATAGAATCCCACCTCATGCTGAACTATATAATTTCTTTGCAGGTCAATGAGGAAATTTCTTACAATTTCGTCTTTCCTATTGACAGCATTCTTAGGTGAAGCGTCTTTCGGTGTGTAAACAAGAAAGATCTGCAGAATGAGATTAGTCTTTACATTATCAAGCTGTATATTGTTGAGTTGCCAGAACCTCCTATGATTATTAACTGCGAACAATTTAGAAAGTTGCAAATGTCTCTCATAGAGTTTTATATATTCAAAAATTCTCAATCTATCTTCTTCAGATAGCTTCACTAAAGGATTTTGTCTGATATGCAAAACGGAATTGATGTCAGAAATTTTTGCCACTAATGGAAGAACACCATCCAATTCAATGGCCATGATAATTCCACTCAGATCGTTTGACCGATATGTAATTTCAAGTGTAGAGTAAGGGAAATAAACCACCATTGAGTTTTTAGTAATTAACAGTGGCATGTCATCAAGTTTTATTGTCGCTTCTCCCCTATTGCAGATAAACATACCACCCTGTGCCAATTTTCTGACTTTGTGTTCAACTTTTAACACATCATCGTCATTCCCATTAACATGAAAATATAATACATTATCCTCAGTCATAGCATGAAATAAAATTAATCTCAAAATAATTCTTACAAATTTATGAAAAAAAAGTATAATGTCCATATAAAGATTAAAAAATGTTCCAAAAGTAATCATATAAGTACAAAAACAACATGAGATAGTACAATATAGCCTTTTCGTATTAGTATTTTTTTAGTAACTTTGCAAGATTACAAAAAAACAAGAAATAGGAATTATGATATTAAATGCGATAATATATGAAAACGTAGTAAACAAGTCGACATTTGTGTTATTTCAGAAAAAGATAATATTTCAAATTATTCAAAAATTATGATATATAAAGACGCATCTACACCACTATTCAAAAAGGCCGGATTAGAATTATTGCTTTTAATGAGCGTATTATTTATTCATGGTTGTGGTGACAAAAAAGTGAAGTCAAAAGATTGGCAATATGTAAAAACCACAGTAGCTGACCCTATAGGCGAAGAGAGTATGGTGAGCTACCCCGGCAAGACCAAAGCTTCAGAGACAGTAAATCCATCTTTTAAGGTAAGCGGTACGTTAAGCCGTGTATATGTAAAAGAAGGAGATTATGTAAAAAAAGGTGCATTAATTGCAGAAATAGACCCCCATGATTATCAGGTTCAACTTGAGGCCACTCAAGCTGAATATGAACAGATAAAGGCCGATGCAGAGCGTGTTATTTCCATGTATGAAGAAGGCGCTGCTACAGCATCTAATTACGACAAAGCCCGTTATGGTTTGGACCAGATTACCCAGAAGTTATCTCATCACCGAGACCAGGTCTCATACTGCAAACTGTATTCACCGATGAGCGGTTATGTTCAAAGCAAAATTCATGACTCAGGAGAGAACGTAAGTGCAGGTATGCCTATAGTATCCCTTTTCAGTTCATCAAACACAGAAATAGAGGTATTCATCCCCGCTTCAGACTATGCCCGCAAGAACCGTATGACCCGTGCGACGTGTGTGTTCGAGGTATTGCCTGACGCGATATATTCATTGGATTTAAGCCGTATAAGCAAAGAGGCCAATTCCAGCCAATTATATATGTTGCGTTTTTGTTTTAAAAAGGGTTATGACATATCTCGCATTACTCCAGGTATGACAACTATGGTATATATTAGTTACAGCAAGGAAGAGTCAAGCGGTGGTGTACGTATACCAACCTCATGCGTTATAAGGCATAAAGATCAGTCTTTGGTATATATTTTTGATAAATCGAGCAGTTCCGTTCAACCTCGAGTAGTGACAACTGGGAAATTAGATAATCGAGGAAACATAGAGATACGTTCCGGTTTGCAAGCAGGTGAGACTGTAGTTTCAGCAGGTGTCCGTTTCCTCAAACCTGGTCAGAAAGTAAAAGAAGCAGATAAAACCAGCAAATCGAATGTCGGCAATCTTTTATAGCAAAACTACATTTAAAAATTTGAAAGTATAGATTCGAGAGCTTAGAGTTTTTATATGAAAGTATAGTCTCTTTGAATTAGAAAAACATAAAATAGGTAATCTTCATGAACAATATAGATTTTTCCGGTTGGGCCTTAAAGAACCCAAAACTCATACATTTCATTATCGCCTGTTTACTGATAGGAGGTTTTTTGAGTTTTATGTCAATGCCCAAATTGGAAGACCCTGAGCTAAAGGTGAAACAGGCCATGGTCGTGACCACTTATCCAGGCGCCTCCGCTCACGAGGTAGAATTAGAGGTAAGCGACAAATTGGAGAAATGCATTCGTGAGATGCGTACCATAGACAATGTTCAGAGTCAGTCAATGAATGACCTGAGTATTATCACCGTAGAATTGCTTAAGACAGTCCCTGACGAAGAGGTAGAGCAAGAATGGGATATGCTTCGTCGAAAAGTGTCCAATGCCAGCAATAGCCTTCCTAGCGGTGCCAGCACTCCGATAGTTCGTGATGATTTTGGTGATGTTTACGGAATGTTTTACAGTTTGACCGGCGACGGTTTGAGTAATATTGAGATGTCAGATTATGCCGAATTGGCCAAGCGTAACATCACCGATATAGAAGGTGTAGCCCGTTGTGAGATATATGGTGTAAAAGAGGAGTGTATTTATATAGAGTTGCAGCAGGAAAAGATGGCCAATTTGGGTGTAATGCCAACCGAAGTGATTCAGACCTTAAACAATCAGAACAAGACTACTTACAGCGGCTATTTTAATAACGGCACAAACCGCATCCGCGTAACCGTAGACGACAAGTTCAAGACTGTAGAAGACATCAGCTTGATGCTTATCCAGGGTCATGATGACGATCAGCTTCGTATAGGAGATATCGCCAAGGTATATAAAGATTATATAACCCCAACCCGCAATGAAATGTTCCGTGATGGCAATCCGGCTTTAGGTATTTCTATAGCCTGTATTGGCAGTTATGACATCATCAAGGTTGGTAAAGAAGTAGACAAGGTAATCTCCAACCTTCAGAAGCGTCTTCCCGTAGGCGTTAAATTTGAGAAGGTGTTTTATCAGCCCGACCGTGTTGACAATGCGATCAGTACCTTTATAGTAAACTTGGCCGAATCCGTATTGATTGTAATAATCGTGTTGATATTCACAATGGGGCTAAAATCCGGTTTGATAATAGGTTTCAGTCTAGTTACTATCGTGTTAGGTTCTTTATTGATATTAAAAGGATTTGACGGCACCCTTCAGCGTGTATCCTTAGCCTCCTTTATCCTTGCGATGGGAATGTTGGTAGACAATGCGATAGTGATAGTCGATGGTATATTGATAGACTTGCAACAAGGAGTTCCCAAGCCGAAGGCGTTGACCAATATAGGTGAAAAGACCGCCATGCCTTTGTTGGGCGCCACATTGATAGCCATATTGGCATTCTGGCCAATATTCATGAGTCCAGACAGTGCCGGTGTATATGTCCGAGACTTGTTTATAGTGATAGCCGTATCGTTATTATTATCGTGGATTCTTGCCTTAATACATGTTCCGGTGTTAGCATCCAAATTACTTCGTAGTCCAGAAGAGGAGGCCGATGCCACATCGAAGAAAAAGTCCAAACGAAAATTAAAGCTATTAAAGAAAAAAAGTGACGAGTCGAAGTCTTCAGATAATACAACGAGTACATCTTCCCTATCAGAAGAATCTAAAAACGTTAATGAGTCAATATTGTCAGACGAAGATTCATCAAGTACTATTTCAGCTACAGATTCTAACAGTTTAGAAACAGTTTCAGCCGACAGTACAGAATCCGATGCATCAGCGATATCATCAGAATCTAAAGACACCAATAATGGGGATGAGAAAGAGAAAGAGAAAGAGAAGGAGAAGGAGAAAGAGAAAGGCCAATACAGTGGTACCATATATTTGATTCTTGAGAAGATACTAAAGACCGGAATCCGTTATAGATATATAGCCATAGCAATAGCAATAGGTGCCTTGATTTTCACAGCATTCTGCTATAAATATCTTGACCAGGCCTTTTTCCCAGACATGGAATATGACCAGCTCTATATGGAATACAAGTTGCCAGAAGGTACAAATTATCAAGCGGTAGAGAAAGATTTAAGCGAGATAGAATCCTATTTAAAAACTCGCAAGGAGGTCACACATGTGACCCGTAGCTGCGGTGGTACTCCAAGCCGTTATAATTTGGTCCGCAGTATAGCAACTCCAAGTTTATCATACGGTGAATTGATTATAGATTTTGCAACCCCTAAAGATTTGTTAGAAAACATAGATTCGATTCAAGACGAGCTGAGTTCCCGTTATCCAGACGCTTATATCAAATTGAAGCGTTACAATCTTATGTTTAAAAAATATCCTATAGAGGCATGTTTCCATGGTCCAGACCCATCGGTATTGCACATTCTTACAGACTCAGCCTTGTCGATTATGCGCAACAGTCCTTTAGTATATTTGCCGACCTCTGACTGGGAGCCAAAAGTTCCAGTATTGAATATCAAATATGACCAATCCAGCGCCCGTATCAGCAGTTTGTCTCGCAGTGATGTAGCCACCTCGGTGATGGCATATACCGGTGGAATTCCAATCGGTACATTCTATGACGGCATCAACCGCAAGAGCATCTATATTAAATGTACCGATGGAAAGGGTGACGACATAGATAATTTGGACAATGTAGCCGTATTCGGTTTATTACCAAACATACATAAGTTAGCCAGCCGCAGCACCTTGCAGCAGTTGGTTAGTGGCCGTATCACCAAGGACGAATTAATAGAACAAATCATCCAGACCACTCCATTGCGTCAGGTAGCCAAAGGCATAGACATAATATGGGAAGAACCAGTAGTAATGCGCTACAATGGTCAACGCACCCAACGTGCTCAATGTTCTCCAGTTCCGGGTGTCGGAACAGAAGCAGCCCGTGCAGAGATAGCTAAACAAATAGAAGCTATCAGTTTGCCTCCAGGTTACAGTTTGAGTTGGGAAGGAGAAAAGAAAGCCAGTTCAGATTCCATGCGTTATCTGTTTTCCAATTTCCCGTTAGCAATACTATTGATGATTATCATCCTTATTATACTATTTAAGGACTATAAAAAGCCATTGATAATCTTCTGCTGTGTACCATTGATAGTCATAGGTGTGATTCCAACAGTTTTAATAACCGGCA
>Ga0310697_10005944_pt1 | contig 11694 bp, 10 predicted proteins | sample 172DNAGHGlowgp2_FD_203883 | JGI IMG/M metagenome (GOLD analysis project Ga0310697, IMG submission 203883) | Sheep rumen microbial communities from Palmerston North, Manawatu-Wanganui, New Zealand - 1728 DNA GHGlow gp2 (v2) (version 2) | ecosystem: Host-associated > Mammals > Digestive system >... | reverse complement strand
TTGGCTCCATTTTTGTGTTTAAAGCAAAAAAAATGGAAACTAAAAAAAGAGGAAATTTCTAAGTTTAAGGTCTAAAAGAGATATTGATCAACTATGTTCGATTTGTCGTTGTCTATTGTCAGCTACAATAATAAGCAGGCCATTGAAGAATGCCTTGATTCGTTATACAAAACGCTATCAAGCACCCTCTCCATGCAAGTTTTCATTGTCAACAATAGCCAGACAGAGCAGTGTGATGATTTAGAAAAAAAATACCCCGTAAAGGTCATTCAAATGCCCAAGAACGTGGGTTTCGGCAAAGGCCATAACGCCATACTGCCACTTATCGAGAGCCAATACCACGCTATCATAAATCCTGACATCATATTCACAAACGACGTCTTTACCAAGTTTCTAGACTATCTTAAAAACAATCCCGACATAGGGTGTGCAGCCCCGCTCATGTTCAGCGCAGACGGGACGCAACAAGATGTCTATCGTCGAGAATTAACCGTTCTTGACCTTCTAGTCCGCTACACGCCCAATTTCCTAAAAAAAATCCCCACCATAGAAAAGCGTTTCAACAGACATCTCATGAAAGATGTTCCCAAAGACAAACCGTTCGAATGCGAATTCATTCAAGGTTCATTTCTTGTCATTCCGACGCAAATGCTAAAAAAAATCAACGGCTTTGACGACCGCTATTTCATATACGCTGAGGACGCTGATTTATGCAAGCAAATACGGGAAACGCATAAAGTCATATGCTATCCTGAATGCAAAGTCATTCATAAATGGGAAAAAGCAAGCCATAAGAATTTCAATCTTTGTCGAATCCACGCAGTCTCACTTTTAAAATATTTCTGCAAGTGGGGATGGCGAATATGGTGAAAAAAATTCTTTTTTTGACAGCATTTCGTCCAGGAAAAATTGCAGGTGGGCATAATTATACAAGACTATTGTTAAAAAAACTTGCTGAAAAGAATTTTCAAATAGACTTATTTTACTGCAAGTACAAGACAGATCCTCTATATGAAAATTCAAATGAGGACAAAATTAGAGTTCTCAAATATTGTAAAATAAACACGTTGACAAAATTATTTAACGCACTCAAAACACCTATTTTTCATCCAATTTTTACAATTCGTTTTAGCTGGATGAATTTACTTTTTTTAAAGAAAAAGAATCGTGAAAACCAATATGATATAATTTATCTCGACCATCCACAAATGTATTTATACGGATTTTTTTTCAAACAAGCTAAAATACTGATGGCCCATGACGTTATGGCACAGCGTTACGAACGATCGTCTTCAAGTATTACACAAAAAATCGTTCAAGCCGGGGAAAAATTCTTCTTTGGATTAAAAAACAGCACCATTTTTTCTTTCAGTGAAAAAGATCGCGAAATTATAAGAAAAAAATACAACATCGATTCTAGAGTTACTAATTTTTTTATTGACGACCAAATCCAACACTTACCAACGCCAAAATTAGACAACTACTACATTTTCTTTGGAAAGTGGGACAGGGAAGACAACCTTGATGGAATGAAATGGTTTTTTTCAAATGTTTACCCAAAGCTAGACAAATCTTTACACATTTACATTATTGGCGTCGCACTACCCGATTATTATCAACAGGAAATAAGAAAATACCCCTATGTAACATATTTGGGATTTGTCGATAATCCTTACGAAATGATAGCCAATGCCAAAGCAATGTTCGCACCTTTATTCTCTGGTGCAGGAGTTAAAGTCAAAGTCGTTGAATCTCTGGCATGCGGAACTCCTGTCATAGGGAACAACATATCATTTGAAGGGATTTCTGACGAGTACAAGAATTTCATGATTTCAGCAAATACGCCAGAAGATTACGTACGCGAAGTATCCAATTTAAGTTTTCGCATTGACGAACGAATTTCATTTAGAGAAAACTTCTTAAGACAATACAACTCTCAGTCTGTAATAAACTATTTAGAGGGAATCAGGAATGTCTAATTTTACTTATTTGTATGTACTTGTTAGCAAATCTGGCGATACATACTATGAACAGACATTAGTTTCTGCCATTTCTCTACGTCATCACATGCCTGAAGCTAACATCGTTTTACTTGTCGATGATAAAACAGAAGCAACTCTAATTGATAATCGAGCTGAAATAAAAAAATATGTATCAAGTATAAAATCCATCGAGCTACCAAATTCGCTAACCAATGTGCAAAAATCTAGATGGCTTAAAACAATTATGCCCGAATTGATAGACACCGATTTTTTATACATTGATTCAGACACTGTAATCACACAACCGCTAACCGAAATAGAAACAATAGATGTAAATTTAGGTGCAGTTTTAGACAAACATAGCCTACTAAGCCAACATTGTAATAGGGACTTGATAAACAAAAATGTAAAGAGAATGGGGTTCCATGCATCAGTAAACGACAAACATTTTAACGGAGGATTGCTTCTTGTTCGCCATAATGATAACAATAAAAAATTTTTTCAAACATGGCATTTACTATGGCAAGATTCTGTAAAAAAAGGTCTCTCCATTGACCAGGTCGCTTTAGCGCAAACAAACTACTTATTCAATGGATTAATTCAAGAATTGCCAGGAATTTGGAACTGCCAAGTCGAATATGGTGTTCACCTCTTTACTCAAGCAAAAATTTTGCATATGTTTGTTACGGGAGATTTGTACAATCGCCGGCCACATATTTTTATGGACCCCCAGACATTCAAAGACATTGAAAAAAAAGGCATAACTCAAAACGTAATGGATATTATATTAAATCCAATGAAAGGATTTAAAAGCAAAAATCAGGTAATCGGGGGAAGTGCAGTCGACTATTTCAACACACCTCTCAGCCGCATTTGGTGTCTGATGTACTGCAAGTCTTCGAAAACTAGATTTGTATTCAACAAATTCAACCGCATTGCAGACATTCTCTTAACTAAAATAAAACAAAAGAAAGCATGACCATCCTAAACAAATTAAACATAAGTTTTTTTGCAAAATCTTTTATATGCCTTTCTTGTTTTGAAGAACTTTTAAAAGGCGTCCGCTTTGGCGCATCCGGCTTAAAGTATGCAATCCTTTTCGCCATGATAATTGTCTTTATTTTTTCTAAAAATCATCGTATAAAAAAAGAACCTATTTTTTACTTCATCCCCTTTTACATCTACTTTAGCGCACATCTTTTCTTTGATTTTTCATCATTAAGCCGAGACAGCATCGCATTTATCAGTAAAGCCATGTTGCTTCCCATTTGGGCATTGATACTAAACAAATTTAACTCATATGAAGAGTCAAATAGTACAATTTGTAAAGTTTTTGTCAATTCAATAATTGCATACGCTATTTTAAACCCCTTTTTATTTTTTATACATTTACCAATATGGAATGAATCTTTCCACACTTACTGGGGCCGAATTTCAGTCGGCTATCCAACTGTTGACGCGATTCTAGTAGCATTAGCTTTAATCTGTATTTTTTTCGTTCCTAAATTAAACTTGGGAAGAACACGCAAAATCATTTATACAACTATTCTATGTTTAAGTATTGGTATTATGGCCTCCGGCTCAGGATTAGTATATCTTTTTATAATTTTTTCTGTAATTCTTTTTAGGAAAAAAAATCATTCCGACAAAACGACAGTATTAGCAACTATCGGAATACTAGTTTTCTTAGCAGGCGTAATTTTCACATACCTATCCATCCAACATCCAGAATTGACCGAAAATCTATTAGCACAAGTAGAAAACCGTGTTAATATTATTCTTAAAGGTAAATCTGATGGTGCTCTTAACGTAAATACCATTGACATTCGAAAAGATGAATTCGATTTAGCCAAGAAAATGTATTTAGAAAATCATCCCATAAGAGAATTCCTCGGCGCCGGTTTTACCCACATAACGAGAAATTCAGCCAAAGGAGCTTCGGTATTCATAGAATCTCAATATCACTTCAACATGTTCTGTCTAGGCTACATCGGTATGTTTTTTTACATTTTATTTTTCGTAATCTATCAAATGAAACTATTTTCTTGGTTTTGGAGGAAATATTCGGAGGAGTTTTGGAAATACACCTTAATTAATATAGTCTTCTGCTTAGGCGCGTCTATGGCAATTGTTCTATTGTCATGGGGGATTGTTGTTACATATGTTTATTTTGTTCATTCATCATACATTGAGCACAAATTCAACGAAACGATTGAAACCCAAGCAAAAAAGTTTTAAAATAATACGCATAATTAGAAAATAAAAGAAAAAGGAATGCGGGACATGAACATTATTAGATTTGTAAAAAAGTTAAAAACATGCGGAATTCAGTACATTCAAAAAAATAGCTATTTGAATTTTTTATCCGATGCCGCATATGTAAAAGTGATATTTTTTGCGCACATGCTCAAAAGGCTTCATCTACACGCACCTTGTACTTTCAATGAAAAGCTTCAATGGCTAAAGCTACACAATCACAACACGCTTTACACCACAATTGTTGACAAATACACCGTTAAAAAATATATTGCAAAAAAAATAGGCGAACAATACATCATTCCGACTTTAGGCGTTTGGGAAAAATTTGACGACATTGATTTTGAAAAATTACCAAATCAATTTGTACTGAAATGCACACACGATTCAGGCAGTTATATTATATGTAAGGACAAGACCACATTAGACATAAATGCAGCTCGAAAAAAAATTACCAAAGCGTTAAATCGCAATTTCTATTATGTAGGCCGCGAATGGCCCTACAAAAACGTTCCTCCGCGCATTATCGCAGAAAAATACATCGAAGATAGGAATGGAGCGTTCATTGACTACAAGTTTTCCTGTTTCAACGGATATGTTGATTGTGTAATGGTCTGCCTAGACAGACAAATTAACGATGTTAAATTTTATTTTTTCGACAAAGACTGGAACCTAAAACGATTAAACATCCGCGGTAAAAATGCTCCAGAAGGCTTTACAATTCCAAAACCTTCTTGCATGGATGAAATGTTCGAAATTGCAGCGAAATTGTCAAAAGGCATCCCTTTTGTGCGGGTTGATTTATTTGAATGTGATGGAAAAATTTACTTTGGTGAAATGACTTTCTACCCAGATAGCGGCTTCGATGCAAATCTATTGCCGGAAACGGACGAATATTTTGGAAGCCTTATCGATTTAACAAAAATAAAATAGGAGATGGAATATGAAAACAATCGGTTTTCCAATCAGTCACAAAGAAAACGAAAATCGTAGGGCGATTGTTCCTGCCGATTTGAAAAAATTGACGCACCCAGAACATGTTTTTGTTGAATCCGGTTTTGGTACTGTTTTGGGCATGACAGATAAGGACTTCGCGTCTGTTGGCTGTCAAATTACATCTCATGAAGAGGTCCTCAAAGCAGATATTATCTGCGATCCTAAAATTGGTGACGCAGATTATCTTGAAAAACTGCATAAAGGCCAAACTATTTTTGGCTGGGTTCATGCAACGCAAAACAGGGATATTACGGACAAAATTATCGCATCTGGCTTGACCGCTTATGCCTGGGAGCACATGTTTGAAGGCGGACGTCATACTTTCTGGTTCAATAATGAATTGGCTGGCGAAGCCGCCGTGTTGCATGCATTCCAGTGCTATGGTCGTTTACCTTTTGGTTTGAAGGTCGCCGTCATTGGCAACGGAAATACGGCTCGCGGAGCAGTCCGTGTGTTGAACATGCTTGGAGCCCATGTTATGCAGTATGGTCGAAAGACGGAACAGTTGCTGCGTGACGAAATCGGCAAGTACGATGTGGTTGTAAACTGCATTCTTTGGGATGTCAACAGGAAAGATCATGTCGTATCTAAATCGGATTTGAAGCGAATGAAACCGGGTTCCATGATTGTTGATGTCAGTTGTGATAGACATGGCGGCATTGAAACATGTATCCCTACAACGATTGAAAAACCGACTTACAAAGTTGAAGGGGTTCTTCATTATGCCGTGGACCATACACCATCCTTGTTTTACAAGACGTTCTCCTTCCAAAATTCTGAAATCATCGTTCCTTTTGTAGAAGAATTGATGACAGAAAAGGTCGGAAAAGTTTTGCAAGACTCCCTGATTTTTGAAGAAGGACGAATCATTGATCAGGAAATAATCAAGTACCAAAATCGGTAAGACTGCGATGAAAGTCATTCTTAAAAGTTTATATAGATTCTTGCGTAGAATTGCAGTTGTGTTGTGTAACGCCCCCTTTATGGGTGGTGTGAGCAATGCTCCGTGTTATTTTAGTGAAAAAAAAAGAAAAGGGGTCTGTGCTCGATATATAGACAATTTACTTTGGCTAATAAAAAAAGGTGAAAAAAATCGTTTCTATACACAGTATGGGCTAGATATAAAGGGTTCTGTTTCCGCAGACTATATAGGCTTTTGGGAATTTGCTGGATTACGAAATAAAAGCAATCAAATTTTAAGATTTGACAATTCCATTGGCATTTTGAGGGATAAATTCCTTTTCTATAAATATATGGCAATGAATCGCTTGAACGTTCCCGACGTTTTTGCAATTGCTTCAGATGGTGTTGTATATGATGTCTTTTTTTCTCCCGTGAGTATTCAATCGCTAGAACAAGAAAAAGACTACTTTGTCAAGGACGTTGCGGGAGAATGCGCTTCGTTTGTTAAACATGTAAATGATTACAATCATTTGCAAACTATAATACCTTTAATGAACAAAGGAAAATTCATTTTCCAGCGCAAAATTATTCAGCATCATGAAATGAATCGTTTGAATCCCAGTGCAGTCAATACAATCCGTATTGTGACGATAAACGATGGTTCCCGAACATATCCCTTTGCAGCGATTCTGCGTGTCGGCACCCAAAAATCCGGTTGCGCAGACAATACATCTGCGGGAGGAATAGCTTTAGGTATAAATGATGACGGATTGCTGTATGAGAAAGGAATGTTGAAACCTCAGTATGGAACGACTATTTCGTCTCATCCAGATACTGGCGTTATTTTTAAGGAATTTAAAATTCCTTATTACACAGAAGCCGTCAAACTTGTTTGTCAAGCTCATAAATTCTTTTATAACGTCCGCTCAATTGGGTGGGATGTTGCTATTTCTGAGAATGGCCCCATTATTATTGAAGGTAACGATAACTGGGAAATAACATCAATTCAGGCCATCTATGGTGGTAAGAAAAAGCAACTAATGCGTCTAATGAGAACTAACTAAAATGGCGAAAACTTCTGTTTTAATTGCGACTATGTGGGCTTTGTTGCAGCGTTTTGGTACGATGCTCATATCGTTCAGTACCAACATTGTTTTGGCTCGTTTGTTGATGCCGGAAGATTTCGGCACGATTGGAATGTTGTTGATTTTTATCGCGGTTGCAAATACATTTGTTGATGGCGGGCTTGGCGCAGCGCTGATACAAAGAAGTTCTTTAACTCAGGAGGACAAATCAACTGTCTTTTTCTCAAATTTGGTTTTATCCGTATTTTTATATTTAATTTTATTTGCGTCGTCGCCATGGATTGCAAATTTTTATTCAACCCCTTTATTGTCAGATTTACTACGAGCTCAGGGTTTAGTTTTGATTCTACAGGCCTTTGGTGTTGTTCAAACAGCTCTGTTAAGCAAATCACTTGATTTCAAGAAAATTTCAATGAGCAACCTTGTCGGAAATTTATTGGGAGCCATTACTGGAATTGTTTTGGCGTGTTGTGGCTTTGGCGTTTGGAGCCTTGTTGCAAAAGCTTTAGCAACAACACTGGTAACGACCATTTTATTGTGGGGGCTTGGTGGATGGCTGCCGACATTGTGTTTTAGTTTCCTGTCATTAAAAAAATTATTTGGATTTGGCGGATTTGTTTTATTGTCAAGTTTAATGATGACTATTTCAAATAACATCCAGACGGCAATTCTGGCAAAAATGTTTCAGGCCGATATAGTTGGGAACTATACGCAGGCGAGAACATTGAGGAATGTTGCTTCAGACAGTTTGTCATCCGTTGTCGGCCAAGTTCTTTATCCTGATTTTTCAAAAAATCAAAACGACAATGATGTTTTAGAAAGGAAGCTATCTTTGAGCTTGTCTTTACTTTCTTTTTTTTCCATACCCATCATGTGCCTATGCATAATAAATGCTGATTTCCTTATTCATACTCTTTATGGAGCTAAATGGGATGTTGCCATTCCATATTTTCAAATTCTGTGTATTGGAGGCTTCTTTATACCTTTACAGGATGTAAACATCAGCATCATAAAAGCCAAAGGTAAAAGCAAAATTCTTTTTTTATGTAATTTTTTTAAAACGTGTTTTTTGTGCGTGATGATAATTGCAGGAGGACTTCTGTGGGGAATATATGGTTTTATATGGGCGATGGTATTGTATGTATTTATAGCAGCATTGACATTTAACATTCTTTCGTCCTATTATTTGAAGATCTCTTTTTTTAAGCAGGTTAAAGATGTTTTAATCAATCTTGCTATTTTCGTAACACCGCTTTTAGTTATATTCTTTTTAAAAGAGCGTTTTGATAATTTTAGCTCTATTGTGCAAGTGCTTTTGTCTTCTTCGATTTACATTGGTTTGTCGGTTTCTTTAGTTTTTATCGTCAATCCCACTGCTATGGTTTATTTAAAGAGTAAAGTGATAAAATAATTCTTGTAATAATGGAGCATCAAATGAGTAAGATTTCTAACATCGCTTCACAAATAAAACTCGTTCGGGAAAAATTTCCTGACAAAAGTATTCTTGAAGCATTTCTCATACTTCTTGACATAAAGTATTGGCAAAAAAGGAAAAGAATGCTTTGGAACGAGTATTTTTGGTATGATTTTTTGCAGAAAAGTAAAAAAGAACGCTTGGAATATGTTCTTGATTATGAAGTAATGAATGAAATTCCCGCTATATGCAATAATAAAGATTTTGTAAAATATTTAAACGAAAAGCCTCTGTTTAATGAGAAATTTAAGAATTATCTTGGTCGTGATTTTAGTGTATTCTCAAAAGATGGATATAGTGAGTTTTGTGACTTTTTAAACAAACACAAGTCTGTCATTGTGAAACCTCTAAATGGTATGGGAGGACACGGAATAGAAAAGATTAATTGTGATGCATTTAATATAGAAGAATTTAACAGATTGACTAAATGTGGTCCGTTTATGGCTGAAGAAATAATCTTGCAACATTCCGCAATGAGCAAGCTAAATCCGGATAGTGTAAACACAATAAGAATTGTGACAATGCGCAATAAAGGAAATGTTGTAGCACCTTTAGCGAGTATTAGAATAGGGCGATTGGGATCTTGTGTTGATAATTTTTGTTCAGGGGGAATGGCTGCTAAAATTAATGTAGATTCAGGAATTGTGGAAACAGCGGCTTTTGATAGAAATCTAGAATCATTTGAAATCCATCCAGATACAAAAATAAAGATTGTTGGTTTTCAGATTCCGTTATGGGAAAAAGTTGTAGAATGTGTTTTGGAGGCTTCGGAGTTGTTGCCTGAGTGTAGGTATATTGGATGGGATGTTGCGATTGGAAAAGACGATAATATCTATTTGATAGAAGGTAATTCCAGACCAGCAACAGATGTATTTCAATTGCCCGCAAAGAGAGGACTTCGAGAAATTTATAACAAGTATTTAGGATTGATTTAATTTTCGTGCATACTACTTACAGATCGATGTTAGAGTCTATCCATAACATTCGTTCTCGAATCCATAATTTTAAGTCTTCTACAGCATCATCATAACCTAGATAAGAATGTACGTGATGTTTAAAACTGGTGCTTTGCAAAATATCCCATTTTTTAAAATTGTTTTTTGCAGCATCTAATAAGTGAGCATGAATAGAATCAATAACATTTAGTGTTGCAGAAAAAACTTTTTTGTTCGCTTTCCAAAATTTGACTCTGGATTGTTTCATGATGGAGTCTTTAAAAATATAGCTATTCCAATAAGCGTCCTTTAAGTACCATTGTTGGGGGGAATCAATGTATTGTTTCTTATGACAGCCTAAAGATATATCAAAATCCCATATTGGGCCCATTTTGATTATGTCACCAGTTAACGAGAAATATACACTTGTATAAAAAAGAGCATCAGGATTTTTTGAGAATTCTTGAACCCAATAGTGATTTATATACTCTTGAACGTCAATCCACTGATCTAAATGATTGTCCTTGTTTCTCTGAATTTCTTTTAAAAATTTCTCAAATGAGAGAACATGTGTTTCAGCCGCATTTAACGTCTGTGCTGATGCTTGTTTGGGCTCGTGCACGCGGAATGCTCTTTTGTATGAATTTGAAGATTGTATGTTAGAAAAAAAGACCTGCTCTCCTTGACGATATTTTTCGTCAATTTCAACAACGTATGAATTATCCTTCGATATATTAACTCTATTCTTTCCAATTTTTATGGTTTCTGTCAGCAAATACACTCCCAAATACTCCCCATTCAAATACAACTCCGCAAATTCACACCTTGGAGAGTAATAAGCTCCTAATTTTGTGGACAAATGGTACATTAAATAGTTTTTCATCAATGTTTTGTCAGCGTAATTCGCAATTAACGCCCAGTCTTTGTCTTTGGGCATTCCAAGTAACGCCTGTTTTTTAGCAAATTCAATCTTATAACTTTTTTTGGGCATTTCCCACGAACTATTTCCTCTCCCTCTTATGGTCAAATCCATAATTTCGCTTTCGGCTTCTTTCTTGCCCCAGATTTGGAGTTTGGCGGGGATTTCCGTCTCGCGGTCTTTAATCTTTTGCTGATTTTCCGTATAAATTACAATGCGGGGAATATTTGCGTAAGGATATTCCTTGTCATTCGGTTTAAACGATTCCGGGTAAGCATTTTCCGATGCCGAATTTTGCAAACTTGCCGTTGGTTCATCCGCATCCGCAGAGGAGCTGTCGTCACACGCGCTCAAAACCGCCATCGCTAGAGCAATGCACAAAAAAAGCATATACACAGCATGCGATTTCCAACCAACTCGAATCATGTTTCTTACTCCAAGATACCCAAAGATAGCATTATTTACACTACGGGTATTTCAAAAAACATGCAAATTCCTACAAAACCGCTATCCATTATATGCAGAAGCAAAAGTTCCCCCACCAGAACCTTCTGCAGAGGTCTTTATCATCTATTCAAGAATTCCAATATTCTCTTGCGATAGTCCGGGGCTTCGTCGTACGCGGCATGGCCGTAGTTCTCGTAAACGTAAAGTTCCACCGGAGTTCCATTTCGCTTTAGCGCTTCGGCAATTTCCCTAGAAGCGATTACGCCCAATGTCTGGTCGAGTTCCGCACCCAAGACGAGTGTCGGGCACTTGACTTTTTCGAGATTTGCATATGCTTCAAAATCAAGGCACGCACGAGCGAGTACGCAAAAACGTTTCATGTCTTGTTCCGTGGCATTTGCGTTGAGGCGCATTAGGCTTTTCTTGTACTTGCGGATTGTGTCGGCAGAAAAAACTTTATCTATAAAATTCGAACAAAGGGCTTCGACATCGCCAGTTTCGGCCAAGCGTTTCCATTCGGTCATCACGGCGCGGGACATGTCGTTCAAACGTGATGCACTTGAACCGAGAGCCAAGCGTTCGACTTTCTGCGGGAACAGTCCTGCGATGAGTTGCGCAATCATGCCTCCCTGCGAGATTCCAATCATGCAGGCGCGTTCAATGCCTAGAGCGTCCATTGCTTCAGCGGTGTCAGTCG
>Ga0310697_10005943_pt1 | contig 11695 bp, 9 predicted proteins | sample 172DNAGHGlowgp2_FD_203883 | JGI IMG/M metagenome (GOLD analysis project Ga0310697, IMG submission 203883) | Sheep rumen microbial communities from Palmerston North, Manawatu-Wanganui, New Zealand - 1728 DNA GHGlow gp2 (v2) (version 2) | ecosystem: Host-associated > Mammals > Digestive system >... | reverse complement strand
TCCCCAATCCCCAATTTATTTATTAAGGGTATTTAATTTTTGACAATAAAAATAATAAAATTTTAAATATTTTTTTTATTTTTATTTAATTGATAAAAAAATAGAAAAGATCCATTGGTAGAAGGATTAGCTCTTAATTCTTGAACATAATTATCATTAAAATAATACCATTTTTTATCGAAAATATTTTTTGTATATGCAACATTATGCCCATTTTTCTCATTTCCACTATGCTTTATAAATCCTATTAATTCATATTCCATATTAAATTTTTTTAATTTTTCTATATTATTTGTTTTAAAAATAAATGGAATCTTAATATCATGATTATAAATAGATCTTTCCCCAACTCTTTTTAAATTTATTATTAAAATAGGAGGTAATTTAATTATACTTATTACATGAGATAAGCATTTTTTACGACAATTAGAGCATTCAAAACCTTCTTGTCCTTTCTTATCTTTTGTATATAAAAATGAATTAATGCACTGAACTAAATCTGTGAGCTTAGTTCTGTCATCATATAATGATAAATGCAGAACATTAAAACTTTGAAATGATACACTTAATTTATTACATCCAGAACAAATTATTTCACTCATTTGATATCCAAAAAATATATCATTAATAATAGAATAATTTTTTGGTTCATATAACTTTAAAAATCTAAACAATTCTTCCTTTTCTTCTTTCTTTAATTTTAAAAATGAAAAATCAGATAAACTAGTGACCTTTCTTTTTGGAACTTTTAGTATTTTTTGAAGGTATTGAAGCAAGTATATTAAAAAGAAAGTTGAGTCATTATCTTTTTTTCCTTTGAATTTTGTATATTCTTTGGCAAAATAGTTTTTAAATTCTAGTAGAGAAACTGATTTTTGTTTTGAATAATAAAGAGAATTTATTAGTTTTTTTAAAGATATTAAGATATCATCTTGGATTTTATTATTTTTTAATATCATTGATGAAAAGATTTTTATGTTTTTTAAAACTTGGAGAACTGAACTCATATAACAATTATATTCTTCATTATCTAATCCTACTTTTCCATTATTTTTATCTTCATTAAATTTATAATCTTCTTCCTCCTCTTCCTCTTCTTCCTCTTCTTCCTCTTCTTCCTCTTCTTGCTTTTCTTTCTCTTTTTCCTCTTCTTCTTTATTTTCAAAATTACTACTTTTTTTTTCTTCAATTAAATTTCCTATATCTAATAAAGCATCCTTAATAGAATTAAATTTGTTATTAATTAATGTAATTATTTTTTTTTTATTTTCTAAAGAATCATTTAAAGCAATATTTTTATTTTGTTGTTCATCAAATGATTTTTCTAACTGTATTTTTAGAAGTTCCAAATGTTCAATGTTCTTCTTTTGTTCTTTAATTTCTTCCATATGGAGTTTGCATTCATTCTTAATATTTTTTAATTGTTCCTGTGTTGTTTCCAAAGATTTCTTTATACGGTTAAATTCTTTATCTTTTGATGAAAGTTGATTATCAAATTTTATTTTTGAATCTTGAATTATTTTATCCTTATTTTTAATTTCATTCTTCATATTATCAATATTTCTTTCACATTCTTTTATTTTATTTTTTAATTGTTTAATTTCTGCTTCTTTTTCTTTAATTTGCTTTGAGTGTTGTGCTTTAATTGATTTAAGTAATTCTTCATATTCTATTTTTTGATTTTTAATAATTTTTTCATATTCTAATTCTTTATTTTTCATACTATCTAATAATAGGCTCAAGTTTTTGTTTTCTTTTTGAAGAATTTCATAATTTTTATCATTTGATAATTCTTCTTCATCATTTTTCACATCTAATTTTATAGAATCTTTATTTTCCTCGATATCCATGACACTTTCTGTAGTATCTTCTGCTCCAGATTCATTTCCTTCTTTATTTGAATCTTTTTCCTGAGAATTATGGTAGATAGTTTGACTATTATTTTGTCTATTTTTTGTTTTATAGTAATATTTTTTCTTTTTTCTATAAGTATATGGATATCTATTTTGTTTTTTGTTTATATAATTTGAATGAAAAGAAGAATTAAACATTTTTCTATTACAATAATCCATTGTTTCACTCATTATAAAAACAAGACAATTTTTAATATATATTATTTTTTTTGCAAAATAGATAAATGAAAAATAGTTTATTCTCTTTTTATATTATTTTTATTTTCTTTGATAAATTTAATGAAAATTTTAATTGTTGATACTTCAAATCAGAGGGAAACTTTTGAAATAAATGAATATGATAGTGTGAAAGTGCTTAAAGAAAAGATTCATAATAAAAAAGGATTAAATGATGATATAACCTTACACTTTAACGGAGATATTATTGAAGAAGAAAAAACAATCCATGATTATGATATTCAAGAAAATGATGTTATTATTTACTTAGGAAAATTTAGGGCAGGAATATAATCATTATCAATAATATAAATAATAATAATTTTAATTTATATAATAATTTATTAATCATTATATTTATTAATATAATATTTAATATAGTAAAAATAATGAATTTAAATATGTTAAATATTTCATAAATAAAGCTCAAAATAATTGAGGAATAAATATTAAATATTTATCAATAAAAGAAATTGAATTTGATTTTAAATTAAATATGTTAAATTCTGGATTTTTATTTACAAAAAATAATATTAATTTTATTTTATAACATATTTAAATTTTGGCATTCTTACATGAGTATCTTCATCATTCATTACATCAGCTAATATTTTGAAATATATTGATTTATTGAGAGGATGCTTATCTTCTTTGTTTTTTCCAATTGCATTATAATAGGCTTCCTGAAAGGTTGACTGTAATGTAGATTCATCTTTTATTATACTTTGACTATTTAATGTATATACTCCATTTATTTCAATTTTATATTTTTCATTGATATATTCCAAAAGTTCATCAACAGTTTTATTTCCTTCTACTTCAATATAATCCCAACATGTAAAAGAAGGAGGAATTGCCTTTGTTAAAACTTTTGTTTCTGGATTAATTTGATCCTCATTTTGATAAGGTTTTTTTGGTTTATAAATTAGGAAAAATGGAGTTGATAAATCAATATTTATCTGCCTTAATTTATTTATATCATTTGTTTGTAATAAAATATATATCTGAGAAGAAATAAATCCAACTATACTAGCTGTTGTTGTAGGAATTGATGGAACTATATTTCCTGAAATAAATTTAGCTTTGTCTCTATTGCAATATTCAATATTGAAATTTGAAGCTCTTAAATTGGATGATATATATATAAAATCTATCTGATGATTTTCATCATGATCTTTTTCAAATATTTGTTCATGAATTATTTCAATATTTTCTTTATCAAATCCTTTTGAATGTAAATGTATTAATTCTGATTTTAATGTTTCTATTTTTTCTAAATTTTCCTCTAATTTATTTAAGTCTCTACCTTCCATAAATAATTCATCATTTTCAGATATTTCATTTATTTTCAGGAATTTTTTTTTATAATTTATATCATTATTATAAGGAATACCTAGTGAATCTGATAATAAAAATGAAAAATAATCGATATAATAAAAGTTTGTTTCATCATCAGGATTATATTCTAAGATATGTGGTAATCTATTACTTCCTTTCCAGAATTTGGTTCCATTTTCTAATACTTTATCGGGTGGATTTATTTTTAAAGTATCATTTATTATTTTCTTGTAGTTTAAATAAAATAATTTCTTCCCCAAAATTAGGCATTTATCATAACTTTTAGATTTATAAATTTTTAAATAATTTTTTAAATATAATAATTTTTCATAAAAATCGTTGCCTTGATTTGCAGCAAAAAATTCTTTTGGATCTTCGATGAAATTCTTTAGCAATCTTATATTATTTCCAAAATATTCAAAAAATTTATCTCTACTCCATTCAATGCAATGCTCAATCAAAGAAGGTAAATTTCTTATTGTACACATTCCTATTTTTTGTTTTCTTTCAGATCCTTTATATTCTTCAGATATGAATGGAATAATTAATTGACTACTAGCATTTTCACCTAGAGTACCACATTCAATTAAATTTATTCTATGGAGAGTGCATTGATTACTAATATAATTTCTTGCTTGAACATTATCTACTGCAATTAAAACAAATTGTTGGCTTTTATAGAAATTTTCATCGAAAATATCCTCTGTTTCTTCTCTCACTTCAACTTGTAAGCTTTCACAATTAAATTCTGGATTTATTTTTTTTACTTGCTCACATGCTATTAAGGATTTACTTTTCCCTATATGCTCTTTCCTGAATAAAAATTGACGATTTAAATTTGAATTTTCAATACAATCATTATCAGTTACTGTAACTTTGCAATTATTTTTTGTTGCCACACCCATTAATGATAGTATTTTTAAATATTCACAGCCAACAGCACCTGCTCCTATCATAAAAATATTAGTTTGGTGTAATTTTTCCACTAATTCTTGCCCATAAATAGCAATTAAATCATCATATCTGCTATTTAGTAAAGTTCTATTAGGATTTTCTAAATTTATAATTGTTTCATCATATATATCAATCCAAAACCATTGATTCAAAGGGCAATATAATCCAGTGAATTTTATTGCTTCTTGAGCAACAAAACCTCCTAAAAATGAACAAAGAGAAGGATGTTGAGCTCTTGAAAACTTACAAATATCTTTAATCAAATTTTCATTTTTATCTATAGCAGGTAGTTCTTTAAAGAATTCATTATTTCTATCTATATTTTTAGATAATTCTAAAACACTATTGTATAAATCTTTAGATTCCTCTTCATTATTAAGTTCAGGTAATTTTCCATTTTTATCATAATAATTTTGAAAAGTAATAAATAATAAATGTAATAGCTGCTTTCTACCAGTTTTATTTTTTGAATAATCAATTTTCATCATTTTATCAGTAGGATTCATTAGATTTTTTTCTAATGTTTGATATTTCATTTTAGTTGGATAAAAATATTCTTCAACTATTCCTCCTCCTATATATTCATTATAATTTGAAGTATCTCCTATAAAAAATTCTTCTCGATTATCTGGATTTGCCTCATAATGCCTTGGTTCTGGGTTATTTAATTCAGTCATTCCTTCCACTTCTTTGAATAATAAATAGCCACTATCATTCAATCTTTTTTCAGTGGAATTATAATCAATTTTTATTTTCCCATTTTTTTCCTTAGTAATATTAGAAATATAAAATTTACCTCTTTCTTTACCTGTTTTCTCCAAAATAACATGATTTTCTCCAAAATCGCTAAAAATAAATCCTGTTAAACCTAAAGAAAATGTATATATAAAGCCCTTGTTATTTTCATGGCATTCTTTATTTATTTTTTTAACTATATCTGATTTCATTATTTCAGTAATTATCACTACATCATAATCTTTAATTTTAGATAAATAATTAATTTCAATGGCGACTTTTGTAGTTGGATTTAGTTCAGATAATTTTTTTAAACATGCTTCATCTCTCCTTTCTTTTTTGAATACGTTATCATTAGTCAAAAAATAATTACATCCTAAATCGCTTATTTTACATATTTCATCATCAAAAATTGATACATGATAAGGATTTGATAAAATTATATTTTTTGCAATTTCAACCCCATACCCTCTTAGTCCCACAATTAAAATTTTCAATTTTGATAAAATTTTTGTAATTTTAATTCCATATGTTCTTATTTGTCGAGATAATTTATCATGATCAATTGTATCTTTTTTATAAGAATTTAATTCAAACATAGACATTATGACTTAAAAAATAAATTTATTGAAAAAAAAATATGGTAAAATTTAACTATTTTTCAACTAATCTATTTCTTGAAAAATGATTATAGACATTATTAATAGTTTAAATAACTAAATATTATAATTTAATGGGAAGTGATTATTTTCAAAAAGAAAAACAAATTCAAAACAGAGACAATATAGGGAAAATTTCAATAATTGATAAAGAAAACAATTGTTCAAATATTGATAATATTTTTATGAATCAAATATCAAATGAAAACATAATTCAAAAAGTTAACTCAGGAGAAGACTTTAAAAGTCTACTTTTAAATCAATTAAAAGATATTAATACTAATTTGATTTCCTTAAATTCAAAAGATAAAGTTTCTGATTCAGAGTTTAAAATTTTAAAAAATTTGTCCAAACGATTTGAACATTATAATAATAATGAAATTTTTTATTTTGATAATACATTCGAAGAAATGAAATATGATTTTTTGAAAAAAAAAAATAAAAAATTTAAAAGTATTATTAAAAATGAAGTCAAAAATACATTAATCAAACCAATTTTAGATGCTCTTAATGATAAAGACAAAGAAATATCTGAAATGAAATTTCAAATAGAAAATTTAAATAAATATATTTTGGAAAATAAAAATCAAATGGAAAAAGAATTTGATAAAAAGATTGAAAATGTTCAAAATAATAATAAATGTTTGCAAGATCAATTTAAAAAGCACAATGTTGATATGGGAAATATAATAAATAAATATGATGATAATTTCAGCAAATTATTTGAGGAAATAAAGAAAATAAATTTGAATATAAAAAACTTGGAAAATAAAAATCAAAAAGAAATAGAAAATGTAAAAAATAAAATACCTTACGAAATAAATATATTAAAAAAAGAAATTACTTCGAATATGGACAAAAAAGAAATCGAAAATATTTCAAAATTTGAAGACATAATCAAATTGTGTAAAGAAAATACGTCAGAAATTAAAAAGAATGAATTAGAAATAAAATCATTAAAAAAGGCAATTGAAAATTGTGATTCTGAACAAAAATTATTAAAAATTAATGACGAGAGTAAAAGCAAAGAATTAAAGGCAATGAATGAAAAAATTAATTCTAACAAAGCAAAACTAGACAATGCAATTAAAGAAATAGAAATAATAAATAAAAATTCTAAAAAGAATATGATTTCAGTTGCAAATGAATCTTTCTATAAATTCAACAACCTTTTACAAAAACAATTTGCTTTAAATAAATATAAGAATCAAAATGAATTAAAGCTAAAATTATTTTCCGAAAAAAAATATGCGAGAGTCGGATTAAACAATATAGGAAATAATTGTTATATAAATTCTGTATTACAAATTTTAAAAAATATTCCTAAATTTACTTATAATTTCTACCTTATGGATGACAATTCAGGACAATTTTTATTATCTTTTAAAAAATTGCTAATTAAAACTTGTTTTTCTAAAGATAGTTCATTTTCTCCAAGAGAATTCAAAGATAATTTAGGAAAAGAAAATAAAAAATTTTCTGGGGATAATCAATATGATTCAACTATCTTTTATATATCACTATTAAATATAATTCAAAAAAAGTTGTACAATCCAAATAATAACTATATTAAATTAGATATGAAAAAATATGAAAATAAAAGTTTAGAAGAAAAATTTAAAATTTGGAAGGATAATTATTTATCAAAAAATCAGACTTTTATTATTGATTTTTTTTATACTTTTTATGTAAGTGAAATTGAGTGTAATTCTTGTAACCATAAAACCCAATCTTTTCAATGAACAAACTTTTTAGATTTTCCTATTATTTCAGAAAAAAGTGAAGTAGAAAGTTTAGAAGAATGCTTCGATAATTATCAAATGATAAAGACATTATATAGTGATTGCTCTGAATGTAATAACAAGAAATTAGATCAATATTTTACCATATTAGAATTGCCTCCCATATTAATTATTAATTTGAAAAGAGTAGGAGAAAGAAAAGCTTATTTTAATGATATAAAAATTCCATTCCAATTAGATATGGAAAAAATAATAAAACGCACTAAAATTAATTCAATTTATGAATTAAGGGGATTCATAAAGCATTCAGGAAATGAAAATTGTGGTCATAATTTTGCATTTTGTAAAAATATGTTTGATGATAAATGGTACGAGTATAATGATAATCGTTGTATTCCAATTGAAGGAAAACCAACCATGGACCAAATATTTTTATTATGTTATGTTAAAGTCGGAAGTGATATTCAAAATGTTCATTATCTAAAGGAAATTGCTGATTCTTTAAATGAAAGTAACCTTTTTAGGCATTTCAAAAAATATTAATTATAATCGGTTTTAATATCATAATAAATAATTTTAATTATTTTTTTTAATAAGCTAATTTAAAAAAAATAGCTAATATAGATTTTAACTATTTATAAGTTTTAATGCATTTTTCTCTCTCAATTCTTTTGCTTTTTTTTCAAATTCTTTTTTATTATTTTTATATAATAATAGTGCTTCATTATTTAAACCATGATTAGTATTTGGTTCTTTAAGTAGATCAAAAATTGAATAAATAACTGTGACCAGATTTCTATGTTGTTCCCATTCAGTGGATTTAGAAAAAATACAAATTGCTCCATCATCAAAAGATATATTTGGATGATATATTTTTGTTTCAAATTTTATATTAGGAGGTTCATCAGGATAATTCTTAGGAAATTGCATTGTTAATTTAAATAATCCTTTTTCATAGCAACTATTATTTGGTCCTTTTAATAAAACATTCCAATTAAATATATTTGTTTTTTTTTTGGTCCTACACTACATCCAATACGAGTTAATAATTGATTTTTTTTAATCCTATCTAATTCATCTCTTAAGTATTCTTCAGCCATTTTAATAGAAAGTATAGAATTATTGCTTATAACTACCTGAAAATAGTTAAGACTTACCATATAAAATATAAAGAAATTATATGCAAAGAAAAAAATAAAAAAAATGTCTAAAACTCCAGAAGATATAATAAGAGATGAATGGGATATGTTAAAGAAATCAGGCTTATTAAGCCAAATTGGTTGCTCAGCTGGTCCAATAAGAACTAAAGGAATATATAATATGTTTAAATGGAAAGCTTTAATGAGGGCTCCGAAAAATTCACCATATGATGGATATCTCTATCAATTTGAAATTGAGTTTCCAAAAGATTATCCAAATTCAGCTCCAAAAGTCTATTGCAAAACTAATATATATCATATGAACATTAGCACAGATGGTAAAGTTTGTGTCTCTTCAGTTAAAGATGAATGGGGAAAAGCCAAAAATATTAGTACTGTACTTTTATCTATTTTTATTATTTTTAGTAAGCCAAATCCTGGAAGTCCATATAGAGATGATATCGCTGATTTATATAGAGAAAATCTTCAAGAATATGAAAAAAGAGTCAAAGAATACTGTGCCAAATATGCAATGAAAATATAATTATTTTTATGAATAATATAGCAAATAAAATATTTAAAAACTTTTCAAAACATTTTTTCTTATTGTTTTAAATCATTTGTTTAGAAGCATTGGCTTTATGCTCTATAAGCCAAAAAAATTTCTTAATATCATTTTAAAATAAATTATTTATAAATTAAATTCTTTTATAAATAATTAATGATATTTAAAATTTAAAATAAAGAAAAGCAAAAATTTAGATATATTTTAAAATTTATAATAAAATATATGAAATTATTTTTATAAAATACCAGCATTAAATTGTCCTAAAAAGTTGATAGTATTTCCATCTCTTATTCCTTTCTCTATTAAAGATTCATTGTCCATTAGAATATTTCCATTAAATACCAATTCAATATCTCCTATAACATTATATTTTAATTTAATTTCTTCTTTCAATTTAGCAACATTATCGGATTCCATTATATATATTGATTCACATTTATTTTTCGAGTCAGTAATCAATAGTTTCATTTAAATTATAAGTTTATGTTTATTAAAAAATAAAAATGGAAAAGATAAATATAATTTTTTAACTATTTTTTGATTAACTATTTTCTTAAATAAGTTTATAATCATTTAAAAATTAATATTTAAAATGATGGGCAATTGCTATGGACATCAAAAGCCTCGTCATCATGAAATTAAGATTAATAAATTTAATACTTCATCCATCAACAACAAAGCAAAACATGGAACAAATTTATATGAAAGTTATCCAAGAGATAGCGAAAGAAAAAGGCTTCAAAATAGTAAAATACAATTACCAAATATAAAAAGTAATAATCAAATTGATAAACCTAAAAAATTAATCCCACATCAAGATTTCTATAATAAAGGAAAAAAATCAATAAAAAATTATTATGAAGAAATTAAACCTGGAAAGCCTTCAACTAATCCAACTAATAATAATATGAATATTAAAAAAAAATATATACAAAGAAATCCTTCTAATGCTGCTAATTATAGAATTGAATTGAATAAAATTGATGATTTTAATAAAAAAAAAAATACTGAAAAAATTCAAAATAATATTTCTACAGTTAAAGTTGGAAAATATTATTTACAACCTACTTTAAGGCCTGAATCTAGTAATGAAGAACATAAAATAAAAATACCTAATAGAAATATAAGTGAAATTAAAAAGCCTATTACCAAAAACAGTTTTCTTCAAAATTTAAATAAAGTAGAAAAGTTTATCAATGGTGCAATTGGCTTATCTAATATAGGAAATACTTGCTATTTTAATTCGGCTATTCAAAACTTAAAAAATATTTATCCTTTTACTTTATATTTATTAAAGAATTATCATAAATTCGATATAAATGGTTTTACTTATAAATTTTGTGAATTAATAGCAAATTTAATAAATCAAGACATTTATCAATGGTTCGAGCCTAAAGATTTTTTTTATAAATTAAATGAAATGGCTCCTATATTTCGTTTTGGACAACAAAATGATAGTAATTTTTGTATATTGTATATTTTAACACTTCTTGAAAAAGAAGCAAGAACTTATATAGGAGAAAAGCAATTTCAAAAAAAATTAATAAGCAATAATTCTTTTTCAATTGAAGAAAAGAATCAATTTTCTATTTTTATGGATAAAATGTATGAAAAAAGAAATTCATATATTATTGATATATTTTTTGGATTCCAAGAAGATATTTATAAATGCAATAATTGCTCTTATGCTAATTTTAATTATCAAGGATTTAGCGTATTGAATATTCCAATTATGAAAAGAAATAATACTCCTATTAAAAATTTAAAAGATGGAATAGATTATTTTCAAGAAATACAACAACATTATAATGAAAAAGGATTTTCTTGCCAAAAATGTCATGGATATAATATTTCAACTCAATCACGTATCATTTTTTATCCAAAAACATTTATTATTAATTTTAAGAGAGTTGGAGAAAATAATTTTTATTACCATGATGTAATAATTCCTCCTAAATTTAAGGTTCAAAATTTGATTGATGGAGAAATCTTTGAATATGAACTAATAGGCTTTATAAAGCATTATGGAGGTGAAAATTCAGGACATAACATTGCAATATGTAAAAACTTTTTTGATTCAAATTGGTATGAGTATAATGATTCTAGAGTTTCAAATATATTTAATACTTTTAATATAAGAAACAATAAAATTGATACTTCTGGTGGATTTTTGTTTGTTTATGTCAGAAATAATATATGTATAAATGAAAATGAAATAAATTCAATTAAAGAAATATCCAAAAAATTAAGAAAATAATTTATTTAAAAAAACCATATTTATTTTTTATAAATTTTAATTGTATTTAAATTTTATAAATATATTTAACTTGGAAATTATAATTTTGGGGATTGGGGATTGGGGATTGGGGATTGGGGGTTTGGGGGTGTGGGGTGGGGGGTGGGGGGCCGAGCCACCCAACCCCCACCCCCC
>Ga0310697_10005938_pt1 | contig 11699 bp, 7 predicted proteins | sample 172DNAGHGlowgp2_FD_203883 | JGI IMG/M metagenome (GOLD analysis project Ga0310697, IMG submission 203883) | Sheep rumen microbial communities from Palmerston North, Manawatu-Wanganui, New Zealand - 1728 DNA GHGlow gp2 (v2) (version 2) | ecosystem: Host-associated > Mammals > Digestive system >... | reverse complement strand
GAGAAGACCATTGATACACAGGTGCAGCAGATGGCTCAGCGCATGGGTAGCTACGAGAAGGCCGAAACTTACGAGAAAAACGACATGCTGCGCGGTGACCTCCGCGAACTCGATGCCGAGGGAAACACCCTGGAAGGCGGACTCACCATCGAGACAGCCAGCATGATGCCCGAATATATCAAGGTGGACGAACAGCGCCAGCGCTTCGAAGGTGCCAAGTTGGGTGATATCATCATCTTCAACCCACGCAAGGCTTATCCTGACAATGATGCCGAGGTATCATCGCTGCTGAAGATAAAGAAGGAAGAACTGGCACAACACGAAGGTGACTTCAGCTACCAGATTACTGAAATCAGCCGCTATAAGGCACACGAAGTAAACCAGGAACTGTTCCACGAGGCTTTCGGAGAGGACGTGAACGACGAGGTTACCTTCCGTCAGAAGATTGCCGACGAACTGCGCACCCAGTTCGTCAGTGAGAGCGACTTTAAGTTCCTCCTCGACGTGCGTGAGTATGTTGAGAAGAAAGTAGGCAAACTCACCTATCCCGATGCCCTGCTGAAGCGTATCATGAAGAATAGCAACAAAGACAAGGGTGACGACTATGTAGAGAAGAACTACGAAGAGAGCATCCGTCAGCTCACCTGGCATCTGGCCAAGGAACAGCTCGTCAGAGCACAAGGTATCAAGATTGAAGATGCCGACATCAAGAATGCCGCCAAAGAGTCGGCACGTGCACAGTTCGCCCGCTACGGTATGAGCAATGTTCCCGAAGAATACCTCGAGAACTACGCCAACGACATGCTGAAGAAGCAAGAGAACATCGAAGGACTCATCGACCAGGCCATCGACCAGAAGCTCATTGCAGCACTGAAGACCGCCGTAAAGCTCAACGAGAAGAGCGTAACACCCGATGAGTTCAACAAACTCTTTGAGAAATAACAACTCAATATTCAGTTGACTTATTAATAAATAATAAAAAAGCGGCTTTTTTTTCAAAAAGTCGCTTTTGTTTTTGGTAGTTACCAACTTTTATTGTATCTTTGTATTTACAAATAGAAAATCCTATGTAATGCATCTTTTATTATCCAGAAGGGTAATAACATAAAGACAAATAAACAATAATAAAATTAAATATAATACATACTTCTATTATGAACGACTTCAGAAACTATGCAACGCGGAAACTCGGCATCAACGGAATGGTGTTCGATGATGTCATGAAAACCCAGGCACAATACATGAATCCATATATCCTTGAGGAACGCCAACTGAACGTCACTCAACTCGACGTCTTTTCGCGACTGATGATGGACCGCATCATCTTCCTTGGCACCGAAGTCAATGACTATACAGCCAACGTGCTACAGGCACAGCTGCTCTACCTCGACTCGACAGACTCGGGAAAGGATATTAACGTCTACATCAACTCTCCTGGCGGCAGCGTGACGGCAGGACTCGGCATCTACGACACGATGCAGTTCATTTCGTCTGATGTCGCCACCATCTGCACCGGCATGGCCGCCTCGATGGCTGCAGTACTCCTCGTTGCCGGGCAGGAAGGAAAACGCAGTGCACTGCCCCACAGCCGCGTCATGATACACCAGCCCCTCGGCGGCGTGCAGGGACAAGCTTCCGACATCGAAATCGAAGCGCGCGAAATTCAAAAATATAAGAAAGAACTTTATACTATCATCGCCAATCACTCTCACACCGACTACGAAAAGGTGTGGGCCGACAGCGACCGTAACTATTGGATGACAGCCCAAGAGGCCCTCGAGTATGGAATGATAGATCAAGTACTGACGAAGAAATAAGTGGTTGGCTGAACAGCAAACGACCATACGAACCACAAAAAAGATAATGGCAAAGAAAGAATGTAGTTTCTGCGGCAGAAACGACCGACAGGTCAAACTCCTTATTTCAGGCATCACGGGATACATCTGCGAAGATTGTGCCCGACAGGCATACGAAATCGTCAAGCAGTCAGCCTCCGTCGTAAAGCAGGCTCCGAAGACGCTCGACCAAGTGCCCAAGCCGAAAGTGATAAAAGACTTCCTCGACCAATATGTCATCGGGCAGGACACCGCCAAGAGGTTCCTCTCCGTTGCCGTCTACAACCACTATAAGCGACTGCAACAGCCCAAGAATGACAAGGAAGTAGAGATTGAGAAGTCGAACATCATCCTTGTCGGTTCCACCGGAACAGGAAAGACGCTGCTGGCGCGCACCATAGCCAAACTGCTCGACGTACCCTTCACCATCGTCGACGCTACCGTCTTCACCGAAGCAGGCTATGTGGGAGAAGATGTAGAAAGCATACTCTCGCGACTCTTGCAAGTGGCCGACTACGACCTTGAAGCCACACAGCGAGGAATCGTCTTCATCGACGAAATCGACAAGATAGCACGCAAGAGCGACAACCCAAGTATCACCCGCGATGTATCGGGAGAAGGTGTCCAGCAGGGACTGCTCAAGTTACTTGAGGGAACGGTTGTCAACGTTCCGCCAAAAGGCGGCCGCAAACACCCCGACCAGGAATACATACAAGTCGACACACGCAATATCCTCTTCATCTGCGGAGGAGCTTTCGACGGCATCGAACGGAAAATAGCCCAGCGCCTTAATACCCATGTCGTCGGCTATAACTCCGTACAGAATGTAAGGAAGATTGACAAAGACGACCTGATGAAGTATATCACTCCCCAAGACCTCAAGTCGTTCGGACTCATCCCCGAGATTATCGGCCGACTGCCCGTCCTTACCTATCTGAACCCGCTCGACCGCGACGCCTTGAGGCGAATACTCGTTGAGCCTAAGAACTCCATCGTCCGGCAATACGTCAAGTTGTTCGAAATGGATGGCATCGCACTCACCTTCACGGAAGAAACCCTCGACTACCTTGTAGACAAAGCCATCGAATATAAGCTCGGAGCACGTGGACTACGTTCCATCGTTGAAACCGTCATGATGGATGCCATGTTCGAAATGCCTACCAGCGGAAAGAAATCCTTCGAGGTGACTACCGACTATGCTCGGGCACAGATAGAAAAGTCGAACCTCATGTGAACACCCTAACCATCTAAACACCCCTACCAATATGGCAGAAAAAGTTAATCTTAGCGAGACCCTGAAACACTATTTCGGCTTTGACTCTTTCAAAGGCGATCAGGAACAAATCATCCGAAGCCTCCTCGATGGGCACAACATCTTCGTGCTCATGCCCACAGGAGGCGGTAAGAGCTTGTGCTATCAGCTGCCGTCGCTATTAATGGAAGGGACCGCTATTGTCATCTCGCCCCTCATCGCCCTGATGAAGAACCAAGTCGACGTCGTCAACGGCATGAGTGAGTATAGCGGATTGGCCCACTACCTCAACTCGTCGCTCAACCGCGCTGCCATCATGCAAGTCATGGACGACATCCGCAAGGGACGCACAAAACTCCTTTACGTTGCACCAGAGTCACTGACGAAGGAAGAAAACATTGCCTTCCTGCGAACCGTCAAGATTTCATTCTATGCCATTGATGAAGCCCATTGTATCTCAGAATGGGGCCATGACTTCAGACCCGAATACCGAAACATACGACCTACCATCAATGCCATCGGCAATGCACCCGTCATCGCCCTCACAGCGACAGCCACCGACAAGGTACGGTCGGACATCAAGAAAAACCTTGGTATCAACGACGCCCTTGAATTCAAAAGTTCTTTCAACCGGCCCAACCTCTACTACGAAGTAAGACCCAAGACCCCGGAAATAGACAAGCAAATCATCCGTTTCATCAAGCAAAACCCAGGCAAAAGCGGCATCATCTACTGTCTGTCAAGGAAGAAAGTCGAAGAACTCGCTGCCATCCTTTTGGCAAACGACATCAAAGCCGCCCCCTATCATGCAGGTCTTGACTCGCCCACACGCTCAGAGACTCAGGACGACTTCCTCATGGAGCGCATAGACATCATCGTAGCAACCATCGCATTCGGTATGGGCATTGACAAACCTGACGTACGCTTCGTCATTCATTATGACATTCCAAAGTCACTCGAAGGATACTATCAGGAAACAGGACGGGCAGGACGCGACGGCGGCGAGGGACAGTGTATCGCCTTCTATGCCTATAAAGACTTGCAGAAACTCGAGAAGTTCATGGAGGGCAAGCCCGTGGCTGAACAAGACATCGGCCGGCAACTCCTGCAGGAGACAGCAGCCTATGCCGAGTCGAGCGTATGCCGCCGCAAAATGCTACTCCACTATTTCGGAGAAGAATATCCCCACGACAGCTGCGACAATTGCGACAACTGCCTGCATCCCCACCAGCGTGTAGAAGCCAGCGAAGCTCTCCTCATCGTACTCAAAGCCATCAGCGCTCTAAAGGAGAACTTCCGCCAAGACTATGTCATCGACTTCGTTAAAGGACGCGGCACCGACGACCTTGTGTCCCATCGCCATGACCAACTCGATGAGTTTGGTGAAGGCGAGGAACTCGACCCAAAACTTTGGAATCCCGTCATCAGACAAGCCCTCATCGCAGGCTATCTCAACAAAGACGTTGAGAACTACGGCATTCTCAAACTTACCGCCGCAGGCAAGCGCTTCATCAAGCATCCGCAACCCTTCATGATTGTCAAGGATACTGAATTCAGCGAAGACTACGAAGATCCTGATAGCGAAGCCACAGGAACGGCACTTGACCCCGAGCTCCTGGCCATGCTCAAAAACCTGCGTCTGAAAGTTGCGAAGAAGCATAATCTTCCGCCTTATGTCATCTTTCAGGACATATCACTCGAGCAGATGGCGACCATGTATCCCATTACGCCCTCAGAACTACAGAATATACAAGGTGTAGGCGTCGGTAAGGCGAACCGCTATGGAGGTGAATTTCTGAAACTCATCAAGGCCCACTGCGAAGCCAACAACATCGACCGCCCGCTCGAAATCAGAGTGCGTACAGTCGCCAAGAAGTCAATGCTCAAAGTCAAAATCATCCAGGCCATTGACCGGCAAATAGCCCTCGATGACATTGCCGACGCCCAAGGACTTGAATTCGAAGAACTACTCGACGAAATCGAAGCCATCGTCTATAGCGGAACGCGACTGAACATCGACTACTTCCTCGAAGAAGTCATGGATGAAGACCACATAGACGACATCTACGAATATTTCCGCGAAAGCAACACCGACAACCTCGATGCCGCCCTCGACGAACTTGGCAACGACTATTCTGAGGATGAAATCCGCCTCGTCCGCATCAAGTTCTTCAGCGAACAGGCCAACTAATCAATATTAAGAAGCCAGACAACTTGGCCGAATGCGTTAAAACGTATTAAAGAGCACGACAAAAAAACATAAAGCAGTGAGAATGTGCGGAAAAATTACTATCTTTGCACGCAATAAATTATAAACAACACTCTAAAAGTATGTCTTCATTTGTTGCTGATAAGATTGTAATGGACGGACTGACCTTCGACGATGTCTTGCTCATTCCTGCCTATTCTGAGGTACTACCCAAGACGGTAGAGTTAAGGACAAAGTTTTCGCGCCACATCGGGCTCAACGTGCCCTTTGTAACAGCCGCCATGGACACCGTGACAGAAAGTGCCATGGCAATAGCTATTGCCCGTGAAGGCGGAATCGGCGTCATCCATAAGAACATGTCCATCGAAGCCCAGGCCCGCGAAGTAGCCATTGTCAAGCGAGCCGAGAACGGAATGATTTATGATCCTGTCACCATTCGCAGGGGGAAAACCGTTGCTGATGCGCTTGCACTCATGGCCGACTATCATATTGGCGGTATACCCGTCGTCGACGAAGACTGCCACCTTGTTGGTATCGTCACCAACCGCGACCTTCGCTTCGAGCGTCGCCTTGACCGAAAGATTGACGATGTCATGACCAAGGACCATCTCGTTACGACCCATCAGCAGACCGACCTTACTGCTGCAGCACAAATACTTCAGGAGAACAAAATTGAAAAACTACCCGTAGTCGACAAGAACGGACGCCTTGTAGGACTCATCACTTATAAGGACATCACAAAGGCCAAGGACAAGCCAATGGCTTGCAAAGACGAGAAAGGCCGACTCAGAGTGGCTGCCGGTGTAGGTGTTACTGCCGACACCCTCGAGCGCGCCCATGCTCTCGTTGACGCGGGAGCCGATGCTATTGTTATCGACACAGCCCACGGACATTCACTCGGCGTGATAGAGAAACTGCGCGAAGTAAAGGCCGCCTTCCCACAAGTAGACATCGTTGTAGGCAATGTAGCCACTGGCGAAGCAGCCAAAATGCTCGCTGACAACGGAGCCGATGCCGTGAAAGTCGGTATCGGTCCGGGCAGTATTTGCACCACCCGTATCGTAGCCGGAGTCGGCGTACCCCAGCTGTCAGCCGTATATGACGTATATAGTGCACTCAAAGGGACCGACATTCCGCTTATTGCCGACGGAGGCCTGCGCTATTCGGGCGACATCGTCAAAGCCCTTGCTGCCGGTGGTTCCTGTGTGATGATTGGTTCGCTGGTAGCTGGCACCGAGGAGAGTCCTGGCGACACCATTATCTACAACGGACGGAAATTCAAGAGCTATCGCGGCATGGGTTCCCTTGAAGCCATGGAACAGAAGCACGGCTCGAAAGACCGCTATTTCCAGGGCGACACCAAAGAGGTCAAGAAACTTGTCCCCGAAGGCATTGCCGGCCGTGTGCCCTATAAAGGAACTGTTCAGGAAGTCATCTATCAGCTCACCGGCGGCCTTCGCTCGGGCATGGGCTACTGCGGAGCCCCCACCATCGAACGTCTTCATGATGCCAAGTTCGTTCGCATCACCAACGCCGGCGTTATGGAAAGCCATCCGCACGATATCACCATCACCAGCGAAGCACCCAATTATTCGCGTCCTGAATAGAATAGAAGGTGAAACAACAAGAAGTGTCAAAAAGTAAAAAACTAAGAATAGAGATGAAAACAAAAGCCATCAGTATCATGTTGTTGCTCATAGCAACAATGGCCAACGCGCAGGCTCCCGCTGACCCTATAATTATGACTATCAACGGCGAAGCCGTGCCCCGCTCGGAATTTGAGTATTCCTACAACAAGAACAACACCGACGGTGTCATCGACAAGAAGACTGTTGAAGAATATGTAGACCTCTTTGTCAACTACAAACTGAAAGTACAGGCCGCCATGAATGCCAAACTTGACACCATACAGTCGCTCATGAAAGAATATGCGTCCTATCGCGACCAGCAGATACGCCCCGCTATGATTTCCGACGACGATGTGGAAGCAAAGGCCCGCGAAATCTACGAACAGACCCGCCATCGTATTGACTCTGCCGGAGGACTTGTCAAGCCCGCTCACATCCTGATCCGCATGGACCAGAAGGCAACCGACAAGCAACAGGCCGAAGCCAAGCAGCGTGTCGACTCCCTTTACGACGTGCTCCAGAAAGGTGGCGACTTTGCCGAACTGGCCCGTAAATTCTCTGCCGACCGCTCAGGACAAAACGGCGGTGAACTCGGATGGATTGAAAAAGGCTACACCGTGCCCGAATTCGAGCAGGTCATCTACAGCATGAAGCCCGGAGATATTAGCAAGCCTTTCACGACACAGTTCGGATGGCACATTGTCAAGCTCATCGACAAGCAGAACTTCTTCCCTTACGACTCTGTCCACAACGACATTCTTCGCTTCATCGAACAGCGCGGCATCCGCAACCAAATCATCAACCAGAAGATTGAAGCGGCTTGCAAGGCCACCGGCAAGACCGAGGAACAGTTGCTCGCTGAAAAACGTGCCGAGATGGAAGCTGCCGACAGCGATCTGAAGTATCTCATCAAAGAGTATCACGACGGAGTCCTTGCCATCGAGCTCACCCAACAGAAGGTCTGGCAGAAGTCACAGAACGACACCGAGGGACTCAACAAGTACTTCCAGAAGCATAAGAAGGAATATAAGTGGCAAGAGCCCCGCTTCAAAGGCATCGCCTACCGTACGCGCAACGTCGAAGATGTCAAAGCCGTGCAGAAAGCTATCAAGAAGGTTCCTTTCGACAAATGGGCACAGGTGCTTCGTGAAACCTTCAACAACGACAGCATTCTCCGCATCCGCGTTGAAAAGGGTTACTTTAAGAAGGGCGACAATGCCATCGTCGACCGCGATGTCTTCAAGAAAGACACCACTGTCAACGAACTGAAAGACTATCCCAACATCGCCGTCTACGGCAAACTTCTGAAGGCCCCAAAGGCCCTCGAAGATGTGAAGGGAGCCGTCACCAACGATTACTCTGAATACCTCATGGACCTTTGGGTGACAGAACTTCGCAAAGATGCCATCATCGAGGTAGACAAGAAGGTGCTTGCCACCGTCAACAAACATTGATGCTTTAACTTGAAATGAAGAAAGGACTCACAATCATCGCCGCACTGGCCTGCGTGCTGCTGGCGCTCGCTGCCACAAAGCCATCAACCTATGACAACAATGGGCTGACGGCCCCCGTTGCGCAGGTCAACGACTCTACCAAGCCCAAGACAGCAAGCGTCTATATTCCCGACGGAAGCATTCTCGACGAAGTCATCTGGATTGTCGGCAACGAACCCATCATGAAGTCTGACGTCGAGAACATGCGTATGCAGGCCGAAATGGAGAACATGAAGTGGAACGGTGACCCCGACTTCCTCATTCCCGAACAGATTGCCGTTCAGAAGCTATACCTCCACCAGGCCGAAATCGACTCTATCGAAGTGACCGACGGAGAAGTACAGCGCGCCGTGGAACAGCAAATCAACGAGTGGATTAACATCATCGGGTCTCAGGAAAAGCTGGAAGAATACCAGAAGAAGACCGTTCAGCAGATGCGTAGCGACATGGTCGACGACTTCCGCAATCAGGAGATGGTGCAGCAGATGCGACAGAAGCTTGTCGAAGATGTTGTGGTCACTCCCTCCGAAGTCCGCGACTACTTCCGCAACCTGCCCGAGGACAGCATTCCCTTCGTACCCACCGAGGTTGAAGTGGAAATCATCACCAAGCAACCGCGGATAAGCATCGAGGAAATCAACCGCGTGAAAGACGAACTGCGCGAATACACCGACCGTGTGACTCGCGGTGAGTCGTCGTTTGCCGTGTTGGCACGCCTCTACTCCGAAGATCCCGGCAGTGCCCGCCAGGGTGGTGAACTGGGATACATGGGCCGTGGCGAACTTGACCCGGCCTTTGCCACGGTAGCCTTCAACCTTACCGACCCGAAGAAGATATCGAAAATCGTTGAGTCGGAATTCGGCTACCACATCATTCAGCTCGTCGACAAGCGAGGTGACAAGATTAACGTGCGCCATATTCTGAAGAACCCGAAGGTGTCAGATGAGAGCATGACCGAAACGCAGCATCGTCTCGACTCACTGGCCGATGAAATCCGTGAGGGTAAGTTCACGTTCGAACAGGCAGCCTTCTATGTATCCGATGACAAGGACACCCGAAACAACCAGGGACTGATGGCCTATAAGAACCAGATGACCCGCACCATCACCTCTCGTTTCCGCATGGACCAGCTGCCGACGGAAATACAACAGGCCGTGGCGAAACTCGAAGTGGGTGAGATTTCTCCCGCCTTCCAGATGATCAATACGAAAGGAAAGAAAGTGTGCGCCATTGTCAAGTTGAAAAGCCGCATCGATGCCCACACCGCCACCATTACCGAAGACTATCAGGTGATGAAAGACGTTGTGCTTGGAAAAGAGCGCCAGAAGTACCTTCGCCACTGGGTTGAAGAAAAAATCAAGCGCACCCACGTCTGGATGAAAGACCGCTATCGTGCCGGCAAATACGAATACGACGGATGGGTTAAATGACAAGTCATCAAAACCATATCAGCAACAGAATGGGTAGGCATAGAACCATCGGCATGATGCTTCTATGCCTGCTTGCCCTTTGTCCGGCGCTCCATGCACAGTCACAGCGGAAAGGAGGGAAGAACGATTCGCGCGTCTATCTCGAGCACGCTGACGAGTTGCGCTACGACATAAACTCGCCGAATATGGAAACCCGCTATGCCCAGATTGTCAGCGGCAACGTTGTCTTCCATCATCAGGGCGGAACGCTGAAATGCGACAGTGCCTTTTTCTATCAGGAAGCCAACACCGTGAAAGCCTTCGGGCATGTCCGCTACACCCAAGGCGACACGCTCTCGCTGACCTGCGACCATGGTGATTACGACGGACAGCGACAGGAGATGCACGCCCGAAAGAAAGTCGTACTCAAGCATCGCCAACAGACACTCTATACTGACAGTCTCAACTACGACCGCCTCTACGAAGTGGCTTACTTCTTTGAAGGCGGCACACTCGTCGACGGCAACGACCGACTGGTCTCCGACTGGGGCGAATACCACACCGACACCCGCGAAGCCCGTTTCTTCTTCAGTGTCAAGATGCAGGGTGACAATCATCTCATCACCACCGACACCCTTTACTACGATACCCGCTCTTCGGAAGCCCATGTACTCGGACCGTCACACATGACATCGGGAACAACCGATGCCGACACCGACAACGGCTTCTACAATACAAAGACGGAACGCATGAGGCTCTTTTCCCGCTCGACCATTGCCGACAAGGAAAAGGCCATCACTGGCGACACCTTGTTCTATAATAAGGCCGACGGCTTCGGCGAAGCTTTCAGCAACGTTGTCTACAACGACACGCTGAACAAGAACCAGCTCAACTGCGACTACATGCAGTATGACGAAAAGACCGGCTATGGCTTTGCCACACGGAGAGCCATCGTCAAAGACTATTCACAAGGTCCCGATACTTTATACATGCACGCTGACACACTGAAGTTAGAGACCTTCCATATCAACACCGACTCGGTCTATCGGAAAGTCCATGCCTATCCGCACGTCAAGGTCTACCGCACCGACCTTCAGGCCATCTGCGACTCGCTCGTTGCCAACTCCAAAGACTCCTGCATGACGATGTATTACGACCCCATCGTGTGGAATGGCGAGCGCCAGTTGCTCGGCGAGCGCATCGAAGCCTATTCCAACGACAGCACCATCCGCGAAGCCCATGTCATCGGGCAGGCATTCTCCATTGAGCGTGGCATGACCGATGTCAACTTCAACCAGCTGTCGTCGAAACAGATTGATGCCTACTTCATCGACGGCAATATCCGAAAGACGGTTGCCACGGGCAATGTGAAGTCCATTTATTACACCATTGACGACAAAGACACCTCCTATATCGGCCTCAACTATCTTGAAACCGACACGCTGAAGATGTATACTTCGGAAAAGCGCGAACTGGAACGCATCTGGACCAATAAGCACAAAAGCATCATGTATCCCATGAGTCAGATTCCGCCCGCCAGACTGAAGTTGCCCGAATTTGCATGGTTCGAAGAGCTCAGGCCTCGCGATAAGGACGACATCTTTGAATGGAGAGGGAAGAAGGCGGAAAGCAAACTGAAAACGATTACCCGCCGCAATGCCCCACTGCAGACGATAAACAACGATAAGGCTGAAAGCCCGGAACCAACGAATACTCCGGAATCGCCGGAGAACCCGGAAAGTCCGGATAATCCGGAAAATTCTGAAGCCCCCAACCCACAACCACTTACCGACAATGAGTGACATCATCCAACTACTCCCCGACAGCGTCGCCAACCAAATTGCCGCGGGCGAAGTCTTCCAGCGACCCGCCT
>Ga0310697_10005937_pt1 | contig 11699 bp, 4 predicted proteins | sample 172DNAGHGlowgp2_FD_203883 | JGI IMG/M metagenome (GOLD analysis project Ga0310697, IMG submission 203883) | Sheep rumen microbial communities from Palmerston North, Manawatu-Wanganui, New Zealand - 1728 DNA GHGlow gp2 (v2) (version 2) | ecosystem: Host-associated > Mammals > Digestive system >... | reverse complement strand
TGGACCCCGACTATGACATGTACGGCACCACCCAGATGGACTGGCCCTGGTTCTATTTCCGCCTCTCCGAGATTTACCTGGACTATGCCGAATGCCAGATCGAGCTCGGGAACAACGCCGAAGCCGCCAAGTACATCAACCTGATCCGCAACCGTGCCCTCCTTCCGGACTTCACCGGTGACATCCGGGCCGCCTACCGCTACGAGCGCCAGATGGAACTGCTGTTCGAAGGACAGTGGTGGTTCGACAAGCGCCGCTGGAAGGAGATGGACCAGGAGTACAACGCCGCCCCGATCATCGGCTGCAAGATCGTCAAGTATCCGGACGGCCACAAGACCTATGACCTGAACAATGTCATCGACCAGCGCGTCTGGAACGGCGACAAGTGCTACTTCTATCCCATTCCGCAGGACGAGCTGAACAAGTCGTCCAAACTGAAGGAGCAGTACAAGACCTATCCATTCTAGATTGTATATGAAACGACACTTTAAACGAATCCTGACCGCCGTGGCCGCACTCTCCCTGTGCGGCTCCGGCCTTTGGGCGCAGGAGAAGCCTGTGCCCCTGTCCGACTCCCTGTACCGGAGCCTGGCAGCGACGCCGCCGATGGGCTGGAACAGCTGGAACAAGTTCGGCTGTAACGTGAGTGAGAAGCTCATCAAGGAAATGGCCGACGCGATGGTTGCCTCCGGCATGGCCGACGCCGGCTACGAGTACGTCGTCATCGACGACTGCTGGCAGGTCGAGCGGGATGCCGACGGGAACATCGTTCCCGATCCGGAACGGTTCCCTTCCGGGATGAAGGCCCTCGCGGACTACATCCATGACCTGGGCCTGAAGTTCGGCGTGTATTCCTGCGCCGGTTCCCTTACCTGCCAGGGACGTCCCGGCAGCAAGGGACATCAGTTCCAGGACGCGCTCCAGTATGCCAAGTGGGGCGTGGATTACCTCAAGTATGACTGGTGCTCCAATGACGGCCAGAATGCCAAGGCCGCCTACCGGACGATGTCCGAAGCCATCAAGGCCAGCGGTCATCCGATCGTCCTGTCCATTTGCGAATGGGGCGAGAACAAGCCCTGGGAATGGGGCGAGGGCATCGGTCATCTGTGGCGCGTCACCCCGGACATCCGGGCCGTCTATGACGGCGTATTCGACTGGGGTGGCGTGGGCGTGCTCCAGTGCATCGACGCTGCCGCCGACCTGTATCCCTATGCCGGTCCCGGCCACTGGAATGACGCCGAGATGCTGGAAGTCGGGAACGGCGAACTCACATGGGACGAGAGCGTGACCCACTTCTCCATGTGGTGCATGCTGGCCGCCCCGCTCATGAGCGGGAACGACCTCCGGGAGATGGATTTCAAGACCCGGCAGATCCTCACCAACAAGGAAGTCATCGCCGTGAACCAGGACCCCCTCGGAAAGCAGGGCATCCGCTTCATGGACATGGGCGACCAGGAGATCTGGGCGAAGCCCCTGGCAAACGGAGAGATCGCCATCTGTTTCATGAACCGGAGCGCTTCCGTGTGGAACCTGGATTACAACTGGCTGAACCAGACGATGTATTTCGCCCGGGACATCAATTTCCGGAAGAAGGAATACACCGTCCGTGACCTCTGGGCCCACAAGGACCTGGGAACGAGCAAGGACCGGCTGAAGGCCACGATTCCCGGCCACGGTGTGCTGATGGTCCGCCTGAGCCCCAAGAAGGCCGACCCGGTGACATTGCCTAAGGGCAAGGCCATCTATATCGCCGAGGAAGAGCGGAACATGGACTGGAACGACCCGGAGAGCAAGTGGAGCTATCACCGGATGTACTGCACTCCCAATGTGGCGATCTTCTGGGAGAAAGGTTTCGGGCCCGATCCTGCGAAGGCCCCGGAGGCCGATGGACATGACATGACCTGGGACCTGCCGAACCTGGCCGCCAAGCTTGAGGAGTTTTATAAGGTCTATGCCGATGACATGAAGTTCATCCTTCCCGGTTCCAAGGCCGAGAAGTACCGGATGAACTGCTATGTGATGTACGAATACAAGGACGAGACGGCCTATGGCGGTTGCGTGGACGACGTGATCGGCGGCCTGTGGCTCACTCCCGGCCGGATCCGCCGGACGGACGAGCTGAACGTGGTCGCCCACGAACTCGGACACTGCTTCCAGACCCAGATCATGTGCGACGGGAAGGGCGAATCGGGTGGCGGCGGCCTTTACGAAATGGCCGCCCAGTGGATGCTCTGGCAGGTGAACCCGAACTGGCAGACCAGCGAGAAGTATCATTGGGATGCCTGGAACACCCTGACTCACAAAGCCTTCATGGCCGGCGAGAACATGTATCACAGTCCTTACGTACTGGAATATTGGAGTACGAAGCACGGCATTACCGTCATGGCCGACATCTTCCGCGCGGGCAAGCGGGGTGAAGATCCTGTGCAGATCTACAAGCGAATGTTCAACCTTACGCAGGAGCAGTTCAATGCGGAGATGTTCGATGCCTGCCGTCACTTCGTAAACTGGGACTTTGACCGCGTCTGGAAAGAAAGCCGTCCTTATGCCTGCAAGAACATGACGGCGTTGACGCCCCTCGGTGACGGCTGGATGCGGGTCGCCGCCTCCAACTGCCCGGAAAACTACGGCTTCAATGCCGTGCCCATGCCCGTCCCCGCTGTCGGGAAGACGGTGACCGTGGACTTCCGTGGAGAGGCCGGAGCCGAAGGTTTCTCCGCTGTGAACACGGACAAGGCTGGCTGGCGGTACGGATTCGTGGCGGTAGGGAAGGACGGGAAGTCGGTTTATGGCGACATGATGTCCGATCCTTCGGCGACGGTTTCCTACACGGCCGACCGGGAACTCAGCCACCTTTATCTGGTCGTGATGGGTGCGCCTCAGGAGCACTGGCCGAATCCTTTCGGCCGGGGTCGGAATCCGCAGCCGGTCGCCCAATGGCCCTATAGCATCCGGATTCGGTGAATGGTTGGTTCTGGATGGGCGGTGCGTTTCCCCTCGGGGAGGCGCACCGTTTTTTTTCTCCAACGTCGTCAAAAGGGCCTGTTTTGGACGATTGTGCCAGACGATTGGACTTTTATAACAATTAATTGCCTCGAGAATACGCATATTTGTATTTAGGCACAAACCTAAATTACAATAACCAATTTCAAACCAACCGTATGAAACATTTTCATCAATTCTGTCTGACGCTCGCATTGCTGCTGGCGGCCATCCCTTCGATGGCGGCCGTGACGGTGCGGGGAACCGTCACCGACGAAACGGGCCAGCCCGTCGTCGGAGCCGGTGTCGTGGAAGTGGGAACGACGAACGGTGTCGTGACCGGTGTGGATGGCAAGTACACCATCTCCGTCCGGGGCGCCTCCTCCGTCCTCCAGTTCTCCTGCATCGGCTATGAAACCGTGGAAGAGACCGTCGGCAACCGCACCGTCATCGACGTCGTGCTCCGGGAGGCCGTCTCTTTCCTTGAGGAAGCCGTCGCCATCGGTTACGGCACCCAGAAAAAGGCCGATGTCACGTCCTCCGTGCAGAGCGTGAAAGCCAATGAGTTCATCCAAGGCGCCGTTATCGACGCCGGCCAGCTCATCCAGGGCAAGGTCGCCGGCCTGCAGATCACCATCTCCTCCGGTGACCCGACCGCTTCCTCCTCCATCATGCTCCGCGGTACTTCCTCCCTGTACGGCTCCTCCCAGCCGCTCGTGCTCATCGACGGTATTCCCGGCAACCTCTCCACGGTTGCCCCAGAAGACATCGAGTCCATCGACGTGCTGAAGGACGGTTCCGCGACCGCCATCTACGGTACTCGCGGCACCAACGGCGTCATCATCATCACCACCCGCAACGCCAAGCGCGAGATGCCCGCCACGGTCGAGTATTCCGGCTATGTGACCGCCTCCAAGTGGCTCAAGCGTCCGGACTTCATGAGCGCTGACGATGTCCTCGCCCGCCGGGCCGAGGGCTGGAGCTTCCAGGGTGCCAACGGCCAGCTCCCGGACGAGACCAAGACCGACTGGCTCTCCGAGATCAGCCAGACCGGCATCTCCCAGAACCACAACTTGTCCGTCCGCGGCGGCGGCGCCCACAGCTACTACACGGCGAACGTCACCTACAGTGACAACGAGGGCACCATCAAGAACACCGGCCGCAGCAACATCCGCGCCCGCGCCATGGTCTCCCAGTACTTCCTGGACGACATGCTCAAGGTTTCCGCCGAAGTGCTGGCCAACGAGTCCAACCGGAAGTCCCGCTTCGACGCGGCCTACGCCTACCGCCAGGCCTGCATCCAGGGACCGCTCCAGCCCATCTACGACGAGGACGGCAAGTATTACCTCCGCGACATCTACCTATACGCGAACCCGATGTCCATCATCAACGAGCAGCTGGGCATGTCCCGCAATCGCAACGTCCGTTTCAACGGCACCGCGGAGTTCAAGCCCATCGACCCGCTCACTTTCAAGCTGATGTACGTCCGCAAGGGCCAGAGCGGCATCGGCGGCTACTACAACACCCGCCTGGACGAGAGCACGACCAAGAGCGCGCGCAACGGCCAGGCCGGCCGCAACGCCTCCGACTACACGTCCAACATGCTCGAACTCAGCGCCAACTACGTGGGCGATTTCGGCAACCACCACATGACCGCGGTCGCCGGTTACTCCTATGAGGACTCCTACAGCGAGAACTTCAGTGCCTCCAACTGGAACTTCCCGAACGACGGCTACCTCTGGAACGCCCTCGAGAAGGGTAACGGCCTCAAGGACGGAACGGCCAGCATGTCCTCCTACAAGGAGATGCAGAAGCTCATCGGTCTCTTCGGCCGCGCCACCTACAACTACGACGACCGCTACCTCCTGATGGTCTCCCTCCGTGTGGACGGATCCTCCAAGTTCGGCGCCAATCACGAGTGGGGCTACTTCCCGGGCGTTTCCGCCGGCTGGCGCCTCAACAACGAGGACTTCCTCAAGGGCGTCAAGTGGCTGAACAACCTCAAGCTCCGCGCCGGTTACGGTATCACCGGCATCAATGTGGGCGCCCCCTATCAGTCCCTGGCGTCCATCGACTACGAGGGCAACTATATTTACAACGCCCAGTGGATCCAGCCCATCGTACCCACCCGAAACGACAACCCGGAACTCCACTGGGAAAAGAAGTACGAGTACAACGTCGGTCTGGACTTCTCCGTGTTCGACGAGCGTTTGAACGGTAGCATCGACGTCTACCGCCGCGATACCAAGGACGGTCTGTACTACTACTCCGTCCCGACCCCTCCGTACTACTATGGTACCATCATGGCGAACGTCGCCCAGATCCGCAACGAGGGTGTCGAGGTGCTCCTCAACGCCACTCCGGTCCGCACCCGCAATTTCGAGTGGAATACGCAGATGTCCTTCTCGCACAACCGCAATGAACTGATCTCCATCTCCAACGACCAGTTCCAGAGCGCGAACGACTACTTCGACGCCGGCTACACGGGCGAGCCCATCCAGAAGACCACGCACCAGGTGAAGGTGGGACAGCCCATCGGCAACTTCTTCAACCTGCGCTCCGTGGGTCTCGACGCCGGCGGCAAATGGGTCGTCGAGCGTCTCCGCCGCGATGCGGACGGCAATGTCGTGAGCAAGTACTACGGTCTTGCCGCCGACGCCGGCTACACCGACTGGCAAATCCTCGGCAACGGCGTTCCGGACATCTTCCTGAACTTCAACAACACCCTCCGCTACAAGGGCTTCGACCTGAACGTCACCATGCGCGGCGCCTTCGGTTTCCAGATCCTGAACTTCCAGAAGATGTTCTACGGCAACCCGAATATCCTCTACAACACGCTCAACAGCGCGTTCGACTACTTCGACGTGGTGGACGCCCGCACGGGCGAGAAGACCGGCGAGAAAGTCCAGATCGGCGACACCCAGCGTATCGTCAGCTACTACATCGAGGACGGTGACTACTGGAAGATCGACAACCTCACCCTGGGTTACACGCTGAACCTCAAGAACAAGTACATCAAGCGTGTCCGCGCCTACGGCAGCATCCACAACCTGGCCACCTTCACCGGCTACACCGGCCTGGATCCGGAAGTGCCCATCGAAGGCTTCGACGCCGGTACTGACGAACGGGACAAGTACCCGACCATCCGCACCTTCACCTTCGGCCTGAACCTCACCTTCTAAACCGACACGATCATGAAAAAGATATTTGCATCCCTTGCGATCCTCGCGGTTTCCGCTTCCTGCCTGACCGGTTGCTTCGACCTCAAGGAAGAGGCCTATTCCGAGATTCTCCAGGAGAGTTTCAATCCGACGGACCAGGACGTGGCCGCCCTGCTGGCGAGCTCCTATTCCGAGTTCGGCGCCTTCATGGACTGGTACGGCATGTTCGACGCCCAGGAAGAAGGGGCCGACGTGGTCATCACCCCGGCCCGTCCGAACGGATGGGTGGACGGCGGCGTGTACCAGCGCATGCACGAGCACAGCTGGTATGCCGACGACCCGGGCTCTCCCTCCTCCCTCTATTACTATGCGTTCACCGGCATCAACGCCGCCAACCGGGTCATGGACCAGGTGAAGGACGGCACCCTGAACACCGGTGACCTTAAGGACGCCATCCTCGACGAGCTCAAGGCGGTCCGCGCCGTCTGGTACGCCGTCCTCCTGGATTCCCACGGCAACGTGCCCATCGTCACCTCCTACAAGGAGACTGACCTGCCCAAGCAGAGCACCCGCCGCCGCGTCTTCGAATTCGTGACCAAGCAGCTGCAGGAAGTGATCGACAACGGCATCCTCAGCGAAGAGAAGTCCGCCGCGACGTACGGCCGTCTGAACATGTGGGGTGTCAAGATGGCCCTCATGCGCGTCTATCTCAACGCCGAGGTCTATACCGGCACGCCCGCCTATGACAAGGCGCTGAAACTGGCCGAGGACATCATCCACAACAGCCCCTATCAGCTGTCCCCCAAGTATCTGGACAACTTCCAGGCCTTTGACGATGCTTCCGCCGTGGCCAACACGGAGATCATCTTCGCCATCCCGTACGACAATGTGTACAACACGGGTGCCCATGTGTTCGACATGGCGATGAAGTTCTATCCCCCGTCCCAGGGCAAGGCTCACTTCGGTTACGCCACCACGACGTGGGGCGGCAACTGCGCCAACCCGCAGTTCATCAATTCTTACCAGGAAGGCGACACCCGTCTGACCGACACCTGGCTCTACGGCCCGCAGTTCGTGGCGACGCCCAACCGTTCGGACAATGACGCCAAGGCGGCCAAGTACTTCCAGGACGTGGAGAACGGCGTTCCCGTGGAGAAGCGCGACCAGATCGCCTGGTGGTGCCTGAACTACCTGCCGTCCGTCACCGGCGCGAAGGGCAAGGAGACGATCACCAGCGTGGACTTCGGCTGCCGCCAGTCCAAGTACCAGATCGACTTCGACGCCACCTCCACCGCCCACTGGACCAACGACATCTCCTGGTTCCGTCTGGCCGAGGCCTACTACACCGCCGCCGAGTGCATCCTGCGCGGCGCCTCCTCGAGCTACGGTGACACGCCGGACGCCCTCGTGAACGCCGTGCGTCAGCGCAGCGCCCCCGCCATCACCCTGGCCGACCTCAAATCCACCAAGTCCAAGATGGTGTATGGTTTTGCCAACTTTGGCGACATCACGACCGACATGCTGAACATCTACGGCAACGGTTACAAGAAGACCGACGACGGCTGGACTGCCGACGAGACCCGTCAGCCGCACGACTGGACCGAAGTGTACGAGGCCCTGGAGGCTTCGACGAAGTACAAGTCCAGCGGCGCCGACAAGGAGCCCATCGAACTCGCCGGCATGTATGACGAGTGGGGCTGGGAGTTCGCCCTGGAGGGTCTCCGCCGCCAGCAGATGATCCGCTTCGGCACCTTCGGCACCCGCAGCTGGTTCAACCACAAGGCCATCGGCGACAACCACACCTGCCTGTTCCCGATCGACAAGGGAACCCAGCAGGACAACGAGAACATCGGCCAGAACCCGGGCTATGTGAGTGCCAACGGCAAGATGGCTGCCGACGTGGCCATCGACGACCCGATTCCCGCCAACATGTAATGCATAAGGAGACAACGATATGAAAAAGATATTTGTATATTTGGCGCTTGCCTCGCTGACGCTTACTGCGTGCCATAAAAAGGCTTGGTATGAGAACGACGGCATCCCCGTTATTCCGGCCGACCCGCCCGTGATCGTGTATGAGGATTCCGGCAGCCTGGTCACCGGAACTGGAAGCGATCAAGTGGAACTCAACAGCACCTACGCCTGGAAAGCCGAGGGCAATGTCATTACGGTGGATATTCAGTTCGACCTGGCCGAGTATGTCAAAAGTGGCGGCTGGGAACTGGGTTACTTTATGTGGGACTTGGCTTCCATCAACGATTTCCTGGGTTTTTCCGTCATCGGAGATACGACCGAAGACAACTTCTACGGCGTGAACCCCGACGGTTCCAATGCGGGCCTGACTTCCTACAAGCCCGGTATGTGGATCAACCAGGACGGTACGGCTTCCGGCTCCGGCGGTCTGAATTACTGGCAGTGGTATCTCTGGACAGGCCGTGACGGCATCTATTACGATTACGGCGGCGGGACGGATACCGCTTTCAACGGCCTCTTCCTTATCGGCGGCAACCCTTCCAATATCGCCGCCAAACAGGCTGAACTGATTGGAACCACGGTCACATCGAAGGCCAAGATCAAGGATTTCGACCTTGTCATCAACCTCCATTATTACCTGTCCGAGAAATCTGCGGAAGGCTCCGGCAAGCTGGTGCAGTTCCAGGAGGACGGGGACGGCAACGTATCTGAGGTGGAAACCCTGAGCAGTTACACCTACAAGATCGGTGAGAACAGCATGGACATCAATGTGGTCGTGAATACCGAGGAATGGACCGAGTCCGGTTCCTGGGAGATCGGTCACTTCAAGCTGGACCGCGCCCAGTTCAAGGACGTGACCGGCATCGATCCGGCCGAACTGGACGAGAACACGTTCTATGCGCTCGACGACTTCGGCGATCCGGTGGAAGAGATGACTTCTTACAAGCCCGGCATGTGGGTGGACGAGAATGGCCTCCCGGCCGAAGGCTGGTCCCCGGGTGTCGTCTACTGGCAGTGGTACGTCTGGGGCGGCAAGACCGACAAGAACGGCAAGACGATCGGCTACGACTACGATTATGAAAAGTATCCCGACGTGTTCGTCGTGGGTGGCAACCCGGGCAATGTGTCCAAGATAACCTTCGAGGAACCGTTCAGCACCAGCGCAGTTTTGGTGGGCGCCGACAAGGAATACCCTGTGACCATCACCTACACCTTCCTGGAGCAGATCCTCCCGGAGACCGAGGGCTATCCCGAGGGCGTGTTCGAAGGCACCGGCACCCCGTATCCATACGGTGGCGGCGTGGACGGCGACCACACCATCCAGTGGTCCTTCGATGAGACCGGCCTGACCGTGGATGTGGACGCCTATCTCCCGACCATCCAGGCCAATGGCGAATGGATCTTCACTGCCGCGACCATCCCGACCGAGGTGATGACCGCCTACCTGGGCATCGAGGACATCAATCAGCTCGCTGACCTGAACTATTTCTATCCGCTCAATGCCGACGGCGCCCCCTCGGGCGACTGGACGACTCATAAGCCCGGTGAGTGGGTGGATGCCGACGGCAATGCGACCGGCTGGTCCACTGGACACATGTACTGGTGGTATAACTTCGGCGAATACAAGTATGAAGACCACTTCACCGAGGGCCTCTTCCTGGTGGGCACCAACCCGGGCAACACCGTGGCCGGCGAAACGGTCGTCTCCAAGGCGCAGCTCGGCGACAAGCTCCTGACGGTCAAGGTCACCTTCCATGGTGAGTATCCGACCGCCAAGACCGGCAAGGTGGGTCCGTTCGACTACAGCTGGACGATGGCCGACAACGCCCTCGATATCGTCGCGAATGTAAGTCTCGCGCAGAAGGATGAGAGCTGGGCCTGGATGGGCTTCTTCATCAACGAAGCCTGGATCAACGCCAAGTACGGAGTGAACCTGTCCGAACTCGCTACGGCACTGGATAACTTCTATCCGGTGGACGCTGCGGGCAACAAGCTCGAGAGCTGGACGTCCTACGTTCCGGGCATGTGGTTCCTGGAAGACGGCGGCCCCGGCGCCTGGAATACGGGCGTGAGCTTCTGGCAGTACTACACTTCCAACTATGCTGACCTGGGCCCCCACGACTTCACGACTCCGGGTCTGCTGTACGTGGGCAAGAACCCCGGCTATGAATTCAAGCCCGGCACCTATGTGTCCAAGGCCAAGTTCAACGGCAACGACTTCACGTTCACGATCAACATCGCTGAATAAGCGTTTCCTTTTCGGCTGCAGGGCCCTGACCGGCCCTGCGGCTGCCAATTATCCAACCTTCTTATACGATGAAATTCCGTTCATTGCTCTCTTTGATCTCCGTTTCCGCCGTCATCCTGGTGGCGGGATGTGGGAAGCAGCCCGAACCGGAACCGCTGCCGCCGACGCCGCCGGACGAGAAACCGGAACCGACGCCTTCGGGCGGAGAGCTGAAACCTTCCGACGTCCCCAACTATGACAAGATCTACATGACCTCCGAGTTCTACAAGAGCGAACGCGGATGGACGGTGACGAAGACGTTCTATGACCCGCTCAAGCCGGAGAGCCTGTACTATTTCGGACGCAGCAAGCAGAGCGAGCATTTCATCATTTTCTGGGACAAGGACTACGGCACCACGTCTCCGGACGAGGCGGCCAGCCCCTATCACCTGAATACGGACACGTTCCTCTCCTGGTGCGAGGAAATCTATGCCTATTATGTGAACACGCTCAAGTTCGCTCACCTCACGCCTGCGGAGAAATCCTATCTGGACACGTACAAGTTCCAGATTTACCTGTGGCACCAGACGGAGTGGGCGGCCTACGGGTCCGGTCCGGACGACAACATCACCGGCTGCCTGTGGGTGAATCCGGAGGCGGCGAACAGCCGCTCCACCGTCGCCCACGAGATCGGCCATTCCTTCCAGTATCAGGTGGCCTGCGACCTCATGCTGAACAAGAAGGCCTCCGACATCTATCAGACGGCTTTCCGCTATGACCAGGGGCAGGGGAGCACCTTCTGGGAGCAGACCGCCCAGTGGCAGGCCTTCCAGATGTGCCCGGAGGAGACGTTCACGAATTATTATTTCCCCGTCTTCTGCGACAATGCGCATCGTCACTTCGCCCATGAGGACATGCGCTACGGCAGCTATTTCTTCCACTATTACTGGGTGGACAAGTACGGCTTGGATGCCGTGGCGAAGGTGTGGAATTCGGCCCGGAAGCCCAAGGATTCCATGGAGTCCTACATGAGCGCCTTCTCGCTGACACTGGACGAGTTCAACGCGCAGCTGTATGATTACGCCGCGCGTGTGGCCACCTGGGACTTCAAGCAGATCCGGGACGAGGGGGCCCGCCATGCGGGCGCCGTCTCATGGAAGGGCTCGGACGCCGGCAACGGCTATTGGAAGGTGGATCCCGCCAAGGCCCCGGAAGCGACCGGTTTCAACTTGATCCGGCTGAGCGTCGCGCCCGGCCAGGAACTGACGATGGATTTCGCGGGCCAGCCCAATGCGTCGGGTTACAACAAGAGCGGCGACGCCAAGCAGGCCGGCTGGACCATCGGGTTCGTGTCC
>Ga0310697_10005936_pt1 | contig 11700 bp, 9 predicted proteins | sample 172DNAGHGlowgp2_FD_203883 | JGI IMG/M metagenome (GOLD analysis project Ga0310697, IMG submission 203883) | Sheep rumen microbial communities from Palmerston North, Manawatu-Wanganui, New Zealand - 1728 DNA GHGlow gp2 (v2) (version 2) | ecosystem: Host-associated > Mammals > Digestive system >... | reverse complement strand
GTGCAGTTGCATAACATCCACGACCACTATCTGAACTACCGTCTGCTGTTCGAATTCCTCAACCAAACTGACATCAAGGTGGTGTGGACATTCCACGACTGCTGGGCTTTTACAGGGCATTGCTTCCATTTCGTGACTAAAAACTGTGAGAAGTGGAAAACGGGATGTTACGAATGTCCGATGCGGAATGTGCTGCCAAAGACAGTAATGGACAGGTCAAGGAAGAACTACGAACTGAAGAAGCTGTTATTTGGTGGTTGCAAGAATCTGACGATTGTGCCTTGCTCAGACTGGATGGCGGGATTTGTCAAACAGTCGTTCTTGAAGGACAAGCGGATTGAGGTAATCAAGAATGGAGTTGACCTTAGTGTGTTCAAGCCGGTTGTGAAAGCGAATGAAGACGGTACTTATGGTGTTCTGGCTGTGTCGAGTGTCTGGTATAAGGAAAAAGGACTGGAGGATATCTATGAATTGAGAAAGTTGCTGCCGGAGAACTATAGGATTTGTATGGTGGGCTTGGCTGAGAGTCAGTTGAAAGACTTGCCTGCTGGGATAGAAGGCATCCAACGAACACAGAATGTGCAGGAGTTGGTTTGGCTATATTCCCAGGCGAATGTGCTGATCAATCCGACTTACGCAGATACCTTCCCGACGGTGAACCTTGAGGCCCTGGCCTGCGGCACCCCTGTGATAACCTATCGCACAGGAGGCTCGCCAGAGGCTATTACGTTCGAGACCGGCGTTGTGGTGGAGCAGGGTGATGTGGCTGGGATGGCGGATGCGATTCGTAGTATCTGCGATAAGGGTAAAGATTACTATACTGAAGCCTGCCGCAAGAGGGCAGAGGAGCATTTTGATAAAGACAAGTGCTTCAAGAAGTATGTGGAGTTGTATGTGAGGTTATTGTAGTCGATAACTGAAGGTTAATGAAGAAAACTCTGACAATTTATTATGAAACCTGAAGAAGCAAGCAAAATGATGGTGGAGAGGCTCAGTAATGATTATGAGCCATTGGTGTGTTATCACCTGAACACGGAGGAGCAGATTATGCTTTCTGACTCTGTGGCAGGGAAGTGTAGATTCTGCGGAAAGAGTACGCCTGATGTTGAGTTTAACAAAGTGGCACATGCGATACCACACTTTATAGGCAACAGAATGTTGAAATCCACCTACGAATGTGATGACTGTAACGAGATTGTTTTCTCGCCAATGGAAAGTCAGTTTTCCCAATATATGAGTTTCTACCATACGTTCGCCCATGTGTGCAAGGGCGGAGGTGCGAAAATTCCCAAGTTCAGGACAAACTCTTCTGAGAGATCATGCATCGTAGTTACAGACAAAGGAATAGAGGTAAAATGCTATGAGGGGGAAGGTCTGATTCCCATTATAAACGAAGAAAAAAAGACGCTGACTTTGACTGCCTACAGAAGTTATATTCCGCAGAATGTCTATAAAATATTTGTTAAGATGGCCTTGACAATAATACCAGAGTCAGAACTTGACCAGTTTCAAACTACATTGAAGTGGTTGCACGGTGACATAAGAATCAAAACAAACGGTCTGATGCTTGTTGAAAGACGATATATGAGCATCATGAATCCATTCAAGTTTGATTCTTGTATGGTTTTCAAGAGGAAAGCGACATCAACAGCCAATGTGCCAGCGTACATTTTTGGATTAGCTTACTACAATTTTTTCTTCGAGACATATATCCCATTTTGTGACGCAGACAAAAAATTCCAAGGACAGGACATCAGTATGCCCTATATTCCAACGCCCCTCGATGAAATGGGAATCAAGTCATCCATACTGAAACATAATCTATCATCGGATGAGAAAGTGTATCAAGAAGAGATATCCATCACCCTTCAGGCGGAGCAGATGGAAGATGTAGATGTAAAAGAATAATAACAAACATCATCTTTGACACCAACGCTGCCCGTGATTTCGTGGAGGGAAGTCTTCTGAAAAGATTAAATGTTGCAAATGAATACAATAAGGTTGGAAGATATTCGTTACTTTTGTTAAAACCGTGAAAAGATAAACGCCTTATGTGGTCAGATATAGAAACAACTGAAGATCTGTTAGGATATACTGTTCATGCATCGCTGCTGAAAAGTGTAGTCACTAATGACAAGAACCTGCCTATTACCATTGGCCTTTATGGAGACTGGGGGTCTGGCAAGTCCAGTATACTCAAAATTCTTGAAGAAGAACTCAAGAAGGATGAAGACACAGTAGTAGTGTACTTTGATGGCTGGTCTTTCGAGAGTTTTGATGATGCTAAGATGGCTCTTATTCAGGGAATTGTAGATGCCCTGGAGAAAGAGGAGAAGTTCTTTGAGAAAGTCAAAGACAAGAAAGATGATTTAGTAGCTGCTTTCAAAAAATTACGCAAATCCATCAACTGGATGCGTATTCTTAAAATCACAGCAAAAACAGTTGTCCCAATAGCAACAGCGGCGAGCACTGGTGGTGCTTCTTTAATTATTCCTTTACTGATGGATGCCTTTAGCAGGAATAAAGATAATCTTGCTGATTTGCTAACAGGAGACAAGGCTGAGCAATTCCTTAAGGATGCCATCAATGCAGAGGATGATGAAAAGAAGTATGAGGCGGTTCGTGAGTTTCGCAAAGATTTCGAAAACCTGATAAAGAAGAGTAATCAAGGAAGAATTGTGGTTCTAATTGACGACCTCGATCGTTGTTTGCCTCGTCATATCATTGAGAATCTGGAAGCAATCAAGTTGTTCTTGAATGTACCACAGACTGCATTCGTCATTGCCGCTGACAGTTATATTGTTTCCAATGCTATAAAGAGTGAATACAAGGAAATCATAGCTGTCGCTTCTGATGATAAAGAAAGCAGGACAGAGCTGGGAAAATCATATATGGAGAAGTTTATTCAATTGCCTTATAAGATTCCCGCTCTCAGTCCCAAAGAAGTAGAAACGTATGTGACTCTATTGTTCTGTAAATCACTGTTAGAGGAGGAGCCATTTAATAAAGTTAGAAAGGATTTTGCCAAATTCACAAATGGGAATAAGTTTGGTCGATACGGATGGGATAACATTCACCAATTACTTAAAAATGACATTCCGGAAGGACTTGGAAAAACGATTGGTTTTGTTACGCCTTTCTCATCCATAATAGGTAACTCACTCAAATGGAATCCGAGGCTCATTAAGCGATTCTTGAATGCCTATGAGATGCGCTCAGGTCTCTTGGCCCAGTCTGGTATAACAGACAACAAGTCGAAGTTCGCTTTGTTGAAACTAATGTTAATAGAACAAAAGTACGAGGGGCAGTTCAAACAGCTCAATTCGTGGGTAATGAATAGCGTTGGTGTTCCTGATGAGTTGAAACAAGTCGAATCCTTTGCAGAAGGTACAAGCGAGAACATACAGGGTTTTGAAGATTGGAATACCCCTGAACTGCTTAACTTGGTAAACGCTGAACCCCGGTTTAGTTCTGTGGATATGAAGGAATTGTTCTGGGTATCAAGGGATAATCTGGTTGATGAAATGAGCGGTGTTTCTCTCGTACCTGCAAAAGTTCGGGCTGTTTTCGCTAAAGCCTATAATGCCTCTACCGATCCGATAAGAAATCAAGTCTGTTTGGAAGATGTTTCAGCTTTGACCCCAGGAGAACTTGAAGATTTGTTTGATTTGGTGGATAATAAGATCCTAACAAATCCCGGTGATAAAGAATGCTATGGCATTTATTACTTCTGCATTAAGAATAGTGTCGAGCGGGCATATAATAGATTGTTAGGAATCCTATCCAGAATAGACACAAAGAAAATACCATATTCGATGGGCAATAAATTTAAAGAGATACTCGAAAAGTTCAATAACGACAAGAAGCTTATCGATTTGATAACGCCTAATGAACGGTTGATGCGTTCAATCAATGGTAGAGAACAAAAGAATAGTTAAGTATGGGAACGTCACATAGACATAAACCAGGCGTAAAAGGAGAACCGAACTGGGGAAACGCTTCAGCGGCTGTCACGGGAGTGGCTGGCGCGGTAGAGGAGTCCGAAGCATTGGATAATAATCCTCCGGCAAATTTGTCTCCAGCTCAAATCGCTAAAAAGCAGAGCGCATTAAGCAAAAGAATTTCTACAGGCTATCACCATGCTGTTCGAAATCTTGTCAGAGCCGCTGGTGGGAGGGGGAAAGTAACAAGTGGTAGTTCAAGGGCAATAGGACATGCCGGCATTTATGTGGCAGGCAGCTTTAGCTCGGTTTTCAATGAAATTGCCAATAATGGTCTTGTTGAATGGTTGCGTCAGAAGGGAGTTTATTCCCTAGATGGAAAAAGCTGCCACGATATTATTGATATAATAAGACAATACATTGACACGGGTATAGCAGGGATGGACGAAACCGCTGCGAATAATGCCTTGGAATGTGTGATGGATTACCTTGAGGAACGCATGTCGGATGATTTAGATTCATTCGATGAGGTTATGAGTCGTATTGTGGCAGGAGATGAACTAAAAGATATGCTTGATTTGTTCTTCGGTATGTATATCTATATTCATCTGTCACAGGATTTTGAAGAAAAATTGGAATATGAACGGGGGACTGTGGCAATGAAGAATGCGATGGATGAAATCAAAGATCAAATCCTTGATGACATCAGATCTGCAAGAAGTGGCAGAAGTGTTGCTGTCATTGATTGGGGATCTTCAGAGGGGGACGCTTTTATCAAAACGGAGTTTGACAGAATACTCTTTATTTTGCAGGGCCATGAAGATTAAAACTACAACGTATCGGACCAAGCGCCATAGTAGCAAGGACGTCAGACTCACGATAGGCCTTACGATTGAAGATGCGAAAGGGCAGATTATTAATACATCTGCCATTGTCCAGTTGCATCCCTTAGCATACTTATGGAATAAGTCACCGGCTATTACTTTCAGCCTTTTATATCTTTCCGCAATTGTTTATGCGATTGACAGGTCAGTTGAGCGCGAGATTCATTCTGTTGACGGGTGGTCGCGGGAATTTGATGTAGACATCAATATCCCTGGTTATGAAGTATTCCAACCATTAGAAAGTCAAATTAATTCGTTGCTTTCCTTCTTGACTGGAGATTACTGGAGTTGTCATTTTGTTGGAACTGCTTCAATCCACTATGTGAAATATAAGACGACTAATTACTTTGACGGAATTACGCAAGTGAATTTGTTCTCAGGGGGGATGGATTCGTTGATTGGGGCAATAGATTATATGACTGACCATCCTGATGGTAAATTATTCTTGGCATCTCATTATGATAGCATTATGAGGGGCCCTCTCTCTGATCAAGATGGGCTCAAACGTTTGTTTGGATATCATTATCCGGGCAGATTCTGTGCTATTCCTGCTGTTTTAATCCAGCCTGGTCTATCAAGTGAACTTTCCTGCAGGTCTCGTTCACTTATGTTTCTTTCCATAGCTCTAATCATAGCTTCCTTTTCGGGCTGTAAGATTGTTGTTCCTGAAAATGGTTCTGTCTCTTTGAACTATCCATTGTCACCTTCTCGCCGTGCATCTTGTAGTACCCGTACCACACATCCGGTATTTATGAAGGGGTATAGAAATCTCATTAGAAGAATGGGAATATGCGTTGATGTAGAGAATCCCTATGAAAAAATGACAAAAGGGGAGATGGTGCAAAATTGTTCAGACAAACCTTATTTGCTCCGAGTTGTGGCAGAATCTAATTCTTGTGGAAAGCGAGGGATGCATCAGTTTATGTATGATAACCATAATGCGTCGCATTGTGGGCATTGTATGCCATGTATGTATCGCAGGGCTGCCTTACTTGGTGAACTAGATAACACATCTTACGGAAACCGGCTGATTACGCTTTATAACAAAAAAGGTAGTAAGGTGGCAGAGGATTTCTTCGCGATGCTGAATTTTTTAAAAAGAGATCTTACACGTGAACAAATAAAACGTGAACTTAGGATAGCGGGGATGAGCCGCTTTGATGATTTAGATGAGTATGTGGATTTAGTGGTCCGTACCAGAGAAGAGCTATCTGCAATGATAAGAGCGGACAATAATGCCATAATATTAAGCTATTTAGGTTGGGTTTGATGATAATTGATACGCATTGCCATTTTGATATGATGCCTCAACCTGAAGCTTATATCAAACAGAAAGAGCAGGCAGGAGATATTGTGATTGGTATGACAAATCTGCCGTCACATTTTCAGATGGGCTTTTCGCACATAAAAGGGTATAAGCATATCAGACTGGCCCTGGGTCTGCATCCACTGCGAGTAGAGGAGGGAAGGAAAGAACTGACGCTCTTTAAACGGCTAATTGACCAGACATCTTATATAGGTGAGATTGGATTGGACTTCTCTCGCGATGGAATTACTTCCAAAGATGTACAGGTAGCTGTGTTAAGGGCTGTACTGGCAACCTTACAAGATAAGAAAAAGATAATTAGCGTACATTCCCGAAGGGGTGAGAAAGAATTATTGGAGCTGCTATGTGAATATAATATCAAGAATGTGATATTTCATTGGTATAGCGGACCAGTTGGGCTGATTCCTGCTATTTTGGATCAGGGCTATTATTTCTCCATCAATGAAGCCATGTGTCTGTCAAAAAACGGCAAGGCAATTACTGAAAAGATTCCTAAGGATAGGATACTGACTGAGACTGATGCTCCGTATAATGATCGGTCTAATATTAGGAGGGCTCTAGAATTCCTTCATATGAGTGAAACTGATGTCTATAAGAACTTCGGGAAGTTGTTGAAATCAATTAAGTAGAGCTCGACATTTATTCTTATGCACACCCACCTCCTCCCTCTCCTCAAAACCCGCTACACCCAACTCGGTGGCCAGCGCTTGGTACGCCAGTACGCCAAGGCGAAGGGCAATTATGATGAATATATACTGAACAATAACGCAAACAACAGCAAATGAAGATACTTTTTGTTTGTCAATATTTTTACCCCGAGGTGTTTCGGGGTAACGATATCGCGTTCCACTGGGCTGAGGAGGGACACGAGGTGCACGTGGTGTGCGGGGTGCCGAACTATCCGAAGGGGAAGTTCTTTGAAGGGTATGGTCTCTTCAAGCGGAGGCATGAAGAGATAGTTCAAGATGTTTTAGGGAATAAGAAGTTTAAGGGAAGAGTGATGGTGACACGGCTTCCCCTCATTCCGCGTGGGAACAATAAGATTATGTTGATGCTGAACTATTTCAGTTATCTGATGGTGGCGTGGGTGTATATGTTATTTCATGCATTGACGCATAAGTACGACAGGGTATTTGTGCAGCAACTTTCGCCGGTGATGATGAGCGCTCCTGGAGTGTTGTACAAGCGGCTGCGGAAAACCCCACTATATACCTGGGTGCTGGACTTGTGGCCAGAGAGCCTGACGGCGGCAGGAGGCATCAGCAACAAGTGGGTATTGAGGTTCTTTCGGCACTATGTGGAAAGCGAGTATCGGCATTCGGATAAGATATTGATCAGTTCGAAGAGTTTTGAGAGGAGTGTGCTGGAGTATGGGGACTATACAGAGAAGATTGTGTATTTCCCGCAGTGGGCGGATGGTTCTGATAATGGAGAGTTGAGGGTTGAGAGTTTAGAGTTAGTTACAAAAGTAGAAAGTTCTGGAGTTCTGAATAACGGGTTCAAGTTGATGTTCGCTGGGGCTGTGGGCGAGGCACACGGGTTTGAGTGTACGATGGAGGCGGCTCGGTTGACGAAGGATCATAAGGAGATTAAATGGGTGATTGTGGGTGACGGACGCAGGCTGGACTGGGTGCGTTCGTTTGTGGCTGAGAATGGGCTGGAGGAGACAGTGCTGACGCTGGGGCGCTTTCCGGCGGAGACGATGCCGTGGTTCTTCGGCCAAGCGGATGTGATGCTGGTGACGCTAAGCGACGACCCGCTGTTCCGGCTGTATGCTCCGGCGAAGATTTCATCATATATGGCTGCAGGGAAGCCCATTGTGGCGGTGCTGAACGGCGAGGGGGCGGAGGTGATCCGCGATGCAGATTGCGGATGGACATTGGCAGCTGGCGATGCAGAAGGATTCGCACGGCTGGCAGTGGAGCTTTCGCAGATGGATGCTTCGGTCTTGGAAGAGAAAGGACGGAATGCCTTGAAATATTACAATGCGCATTATGTGAAGGAGGATTGCCTGTCCTGTTTGGATGGCATCATGCGGCTGGATTAAGAAAATTCTTATTATTATGCATATAATGGTTTACTTTGCAATAGCAGCGTTGCTCGTCATTGCCGAGTTGCTTTATTTCCGCATAGCGGACAGGTTTAACATCATCGACAAGCCAAACCAACGCTCGTCGCACACCAAGGTCACCTTGCGGGGCGGGGGCATCATCTTCCTTTTTGGTGCATGGCTGTGGGTAGCGTTCTTCGGATTGCAGTATCCTTGGTTCATGGTTGGCCTCACCTTAATATCCTTGGTGAGTTTCGCTGATGATGTGCATTCCGTACCCAACTGGGCACGGCTTGTCGTGCAGTTCACGGCCATGTTCCTCATGTTCCATGAATTAGGTATCCTCAAGCTCGACATGTGGTGGGCGGTGCTCATCGCTTGGATTGTCTGTGTGGGCATCACCAACGCCTACAATTTCATGGACGGCATCAACGGCATCACCGGAGCTTATTCCCTGTCAGTGCTGCTGCCGCTGGTCTATGTCAACAGCAAGACGCCATTCATCGACATGCCATTCCTTATTGTGACAGGTCTGGCTGTGTTGGTTTTCTGCTTCTTCAATTTTCGCAAAAAAGCCAAATGCTTCGCTGGCGATGTGGGGGCCATCGGCGTTGCCTTCATTCTCCTTTTCGCGGTGGGTAAGCTCATGGTGGTCGAAAACGACCTCACCTATATCGTCTTCTTCACCCTCTATGGTGTGGATACCGTGCTCACCATTTGCCATCGAATCATGTTGCACGAGCATTTAGGCGAGGCACATCGCAAGCATGCCTATCAGATTATGGCTAACGAGCTGAAGATGCCGCATGTGGTGGTTTCAACCCTTTATATGGTGCTGCAGCTTCTCATCTCCTTCGGAATGATTCTGTTGCCGATGAAGCATTGGGTTTACATGTGCATAGTGTTCGTCATCTTTGGCAGTGCCTATCTGTTGTTCATGTGGAAGTATTATCATCTGCATGAAGAGTATCTTAAATCTCTCAATAAATGAAGATCGACCAACAGCTACTTGACAACTTGACGGAGCAAGCCAAGGTCTCGCCCCGCCTGCGCATGAACTACGACCTGCGCAACAGCGAAAATGACCTGTCGCAGCGGATGCTGAATGCCATAGAGCCGGGCACCCATGTGCCTGTCCATCGTCATCCGAAGACCTCGGAGACCATCGTCATCCTGCGCGGCCATGCCACGGAGGTGTTCTTCGATGCATCGGGGCATGTCATCGAAGAGACCGTCGACCTCAAGCCCGGCGGCGAGTGCGTCGCCCTCAACGTGCCCATAGGGAAGTGGCATACCATCCACCCCTTGGAGTCGGGGACGGTAATCTTGGAAATGAAGGAAGGGGCTTATGAACCGATGCGGGAAAAGGATATGATGGAATAGGGAAGCAAATGCTTTGCTTTGATTCATCGAATCTTCGATTTCAACGTAGTTAAATTTGACGTGAATTTAATATTTTTTTTGGAAACAAATCTGATATGAATCTTTTTTGTTTTATGGCAGCCTATCCTTGTCGGGCAGCAGCTAGTTTTGAAACGGACGGTGTTGATTGGAAGGAATGAAATGAGATGTCTTGTAGTGCTTTTATTAATTATTTGAATAAGAAATAGTTTTCATCCAAGGAATGTATTTATGCCCCCCTATCCGCTCTATAAATCTGCGTTAGACGCACTAGAGGAGGCCTTGAAGCGTGAAGATGGCGATGCCATAGAACAAGCCGTCAAGCAGCTGTTTGCCGCTCAAGACGCGGAGATGGCACAGGGTAGTTCCGATGTGGAAGGCACCTGGCTACAGTTTAAGGGCATGTCGCTGGCCATCGCCTATCATCTGTTCAAAGGAGACAGTCTGTCGGCGGTCTATCATTTCATGGTGATGGCCGACCAGTTACAGTATGTCAAGGATACTGCGCCTTTTTCTCCCGCCGACATCTGGAACATCGAGAGCCTGGTCGTCAGAACGGCACGACGGCTCAGGTCAGCGCTTCGTGACGACATGGAGGCCTACAAGGAAGCCCTTGACATATACTGCAAGGACGACAAAAGCTCGGAAGCCATCACCGAGGCTCCTTCGTCAGCCGCCACGCCGCCACCCATTGGTCCCTGTCGGCTTTGCGGCAACAACGAAGCCACCTGCAAGGGATCGCATTTGGCTCCGCATTTCCTGATACAGTCGTTCCTTTCTTTCGATGGGTCGCACAAACGGCATACCGAGGTGGTCAACGAGACAAAGGTTGCAGGCTTTCAAAAAGAACGGAAATGGGGCCGGGCGGTGCCCGCCGAGCAAATCGACGAGGTGTTTGGAGCGGTATCCGAAGAGGAGAAAGAGACGATCAGACCTTCAGCCGTCACCCGCGACGATCTCTTTTGCAACCCGTGTGAGAAACGCTTTGGCTTGATGGAGACTGCTTATGCCGCAAGTTTCAATCAGCACAAGGCCTGTGACAACGGGATGCTGGCTTATGTCTTTTGGTTGGGGGTCTTCTGGCGCCTGTCGGTAGGCCACATGGCCATACGCCTTTACGAAGAGGATGAAAGGAAGATCGGGGCGCTGTTGCATAGACTTATGCCGTTTGACGCCAAGGACATGTCATCCTTGCGTGCCGACGACGATATGGGAGGTTATGTTTACAGCGTTTTCCATTGTGCCGACACCAAAGGCGAACTCTCAGGCATTATCGGCACACACAAGCCGAATCCACCCTACTGGCTACTCCTAGGCGAGTTTGTGGTGGTGCTTTATCGCGACAAGTCACAAGTCCCGCAGGGTGTTGTGGCCAATGGCTTTCAAGGTGTGGAACAATGGCAAGAAGTTGCTTTCATCGACTATTGGAAAATGAAGCAAAAGATTCTTGATGCCACACGGGAATTTGAGTTGGACCACATGGGCGATGGGCACGAAAAATGCGTGGATGTTGTCAAGGGCGACCATGTTGACGATTTGCCGAGCATCTTCGGTATTGCCGACCATGAGGTGACTCTTTCCGACATAGGCGACAAGCCTCTTTATGGATTAAAGATTCCAGGTTCGTTGCAGAAAATCATGCTGTTGACCGAGAACCATCCCGAGGCTGACACTGCCGAAAAAAGGATGGAGTTGATACAGAAGGAACTCGGATATTCAGAGCAAGAGGTACAGGAAATGTTTGAATATTGGGACGCTCATGCAAAACCGTTGGAAGTGCGCAGGGTGGGGAAGAAAGTGAGACGAGAGCGCAAAAAAGCAGCACGGAAAAAGCAAGCTCAAGCAAAAGGCCGGAAGAAGAAAAAAAAGTAACACCCCCTCTCCTCCTCGTGATCCTAAAATACCTCTTCGACCCCTTATCTTCGATTGCGGCGGAGGTTAATCAATCATAAATCATGAGCGGCTTGTCCTTATCGGACGGCCGCTTTTTTGTTCCTAGAACCAGCCTTCCATGTCATGCCAACGAGGATATGTGTGCAGGCTGGCATCTATGGGAGGCGGTCCCAAAAAAGATAAATGGTTAAACAAGGATGATGC
>Ga0310697_10005934_pt1 | contig 11701 bp, 21 predicted proteins | sample 172DNAGHGlowgp2_FD_203883 | JGI IMG/M metagenome (GOLD analysis project Ga0310697, IMG submission 203883) | Sheep rumen microbial communities from Palmerston North, Manawatu-Wanganui, New Zealand - 1728 DNA GHGlow gp2 (v2) (version 2) | ecosystem: Host-associated > Mammals > Digestive system >... | reverse complement strand
ATTATAAAAATGTTGATAATAAGGAAAATTAGTATTATAAGTTATTCTATAATCCTGAGGATTATCTTCTGTTATAACAACTGTTCCATCTTTAATTATTATTGTCATATTTAAATCTCCTTTATTTCATCTTATTTTAATTCAACAATTAGGTCTACCTTTCTCCATAATAGCTTCAAGATATTCAGGAAGAGTTACTTTACCGTTTTGAAGAAGCCAATAATAAGCTCTTCTTAACTCTTCCTTTGTTTTACCTTCAAGCCATTCATTCTTTGCTTTTTCACTTATTTCGAAATCTAAATTACTGCTATCCATTGTTATCTATTTTCATATATTCTGGTATAAAATCCCAATTATAATTTTTTAATTCTTCTTCAACTTGTTTGAAGGCTTCTTTTAAAGATTCTTCTAATAGTTTTTCTAATTTGTAAGTGTTAATTATAACAACTTTATCTTCCATATCTATTATTTTAATGCTGCAAAGATAAATAAATTATTCATTATATAAGTATGGAGCTAATAAAAATCCTCCTTCTGAATATAAATAGCCTCCTTTATCATGTTTCCAATGTCTACTATTGAGTGCAAAGGTTGCCATCTTTTTCTAAGCAGGGGTACCATGTGCTTTAAACCAAGATGCAGAATGACCTGTTCTTTTCTTTAGTGCTGTAAATTTACCTCTATTTTTTGGTTTTATGTAGATGCCTCCTTTTTTAAATAAGTTACCACCATCAGCATAATTAGGAGTATTTTGTAAGCCTCCACTTAATATAAAATCTACAAAAGAATCTAATAGTTTATTACTCTTCTTTTGTTTTTGTTCTTCTTCTTTAGGTAATTCAGGATATTCCATATATTGTTTCATAAGGTCTGCATCTGACGCTCTTAAATACCAATCAGACTATTTAGCAGGTCTAATATTAGTTTTGTTTAGTATTAAAGTTGCAGCATTTGGATTTGTTTCATTCCAAAACTTATTAAAAGCATCTGTCTAATTCTTTATATAAGGACCTCCGCTACCTCCATCTGTCCAATTATCTGGTGTTAATTTCTCTGTATCGTTTAATATATATTGAATCTATTTACTACTATCATTCAATAGACTTAGAGGCATTCTTATTGTATTAAATCCCATATAACCATTTCCTCCAATTCCTCTACTTGCTGCTCCTTTATTATCCATTTCATTATATGATGTTGCTAAGAAAGCAAGTCTCTAAGGCTCATTGTAGCCCCTTGCTATTAAAGAATCCTAAAACTATTCTAAGTCTTCAAAATTAGTTGCTCTTGCTTTTTTACCTTTGGCTTTCTAAAATTCTTGGAAGTTTACTCTGCCTTGAGGAACCACACTATCAATAATTTTTGAATTATCTTTATTTACATATCTTCTACCAATAACTTGCCCATTTTCATTATAAATAGGTTCTGGTTTTTTAACTAATCCTCCTGTCTAGAAAATATTAGGTATATATCTCCAAGGCTAACTTAAGGTATCTAATTTATATCTTTCCCTAAACTCCTAAGCATCAGGATTTCCTGAATTATACCAATCCAATTCATAATTTAATGTAGGATGACCATTTCTCTTTAAGAAAGTGTAAGTATCTGTCTTTTCATCATAAGCTACTGAAGGTAAGTGATAATCATCTATAGTCCTAAACTTCTCCATTTCATCAAAAGGGAGAGTATTATAAGCTCTTCTTAAATCATAAGAAGAAGTATCATTCTTTTGATTAGGAACTGTGAGATACCACTAATCAAACGTAGGCTTTGTATTACCTCCTAATTGAAATTGATTACCAATCAAAGGATGTTCATATACCACAGACCCTCTAAACTTATAATCATTCCAAGGCATCATTACTTTAGTGTCTCCAGTATCAGATATTCCTAATACAGGGTAATTAACATTATTCATTGTTATATTATTAGAAGGAATTATAGTATCTCTTCCTGGGTATTTCCATTGACCATAAGGAGATACTATTGGACCTCCTTGAGCATAAGTCTAAACACCATTAACTTGCAAAGGACCTACTTCAATAACAGCTTTCTTTTCAGCTTCTTTACGAGAAATTTTCCTTGGTTTAGGACTTTGGTCTTCAATAGACCCGTCCATTAAATATCTTGCCCAAGGATTAGGTTGATTCATCCAATCTAATAAGCCTTGCTGATATTCGTCATGTACTCTTTTGTATTCAGCTTGTTTCTCTGGTGTATCATGTAAATTTGAATCTTTATATTTATTATACCATTCTTTATCCTACTCAATCTCTCTTCTATTATCTTCATTATAGGAATCTTTTAATTTTTTCTTTACAAGTTCAAATTCTTTTGGTGTAATTGTAATTTTTGTATCTTCGGGAGCTGTTCTATTTAATTCTATAGGCCTATTAAACAAGTTTGAAAGATAATCACCTACTTCTCTTTGAAAATTATTATCATAAATACTAGTCCATAATTTATGGTTTTCATAAGTATCACCATATCCATAAAAACCCCCTTCATGATTTGGTAAAATATCCCAAGGGGTTACAATATACTCATATTGGTTTTGAGCTTTTCTTATAGCAGACTCGTGTTCTTTATCAACATTCATTATAGAACTTACAGGCAATGACGGTTTAACAGTCTTCTCCATATTCACAGGATAGAATGTTACATTACCTTGATTTCTACCTTCAAGAACATGAACTGTCAATGGATTGCTTTCATTATAAGTAAACCTTGGTGTTTGTCTAAATCCTTTTTGTACATAAAGATTACCTTGATTGTCTTGTACTAATCCTTCAGGAGTAAAATTATATCCTTGTGGTAGATTACCAGAGAAACTTGAATAGTTTTGGTATAAAGGTCCCATATTACCCTTATATACTCTTCTCAAATCTTCAGAAAATTTGGGATTGATTATATATTCAGGGCCTGGATGAGCAGCTTGTTCAGCTGATACAGCATCCTCAACTTGCTTGAAATAAGACTATCCTTTATGTTTTTCCCAATCCTCTGGTGTAATAACTACTTTCTCTCCATTAGCAGTATGATAATGATAGGGATTATTTGGGTCCCAATCAGGAGTAGCTATACTGCCTTCAGCAAATTTATGACTTATAGCATCATCATATAATTTAGCTATATCTTCAACAGAAGTAAGCCCTAACTTACCTCCATACTATAATACCTTAGCTTTCTCTTTTAAAGATAAATCCTTATACATAATAACCCTCCTGATATTTTACTTTATATGAAGTAGGTACATATTCTGCATACCATTCTGATGAATCATTAGCTATATTTACAACTCCTTCACCATAATGTATACAGAGCTTCTATTTATTTTGCTTCTATTTTCTCTCCATAATATTTTCTTTTAATTTGCAAAATTAGGAAAAACAATTTATTTAGAGTCCAGATAAAAGGTTAATTAATTCCTATCCTACTTTTTCATTAATAATGACTGTGATAGAAAGAAGTCTTTACTGTAATTTGTACTCCAAATATAAACCCTATGACAGATAGTATACATGCTAAAGATATTATAACCAATTTAATTGGGAATCTTATTATATACCATAGAGTTAATAGTATGTTTTTAAATGTCTGCATAATGTTTATTTTTTATTCGTTGTCAAAGGCTTCATTTGGAGTTATAGAGAATGTAACACTTATAGCACCACCATTAGATTCAAGCAATTGTCTTCTTGTTTGAATATCTCCCTTCCAGAATATCTCAGGATTAACCATAAACTTACCTCTTTCTCCTGTAAGTAAACCTAGTTTCTTTAATTGTACTATATTATTGTATATACTTTGTTTAGGCATATTAAGGAACTCTGACATTTCTTCCATTCTAGGTGCAGGTAAATATACAACACCTGTATTAAATTCTGCATTACAACACATCCATTGTAATACATTCTTTGCAGAATCACTCTTTAGTTTATAAAGAGGTGCGGTAAAATCAATAAATGTCATATAGAATTTATCTGCATCTACATTATACACATATTTCTTTTCTGTAGTAATATTACTTGTGATTTCTCCAGTTTCTGGATCTACTACTTCAGTTCTTTTTTCAAAAATCTTGTGTTTAGCCATATACCAATTATTTTTTCTCTGCAAAGATACAAATAATTTACCAAATAAAAGTATATTTTTTAGAAAATTTTATATTCTTATAATTTAAATTTAAAACAAACCTACTGTACAAAGTAGGTTTTATACTGTATACAGTAGGTTATATAATGTATACAGTAAGTTGATTTTCTATAACTGATTAATTTAGAGGAATATAGTAAGTAATTCTATATATAGTATTATCCTACTCTATTTTCCCCTTTAGTTTAAATTTAAAAATTTTATTTTTTTATTTTTTTCAAAATTTTTAGAGGTGCTCTATATTTGGGTGAGGAGGAGATAAAAAATAATTTTTTTTTAATTTTTAGAAATTGTTTTATATTCAGGTGAGGAGGAGATAAACAACCCTACCTCCCCCTCTCGTTCCTCAAGGTGGGGTAGTACCCCCTGGGTAGCAACACACTATTTTAAATATTAAGGTAAACCTTAAAATTTTGAATAAAATGAAAGCAACATCTTCTTCTTCAAAGAAGTCCTCGACCAAGAAGGCCGAGGCAGTAGACCTCAGTTCCTACGGTATCGCCATTTCCAATGACGATTATAAACAACTTGAAGTTCCTCAGGAACTCAAAGAACTTCTCAGGGATGAGAAGTTCAAGGTGCTGTATAACAGAGAGAACGGTAACCCATTCTTGAAAGGCAACAAGGGACATCTCTTGTCCCTTTCATTTGATTCAGTTCCTGACTCAAAGAAGATATACTCCTTCCGTGAACTCCAGTTCGTAGAAAGTAGCCAAGGCTACAAATGCTGGCGCATCTTCTAAACAACAAGCTCCCTTCGGGGAGCTTCCCCTTTTCAGGGGAGCAACACACTATCTTATATGTGCTGGCGCACATAGGATGCAATTCCATTGCAGACCAAAGTTCCTATCAATATACATAGGATTGTGCACCAAAGTAATTAACTAATCAATTAATCAATCAAACTTGATGCAAGCACTCTGAAATGGGGAAACAAGTAAAAACACGCTTGATTAAAACTATGGCAGAAAACAGCCGCAACAACCACAACAACAACATCAACACCGAAGACCTCTTTGCAGAATCTGGCTTTGAAGGCCGTAACTGGAAGGTCGTCAGCACCCAAAAGGTGAGTGAATCTCCTACCTTCAAGGATAAGGTGGAGAAGGCAATTGTCCGTGATGGACACTTTACTAATGAAGATGGCGAAGAGCAAGTCATCAAGAATGTTGTCCTCATTATGATTGGGGGCAAGAGCAAGTCTTGGAAGCTCTCTCCGCTTGGTGAACAGTTCAAAGCTGGCACTAAGTTGGATGTGCAAAGCCTTGAGCTTCAGAAGATTATGGACGAAGACACTGGAGATACCTACTACAACATGAGTGCTGAGGCTCTCTAAGTCTAAAAATCATAACTAAATTGAGGTGGGAGATATTCTTATTTCTCACCTCAATTTAAATTTATAATAATCAAGACACTTCCTGAAAAGAACAATATGTCTACATGAAAAGCTAGGAATAATATGCAGAATATAATATGAGGGTTCCTATTGTCTTGATGTTATTAATTTTATAAATGTGCTAGATGCAGCAGAAGTGCGCAATTCTGTGAAATAGCCTTGTTATGTTCCTATTCTATGCAGGTTTAGGTTGAAGAAGTTGTCTGTTCTCTCTTCATAAAATAATTGACGTAAACAGAGGTAACTAATAAGTTATTTAAACATAATGAGCTAGGCCAGGCTTGGAGTAACCGATTAACAACTCCATTAATTTTTTAACTTTTAATCAAAAAACTCAATATAAAATATCCTATTGACTATTGAAGTAGAACATCCTACAGATATTGATATAGGATTTCCAAGATGTTGAGGACGCCAGTTTCTTATGTTATAGGGACAAAAAATGCTTTGCGATTAATTTAATGCAGTTAGTAAGTCGTTATCTAAAATAATAGTTTATCTGTTAGAATCAATATAAGACTAGTATTGGACACACGGCATAAGTTTTAGGCGTAAAACACAAAAATTACAGTTTATCTTGGATATATAGATAAACAATCTCCATAAACTGTAGAAGTTATACAGAGCAATACTGCTATGGAGAACGAAGAAATGCAGATTTGCATAATGGACGCATTATGTACCAGAAAGTGTTAGGTTCGCACTAATGGATTAACTGCACGGATAAAGTAACCAACCTGTAATGCCTGAAACAGGGAATAAATACCGTAGACATCCTCCATATTGGAAGTAGGATGAGAAAGCATTTTATACAGTATGACAATCGTAGTAAACTTCATAGTAAGGTAAAGTTGAGTGTCTAAACCAAAACAACATCTAAAAGGATACTGTATTTATTTATAATCGTTAGAAACAGTTTCTGACGGTTTGTGCAGCAGACAAACTTATGTTAACTACTTAGAACAAAGGTGAAAATAAAAGTATCAATGATACGGGAATAATATAGAGATAAATGTTCTAAATCTCTATAGCATAGCATAAGAAGAGTCTGTACCTCCGCATACAAACACCTTTATGGCACAAAAGCGTAGGTTATGCACTTTTAATTAGAATATTAACCTTAAAAACATATAATAATGGAAACACAAGAAAAACACTATAAAATAGAATTTGAAAACAGCAAAGGAGAAAAACAAAAATATACACTAAAGGAAATAAAATATTTAGCGTGGACTAATTTCCATAAAGTAGTAAATATTGTGATTTCTTCTCCAGATGGATACCGCCGTTTTATATGGCCAATAGACAAAATATTTATCAATGATAAATGTTTATCAAAATGTAGTGTAGTAAAATATTTATAAACCTTTAAAAACACAACAATATGACACACAGAAAACACTTCAAAAGACCGCAAGGAGAGCTTGTTGCAACAACAGCCTCTATTAAAGAAAAGCCACAAAAGTGCCAAAAGGCATTTGAGAACAGGAAAGCCTATAAAGCAAAGGAACATGTAAATGTTCCAATTACCATTACAATAAGTAACACTGTAACAAGTGAAACTTTAAGGAAACTGAAACAAATGAGGGGCTTAAGATACTTTACTACTCTTCTTTCAATTAGGAAAGAATTATCAGCTTTTGAGGCAGCAGAATATTTGTCAAGAGGCTTCAAAGTCGAAATAGTTGAGGAGTAGAAATACTCCTTAACTATTTTATTTATTAACAACAAACATAGAATTAAAATGAAAGAGAAAACATTAAACATTATAAGCTATACATTATTAGCTTTAGTTTTCATTGGAATAATTGCTTCAGTGATATATCATGTATCAAATATAGGCAATACCAAAGAAAACACACAACAACAGTCTCAATATCTACAGGAAAATGAATTCCTATTCTTTCCAGAATGGATAGATTCCATAATAATTGTAGATAATGATAGTTCATACTATGCTGACGTCTATTATATGGATACTCTTGTTTTGGGTACAACAGTAGAAGAAGCAGAGTCATTAATTACTCAATTGGATAATATCTACTCAACATATACAGAAGATACATTAGAGTTAGAAGAGGCTCTTGGAACAATTACTGATAATGCTTTGATAACTAAAATAGGAGATTTTTATCTTCTAGAGTTAGATTGGATTAAGAAATAGAAAATATAAGTAAGAAACGAGGTTTTTTTGTTTTAGCTTGACTTTGTTTATGATTTATGATTTTGGATTTTTACTCGTTTCTTACTTTTTTTTTATTTTGTATCAAATAATTTTTGTATCTTTGCAACGAAATAAATATGAGCGCACAGGCACGAAAGTCCTATGTAGAATCTCCCAAAGTCGGTAGAAATCCTTAGTAGTTGTGAAAGAAAAGAAAGGCTCTTTAAAAGGAGAGAAGAACATAGCCGCACAATTACTTATTTTCCAAGGCAACACTAACCAATAATGTGTAAGGGCTATACCGAGCGAAAATAGTATCCCAGATAGGTCTAATTAACCTATGTCGCAAGAACTGGGCAGGCAAAAAAGTAGGGCGAATCAGATATGCCTACATACTATAATCGTGTAGACTGAAATGGGGGATATCTAAGTTGGAATTTATATAATAGTTAATAAAGGAAACGGTAGCTCAGATGGTTAGAGTGCTCCGTGGAGGAGAGGTCATGGGTTCAAGTCCCATTTGTTGGCGGAATAAAAGACTATTATGTATCTTGCAAGGGTTCCAATATGGTAATGTCAGTCAAGACCACAACAACTTAATTAGTCGCCAAGCGTCTGAAAAAGTTGGCTATGGTAACATAGTGTGGTAAGGTATTCTCATAATACCCCAGTTAGAGTTCTGGATAAAAACTCATTTTTTTTATTTTAAATAAAAACCTTAGGTTCAGGTCAAGTAACTAATGGTCCAAGACAACTGGGTGAATTTCACCACTGAAAGAAATCAGGAAACAGGGAAGCTTGGTGAAGGTACCAGAACATACAAAACCTTCAATAATGCTCCAGTGGCGGAATTGGTAGACGCGAGGGACTAAACATTTTTCTAAAAAACACTTGCATATGTCTACCATTTTATATATCTTTGCAACAAATTTTAAAGGTATATATTATGGTAAAATATTGTCAAGTTTGTGGTTGTGAGTTAACAACTGGATACAAATGGTGTGAATCTTGTAGAAAAGCCAGAAAACGGGAATATGCTAAAAAGCACTATAAGGACCTTATGAATCAAGGAGTAGTAAGAATACGTTATGGTAAAACAAATTGTGTATATTGTGGTAAAGAAATTATTAAAAACAAACCCAATCAAGACACTTGTTATGAATGCTACAAAAAACATCATTATAAAACCGTTGAAAATTACAACAATGTAAAGAGAACTAAAGATGGTAAATCTACAATAGGAAGATTTGTTTTATTAGAACTAGGATTTAAATTAGGAAATTTAGTAGTCCATCATATAGACGAAAATCCTAATAACAATGCTATATCTAATTTAATGATTCTTAGTAGAAAAAACCATGCTTCCTTACATGGGTTTTTAGAAAAGAATTGGTCGTTACTATCGAAAGATAGTAATAGTAACTTGGAGAATTGCTGGAATATCCTTAGAGGTCAGTTAACTACAGCATATTTGGAAACAAAAAGTGCGAATGTTATAAAAATAACTGATATTGGACAATCAGCAGCCGAGCTTCTAAATGAAGAAAATATTTATATATTTGATTTATAAGAAGAAGGTTCAGAGACTATGTACCAAGCACCTAAAAGTATTACTCAAGGTGAAGATATAGTCCAAACTCAAACTGTATAACAACAGGCTTATGAAAGTAAGTTGGGTAAGTAAAATCCCTTTCCCTTTGGGAGTGTAAGTTCGATTCTTATCTGGAGTACTATGCAGAGTTAGTTTAACGGTAGAACACAAGCCTTCCAAGCTTGATATGTGGGTCCAACTCCCATACTCTGCTCAAATTAAACAATAACCTAAAATACAACAAATTATGACACAACAAAAAGATTTATGTAAAACTTGTGAGCACTATTGGCAGGATTTTCCAATGCCATTAGAGGAAGTTATATCTCATTGTGAAATAGTAGATCAAAAATATGGTATGTTTACGGCAGGAAGAAATCATATAATGGATGATGTTGTTCCTTATCCTTGCTTAAAATGTCCGTTTGATAGTTATTCAAAGAAAGGATAATACTTATGAGAAAGTTAGAAGAATATCTAAAAAAGCACAGTAATATTTATACTGAATCAGCTTCTACATACTCAAAGTATTTTGAGATAGAGAACTGCAAGATAAGAATGTCTGACCATTTGGCATTAGAGTCTGATGCAGACCTTCATATTCTCATTCCAATAAATCAAAGTGAAAAGTATGTAGTTCTTGGTAATGAGAATACCACTTGCTATTTATGGGGTACAAATGAAATAATAGAATTCATTCCTTATTTCATTAAAATGTGTAATCTTAAAAAGAGAAAACTAAAGACAAACACAGATTTTGTGATAAAAAAGATGGTTTCCAATCTTATAAAGAAAGGAAATCCTACTTATGTAAACAAAATATTGTCTCATCCAAATGCACAATGGGAACCAAACGATATTGTTACACTTAAAGGTATTTTAGAAACTGATTTAAACACAAAAGTTCCTGAATTACCAAAAGTGTATGTAGAGTTTCTGAAAGGAAACAATATCACTTATCCTAAAGCATTAAACTTATACAAAACATTGTATATTGACAACAAGTTTGATAACATAGATACAACGTTAATTATAAAGATATTAAATTCACTTTAAAACATAACAATCATGAAAACAAGAAAATTATTCAGAAGGAAGATTACAAAAGAATTCCTTCAAAAACACTTTAAAAAAGAGGAAGACCTTACCGTATTTGACACCTATTTTATAGGTGTACTTGATGATGATTCATTCTATGAAACACTCTTCTATATTGAAGATAGAGAAAACAGATTCTGTGTTTGTAGAGGAACTAATGGGCCTTCATATTGGATTACAGATGTAGAATACATCTATCAATTAAGAAGATTGCTTAGTATATACAACTTAAAGAAATAAAATGTACTATGAAAACAAAACTTTGGATTGCAAGAGACAAGGGTGGAGAGTTGTATCTCTATGATAAAGAACCTTTCAAAGGAGAATTTACATTTTCCACTAAAAATAAAAAACGGTTTAGGTTAGATGACAATTCTCACCAAGAGATAACCTTTGAGAACTCATCACAACAAATAGAAATTTAATATGGAAAACTTTGAAATAATAGGGTGGCCTGACATCCAAGAATTTATGGAACTTGATGGATTTGAGGAAAACTCAACTCTAATAGACCCTAATCCCAATATAGGAATTGATTCATCTACATATCTTATAGATAAAGAATGGCTTGAGTCACTTAAAACAGAATAATAAAACAGAATAATAAATAAGAAAACCTTAAAACTATGGATTTACAGCACATCTTCAATGCTAAGGCCACTGAGAATGGTGACCTTGCATTCAAAAAAGTATCACAAGACAATGAACTTTTGAATATTCTGTTCCTTACAGAGTATTATCAAAAACATCTTGATGCAGTACCTGCCTTAGAGCCTACTAAAAGAAACATGCTCTTTGCTATGATGATTAGAGACCCTAGATTTGGGTTAGGAAGAAGAGACTTAGGCAGAGTTCTAATGAAAAACACACATTGTTTGATAGAACAAATTGTGAGAGTAGGAAGAGTAGACGATTTGTTTGCTATCAATCCTCTCTGCAAAGAAATACTCGATTGGTGTTATGAACAAATCAAGCAAGGCAATGAACTTGTAAAGAAATGGATGCCTAGATATTCATCAAAGAATCTTCTTCTTGCAAGACAAATTGCAAAAGCTTGGGGTATGAACAAACAGCAGTATGGGCATTTCATCAAATGCAATACTACTGAAAACAAGATGTCTGACCATCGTTGGAATGACCTTGAGTTTGAGCATATTCCATCACTTGCAATGATTAAGTATGCCAAAGCTTTTGCTACAAAGCCTGAAACAAAGGAGAGATATGCTAAGTATCTTGAGGATGTTAAGGCTGGTAAAAAGGATTTGAAGGTATCAACTACTTCAGTCTATGATATCTA
>Ga0310697_10005928_pt1 | contig 11714 bp, 8 predicted proteins | sample 172DNAGHGlowgp2_FD_203883 | JGI IMG/M metagenome (GOLD analysis project Ga0310697, IMG submission 203883) | Sheep rumen microbial communities from Palmerston North, Manawatu-Wanganui, New Zealand - 1728 DNA GHGlow gp2 (v2) (version 2) | ecosystem: Host-associated > Mammals > Digestive system >... | reverse complement strand
CACCCTACGCGAGGTGGAGGAACCCAACATATTCACCGAGTTTGGCAGTTTTACCGTTGGCGAAAGCGGCGCTACTCTTTATAGCATCCTCGACCAAAAACAGCAGAACGATCGCGAGATGTGGTATATGATTGACAGCTCCTTTATTACCACATTGCCTGACACCTGGGGCATCAACCAGCGCTTCATCATGCTGCCCATCAACCATTGGGACTGTGAGTATCAACGAGTCTTTCTCGGTGGGCTGACATGCGACAGCGAGGACTACTACAATGCCGACTCACATGCCAACGCGATCTTCCTGCCTAAGCTGCAGAAGGACGAGCCTCTGTATATCGGCTTTTTCCACACGGGTGCCTACCAGGAAAGCCTCGGCGGGTACGGCGGCATTCAGCACTGCCTGATCCCGGCTCCCAAGCATATCATTATCGACAAGGACGAGGAGGGCGAGTATGTCACCAAGCTTTTTGCCAAGGAGCAAAGCCACAAGTCTATGCTGAAGATTTTAGGCTACTGACTTTGTGCAGGCCTTATCGGCCGGTATGCAAAAAAACAAAAGGGCGAGTGCCGTTGCGGCTTGCTCGCCCTTTTGCTATTGTAGGTGGCGACGGCTTAGTCGTTGTATATTTCGTGCAGCTCCACCTCGTAAATGACAGGTGTGTAGGGCGGGATGCCGTTGGCTCCCGTAACGAGCTGGTGGGGGAAGTAGAACCGGTATTTGCTGCCCGCTTTCATCAGCTGGAAGCCGGACAACAGCCCCTCGAACATGGGGCGGTCGAGGTTATGGATGACGGGTTCACGTTTGCCGTAGGTCTCTTCAATAACCTGGTTGGTGACCATATTGATGCCTTTGAAGTCGAACCGTATGCGTTTGCCGATGGTGGCTTTGGGGCCGTGCCCTTCGCTGAGCACTTCGTAGTAGTAGCCTTCGGGGGCTTTTTTCAGGCCGGGCTTGTCGGCCACCAGTTTGGCGAAGAGTTCGTCCTGCTTTTTGTTGGCCGTCTGGATGTCGGTTTGGGCCTTGGCCCTTTCTTTTTGCGACACGAGGAGGGCGATGTGGGCACAGGCATCGTTATAGGCTTGTTGCGACAGGGGTTGTTTCTCCCCCTTCAGGTAGCTCTCAAAGGCCTGAAAGACGATGTCTTTGTCGAAGTCGTAGAAATCGCTGTTGGCGGTTTGGGCAAGGCTCATGCCCATGGCCCAGCTCAGGGAGTCCTGCTGGTTGCGGAGGGTTACGTTTTCGGCTTTGTTGCCGCACGATGCCGCGGCAATACTGAACAGCAGGATGTAAAGGATTGTTTTTTTCATTGTATTGTTGATGTTTGTTTGTTGATTCGGTTCGTTTTGGGGGCAATCCCGTTATTTGCCGCGGCCTTGGAATATGATGCCGACGGTGTAGATGAGTATTTTGATGTCGGTGGTGATGGACATGTTCTCCATGTAGAGGAGGTCGTATTTTAGGCGTTCGCACATCTCGTCCACCGTGCTGGCGTAGCCATACTTGACTTGTCCCCACGAGGTGATGCCGGGCTTGATGCGCTGCAGCAGCAGGTATTCGGGGCAGCGTTTTACGATCTGGTCTATATAGAACTGCCGCTCGGGGCGGTAGCCGACAATCGACATGGTGCCTTTAAGCACGTTGTAGAATTGCGGGATCTCGTCCAGACGCACCTTGCGCATAAAGCGGCCGAAGGGGGTGATGCGGGGGTCGTCGTCGCGCGAGAGGGCCGGTCCGTAGGCCTCGGCGTCGGTGTACATGCTTCGGAACTTATGCATTTTAAATGGCTTGCCCTTGTATCCGATACGTTCCTGGGCGTAGAATACGGGGCCGGGGCTGGTGCATTTCACTATGATGGCGGTGACCACAAACACTGGGCTGAGCAGTATGAGTGCCAATACCGAAAGCACTATGTCGCACAGCCGCTTGACGCTGTACTGCCACTCTTCCATCAAGCGCGTGTTGATGGTAATAAGCGGGGAATGGAAGATGCTGTCGATACGCACCATGCCCAGTATTATGTCGCGGGCATCGGGCGTGATTTTAATAATCACGCCGCCGCACCCGTCAAGCGTGCGCAAAATCTGCTGTATGCGGGTCTGCTCCGTGTCCTCCACTGCTATAATCACCTCTTCGATCTTCCGGTCCAAAATCAGCTGCTTCATGTCGTTGACCGTCCCGAGGCAGGGCATTACAGCGGTGAGCCGCTGCTCGGCGTCGGAAGGGTCGGTGCTGTCCACCGAAACGTAGCCCACAAACCGGTTGCCCGAATAGGTCTCCTGGTTCTCGAGGTCTAAATAGGTTTGGTAGGCCTTTTTGTGGCTGCCTATCAAGAGGGTGGGGAACCCGATCTGCCGGTTGTGCACCTTGCGGACCGTGGCCGAGGTCTGCACCAGGCGGCAGGCATAGGTGAGCGTGAAATGGATGAGCAGCAAAAACAGCAGCGTGAGGTAGTAGTTGTTGTACCGCCCCACCTCATCGTCCAGCAGCAACACAAAGAATATCACGACCACGCCCACCACGGTGGCAATTGCAGTCTGCTGCAACTCCTTCAGGCGCGACTTGCGCAGCACGTTCTTGTAGGTGCCCTGCATTGTGTAGAGTGCCACCCAGCCAATAGGCACAATGGCGATGCCTCGCCAAAAGTTGGAGTCGGAGAATATAAGGCTTATGTCGCCGGGACGGAGGCTCTCGAATCCAATTTTGCGGAACACAAACAGCAGCGCCCATGCAAGCATGGCGCTGAGGATGTCAAAGAGAATGTATCGGATAGTGACTTTTCGGGCGTTCATGATGAAAGTGGAGAATGATAGTTGACGGTTTGTAAAAGATAGATGAGTGCCTTTATGTTGTCAGATGGTGATTACTTTCACATTATCCAGCATCACCTTTCCATCCTTGTGGTCGGGGTTGGCGGTCTGGAAGAAGATGCGTATGGGGGTGTTATAGTTAAACTGGCTCCAGGTACGGCCCAGGTTTATGTAAATCTTCTGCCACTTGCTGTTGGGGTAGAGGGTCATCACCGACTTGGTCGATGCCGTAGACGAGTTCGACACCGTGTGGCCCAGCATCACAATATACAAGTCCATGTCGGTCTTGTAGTCCATCTCCAAATACAAAATCTTGGTGGCGGCAGGACTGAACACCGTGTTGAGCGTAAGGGTGGCAACCGTAAGGCTGTCGGCGGGGTCGAAAAGGGCATACCCCTGCCCGGAGCAGGCGTTCTCCGGGTCGTTGCGCACCCACGTCACCGTCGAATCGAAGTTGGTGGTGAAACTGGTGGGCTCGAAATAGTCCTCGCACAGCACCTCGATATGCTCGCGGGTGAAATAGTGCCCCTGCAGATACCACTGCTCCTTGGCGCTGTCGTATCGTCCCAGGTTGGTCACGCTGTCGGGGGCCAGCCGCACGTCATTCAGCGTAATGGTCTGGTAGTAGGGATAGGCAATGCGCGTGCCGGCAATGCCGTCCTGTTTCACCACTGGCACCACGCGCACGTATGCCGCCTTGCCATGCTTCAGCACCGGCACGGTGCAGGGCAGCTGGAACACGCCCAAGGTCGTCTCCGCCTCGTCGCCCTCAAACCAGCAAATCAGCTGCACGGCGTCGATAATGCTGGTGTAGAAACCCGGCTCCACCGACGGGGCATTCTGTGCCTGCGGCACTATGTCTATGCGGTCAAGATGCAGGTAGGCTGGCACCTCCACATCACCCTTGAATTTGTTGCACGAAACAACTGCCACCGACACTGCCAGCCCGGCAATGGCGGCCAAAAGGAATGTATGGCGCATCCCTTTTCTTTTCTTAGTAATAGGCAGTAAGTTTGCAAGTTGGTACTTCGACATGACTATTCTTTCAACTTTCAATTATTTTATTAACGACTTATCGATTTTTTTAGTATCTTTGCAGTGAAAAAATAACACACATTATGAAAGAATTATCCATGCATGTGTATGATTTAATGGAAAATTCCACAGCGGCTGACTCGACCGAGGTAAAGCTCACAATCCGCGACAGCCTAAAGGATAACATCTTCCATTTCGTCATAGAGGACAACGGCCGCGGCATGTCGCCCGAATTCCTGGCCCGCGTCACCGACCCCTACACCACTTCCCGCACCACCCGCAAGGTAGGCCTCGGCCTCCCGCTCATAAAAATGAACACCGAAAACTGCGGCGGCGGCATAGACATCACCAGCCAGGTGGGCAAAGGCACACGCCTGGCCTTCTGGTTCCAGCACAACCATTTGGACCGTCCGCCCATGGGCGACCTCGCAGGCTGGCTGGTCATGCTTGTCACCCAGCACGAGGACATCCACTTCATCATCACCTACACCACCGACGACGGCGAGTTTGTCTTTGACACCGACGAGGTAAAGGAGGCCCTTGGGGGCATGAGCATGAACGATGTCACCATAGTGGGATACCTTAAGGAGATGGTGGCCAGCAACCTCGAGGAAATCCACGCCAACCAATGAAACGCATCGGCATCCTGTCCGACACCCACGGCACCGTCCCCCGGCAGGCCTACTCGTTCTTCAGCAACTGCGACGAGATTTGGCACGCCGGCGACCTGGGGCGCGGCGTACTGGAGCAGCTCCGAGCCTTCAAGCCCCTGCGTGCCGTGTACGGCAACATAGACGACGGCGCCCTCCACTACGAGCTCCCGGCCTCGCAGCTCTTTGAGTGTGAGGGCTTGCGCGTGTTCCTCACCCACATCGGCGGCTGGCCGGGCCATTACCCAAGCCACATCCGCAAGATTCTGGAACACGACAAACCCGACATATTTGTGTGCGGACACAGCCATATCCTCAAAATCATGTACGACCGGCAGCTCAACCTCCTCCACATCAATCCCGGCGCGGCGGGCCGTGTGGGCTTCCACAAAGTGTCCACACTGGTGCGCTTTGTCATTGACGGGTCGCCCCGCGACATGGAAATCATGGAAATGGACAAGTTCTCCTCGCCCGACAGCCCAACGGCTTAATCCCCAACGTCCAGTCTTTGGCCGGCCGCCCACCCGGCCCCGCGCCCTTCTGCGCACGCCCGCCATTTGTTGCCACGCCGTTCAGGCGCCGCATTTTCTTTGGCACTTCATCTGCAGTTGTTCGACAGTTCTTCGTGCTGCCATAGAACAACTGCCGTAAAAGTGTAGACGAAGTGCGGAACAAAATGCGGCCTTGCATCCTGCCAACGGTTGAGAGAGGATGGCCCGACTGCCAGCCGGGTTTGTGTGCAGGGTGTGGAGGAATTGGGAGTGCCGGGCGGCGGGTCGGAACTCAGGCGGGTGCGGGGATGGCGCTTGGCGGATGAAGGGGGTTGCGGCCTTTGTGCGCTCAGTGTTTTGCTCTCTTTTTCAAGTCCTTCATCTGTGCCAGCACCACACCGGCCACCACGATGGCTATTCCTACGGGTTTTGACCATGTGAGTTGTTCCTGCCCTATGATGATGGCGGCTATGAGGGAGAAGACGGGTATCACGTTGGTGAAAATACAGGCTGCCGTGGCGCCCAGTTTCGCCACGCCCATGTTGTAGAACACATACGCCAGGGTGCTGCAAAACACGCCCAGTACAGCCAGGAGCAGTATCATTTTGGGCGACCACGAAAGCAGCGGGAGGTTTGCCCCGTCGGTGACAAGCATCAGGGGCAGGAAGTAGAGGCAGCCAAACAGGTTTTGGTAGGCGGTGATGGTGAGGGGTTTGTAGCGGCCTACCAGTTTTACCAGCAGGATGGTGAATACCACCGCTATGGTAACGGCTCCGGCCAGCCAGGCCAGCCCGGCGGGGTTGGCGTCGAGATTGCCGGGGCTTTCCTGTCCGCCAAAGAGGAGCATCACCGCCAGCCCGGCTACGGACATGACGATGCCGGCTATGGTCAGCCCGCTGATGCGTTCGCGGTATACCGCCGCCATGCCGAAGGGTACGAACAGCGGTATGGTGGCCACCACTATCGAGGCCATGCTGCCGCTTACCAGCTGCACTCCGCTGGTTTCGCATATGCTGTAGATGAACGGTTCGCAAAGGGCGAGGAGGAGGAACCACTTTAGGTCGCCGTGCCGTATGGGTTCCAGTTTGTGGGCGAGCAGCAGCACGGGCAGTGTGACTGCCGAGGCCAGAAGGAGGCGGAAGGTGAGGATGATGAATACCGTGATGTGGGGTTCGGACACGAACAGTTCCTTTGTTAGGACGAAGCTGACGCCCCATATTATGGAGGCTAATGACAGCAACAGGTAGACGAAAGATTTTTTCATGGATGGGAGTGGGCTGGCGATTTATGTGTTTCAGAGCCTGTAATCGTAGATGCCTTCCTGGGGTGCGCCGTGGTAGAGGCTGAGGGTGCGCAGGAGTGTGCCGGAGGGCAGGTGCAGGGGGGTGGTGTAGAGCGGCGAATCGGGTGTGGGGTCGCTGCCGTCGGTGGTGTAGTAGACGTAGGTGTCGGCCACTTCGGTGTTGATGGTTACGAGTACCCCGTCGCCGTCGGGCGTTTTGGTGACGATGGGTTTGAAGGAGCCCGGGCAGCAGTTGTATCCCTCGGCGGTGAGGCGTTTTTTGTGGTATTCTATGTTGTTGCGGAAGCGGTTCCAGTCTTTGCCTTCGGGTGGGGTCCAGAGGCTCTCGGCAAAGGCGCACAGGCGCGGCAGGAGCATGTATTCGGCTTGACGGTAGTTGTGTATGTAGTCGGTCCAGAGCAGGCAGAGTCCGCCCCACAGTGTAGGCCGCACGGCGGATGGGGTGGCGTTTGGCAGGGGGTCGAAATGATAGGCGCGCTGCAGGGTGAGCAGGCCGGGGAAGGCGGCGGGTTGGAGAGTGGTGTCGGCTTGGTAGGTGTCGAAGCTGCAGTAGTCGGCAGGTGCTGCCACTACTCCGGCGGAAAGGCGCAGGGCAAGAGCGGTGGCGTCGGGGCCCCGCCAGGCGGCGATGACGGTTTCCTGCGGTGGGGTGCCGAAGTCGAGGAGGTCGTCCCAGGCTATGATGTGCTTGCCGCAGGCGGCGGCGTGTTCGGCTATGCGGGCTATGAGCCAGGACGCCAGTGCTTCGTTGCTGCCCAGGCCGAGCTGCTGTTTGCGTGCGCTGCAGCGTGGACACTTGTCCCAGGCGTCGAACCACGGGGTGGTGCATCCTATGTGTATGTATTCGGACGGGAAGAGGGCGGCGAGTTCGTCAACCAGGGTGTTGAGGAAGAGCAGGGTGGAGTCGGACCCGGCGCAGAGGAGGGCATCGGGCGGCCATATGGGGCCGATGGCTACGCTGTGGGGCTGTTTGGTACACGACAGGGAGGGGTAGGCGGCGAGCATGGCGCCGCAGTGGCCGGGAAGCTCGATGGCGGGTATGATTTCGATGTGGCGTTGGGCTGCATATTCCACCACGGAGGCGATCTCGTCGTGGGAATAGTAGCCGCCGTAGGCGGGTTCTTCGCCGGGTGAGGGGGGCGGGGCTGCACCCCAGGGGTAGTTGTCGCGGTTTACGCGCCAGGAGCCGACGTCGTTTAGTGCGGGGAAGTGCTCGCTTTCAATACGCCAGCCGTGGTCGCCCCCGAGGTACCAGACGAATTTGTTGAGTTTGTAGGCGGCCATGAGGTCGAGGTGGCGCTTTATGTCGTTGACGGGCAGGAAGTGGCGGCAGACATCGAGGAGGCTCCCCCTCCAGGGGTAGTGGGGTTGGTCGAGGACGGTGCATTCGGGGAGTGTGATGCGGCGGTAGGTGGTGTGGGTGATGTCGGGTGGGAGCATCTGGACGAAGGTTTGGAAGGCGTAGAAGAGGCCCGTTTCGCTGTTGGCGGAGATGTAGATGCCTTCGGGGCGAATTTGGAGCAGATAGCCCTCGGAGCCCAGTTCGGGGTTGACGGTGTCGTTGAGGGCAAAGAGTATGCAGTCTTTTGTGGGCGAGCTGATGTAGGCCGGGCGCACGTGCATTTTGCGCAATGATGTGGCTATGTATTTTGCTGTGGCTGTGTTGCGGCCCAGGTTCTGGAAGCAGAGGCGTGTGGAGGATGAGAGGGTGAAGGTGCGCCCCTTTTGTACCATGTATTCCGGTTCGGGTATGACGGAATAGCCGGTTATGTCGACACTCTTTCCGCAGGCGGCAAGGAGCAGCGCTGTGGCGGCGGCAATGGCGAGGGTGATTATATGCCTTGTTTTTTTCATTTCGATTTGCAAAGGTACAACTTTTTTCTTGTACGACCGGCTAATGGGCGCTGTCATTAAGAATTATTAATTATTTTGTGCATTTGTATAATATTATTGTGAGTTGCCCGTTATTAGAGGTGGTATTTGTTGCGTACCTGTGGGAGTGTGTTTGGGAGAGTGTGACGTTTAAGGTGAAATCCAGTGGGAACGGTGCTTGTGCGGGGGCGACGGGTGCCTTTGGCTGAGGCACGGGGCAGCGAGTATGCAGGGCGGCGGCAGGTGCTTTTTGGTAAAACTAAAGGAAACACGTTATCATAGCTATGGCTCAGAACTCTTTGAAACGGCTTTTTACTGACACGATGATTTACGGCGCAAGCAGTATTGTGGGACGTTTTTTGAACTACCTGCTTGTGCCGCTGTACACGTATAAGATTGCTGCCTCGTCGGGCGGATACGGTGTGGTGACCGAGATGTATGCCTATACGGCTTTGATGCTGGTAATTCTCACCTTCGGCATGGAGACGACTTTTTTCTATTTCGCCAACAAGTACCGCGACCGTGCCGACGGTGTGTTTGCGACGGCTGCGTTGACAGTGGGCGGAGTGGCGGCACTGTTTGTGGGGCTGGTGCTTGTGTTTTTGGCCCCTGTTTCGGGGGCAATGGGCTATGGGGCACACCCGGAGTATGTGTCGATTATGGCTTGTGTGGTGGCGCTTGATGCGTTCCAGGCCATATTCTTTGCGCTGCTTCGGTTTCAGGGCAAGGCGATGAAGTTCGCAGCGCTGAAGTTGCTGTTCATTGTGTGTAACATTGCGTTGAATTTGTTTGTTTTTCTGGCCGCGCCGGTGTTGTATGTGAAGTGTCCCGGTTTGATGGGTTGGTATGACCCCGACTATCAGGTGGGCTATATATTTGTGGTGAATCTGGTTTGCACGGCAGGGGTGACACTGGGCTTTTTGCCCGAGATGCGCAAGCTGCGCTGGGGTATTGACCGCAGGCTGCTGGGGGAGATGTTGCGGTATACCTGGCCGCTGCTCCTTTTTGGCATTGCTGGCATTTTGAATCAGGTGGCCGACAAGATTTGCTTTAAGCATTTGCTTCCGGGCGACGAGGGCGAGGTGCAGTTGGGCATCTATGGCGCCTGCGCCAAGATTGCCATGATTATGGCTATGATAACGCAGGCTTTTCGCTATGCTTATGAGCCATTTGTGTTTGGCGGTCAACGGAGCCGCGACAGCAAGGAGAGCCAGGCTGTGGTGATGAAGTATTTTGTGATGTTCGCGCTGTTGGCTTTTTTGGCTGTGATGGCTTATCTGGACGATGTGCTGAAGTATATTATCAGTCCGGGCTATTGGGAGGGGTTGCGCGTGGTTCCGATTGTGATGGTGGCCGAGATTTTGATGAGTGTGTATTTCAACCTGTCGTTTTGGTACAAACTGATAGAGCAGACGTGGTGGGGTGCGGTGTTTTCGGCTGTGGGATGCGTGGTGTTGCTGGCGGTGAATGTGATTTTTGTGCCCCGCTATGGCTATATGGCTTGTGCCTGGGGCGGTGTGGCCGGCTATGGGGTTTGCGTGTTGCTGAGCTGGGCTGTGGGACGGAAGAAGAACCCGGTGCCTTACAAGTGGCTGCCCATTGGTGGCTATGCGTTGCTGGCCTTGGCTCTTTATGGCGCTATGGTGTGGCTTAGACCCGCTGCAGCCGGCTGGCGTATCGTGCTGAACACGGTCGCAGTGTGTGTATATGTGGCGGTGGTGCTCTTTAATGAGCGCGTCTTGGTAAAGGGTGCGCTGAAATCGTTGGGTTCTAAGATATAAAACAGGATTTCTGCCATGTATAACCGTTTGTTTATTCTGCTTGTGTGTTTGCTGCTCTGCGTTTCGCTCAGGGCGCAGCAGAACGACCCCTACGATCAGCGGGGGGTGCAGTTTGCCACACAGGGGACTGATTTCTGGGTCTGCTTTCCCCGCACGTTTTTAGGTAACTCTGCCAATATGGCACGGCTATATGTTGTAAGTGAAAGGGACTGCGATGTGACGGTGACCAATCCGCTGTTGGACTACCAACAAACCGTGCACATTATGCGTCGCGAGATGTGCGGCCCCGACACCAATTTTATTGAGATCCCTTTTTCAGTAAGCTATATATGCGATACGATAGACTATTCCTTTCCTACTGAATACGACAAGCCGTATGTCGGACGTACGGCTGACCACCCCCAGGCACGGGGATTCCATGTTACAAGCACGGATACCATTTCGCTCTTTCTATGGGTTAGGAGCTGGGGGACGAGTGGTGCCTGCAATGTTTTCCCCACTGAGTTGCTACGCGATGAATATGTGGTTCAAACACCACCGCTACAGAGACAACCCGATTACGATTATGTGACCCCTTTGGGAGCCACGGTGGATATTGTGGCCGTTGAGGACAACACGGTGGTCGACATAGTGCTCAGCGACTGGGATTGGCTTAACCGCCATCCGGGAGATACGATAACTGTTACTTTGCAGCGTGGAGAGTTGTACCATTTTGCCGGAGGCGAGGTGAGGGAGAAGTATTATCCTTGGTTTGCACCCTATTGGCGTCCGGACACTTTGCCTTTAAGTTCTCCTCGGGTCCGAAATAGGATGACGGTGGGAGGACACTCGTTCAGCACCTTTCCCTTTACTATAGATACTTTTATGGTGGACCTATCCGGTACCCGTATTAAGGCTCGCGACTGTAAACGCATAGCTGTGTTTGAAGGGGGTGGTGCATCGTATATTCCTGAACGCACGGGTACCGGCGACATGCTGCTTGAGCAGTCGTTGCCTACAAAATTTGCCGGGACTGAATTTCTGGTTCCCAATTTGGACTTTTCGGATACCGACTTTGTGCGTATCACCGGCTTGCACGACGGCACAAGGGTGACTGTCTACAGGGGGGCACAGCCGGGTAACAATACACGAACACTGACCGTAGATGCCTATAAGACCGAGTGGTTTGCCATTTTGCGAGATGATGGCCCGCTGTATATCACCACTTCGGAGCCTGCGATTGTTAAGACATATTTGATGCGCTCGTACCAGCAGTATGTTCAGGATCTTTTAGGAGGAGACCCTTCTTTCTATGCTGTGACGCCCGTGGAATGGTGGCACAACGGCCAGATTAACTTTGGAACCATTACGGATGTGGATGCCCAGCACAACCGGCAAATAAGGCGTCCATCGCTTTATGTATTCACCCGAACCGAAGACGTGGCCTCAATTTGGTCTGACAGCTATAGTCTCGAGAACGATTTCACCCCCATTATCAATACGCCTTACAGTTGTGCTTTTTTCGACTATCGCAGCAGGTATGTGTCGCAGGGTACCCACCGCATATACAGTACAACCGGTGCTGAGTTTATGGCTGTGATGGCATCGGCTGGCGAGGCGGAGCAAATATCGTTCAATCTGCCCCATGTACAGCCCGGAAATACTTTTTTGTTGGTAAACGACATCCCTTCCGACAGTTTGAAGGAGGATTCTATTTGGTGCATGTATGACCCCATCACTTTCCACGCGTGGGATGAGCGTCCCGCCGACAGCATGTTTTGGGATTTTGGCGATG
>Ga0310697_10005926_pt1 | contig 11718 bp, 6 predicted proteins | sample 172DNAGHGlowgp2_FD_203883 | JGI IMG/M metagenome (GOLD analysis project Ga0310697, IMG submission 203883) | Sheep rumen microbial communities from Palmerston North, Manawatu-Wanganui, New Zealand - 1728 DNA GHGlow gp2 (v2) (version 2) | ecosystem: Host-associated > Mammals > Digestive system >... | reverse complement strand
CACATCGAGGTTCCGTCATGTTCTCCCTCTCCTGCCGCCCTTGTGGGCGGCACCCTCCGGGCCGTCGAGGACGCCGGCCCCTACACGGGGAGGGAAGGGGCGAGGGCGCCTTGGATGACACCCAGGCTTCGACGAATCCGCAGCCGCCCTTTCCTTCCCCCAGCGGGGGAAGGTGGCATCCGCCGATCCCCCGCGAGGCGGATGACGGAAGAGGGAGAACCTGACCGCCAGCAGACGGTACAATCGTTCGCATACCCCAACTGTTGCGGTCATTTTCACATCGAGGTCTCGCCACGTTCTCCCTCTCCTGCCGCCCTTGTGGGCGGCACCCTCCGGGCCGTCGAGGACGCCGGCCTCTACACGGGGAGGGAATGGGTGAGGGCGCCTTGGATGACACCCAGGCTTCGACGAATCCGCAGCATCTCAATGTAGGGGGTGGCGTCCCGACGCCCCGGCAGCAGCACCAAAAACAAACCGCCACGTCCGGCGAATCCGCAGCCGCCCTTTCCTTCCCCCAGCGGGGGAAGGTGGCATCCGCCGATCCCCCGCGAGGCGGATGACGGAAGAGGGAGAATCTGACCGCTTGCGAGCGGTGAAATCATTCGCATATCCCCACGGCTGCGGTCATTTTCACATCGAGGTCCCGCCACGTTCTCCCTCTCCTGCCGCCCTTGTGGGCGGCACCCTCCCCCGCTGGGGGAGGGAATGGGTGAGGGCGCCTTGGATGACACCCAGGCTTCGACGAATCCGCAGCATCTCAATGTAGGAGGCGGCGTCCCGACGCCCCGGCAGCAGCACCAAAAACAAACCGCCACGTCCGGCGAATCCGCAGCCGCCCTTTCCTTCCCCCAGCGGGGGAAGGTGGCATCCGCCGATCCCCCACGAGGCGGATGACGGAAGAGGGAGAACCTGACCGCCAGCAGACGGTAAAATCGTTCGCATACCCCAACAGTTGCGGTCATTTTCACATCGAGGTTCCGTCACGTTCTCCCTCTCCTGCCGCCCTTGTGGGCGGCACCCTCCCCCGCTGGGGGAGGGAATGGGTGAGTGCTCCTTAAATGTCAAAAAATGTCAACGGGGACGGTTCTTGCTGACAACTTTCTTCGTTTCTGAAGAATGTAAAAGTTGTCAATCAGAACCGTCCCCGCTGACACGGATTCGCCGCAGGTAGAAGCAAGCCATTGCCGTGTGCTGCGGGGCCGTCGGGGACGCCGGCCCCTACAGTGGAGCGTGTGCGGGTTTGCCGGGCGTGTGCGGGTTCATCGGGCGCTTGTGTGATCGTCTGGTGAGCGCGGCTTCACCGTGCGTCTGCGTCTCCACCGTCTGCCGCCTCACCCCTCTATCACGCCGCGTCGGCCTTGGCGAAGCGCTTGGCCGCGCCCACTTTCCATCTGCCGCCGGCGTAGCGCGCTGCTACCAGCACGGTGCGGACCAACTGGTCGGCGATGAGGGCGATCCAGGCGCCCCAGAGGCCCCAGCCCAGCACATGGATGGTCAACTGGCCCAGGCCGTTGCGGACCAGCAGGACCGTGAAGGCGATGGCGGCGGCGGTGAAGCGGGTGTCGCCCGCGCCGCGCAGCGCGCCGGAGGCGATGAACTGGTCGGCCTGGAAGGGCTGGCTGGCGGCCAGGAGAATCAAAATCTGCGCCCCGGTGTCCACCACCGCAGGGGTGCCGTTGTACAGGGAGATGATGTCCCGGTTGAACAGGATCAGCAGCGCCCCCAGCACCAGGGAGGCCAAAATGCCCAGGGTTCGGCTCTGGCGCACATAGAGGGCCGCCATGTCGTAGCGCCCCTTGCCGATGCTCTGTCCCATCAAAGTGGTAGAAGCGTTGGCGAAGGCCTGGCCCATCAGAAAGCTCAGGGCCTGGATGCTCATGCAGACCTGATGGGTGGCAAAGTCCGTGTCCCCCAGCCCGGCCACGCTGCGGGAATAGATGATGATGCCGATGCGCAGCAGCAGTTGCTCCACCATGCTGGGCACGCCCACGGTCAGCAGGTTTTCCAGCAGGCCCCGGTCCGGCCGGAGGCCCCGGCTGGGGTCGAAGTGGATGTAGCGCCGCCGGTCCAGGGCGATGACCAGGGCGATGCCGAAGGCCACCAACTGGCCGATGACCGTGGCCCAGGCCGCGCCCTCCACCCCCAGGGCCGGGCAGCCCAGACGCCCGTAGATCATCACCCAGTTCAGGACGATGTTCACCACGTTGGCCACGGTGTTGTAAAAAAGCGGCAGCCGGGATTCCCCGATGCCACGCAGGGCGGCGGTGATGGTGAAGGTGAGGCAGAGGGGCAGGAAGCCGTAGAGCTGGATGTCCAGATAGCGCGTGCCCAGGGCCACGGTGGAGGCGGTCATGGACCCTGTGCCGGACATGAAGCGCACCATCGCCCCGGAGCTCAGCAGCCCCGCCCCCATGAAAAAGAGGCTGATGAGCAGGCTGAGGATCAGGCCCATGCGAAAGGCCTGATTCGCTTTTTCCCGGTTCTGCTGGCCCCGGAAGCGGGCCACCAGGGCGGTGGTGCCCACGTTCAGGGCCATGAGGGCCGTCATCAGCAAAAACTTGGGCTGCACGGCCAGGCCCACGGCGGCCAGTCCGGCCACCCCCGCCTCCCCGGGCAGCTGGCCCACCATGATCTGGTCGGCGATGCTGGTGAGCTGGGTCAGCACCAGCTCCACCAGGCTGGGGAGGGAGATCACCACCACATCCCGGGTCAGCATCCGCCGGGTGACGCCCTCCGGCAGCGGCGGCAGCTTCACCCGCCCCCGCAGCGCCGATGCGTCCGGCGTACCGGCGCTCAGGGCGTCCAGGGCGGTCTGTATCGTTTTCATCTGCCCGGCCACGGCGATTCCCTCCTCTCTTGTTTCTTCATGCGTCCTTGCCGACGACCACCACGTTTTCTTCCCCCAGCCGCTCCCGCAGCTCCGAGACCAGAGCCGGGTGGATCTGACAGGGGGCGCTGCGCTGCTTGCCCAGGTCCGGGAAGAACAAAATCAGCCGGTCCGAGCCGGGGAAGAAGTTCAGCAGCAGCTCGATCTTCCGCAAAAGCTTCTCGTCGGTGCTTTGCAGTTTGACATAGAGCTTCCTGACCGGCGGTGCGGCGGGCCGCAGCTCGTCCAGGTCGCTGAGGGGGCGGATGGAGTCCACGGTGATCTGCGGCTCCTTCTCGTCCCGGGCGGAGATGCGCCCGCGCACCAGAAGCGCGGCGTTGTCCCGGATGTAGCCCCCGCCGCTGTCCAATGCCCGCTGGAACACCACCAGCTCCAGACTGCCGCTGTCGTCCTCCAGGGTGACGTAGGCCATCATGGAGTTGTTGCGTGTGGCCCTGGTCCGGTGGGCCCCCACGATCCCGGCCACAAGCACGTTCTGGCCGTCGGCAAAGCGCCGGGGGCCGCCCTCGGCGGAAAAGTCGGACAGGATCTGCCCGATGGAAACGGCCCCCAGCCGGTTTGCCCGCTCCCGGTAGGCGTCCATGGGGTGCCCGGAGAGGTACAGGCCGGTCATCTCCCGCTCCATGCGCATCAGCTCGTCCGGGGGGAACTCCGCCACGTCCGGCAGGCGCATCCCGGCGGCGGGCTCGGCTTCCCCGCCCAGGTCAAAAAAGTCCATCTGCCCGGCCACATTCTTGCGCCCGGCGGAGCTGACGGCGTCCAGCACGCCCTCCAGCGCCTGGAGCAGCGCCCGGCGGCTATGGCCCAGGGAGTCGAAGGCCCCGGCCCGGATCAGGCTCTCGATGGCCCGGCGGTTCAGGTCCTGGCCGTACATCCGGCGGCAGAACTCGTCCAGGGCGGAAAAGCGCCCGTTGCGCTCCCGCTCCGCCACCAGCCGGGACACGAAGCCCCGGCCCACGTTTTTCACCGCCGCCATGCCGAAGCGCAGGTCGCCGCCCACCACGGTGAAGTCGGCCTCGCTCTCGTTCACGTCCGGGGGCAGCAGGCGGATGCCGCTTTCCCGGCACTCGGCGATGTACTCGGCCACCTTGGCGCTGTCCTGGAGCACGCTGGTGATCAGGGCGGCCATGTATTCCCTGGGCCAGTGGCGCTTCATGTAGGCCGTGCGGTAGGCCACAATGGCGTAGCTGACCGCGTGGGCCTTGTTGAAGGCGTAGTTGGCGAAGTCCAGGATCTCGTCGTAGATGCTGCCCGCCACGTCCTCCGGGATGCCGTTGGCCACCGCGCCGGGGATCTTCCGTTCCGGGTCCCCGTGGATGAAGGCCCGGCGCTCCCGGACGATCTCCTTCTCCTTCTTTTTGCTCATGGCCCGGCGGATCATGTCCGCCTGGCCCAGGGAGAAGCCCGCCAGGCGGCGGCAGATCTCGATGACCTGCTCCTGATAGACGATGCAGCCGTAGGTGACGGACAGAATCGGCTCCAGCGCCGGGTGCTTATACGTGATGCGCTCCGGGTGGGCGGAGCATTCGATGAAGCGGGGGATGGACTCCATGGGACCGGGACGGTACAGGGCGATGACGGCGGTGATGTCCTCGATGCTTTTCGGCTTCAGGCGCGTGCAGACCCCCGTGATGCCCGCGCTCTCCAGTTGGAAGACCCCCGCCGTTTTGCCCTGGGACAGCATGGCGAAGACCTCCGGGTCGTCCTCCGGCACGGCCTCGATGGCGAAGTCCGGCTGGCGCTTGCGTACCAACTGGACCGCGTCGTCCAGCACCGTCAGGTTGCGCAGGCCCAGGAAGTCCATTTTCAGCAGCCCCAGCTCCTCCAGCGTGGTCATCTGGTATTGCGTGACCACGCTTTCGTCGTTTTTCGCCAGGGGCACATACTCATAGACCGGGCGCTTTGTGATGACCACGCCCGCCGCGTGGGTGCTGGCGTGGCGGGGCATTCCCTCCAGGGCCCGGGCCGTCTCGATGACCCGGCGCACGGTCTCGTCCTTGTCGTAAAGCGCCTTGAGGGGCTTGGAGAGCTGCATGGCCTCGTCCAGGGTGATGTGCAGGGCGTTGGGCACGGCCTTGGCGCACGCGTCCGCCGCGGCGTAGGGCAGACCCATGACCCTTGCCACGTCCCGAATGGCGTTCCTGGCCGCCATGGTGCCGAAGGTGACGATCTGCGCCACATGGTCGGCCCCGTACTTGCGGCTCACATAGTCGATGACCTCCCCCCGGCGGCGGATGCAGAAGTCCATGTCGATGTCCGGCATGGTGACCCGCTCCGGGTTCAGGAAGCGCTCGAAATAGAGCTGATATTTCACCGGGTCCACGTCGGTGATGTCCAGACAATAGCTGACCACGCTGCCCGCCGCGCTGCCCCGCCCCGGCCCCACCGGAATGCCCCGGCCCTTGGCGTAGCCCACGAAGTCGGAGACGATCAGAAAATAGTCCACAAAGCCCATGCGCCGGATCATGTCCAGCTCATAGTCCAGCTGGGCGCGCACCTCCGGCGCGTTGGGATAGCGCCGCTGAAAGCCCGCGTCGCACAGCTTTTGCAGATAGGCAAAGCTGTCCGTCTCCCCCTCCGGGAGGGGGAACACGGGCAGGTGATAGTGGCCGAACTGGAAGTCAAAATTGCACTTTTCGGCAATTCTCGCGGTGTTCTCCAGCGCCTCCGGGTGCTCCGGCAGCAGCGCGGCCATCTCCGCTTCGCTTTTCAGGTAGAACTCCTGCCCCAGAAAGCGCATCCGCCCCGGCTCGGCCAGGGTCTTGCCCGTCTGGATGCACAGCAGCACGTCCTGGTTGGCCGCGTCTTCCCGGCTGAGGTAGTGGGCGTCGTTGGTCAGGACCAGGGGGATGCCCGTCTCCTCGTGGATGCGGAGCATGCCGTTCAGGGCGCGGCGCTCCTCCGGGATGCCGTGGTCCTGCAGCTCCAGATAGAAGTCCTCGCCGAAGATCTCCCGCAGCTCCAGGGCCTTGGCCTTGGCGTTGGCGTAGTCCCCCGCCGCCGCGTTCCGGGCGATGTAGCCCGCCAGACAGCCGGACAGGCAGACCAGCCCCTCCGCGTGCTCTCGCAGCAGCGGCCAGTCGATCCGGGGCCTGAGATAAAAACCCTCGGTGAAGCCCGCGCTGACCAGATAGCAGAGGTTGCGGTAGCCCAGGTCGTTTTTGCAGAGCAAAATCAGGTGGCTGTATTCGCTGTCCACCTTGTGCTCCCGCCCGAAGCGGCTGCCCGGGGCCACATAGACCTCGCAGCCGATCAGGGGCTTCACCCCGGCGGCGCGGCAGGCCTTGTAAAAGGCCACGGCCCCGTACATGACCCCGTGGTCCGTGACCGCCAGGGCCGTCTGGCCCAAAGCCTTCGCCCGCTCCGGCAGCGCGTCGATCCGGCAGGCCCCGTCCAGCAGGGAATATTCCGTATGTACATGGAGATGGACAAAAGACATGGGGGCGTCCTTTCTGGTGTGGAACCAAAAACGTTTTTTTCAGCAGGCTGTCATTTCATATCCGGCAAAGCGCTGATCCGACCTTCTCCCTCTTCCGGCGCTGCGCGCCACCTTCCCCCGCTGGGGGAAGGAAGCCCTCTCCCGGTCCCTCCCCCAGCGGGGGAGGGTGCCCACGCACTCACGCCAGCTCCACCGCCAGCCCCGTCAGCGCCCGTCTGAGCATATCCAGCGCATGGTTTGCCGCCAGGGTCCTGACCCGGCTCCGGTCGCTCCTGGCCCCCAGGCGCAGGGCCCGGACCCAGATCCGCTCCGCCGAGGCCAGGCCCACGAACACCGTGCCCACCTCATGTATCCCGTCGCCCTCCGGTCCGGCCAGGCCGGTGACGCCCAGGCCCCAGTCCGCGCCCAGCTTTTCCCGGACGCACCGGGCCAGCTGCGCCGCCACTTCCCGGCTCACGGCCCCGCAGCGCGCCAGGGTCTCCCCATCCACGCCCAGCCATTCCTTGACCGGGTTGGTGTACACCGTGACGGCGCCGCGAAAGACCCGGCTGGCCCCCGGCAGGTCGGTGAGCCGTTTGGCCAGCAGCCCCCCGGTGCAGCTCTCCGCCGCCGCCAGGGTCTCCCCGCGCCGGCCCAGCAGCGCCAGCACCGTCGCTTCCAGGCTCTCCACGTCCACGCCGTAGACGATGTCCCCCAGCGCCTCCCGCAGCTCCGCCAGAATGGGGGCCATCAGGGCTTCGGCCTCCTCCGGCGTCCCCGCCTTGGCGGTCAGCCGCAGCCGCACCTCCCCCTCCTTGGCGTAGGGGGCCAGGGTGGGGTTGCGCAGGGCGTTCATCCGGTCCCGCAGCCGGGCCTCGATGGCGCTCTCCCCCCGGCCGAAGGTCATGATGTTGTGGGAGCGGATGCAGCCCCCCGCCCGGGCGCGGAGATAGTCCAGCGCCCCGTGCCGCAGCATGGCGTTCATCTCTTTCGGCGGCCCGGGCAGGATCACCACCGTGTGCCCGTCCGCCGTCTCGAAGCCGCAGCCGGGGGCGGTGCCGCAGGTGTTATAAAAAGGTGTGCAGCCCTCCGGCAGAGCGCATTGGACCAGATTGTTCTCCGTCATGCTCCGCCCGGCAAAAAAAGCCCGCAGCTCCGATTCCGCCCGGGCGTCAAAATAGAGGGGCTTGCCGAAAAATTCCGCCACCGTCTGCTTTGTCAGGTCGTCGCAGGTGGGCCCCAGGCCCCCGGTGGTGACAATCAGGTCCGCCCGCCCGGCGGCCACGGCCAGTGCCTGCCGCAGCCGGGCCGGGTTGTCCCCGACGACACTGTGCCAGTGTACGTCGATGCCCAGCCCGCTCAGGGCCAGGGACAGGTCCCGGGCGTCCGTGTTGACGATGTTGCCCAGCAGCAGCTCCGTGCCGACGGAGAGAATCTCAGCGGTCATGCTCTCGCCTCCTGCATGAATGTCAATCCAGTTTCCGTGCGCGCCCCCTGCCCACAGGGGCGGGAGAGTGTATGATGCATCTATTATACCCGACTCCGGGCGTTTTGCAAGAGGCTGTCCGCTGCCCTTCTTTTTCCCCCTTGACAACCCCGCCGCACCATGCTACAATAACAGTACTATCACAATTAGTACACTTAACACAGCGAGGTGAGGACGTTTGATCACGGTCAACTATCGGGACCCGCGGCCGGTGTATGAGCAGATCATGGACGGGCTGCGGCGGAGGATCATCTCCGGGGTGCTGGCGCCCGACGAACGGCTGCCCTCCGTGCGGGAGCTGGCGGCGCAGCTGGCCATCAACCCCAACACGATCCAGCGGGCCTATCGGGAGCTGGAGCAGAGCGGCTACATCTACTCCGTGGCGGGCAAGGGCAACTTTGCCGGACATCGGCAGGAGGTGGACGCGGGGCGGCGGGAGACGCTGCTGCGGACGCTGCGGGAGACGGCGCGGGAGCTGCGCTGGCTTGGCGTCAGCCAGGAGGAGCTGACGGACTGTCTGAGAGAGCAGGGAGGGAATGCGACATGATCGAGGCAAAGAACCTGACGAAGCGTTTTGACGGCTTCGCGGCCCTGGACGGGCTGACGCTGACGGTGCCCACGGGGGCGGTCTACGGCCTGGTGGGGCCCAACGGCAGCGGGAAAAGCACCCTGCTGCGCCACGTCACCGGCATCTATCGCCAGGACGCGGGAGAGCTGCTGGTGGACGGCGCGCCCGTCTGGGAGAACCCGGCGGTGAAGGCCCGGATGGGCTACATCCCCGACGACGTGTATTACAACGTCCAGTCCACGGTGGAGGACATGCGCCGCTTTTACCGGGGCGTCTACCCCGGCTTTGACCAGGGGCGCTTTGAGAAGCTGGGGAAGCTCTTCGAGCTGCCCCTGAAAAAGCCCATCCGCTCCATGAGCAAGGGCCAGCAGAAGCAGGCGGCCTTCTGGCTGCAAATGAGCCTGAATCCGGAGATCTTCGTGCTGGACGAGCCGGTGGACGGCCTGGACCCGGTGATGCGCCGCCAGGTCTGGAGCGTGCTGATGGCCGACGCCGCCGAGCGCGGGATCACCGTGCTGGTCAGCAGCCACAACCTGCGGGAGCTGGAGGACGTGTGCGACCATGTGGGCATCCTGGAGCGGGGGAAGCTGCTGCTGGAGCGCTCGCTGAGCGAATTGCAGGAAAACCTGGTGAAGCTCCAGCTTGCCCTGCCGGACGAGCGGCCCTTGCCGGAGGACCTGAACATCCTGCACCGCTCCGCCGCCGGGCGCTTGCAGACCCTGATCGTCCGGGGCAGGCGCGAGGCGGTCATGGAGCGGCTGCAAGCCTTGCAGCCCCTGTTCCTGGAGGCCGCGCCGCTGAATCTGGAAGAGATCTTTATCTATGAGTTGGGAGGGACGGAGTATGAAGTCCAAGACATCCTGCATTAACGCCGCCGTGTTCCGGTCGAGCTTTGGCCGCTTCTGGCCGCTCTGGGCAATCTATCTGTTTCTCTGGATGCTGCTGGTGCCCGTCCATATCTCCAACGACCGGCTGAACATCCTGTCCGATCCCTCTCGCGGGGAATACGCGATCCTGAGCCTGGGCGTCTACGGCGGCGTGGCGCTGGGGGCGGTCATGGCCATTGCGGCGGCCATGGCGGTGTGGAGCTTCCTCTATTTCTCCCGCAGCGCCCACGGCGTCGCCGTCCTTCCCCTGCGGCGGGAGACGGTCTGGACCAGCGCCCTGCTGGGGGGCCTGGTCCCGGCCCTGGCCGTGCATCTGCTGGTGGCCCTCAGCGGGGCCCTGGTGGGCGGGCTGATCGGCTGGAGCTGTTTCCCCGTGATGCTGCAATGGTGCGGCGTGGTCAGCCTGATCTATTTCTTCTTCTACGCCTTCGCCTGCTTCTGTGCCCAGCTCACCGGCAGCCTCATCATCCTGCCCCTGGTCTACGGCGTGCTGAACTTCCTGGCCGTGGGGGCGGAGGTCCTGACGCGGGGTATCCTCGGCGCGTTTGTCTACGGCATGCCGGCCTTTGGCCTGGGCGGGATCGCCCTGCGCTGGCTCTCCCCGGTGGTGGGCTATGTCAGCACCCTGCGGGTGGACTACGGCTATCTGGACCAGAAGGTCGGGCTGTACGGCACCCAGGCGCTCTGGTATTACGCCGCCGCGGGTCTGGTGCTGCTGGCCGGGGCGCTGCTGCTCTACCGCCGCCGCCGGATGGAGTCCGCCGGGGACGTGGTGGCGATCCGGGTGCTGAAGCCCGTGTTCCGCTGGTGCATGGCCCTGGGCGCGGGGCTGCTGCTGGCCTCCCTGTTCTACTTCTTTTTCTTCCTCTGGGAGCGCCAGCCGGAGCCGGTCACGGTCTTCCTGACCATCCTGATCCCCCTGCTGGTGGGGGCCGTGGTGGGCTGGTTCGCGGCGGAGATGCTTTTGAAAAAGTCCTTCCGGGTCTTTCATGCCCGGACCTGGGCCGGGGCGGGCCTGGTCTGCGCCCTGCTCCTGGCCGCGATGCTGGGGATACGCTACGACCTCTTCGGCTATGAGCGGCACATCCCGGCGGCGCAGGACGTGGAGAACGTGCTGATCCGCTCCCCCTATACCACCCTGCTCAGTTCCGAGGAGGGCATCGAACAGGTCCGGGCGCTGCACCAGAGCATCCTGGACGAGCGCGACTACCACACCGACCCGGAGAACGGCGTCCACAACGTGGTTTACTGCACACTGGACTATGAACTTCGGGGCGGCGGACACCTGACGCGGGAATACCGCCTGTACATCCCGGACGCGGGCAGCCGCCCGGAGCTGGAGGCGCTGGAGGCGCTGCTGAACAGCCCGGAGGCCATCGCCTCCCGGAACGAGGATCTGAGCGGGGTCAAGGCCGCAAACATCGAAAGCGGCTGGGTGGACACGGTGATGACCGTCCGGGCCTGCGCGGAGGCGGAGGGCTACGACGCGCCGGAGGACTACCTGCTGCGGGAATACCTGGGTCTCAGCGCCGTCGAACAGGCGAAGCTCAGCGACAGCGAGCGGGAGGAGGCCCTGCGGACGGTCGTGGAGCAGATCCGGGATTCCTGGAGCTACGGTTTCGGTCCTTACATCATGCCGCCTCCCGTGGACGAGACGCCCTACGACGAACTGGACTACGACCGGATCTACGCCCACCACAACGTCCCCCTCAGCCGGGGAGACGCCTGGGAGCTGCTGAGCACCGCCGTGCTGCCCGATCTGGAGGAGGGCAAGCTGGGCCTGGTCTTCGTGACAGACAGCGCGGCCCACGCCGGAGCGGTCTATGAGGCCACTGTCTGCTTTGAGCTGAAACCGGGGGACGAGCCCACCGGACCCGCCGCCGTGCCCATCTACAACTGGGCCGTCACCGCCGGGGCCACCCGCACCGTGGCCTGGCTGGAGGCCCACGGCATAGACCTCTACACCGCCGCCGAAGCGCGGGGCATGGACTGAGCGATCCCTGAGAATTGGACCCGCGCCGCAGGTTTTGCGGCGCGGGTTTCCCATTTCCCGCCCCCAGCGTGAGTCAAAAGGGACGGTTCTTTTTGACTCATTTTCGACGCAAACAGTCCGTGCATGAGTCAAAAAAACCGTACCCATCGGCTCACGGCGAATTCGCAGCATTTCCTTGTAGGGGGCGGCGTCCTCGACGCCCCGGCAGCAGCACCCGAGACAAGCCGCCACGTTCGGCGAATCCGCAGCATTTTATTGTAGGGAACGTCGTCCTCGACGTTCCGCAGCAGTACGGAAGACAAGAACCCACGTTCGGCAAATCCGCAGCATTTCCTTGTAGGGGGCGGCGTCCTGTCAAGACCCACATGGTTTACAGATTGTGCAAACACATGGTTTACACATGGGGGTCACAAATTCCTGCAAAATGATTTGGAAGGAGGGCGTAGCCCGACTGGAAAATCATTTTGCAGGCCGCGCTT
>Ga0310697_10005924_pt1 | contig 11723 bp, 10 predicted proteins | sample 172DNAGHGlowgp2_FD_203883 | JGI IMG/M metagenome (GOLD analysis project Ga0310697, IMG submission 203883) | Sheep rumen microbial communities from Palmerston North, Manawatu-Wanganui, New Zealand - 1728 DNA GHGlow gp2 (v2) (version 2) | ecosystem: Host-associated > Mammals > Digestive system >... | reverse complement strand
ATGAATTGTGCATGAATCGTCATGACCTGGCCGCCGTCATCAACGGGTTTAACCAGCGATGGGAGGAGATTCAACCCATTTAGTGGTGAAAATAGGGACGGTTCTTTTGATGTAAAAAATTGAATTATAAACGATAAGGATATGGACGAGAAACGGATTCCGCAAGTGAGGGTGGGCATCATGAATGAGCCGACACTCGATTTTGTGCTCAATGGTGACTACTGCGTCAATGGAACAGTGTGCAGTGGTGGCCAGACGGCCCGCTGTGTCGATGACCAGGTTGAATGGAATGGCCAGCGCTATGACGAGCTGTTGTTTGAGCCTAAAGATGCCGAGGAGGCTACGTTTACGCTCAAAGGAGTGACCATCGGTGTGAGTTTCCACTGGAAACGGCAAGAAGACCAGACCTTCAAAGGTGCGCTGCACCTCATTGTCGAGGATGGCAAACTCACTCCAGTTAATGTACTGAGTGTTGAGGACTACCTGTTGAGTGTCATCTCTAGCGAGATGAGCGCCAACGCATCGCTAGAGCTCTTGAAAGCCCATGCCGTGATTTCCCGCAGCTGGTTGCTGGCACAGATCCATACCGAGGAGACCGTCAAGCCAGCCGAGCGCAATCCTCACGCCCAAGGCGAAATGATGGATACACCCGAAGAACTTGTCAAGTGGTGGGACCGAGATGACCACGTGAACTTTGACGTGTGCGCCGATGATCATTGCCAGCGCTATCAGGGTGTGACACGTGCCACGACCCAGAAGGTGGAGCAGGCCGTCCGTGCCACATGGGGCCAGGTGCTCATGCATGGTGGCGCACTGTGTGACGCACGATTCTCCAAATCATGCGGTGGCGTGATGGAGGAGTTTGAGAATTGCTGGGAGCCGCATCATCATGACTATCTGGAGGCACGCCGCGATGCTGAGGACGAGGAGAATTTTCCCGACCTGACGCGTGAGGACAATGCCGCCGAGTGGATACTCTCTTCTCCCACGGCCTTCTGCAATACCACGGATCCCGAAATCCTCTCCCAGGTGCTCAACGACTATGACCAGGAGACCAAGGATTTCTACCGCTGGAAGGTGGAATATAGCCAAGACGAACTTGCTGCCTTGATCAAGGAGCGCACTGGTACGGATTATGGCCGCATCCGCGACTTGCAGCCCGTAGCGCGAGGCACCAGTGGCCGATTGTATCGCCTACGCATCGTGGGCGAGAAGCGTGAACGCATCATCGGTAAGGAGCTGACCATCCGTTATGCGTTGTCGCCCTCATGCCTGTACAGCTCGGCCTTTGTTATCGAGAAGCACGATGTGGGTGATGACGGTTATCCTGGCAAGTTTGTGCTGCGTGGAGCAGGGTGGGGCCATGGTGCTGGCCTGTGTCAAATCGGTGCCGCTGTGATGGGCGCCAAGGGCTATGACTACAAGCAGATCCTGTTGCACTACTTTGTGGGTGCAAGCATCGAGAGGAGGTATTAGGTTTTAGGTAATTAGGTTTGGAATATTATTTTAAAATGAAAAGATATGAAAGAAGAAAAGATTGAACCTCGCCAGAAGACTCCGTGGTGGTGGGTGCCAACCCTCTACTTTGCCGAGGGAGTGCCTTACTTTGTGGTCAACAATATCTCGGTGATGATGTTTACCAAGATGGGTGTCCCCAACGGTGACATGTCGTTTTTCACGACGTTGCTCTATTTCCCGTGGTTCCTCAAGGGCATCTGGAGCCCTATCGTCGATGTGGTGAAAACCAAGCGCTGGTGGATTGTGGCGATGCAGGTCATCATGACTGCTATGCTCATCCTGTTGACGTTGACCTTGCCCCATCCCGAGGCCGCGACAATTGCCTCGGGCAATACTTCAATCAGTATCTTCTGGTTCACTCTGGTGCTGTTCATTATTGCGGCATTTGCGTCGGCCACCCATGATATTGCTGCCGATGGCTTCTACATGCTGGCACACAGTCCCAGTAGCCAGGCTGCCTTTATTGGCATCCGCAGTGTGTTCTACCGTGTGGCTTCGGTCTTTGGCCAGGGAGTGCTGGTGTTTATTGCGGGCGTGGTTGAGAGCAAGACAGGTAACATTCCCATGTCGTGGCAAGTCACGCTGGGTGTGTCGGCTGCGGTGTTCTTCATCATCACCCTGTATCACACTTTTGCCTTGCCGCGTTCGGCTCAAGACCGACCCCGCAATGAGGGAGCGGGAACCTCCGATAATCCTGCCAAAAGCAACTTGGCCGAGTTGGGCAACTCATTTGTGACATTTGTCAAGAAGCCAGGTGTGTTGCTGGCCATCGCCTTCATGCTGCTGTACCGCCTTCCCGAAGGTTTCCTTATCAAGCTGTGCCAGCCCTTCCTGGTGCATTCCGTCGAGCAAGGTGGCTTGGGGCTGAGCACCGAGATGGTGGGGACCGTCTATGGCGTGTTTGGTGTGATAGCCTTGTTATTGGGTGGCATCCTGGGTGGCATCTATTCGTCGCGTGTGGGTTTGAAAAAGTCGCTATGGGTCATGGCGGCATGTATGACATTGCCTTGCCTGACGTTTGTCTATCTGGCGATTGCGCAACCCAGTAGCGTTGTGGTGATCACCATTGCCCTGTGCATTGAGCAGTTTGGCTATGGTTTTGGTTTCACTGCCTACATGTTGTATATGATGTACTTCAGTGAGGGGGAATTCAAGACGTCTCACTATGCCATCTGCACCGCTTTCATGGCCTTGAGCATGATGCTGCCTGGCTTTGTGGCTGGTTACATTCAGGAGGCCATAGGCTATGTCAACTTCTTCTGGATGGTGATGGCTTGCTGCTTTGCCACGCTGCTTGTCACCTACTTTGTGGATCGCACCATCGATCCCAATTACGGCAAGAAAACCGACTGAATCCTTCCTTTAACGCAAATTTGATGAATTACACTTTAAAAAGATATTGAGGAATGATGAAGAAGATATTGTTAGCAATCGTTGTGAGTGTGATGGTGGCGGTGACGGCTGGTGCTGTTGTCAAACCAGGCGTTGAGGTGTTGCGCGACGGCGGTTTCAAGCCGCTGCAGGGCAAGCGTGTGGGACTGGTGACCAATCCCAGTGGCATCGATAACAACCTCAAGAGCACCGTTGACATCCTCAACGAGGCACCAGGTGTGCAGCTCGTGGCGCTGTTTGGCCCCGAGCATGGCGTGCGCGGCAATGCCCATGCCGGCGATGCCGTGGGCGACGCGGTTGACCCCATCACGGGCATCAAGATGTATTCGCTATTTGGCAAGACGCATGAGCCGACAGCCGAGATGCTGAAGGATATCGATGTGCTGATATATGATATCCAGGACGTTGGGTGTCGCAGTTACACCTTCTATGCCACGATGGGCGTGTGCATGCAGGCCTGTGCCAAGTATGGTACCGAGTTTATGGTTCTGGATCGCCCCAATCCGCTGGGTGGCAATAAGGTGGAAGGTAATCTGGTGGAGCCAGGCTATTTCTCGTTTGTGAGCAAATATGCAATCCCCTATATCTATGGCTTGACCCCTGGCGAACTGGCAACCTTCCTTAACGAGGAAGGCATCATCGCGCAGGAATCCAGGACGGGCAAGAAGTGTAAACTGACCGTTATCCCCATGGAGGGCTGGACACGTGACATGAAGTTCCGTGACACGGGTATGCCCTGGGTGGCGCCCTCACCGCAGATTCCCACCCCCGAGAGCGCTTATTTCTATCCCTTGTCGGGCATCCTGGGTGAATTGTACATCTTTAACACCGGCATCGGTTACACGTTGCCGTTCCAGACTTTTGCCGCCTCGTGGATCAATGCCGACTCACTGGCCATGCGCATGAATGCGTTGAATCTGCCCGGTTTGCAGTTCCGCCCCATCAATTACAAGCCTTTCTTTGCCCTGAGTGTGGCTGTCGATAAGTCGCTGCAGGAGGTGCATGGCGTGCAGACCTACGTCACCGATGTGGATGCTGCCAACCTGTGCCTGACGCAGTTTTATTTCTTGCAGGTCATCCATGAGATGTACCCCAGCCAAGAACTTTTCTCACAGAACCCTAAGCGGTATGCCATGTTTGATAAGGTGTGCGGCACCAAGGAGATACGTGAGCGTTTTGTGAAACGTTACAAGGTGGAGGATATGGCCGGCTATTGGAACAAGGACGTGGAGGTCTTCCGTATCCGGTCAGCTAAGTATTACCTGTATCATTAAAAATGGGACAAAGGGACGGTTCTTTTGTCCCAAAAGTTAAAGATTATGAGTAAAGACAATAAACGATTGCTGTCGCTAGATATCCTGCGCGGTATTACTATCGCGGGAATGCTGCTGGTGAATAATCCCGGCACGTGGAGTTACATCTATCGCCCGCTGGAGCATGCCGAGTGGATTGGTCTCACTCCCACCGATCTGGTGTTTCCGTTCTTTGTGTTCTGCATGGGTGTCTCGATGGCTTTCTCGTTAAAGAAGTTTAATTACAAGATGTCGGGCCCGCTGCTGGGGAAGATTGTGCGTCGCACGGTGATCCTTTTCCTCATCGGTTGGGCTGTGCAATGGTTTGGCCACCTGGTGCGTGGCCTGTGTAAGGGTGACCCCTTTGTCGAGGCGGTCAACAACCTGGACACGCTGCGCTATCTGGGCGTGTTCCAGCGTCTGGCACTGGTCTATTTCTTTGGCTCGGTTTGCGCTGTGCTCTTCAAGCGTAAGTTTATCCCGTGGCTGGTGGGAATCATTCTGGTGGCCTATGCGCTCATTCTGGGCTTGGGTAACGGCTATGAGTTCTCGCTTGATAACATCATTGCGCAGATTGACAATAGCGTGCTGGGCACCAACCACATGTATCACGAGAGCGCCTATGGCGAGCAGATATCATTTGACCCCGAAGGTATATTGAGCACCTTGCCTTGTATCGCGCATGTGCTCATCGGTTATCTGGTGGGTCGCATGATCCTGTCGGTGCACAACAACCCCGAGCGGGTGACCACAATGCTGTTGTGGGGCACGATGCTGCTGCTGGCAGGCTGGTTATTGCAATATGGCATTCCCTGTGGTAAGAAGATGTGGTCTTCCACGTTTGTGATGATTACCTGCGGCATGGCGATGTGCATCCAGGCAATGCTCATCCACTTTGTTGATATTAAGGGTAACAAAGGCGGCTGGGCACGGTTCTTTGAGTCGTTTGGTGTCAATCCGCTGGCACTCTATCTGCTGGGGACGATATTAGCCATCCTGTTTGGCGCAATCCCCATTGGCCACGATGCTGAGGGCGGAAACATCACTATCCACAGCGCTGTGTACAATGGCTTGAAGTGGTTCTGCAACGAGTATATGGCGTCGGCACTGTATGCTATCGCCTTTGTGTTGCTCAACTGGATTATTGGCCACATCCTCTACAAGAAAAAGATTTACATCAAGATATAGTTGATTCCCAATAAGTGCAGTGCGATCGCACTTCGCTATAGGGGGATTACTGACAAACAACTAACAACTACTGACAAACAACAAACAACTAAAAAAATATGATGATACTTATTGCTGACTGCGGCTCGACCAAGATCAATTGGACGCTGCTCAATGACAAGGAGAAGGTTGCTCAGATTTTCACTACCGGTATGAACGCGCTACTGCTTACCGAGGAGGAAATGACGCAACAGATAAAACGCGAATTGATGCCTCATCTGGTCAATTACAAGGTGGATGAGATTTATTACTATGGCGCTGGCATTATTTCTGATGAGATCAAACAACAGGTAGTCAATGCACTGCGCGCCAACCTGCCCAGTGCCGGCAGGGTAGAGGTGGCCAGCGACCTGCTAGCCGCTGCGCGTGCCGTGTGTGGCCGCAAGCCTGGCATTGCGTGCATTCTGGGCACTGGCAGCAACTCGTGTTACTATGATGGAGAGAAGGTGGTGATGAACGTGTCGCCCCTGGGCTATATCCTGGGTGACGAGGGCAGTGGTGCCGTGCTGGGCAAGTTGCTGGTGGGTGATGTGTTGAAGAAGCAGATTCCGCAGCACCTGTGCGACAAGTTCATGAAGGAGTACAACCTGGACTACACGACCATCATCACGTCGGTTTATCGCAAGCCTGCCGCCAACCGTTTCCTGGCTCAGTTTGCTCCCTTCCTGGAGCACAACATCGATGAACCGTCGATTCACGATATCGTCTTCCGCTCGTTTACCGACTTCTTCAAGCGCAATGTTGCCAGCTACCCCAATTACAAGGAGTTGCCATGTAATTTTGTGGGCTCGATTGCCTTGTGCGAGAAGAAGGTGCTGCAAGAGGCCGCCCAGGCACAGGGGATTACCATCGGTGTCATCATGAAGGATCCAATGGAAGGCCTGGTGAAATACCACTCGACTGCTGAGTGATAGAACTGTTAGTTGAATAAAAATTTGATTAGATTATGGCTTTTGTGAAAATCAGCGAACAAGAGTCGCTATATGATAACCTGGAACAGAAGTCGGTGCATGAGTTGCTCACCGAGATCAACCAGGAGGACCACAAGGTGGCCGATGCGGTGAAGCTGGCGATTCCTCAAATCGAGAAACTCGTCATCGGTATAGTGGAACGCATGAAAAAGGGAGGGCGCATCTTCTATATGGGTGCGGGAACCAGCGGCCGCCTAGGGGTGCTGGATGCCAGTGAGATTCCACCCACCTTCGGCATGTCTCCGGGTTGGATCATCGGCTTGATTGCCGGTGGTGATGTCGCCCTGCGCAACGCTGTCGAGAATGCCGAGGATGACACCGAGCAGGGATGGAAGGACCTGCAAGAGTATCATGTGACACCGCTCGACACGGTTATTGGAATTGCCGCATCGGGAACGACGCCCTATGTCATCGGTGCACTGCGTGATGCACGTGCCAACGGTTGCCTCACGGCTGCTATTACCAGCAACCCCGATGCCCCAGTGAGCGAGGTGGCCGAGGTGCCCATCGAGATGATTGTCGGCCCCGAGTATGTCACGGGCAGCTCGCGCATGAAGAGCGGTACGGGTCAGAAACTTATCTGCAACATGATTTCGACCAGCGTGATGATACAGATGGGACGTGTCAAGGGCAACAAGATGGTGAACATGCAACTCACCAACCAGAAGCTAGTGGACCGGGGCACCCGCTGGCTGGTCGAGGAACTCAAACTGCCCTATGAGGATGCCAAGCGCTTGCTGCTGCTCCATGGGTCGGTCAAGAAGGCCATCGATGCCTACCGTGAAAACGGTTAGCAACCGCTCTGGCTTCAGTGTTAATCTTGTGCCGTGGCGCCTGCCACGGCTGTAACCAGTGAATTGTGTAATGAAAAGATTATTAATCCTCATGTTATTGGTGGTGGCGTGCCTCACAGGCCATGCCCAGGCCAACCAGGACCCATATTATGCTCGCCGGGCCACTTTATTTGACCAGCTGCCCATCGGCAAGAAGGACATCGTCATGCTGGGCAACAGCCTCACCGATGGCTGTGAGTTCAATGAATTGTTGGGCAACCGCCATATCAAGAACCGCGGCATTGTGGGTGACATCGTCCAGGGTCTGATCGACCGCATCGGGCCCATCATCAAGGGGCAACCTAGCAAACTGTTTATCATGAGTGGCGTGAACGACATCTCCCACGACGTGAGCGCCGACAGTATTGCCCGAGCCATAGAGAAACTGATTGTCATGGTCAAACAGGGCTCCCCGAGGACCAAGATTTACCTGCAGAGCCTGTTGCCGTTCAACAACGAGGTGCGCGAGTGGAAGCTCCTCAAGGGGCGTGACCATGTTGTCGTCGAGGCTAACCTGCTGCTTGAACAGGTAGCCCGCCGTCAAGGAGTGACCTGGATAAACCTTTATCCCCTGTTTGCCGACGAGAACGGCCACCTGCGGGCCGACCTCACCAACGATGGCCTCCACCTCATGGGACAGGGCTATCTCATCTGGCGCGATGCCATCCGGCCCTATATCAAGTAGTGGCCTCTAAATCGTGTCAACACTAGTGTGTGCAGCGGCTTTGTCGCTGCATTTTTTTGTCAAATTTAGTGACAAAAGTTGTGTAAGTGGTGGAAAAAAACTAATTTTGTCATTTGTTAGGGCGAGAATAACTCATTGCGGTCTCTCGCTACTGCAACATAGCAATAGGTAACCCGCTGATAATGACTACTGCGATAGTGTCGCCAGCCTTACCCGCTCTCCATCGGCTCACCGACTTCCCCATGGAAACCGGTGCCCCCCGTTATTTCGTTTTGAACTGTTGCAGCACCCCTTGGGCTTGCAACATTTAACCCAAAGTAGAAATCATGGATAAGAACATCATCACGGTGACATCGCCGTTGCTGCCCGATCTGGATGAGTTTCATCAGATGCTCAAGGAAATTTGGGACCGCAAGTGGGTGACCAACAACGGCGATTTCCATCGCCAGTTTGAAGCTGCCCTGTGTGAGTATCTCAAGGTGCCCTACATCAGCGTTTTTACCAATGGCACGTTGCCGCTCATCACGGCATTGCAGGCGCTGAACATCAATGGGGAGGTCATAACGACGCCCTACAGCTTTGTGGCAACGACCCACTCGCTGTGGTGGAATGGCATCAAGCCCGTATTTGTTGATATCGACCTGGCTACGGGCGGCATCGATCCCGAGCGTATTGAGGCGGCCATCACGCCGCGCACGACTGCCATCATGCCGGTGCATGTGTATGGCAAGCCGTGCCGCACCAGAGAGATTCAGGCCATTGCCGACAAGTATGGCCTGCGGGTCATCTATGATGCTGCCCATGCGTTTGGCATCGAGGTGGATGGCAAGAGCATACTCGAGGAGGGTGACATGTCCACGCTGAGTTTCCATGGTACCAAGGTCTTTGGCACGACCGAGGGTGGTGCCCTCGTCATGCATGACGCCAAGATGAAGCAGCGCATCGACTACCTCAAGAACTTCGGCTTTAATGGCGAGACCGAGGTGGTGGCTCCTGGCATCAACGGCAAGATGGACGAGATGAGGGCTGCATTCGGCCTGCTCAACCTGCGCCAAGTGGACGCTGCCATCGAGGCGCGCCATCAGGTGGCCGTGCGTTACCGTGAGGAGCTGCGCCCCGTCGAGGGGATCACCTTCTGGGACGACATGCCAGGCGTGCGCCACAACTATGGTTATTTCCCCATCTTTGTGGATGCGGGCAAGTACGGCATGACGCGCGACGAGCTCTACTTCAAGCTGCGCGACCATGGCATCCTAGCCCGCCGTTACTTCTATCCGCTGATTAGCAGCTTCTCAACCTACCGTGGCCTGCCCAGCGCCACTCGCGAGAACCTGCCCAACGCCACCCGCATGGCCGACACCGTCATCTGCCTGCCCATCCACCACGAGCTCACCCCCGCCGAGCAACAACGCGTTATCGACGTGATCTTGGACCGCTAAGCCACATCAATGGCGACTGTGACAAAGGTTAGAGACAGCAATATTGAGCTGTTCAGGATTCTGTTGATGCTCATGATCATAGCTCACCACTATGTGAATCATGGCATTACAGCCGATCAGTATGATTATAGCCACTTAACAGGTAATCAGATTTTTCTGCTGTTATGGGGTTGGGGCGGAAAGACCGGAGTCAATTGCTTCTTGTTGATTACAGGCTACTTCATGTGTCAGCAGTCATTCACATGGAAGAAGTTCCTGAAACTATATCTGGAAATTAAGTTTTACTGTTTGCTGATTCCTGTGGTCTTTTGGGCCATTGGCAAACAACCGCTATCGTTCAGTTATTGCTTTGAAACACTCTTTGGCGTGGCAATGAATGTGGGCAGCGACTTCCCGCCCACATTCCTGGCAATGCTGCTGTTGGTGCCCTTCATCAACCGGTTGATTAAAGTCATGGACAGAACGAGCCACTTGAGGCTGCTGGTCATATTGTTGCTGATATACACCATTACAGGAACGATGTTCTTTAACTCGATTCCAGATCACATTGGATGGTATGTGACTGTCTATCTGATGGGTGCCTATCTGCGACTCTACACGCCACCGGTTATCGGAGATGTGAAGAAGTCCTTATTGCTCGTAGTCGTGTCATTGTCGCTCTGCTTCGGCTCAATAGTGTTTTTTGCTTTCACCAAAAACTCCTTGGGCTTCACGGTCTATTATCTGGTGTCAGATTCCAATCAGATATTGGCGGTACTCGCTACCTTGGCTTTGTTCGCCTTCTTCAAGAGCATCAACCTGGGGCATAACCGATGGATAAATCTCATATCGACGGCCACATTCGGTGTTTTCCTGATTCATGATCAGGCCAACATGCGTGAATGGTTGTGGAAGGACATGTTTTGTGCCCAGGATTACTTCACCAGCGACAGGCTGTGGCTTCATGCCCTGTGCACATTGGCCATTGTCTATGTGTCCTGTGTAATCATCGATATCGCGAGGCAGCGTCTCATCGAGAAGCCCCTCTTCACCTGGCTGGATAAAAGATACCCCATACTTGGGTCCCCTGTGATCTAAGGACTTCCCTCGATCTGTAGAAAATATATAAACCCTCAAGAATAAGTTATGGTACAGACCAAGAAGAAATTGATGCTGTTGGGTGGCCTGCGCTACCTCTTGCCTGTCATCGAGGCAGCGCATCGTCATGATATTCACGTCATTACTGTGGACTATCTGCCCGATAATATCGCCCACAAGTATAGCGACGAGTATCACAACGTGAGCATCATCGACAAGGAAGCAGTGCTAGAGCTTGCGCAACGGTTGCACATCGACGGCATCATGTCCTTTGCCGTCGATCCAGGAGTCGTGGCTGCTGCCTATACCGCCGAGAAGATGGGTCTGCCGTTCCAGTGCAGCTATGAGGCTGCTTGCATCCTGCAAGACAAGTCGAGGTTCCGCAAGTTCCTGGCCGACAACGGTTTCAATGTGCCCAACGCCCGTGGCTATAGCGAGGGTGACGATGCCCTCAAGGATATCGACTACTTCAACTGGCCCGTCATCGTCAAGCCCGTGGACAGCGCCGGCAGCAAAGGCGTCACCCGTGTTGACGACCCCGCCGACCTTCCCGCTGCCATCGACCACGCCCTCGACTGCTCCCCCTCCCGCCACTTCATCATCGAAGACTTCCTGGAAAAAGAAGGCTGCTCATCAGACACCGACAGCTTCTCGGTTGACGGTGACTTGGTTTTCTGCACCTTCAATAATCAATACTTTGACGAGGCCGCTGAGAACGAATACACTCCAGCAGCCTATAGTTGGCCTTCTTCAATGCCGCAATGGGCACAGGACGAGTTGCGTTCAGAATTGCAAAGGTTGGTGACATTGCTGGGCATGAAAACTGGCCTATATAACATTGAGACTCGCCTGTGCACTAACGGCAAGGCTTATATCATGGAGGTTTCGCCTCGTGCCGGTGGCAATCGCCTTGCCGAGATGCTGAAATATGTCACAGGTGAGGATATCATCGAGCGTGCAACACTTGCAGCCGTCAGTGAACCATTCCAACCCATCAGCAAGGGCATGGACCAGACAAAACAGCATATTGTGGAAATTATCCTCCATGCCAATCAGTCAGGCACTTTCTCCCGACTTGAGATTGCTCCAGCATTGAACCCACTGGTGATTGAAGAAGACTTGTGGATAAAGCCTGGAACTAAGGTTGAGACTTTTACTGGAGCCAACATGGCCATCGGCACATTAGCTTTTAAAGCTAATTCTCAAGAGAATGTGCGCCAGATTATCCAACAAGCCAAACAAGGAGTGCGTGTGTTAGTGTCATGATAGATAACCACAAGTCAATAGGC
>Ga0310697_10005923_pt1 | contig 11723 bp, 28 predicted proteins | sample 172DNAGHGlowgp2_FD_203883 | JGI IMG/M metagenome (GOLD analysis project Ga0310697, IMG submission 203883) | Sheep rumen microbial communities from Palmerston North, Manawatu-Wanganui, New Zealand - 1728 DNA GHGlow gp2 (v2) (version 2) | ecosystem: Host-associated > Mammals > Digestive system >... | reverse complement strand
ACTATACCAAACGGCAAAAAGAACGCAACACGGGTGATTTATGTACGTTTTTGGCTAATCCTCACGGGCAGGCCAGCCGATACCCAAGCAATCAGTGCCGCATCCCTCATTTCTTGGTTCGTGCGGCCATACATCAGTCCCGTGACGGCACACAGCTCGTCATGGGTGATTTTGCGGTCACGGCCACCCCACACCTTGCGGAACGGCTTGAGGAACTGCCAGCGCAGTCCGTAGGCTTGACACATCTCGCCCAGCAGACGGGACACCTGTTCGTTGCGTCCCTGCGACACACCCTTTGCCACGACCTGCCCCCGGTTGTCCCACTTGGTCAGGTGCCAGTTTGTGCGGTTCATCCACCCTGCCTCGACATAGACCTTGACGGATGCCTTGGCCTCTGCCGAGCGTTTGGCAACCCATTGCAGGTAGTCCAGCGTCTCGGCGAAGGTCATGGCAGCGCATTCAAGGTGTTTCGTTTCTCGTTCCACGATGGCCACCCCGTTCTTCTCCACATCGGGGTCGATGCCGATGGTGTAGTTGAGTTTCGTCCTGATGTCCTGTTTCATACACTCAGCAGATACTCTTTGACACGTTTGCCGGTGGAGGTGGTCTTCCATCGGTCAGTGATTTTCATGCCCTGCTGCTTGAGGTCGCAGATGCGGCTCGGCAGACGGAAACACCCGAACAGGTTCAGTGCCACCATGCCGTCGATGGTGTTGCCCTGCTCCAGCCAGTCTTTTATCATGGCGCACTGGCTTGCGCTGCTTGTTGCGTTTGGATTGTCGTTCATTGTTCTATCTCGTCTATGAGTTTTTGTGTTATTCTTGCCCCTCGTATGTTCAGCCTCGGTTCTTCCATCCACGAACCGACCATGCGGACGTAATGGATTACCGAGATATGGTCACGGCCAAGCCGCTTGCCGATGGATGTCAGCGTCATTGACGTGTAACGTCTCGCCAGCCAACTGACGATGGCTCTGGCCTCGGCAAACTCACGTTGCCGCCCACGGTTGCACATCTCTGCCTCGGTGACACCAGTCTCACGTTCCACCCCTTTGATGATGGCCTCGATGTCTGCCTTGACGATGCTGCGATCCAGCAGGGCGATGGCCATGTCGAGTGCATCGCCCGTGCTTTCGTCGCAGCCTTGCCGCAGTTCCCGCAGCTTTTCTATGGCTTGTTTCGTTGTCATGATTGCTTCACCAAATACCAAGGTTTCGGGTGTTCGGCCTGCCAAGCGATGCGTTCATCACGCAGCATCTTCTCCCGTTTGGTCTCGGCAAACACCTGTTCAGTCAGTCTCGGTTTCATGCTTGTCTAGTTTTTTGCGCAGTTCGTTCAGTTCCTCCCGGTGTGCCTTGTCGCTAATGACCGCCATGACGATCATGCCGAGGCACAGGCCGATAACAAAGTATGTCATTGTTCGCCTCCTTTCACTATCTCGCCCTCGTTCCAAGCGAATGAAACAAGGCTCATGTTATCCTTTCTGCGGTTAGGGGAAAAGTGCTTGCTTTGCAGCTCGTAGGTCATGTCGTCCTTTTCGGTTACAACACCAATAATGTTCCCGATACGAACATTATCGCCCACTTGCAGGCTTTCAAATTCCTTTCTCGTCATAGTTTTCCTCCTTTCTTGCATTGACAGCTTTCCGAATGAATGATGTTGCCACTATACATCGCTCGCATGATGATGTATTCGTGACCATTTACGGTGTCGGTGTATAAATCATACGCATCTTTATTGGCAACCTTATTGCCATTTTCACACTCGCTACTTGACAACAAAAGTATCAAGCAAACACAAAACAAAATCTTTTTCATGACTTCCCTCCTTTCAGTCTTCTTTCCAACTTCTCGGCCATGTCAACCGCCATTTCAATGGCATCCTCGATGGCCACGTCTTTCGCCGAGCGGATGCCTCCGCTTTCCCTCGCTGCGCACTTGGCTTCCTCGTAAATAGGTGGCAGCATGGTCGCCGCCACCTGTGCCTTGTAAGCCATCCAGTCAAACCCGCTCATCGCAATACCTTCTTGGTGGTTGTTGTGCCGTCCGTGTACTCAGTCACTACGATGGTGATGCCGTGCGGCTCACTCATCTGCTGACCCATCGGGTTGTAGTAGCGCACTTCCTTGACCTGCCTATCCTCAACGATGTCGGCCACGTCATCAGCACCGCCACCCTTGACGCACTTGACATAGTAACTATCTCCTTCTTGGATCAACGTCAACGAATATTTGTTCCCGTGACCTTCCAGCGTGTAGTTGTTGGTGCCATTGATGAGCGGACTTAGCACATTGATGTATGTCGGCTGGTTTGGACGGAACGCTCCCATCTCCTTGCCGTCGATGATGAAATGATACTCACTCAGCTCAAACATAGACCCGTACCATATCTCATACGGGTAGTCCAGGTCAATCTCCATCGGGTTGTCTCCGTCCATAACAATCCAGTATCCGCTGTCAGTCGGCTTTGGTGGCAGAACGGCCTCGCCTACCATCGTGACGTGCGTTGTGGTGGTGGTGTCGCAGCCCGTACAACAGTGTACCCACGGGCGTTTGTCTTTTCCACATCCTGTTACTGAATACACACCGATGTCTCCAGTCGGCTCCCATCCCATCGGAACGTCAATGATTAAATCAAAGAACTCATAATCACCGGGGTGATACTTTGCGACACCCATAAACTGATGCTCATAATAGTCACTCTCCATTGAGAGAACGATGATTACCGTTCCGTTCTGGTTCACCGCCACCGTAGGGTAGTAGTCCACGGACAGGCCGTCTTGGTTTTCGTGATCGATGGTAAGTTCATGCTTATTGTCTATGGCATGAACCACCATGCCGACGGGCAACGTCAACTCCACCTGAATGGCACTGATGTAGTCGCTAAAGTGCGCCTTGAGTGGCACTGTGGCTTGCCACGTTGAGCGGTCGATCTCAATGTCCTCGATGTAGAGGTAGTCCTCTGCATGTACACACATTGCCGTCAATACGGCCAATAAAAGTAAAATCTTCTTCATCGTTGTAAGTTTTAATTGTTAGTAAAAGTTCGTTTAATCTTGTTTCTTTTGAAGTTCCTCAATCAAAGCATCAGCAAGTTCAACTGCGTGTTTGGCAATCAGTTCCTTGTTATAGTCCACACTGCCTAATGTATCTGCAATACTTTGCATCGCAGCAATAGCCGCCTGTATGCGGTAGTGCTGCCAGTATTCACGTTCTTTGTTCATCTCGGCTACTTCTTGCCTAAGTGTATTTACTTTACCTTGCTCTATTGCAATTTGCAGTTGCATTTCTTGCTCAGTCATAATCACTCCTCCTTTCTCGGTGGCACAATCTCCATCCAGTGGGTGACGTTGGCCACAAGTTTCAGTTTTGGATAATATGTTTCATAGTACATATCGCCATTACTTATACGGAACATATACTTGCCTTTTTCTTTCGGCAGTTCTTCCTCAACGCTTATCCATTGAGGGTGTTGGTCTACCCACTCCGCCATTTCGACACAGGCATTTTCTACATAACACGCCTCAACATTTGACCTTGCCCAGATATTCGATGAATCAGGAAAGTATTGCTGACCTAATTCTTTGGCCTTTTTGCGGATTTGTTCTTCTCTTGTCATAGTCTAAATATATTATATTTCTCTCCAACACGCCTTTTGTTGGCTTCTCTAATCTTTTCCCTAGTTACTTCTGATGCAACTGTTCTTTTTCTCATTTCAGATGCAGCCTTTTTAGATTTTTCAGAACATGGATGAGAATGGCCATTTCCCGCATTTAATGACAAACCATAGTATTGGTAATAGTTTGCAAGTTTTTTCTCTTTATCTCTTGCAGACTTCTTGTCGGCGCAGTGAAATAATACTTTATGTTGAATATTTTCCCAACCAAACTGAACAATAGCAGCGTAAAAGATAGGATGGTCTTTATAATTGCAACCATGAGCCTCCCACCGTCTTTTAGGATTTGTTGATACGCCAATATATGCCCTACCATCTGGGCATAAATGCCGATAAACATAATATACCTTATCCATTGCACATTCCTTTGCGAAATTCAGTTGTCAGTTCATTTATTGCATCGTTGTAAGACTTGGCTTGTGGTATCCCCGCAGGTGCGCCAAGATGTTCTCTCAGCCACTCGCAAGCCTTGTCAATAACTCCTTGCTTAATTCGGTTGGCAACCGCCATTGCGATGCTGTCATTAGTGCCTTCTTCAAACATCTGCATGATGATTGCAACCTTCTCATCGTAGTCAAGTGTTGTCCTTACCTCAACCCAGTAGTTTCCGTTGTCACCGCAGAGTTCGAGTTTGACTTGGCAGTTCTTGCCGTACATCTTGAGAGGTAGATTGGCATCAGTAACACGACGACCAATTTTCTCACATTCTTGTTGTAGTTCTGCTAATGTATTGCTCATAGTTCAATCTCCTCGCTAAATCCGTGTTGTTTCTTCCACTCGTCGCTCCCCGGTGATTGCAGGTGGGCATAGGCTGCTATGCCTGCCCAATACCATATCTCTGCCTGCGCATCCACGTTCTTAAATTCGCTGTGCAGGTACTCGTTCAGCATTTCCTTTGTCGGTATCATATCGTCAGTCCTTGAAAAGTTTATCCACGTTCTCGATTGCATTTTTTGCAATTTCCTCTTTCAATCTGCGGGTCTGCCGACCATCCCGGATGATTAAATAGTCGGTGCTGTTCTCGATCTTCACCAGCTCAAACTGGTGGCCTTTGTACATAAACTTCTTCACCATAATCTTTTTCAATAATTGGTTTTTAATAATTCTATCTAACACGTTGTCGAGTGTCGGGTATCGCTCCCACAAGTGCAACCTTAGAAACCAACAGAATAATGTTTAACTTAAAAAAGCACTCGCCGCCCACTGCGGACACCCTTCCTTGAATTGAGGACGTGTCAGTGTCTATCGCAGACATTCACGCCATTGGAGTATCTTCTGCACCGCTGTGCTGCTCCTGTAATAATCAATCTTTAATAACTACTTTGTTACCCATCCATTAACCAGCCTTTCCGTAGGCTGCCCCCTGCCTTTACAGGGAGGACGATAGTTAATAAAACAGGTTGCGGGCGAGGGTGGAATCGAACCACCTTTAGGCAACACGTTGCCACCATTCTGCCCATTGACGCCGTGTCTCACGACAGGGCGAACCGATTAACTTGTTTAGCCATATTAACCTAACTAGTCCCATCTGCCTACCGGCCTCACGGCTCTCGGCAGATTTCTCTATTATGAAAAGAAATCCTTAGCATACTGCGTGGGGAGGCGGGGAATCGAACCCCTGAACCAACAATTATCAATTAACCATTAACCAAACCTATGAAACATGAAAACTAAAACCCTGTGTCCTCCCCGTGTGTGGCTGTCAGTTTCTCTTGGCCTCTGTACCCCCAATCGACTTGACAGCCCAGCTTATGAAAAAACTCAGTACTTCAATCAGAAGCCGGTCTTTATTCTTTCTCTACGAGGTCGTAGTTCGTTGTCACGTTCCTGCGCAGATCGGCCTTGCCTTCGGCAGTCCAGTGGCGGGCATACTCGGCATTCTTCATATCCACCAAGCCGACAACCGGGAAACGTCCTTTGGCATCGGTGGCCACGATGCGCACCGCAAAGCCGTCACGGGTCGTGTAGTTCTTTCCGGGGTCAATCATTGCGCACCTCCTTTCTCGGCCTGTATGCCTTCTTTGGCATGATGTTCGACTTGAGTTGGTCGATGACGGCCTGCTGGTCTTTGATGCGGCCTATTGCCCACTCCTTGTGCAGTTTCTCGTTGTTATACACGGCAGTCAGCTTTTGGTGTTCCTGTTCCAGCAGTGCGCCGTCGGCCACCAGTTTGTTGACTTCCTTTTTCTCGATCCTGCGCTCCATGAACTGGAACACGTTCAGTGCGATTGATGCTGCCGTGATGATGAGCAGCGTGATTGTCATTGATGTTGTCATTGTTCTTATCGTTTTAAATTTTACCTTCCTGTTGTAACCGCTTGCGCAGTTGTTCCACCTGTTCGGGGCGCAATGCCGTTTTTGCCCATTCTTGACGCTCACGGTCTCGTTGTTCGCCCTCATGCCGGTCTATCACCGCCGCCCTTTCGTTGCTGAACTTGCCACGTAAGGCACGCATGATGCGCTGTATATCCACCGAGCCGTAGAACTCACCGTAATGCCCTCCCTTGAACCGCCACACGAAAAGCATCACCTCGGTGGTCTTCAAGAAGCCGAACTCGTCACGGATCATCTGCGCCAGTTGCTTGAGCTGGTTATCGTCCAGCTTGGTCTTTACCCCTACGGCCACGCACAGGTCATGCAGTTGCGGGATAAGCCATTGTGCTGCGCTTCCTTCGCCGTAGGCCGCGTCGATAGTGCAGAGCATCGGTGCCGTTCCAATTATCGCCCTGTCCTCGTCCTGTGCCACTGCCTGTTGCACTGACGGATTGTTTGCCACCATGAACGCTTTGATGCTACCATGTTGGCTGCGCAGGGTGTCGGCTTTCTTCTGCAAGTGCGGCCATCGCTTTGACGGCATCTTGGGCGAGCTTAACTCTTGGGTCGATTTGTTGACCAGATTGCGGATTGTTTCCATTGTTGCGTTTGTTATTTGTTAACCATGCGTTGAAATATGCCCGTGCATTTTGGAGTTCTTCAATTTTTTTATCGCTACAAGCCATGTCTATCTCAAACTCATCCACTTTTGCGCATAGCTGCTCATGGGTGAGGTGATAGTTCTTGCACATATTCTCTGCCCAGTAGTCATAAATTTTAAGATTGGCTATCACTCGTGCGTGCGCATCTTCAACAACAATATTGTTATTCTTATGTTCTTCTGTAATATGTTCTTCTGATGGGTTACAAATTTTGTTACCCTCTGCATCACAATTTTTGTTACCCTTACCCTTACAATTTTTGTTACCCTTACATTTTTTGTTAGGGTTACAAATTTTGTTACCCTGTATCATCCATTTTGATGTGTCGGTTATTGCGGTGTAGGCCACTCCATTGGCTCGGTATTCCACGGACACCATCCCGAACAACTCAAGCATCTTGATGACGCTGCGCCATGTGTTGGGATGACACGCAACCATCTTGCAATACTGCGACAAAGTAGCATTGAAACCGGGTGCCATGCCAGCGATGAGCGACCATACGACCTTTGCAATAGGCGGCAGGTTCGGGTTGCGCAACAGTTCATGCGGTATGCGTGTATATCCGTTGTTCATTTCTTAACTCGTTTTTCCAGTTGTTTAGCAAGCCTGCGGGACAAGCGGCAGAGGTTCACAACCTTCATATCCCGGTTGTCGCTCTCCAAGTCGGCGAGTGCCTGCAAGTACCTCACCGCCTGATCCCGCTGCGCATTGCTAATCTCGACCATTAGAATGGTGGTTCATTGCCGTTGAACAGGTCTTGCTGCATGGGTGCCTGGGCGGGCATGGGTGCCTGTTGTGGAGTGGGATTCGGGTCTGCCTGTGGCTGGTTCTTCGGGAACAGCTCGACCACCTCGGCCACGATCTCGGTGATGTAGTGGGTCTGGCCATCCTTCTCCCAGCTGCGGTTGGTAATTTTACCCTCGATGTGCAAGAGGTCACCCTTGCGGACGTATTTCTCGCACACCTCGGCCAGTCCTCGCCATGCCACGATGTTGTGCCACTCGGTTCGGTCAGGCACTTGTGTGCCGTCCTGTTTGGTGTAGCCTCGGTCAGTCGTGGCGATACTGAACGATACCTTCTTGGTGTCGTTGATGTGGGACACTTGCGGGTCTTTTCCGACACGTCCCAATATGAATGCTTTGTTTACGCTCATAGTTGTTGTTGTTTTAAAATTGATTTTGTTCTTTGATAGTAGCCGATTCGTGCAGCGTCTATCTCGTCTAATACGTCAGCCAGGGTGATGGTATGGCGGTCATCACGGCCTCTACCAAACCTTGTGAAAAAGCCACCACAATCGAGTTTTTTGTTTTCGATGCTGTTCTCAAATGTGGTGATTCTATCCACACAAGCCGCCATATCTTCATGATAGTTGAGGATTCGGTTTATTACCTGCTGGAGTTCAACCGTATCATTATTGACCTTTTTTGAACTGCCAAGTGCAGATAATGCGGCATGTTTCAATGCACTGTCGGTGAAATACCTGAAGAGTGTGTAAATCTCTCTTCTTATTGATCGCAGCATTTCCCTGGCATTTTCGTATTCTTTACGGACGATGGGGAAATTCAAATATTTTTCCCGCTGGATTGTCTTTTCGATGACCTTTTCAAACATTTCATAGGCTCCTTTTTTATTGAAATGATGCTCTGCTCGATACAAGTCTTTCTTGTAATACATAAGGCCATTAACCCAAAGTTGGCAGAAGTTCACCATCTCCATTGCGAAATTGACAAAAGACCATTCATTAAAAGGGTTGTTTTTGTCAAATTTATACCCAAATAATGTATTTCTGCGTCCTTTTGCGTCAATAACACTGAAATACCAGTAATGCCCATTGCCGTATGTACTGGCAGAGAGTATAACCGCCCGTTTTTGGGATTCCCGTTGAGCCTTCAATATGAATTGTTTCCAAGGTGCCATCACTCAAAGAAATCAATCTTGCCCTCATTCTTGACCCACTTGTTATATTCAAGTTGAGCCTTGCCACTGCTTACGGCTTTACCTGCTACATTGGCCAGTTGTTTGGCCATGCCTTGTGCCATGTTACCGTTGCGAAGTTGTGAATACACATTGAGCAGATCACCCAACAGTTCTTTGTTAGTTGTGATGTTTACGTTATTGTCCATGATTATTTTAATTTTAAAGTGAAACTTCCTTTCTTTGTGATTTCCTTGGTGTACTGGCTAAACAGGTCGGCATGGTCTTTCTTGAATGCCTTGCTGTCGAATGATGTCGATACACTCGGTTTGCCGATGGTGGCCGTGAACTCGTCACATTCAAACTTGGTGACACCGTTCTGCTCCATCAGTTCACGCAAACGCTCTTTCATGTCCTTTGCAGCCTTCTCTGCGCGGAGCAGATCGGCAACGGCCTTGATGATGTTTGCTGGTGCAGCAATGTCCTGTGCGGTGGCTGCTACCTCGGTGGTTTCCTCGACCTGCATTTCGCTGTTGAGATATACGAAAGTGCCATCATCCTGCGGAAGGGCTACCGTCTTGAGCAGACACGTCACCTGCTCGTCAGGCTGGCGGTCTATCTGCCAAAGTGCGCTCTCGTCATTGCGCAGCCAAATGCCGTACAAGCCTTTTACCTTGATGCCAGTCTGCTGCTCAAACATCACAGCGTAACACGATAGCTGCCATGACAGGTACTGCTTCAACCCTGCGGCCTTACCGGGGTAGTAGTCCAAGTTGTTAGTTTTATAGTCCACAAGGTAAACACCTTCGGCATCTTCCCATACCGCATCAATCTGCGAGGCATATTGGCCAAACGACACCGTGAACTCGCTGGCGATATTCTTGCGCCCGTTGGTCAGCATCAGTTTGTAATTTTCCAGTTCCTTGCTGACATCGTGACCGGGGAACACCTGCAAGCCGTAGTGCTTGGTTTGATGTTCCTTTTCGGGGAACTCGGTCACGTCAATACCGGTGTCGTTAAACATACGGATTGCCTCGTGGACGCACTTGCCGTAATACCCTGCACGGGGGATGCGCACCTCAATCGTCTCTTGGTCTGCCTTCGGGTAAACACCGAGCCTCAATACTGAATGAATGAGGCTGGTGATGCCTGACAATTTCTCTGCACCTTTGGTGTAAGTGTGTGCGGCCTCATTGAAGACCACATCGCTGTGCTTTAACTCTATCATAACCCCTGCGCTTTAAGTTGTGAACCACGCAGCTGAACGGCCTTGTAGAAAACGCTGCCCACCTTAGTGAGTTCGGGATTTGTTGTCTTGTACTTCGACCATACTGCGGTCAGTTCGGCACTGCTCTGGCAGTTGTTTGCATCTGCCTCGGCCTTCAACTCGGTTTCAAAGTCGATTTCCTTTGCGGGTTGTGCCTTGGCTTTCGGCTGATTGGTTTGGTTGTGATACTCGTCCGTGTCTGCATCCTTTGTGTCGTCGATAAGGAACAGGCCGTTAAGGGCATACTTGCGGGCATAACTGGATGCCGTGCCGGTGATCTGCGAGCCATCCATGCCCTTCTTGGTGTCATCTTCACGGGCATAGGCCGTATTAGATATCCTTTCTTCACCTTTGCACACGGTTGCCGTTGCCTTGATGTAGATGCGGTCACCTATCATTACCACATCATCCGAGAGCATCAGCAGTACACCATATTCTGCGAGGTGCGGCTTGATTGCCTCCAAGATATCCTCGGCACTGCGGTACTTATACTTGCCGAAAGAATTGTACTGGCCTTTCGGTGCCTTGAGTTGTTTTTGGATTGCGATCATTGAATTGTGCAACCCCTCTACATTCTTTGTTGCCATGATTCTAAAAATTTTAAAATTAAACTTATTTTGACCTGCCGGCCTTTGTATTGTTGTCCGCAGGACGGATTTGCACTCGCCATCTGCCCGTTGCCGGGGGTTCTGCTCTTGAACTACTGCGGTGACCCTCATCACGAGTGGCCAAACGGTTTGTTTCACTTTCGATAACCTATTGCTTTAACCTTCATTTCTTCGTTTGTCGGTATGCGCTCACCGAGCATCCATTCTTCGATTTCGTCCCTGTCGAAGTACAGGCGGTTGCCCCTGCGGTAGTGCGGGATGTCACGCTTGGCGATCAGCAGCCGCAGATACTTGACCGAGTAACCCGTCAACTCTGCCGTGTCGTTGATGTCAAGCACGTTCTTGGCCGACAATGCCGTCAAGGTCTCCAGCCTGTCAAGACGCTTTGCTATTTCCTCAAGGGTAATCATTCGGGCAGCAGGTTGTGGCGGTTGAACACATAGCCGAGGACGATGCCTGCGGCAAACGATACGGTTGCGCCTGCGATGGCCAGACACTTGGCGGTTGTGGTGCCGTAGTCGAACATCAGCAGCAGACCACCTGTGCCGATGCAGGCCAATACGATGAATAAGGCCATGTACTTCTTAGTCGTTTTCATAATTCACCTCCTTGCTTGATGATTTTGTAAACCGTGTTGTAACTGATGCCGTACTTGCCCATGAGATACTGCACGATGGCCGTGCGGGAGTTCTTGGGGTCGTCGGCAAGATGGCGATAGTCGTTGTAGCACTTGCGCCACTTCTTCGCCTTCTCCTGTTGTATGGTTGTTCTTAAAGTCATTTTGTTTTTGTTTTTGTTTGTTATTTCGTGTAATTTCGTATCTTTGCAGCGATGCAAAGATTTATTTGTTTGCAAAGATAAAGCAACGCTTTGAAACAACCAAATATTTGCTTTAATTTTAACATTCTTTAATAAAACATTGCTTTATGGATAATTCAGATAATACGGTAAAAGGAAGGCTAAAAGCCTATTTATCAGCTAACAACATTACGATGGCAGAATTTGGTAGAAGGATTGGTGTCTCTTCGGCTTATATTACCTCAATGCGCAAGTCCATACAGCCAGATAAGGTCGAAAGAATAAAGGAAGAATTTCCCGACCTCGATATTGATTGGCTGCTTACTGGTGTCAAAGATGATAATAGTCCACCAATCAAAACCAGCGACACCATTCTCGTCCCGGTAGCCAGCCCCGACAGCATTGGAGGCACATGTTTTAACGAGGAGGTAAATACCGAGGAGTATATCAATGGCTATCTGCCGTTTCCAACGTCCATCGCTCATCAG
>Ga0310697_10005921_pt1 | contig 11727 bp, 10 predicted proteins | sample 172DNAGHGlowgp2_FD_203883 | JGI IMG/M metagenome (GOLD analysis project Ga0310697, IMG submission 203883) | Sheep rumen microbial communities from Palmerston North, Manawatu-Wanganui, New Zealand - 1728 DNA GHGlow gp2 (v2) (version 2) | ecosystem: Host-associated > Mammals > Digestive system >... | reverse complement strand
TAGATTTTTCGCGCTGATCTTTAAACGTCGTGCCAAAACTTAAAACGACAATCGCATCTTTGTTCGCCTGATTTTGTAAATCCGCGTTTTTGTAACTCAATACGCCGATTTGAGTCGCCATTTGCAACGCGGCGGGCGGATTGGCTACTTCGTCATTGAGTTGATAGGCAGCGTCGGCGGGCACGGCGATAAATAAACTCGAACACGCCACGCTGACTGCCAAAAATTTTTTCCAGTTCTTCAATTTTCTTTCCTCCTACAAAATTTTTTCTTTTGCTCATACATTTCTATTTGTGGAGGCACGTTTATCCTATCACAACGAAAAAATTTGTCAAATCTTTTTAAATGGTATAAAATACGGCGGCAAAATTCAATTAGGAGTTAGGAATTAAATAAAAATTCGGAGGTTAAAAATTATGAAATTCAGTTGTTACAAGAGCGATTTAACCGAAGCTTTGCAATTTGCCATTCGTGCCGTCGCTGTTAAACCCATGACACCGATTTTGGCGGGAATTTACCTTAAAGCTGAAGGTTCCATGCTTGAATTGCAATCAAACAACTTTTCTACCGGAATTATCACCAGAATTCCCGTAAATACCGAAATTTCCGGCGAAACCGTCGTAAGCGGCAAAAGATTTCAGGAATTTGTGCGCAATATGCCTGATGATACGATAACTTTTAACGACGAAGGCGGAAATTCGCTTTATATTGAATCCGGCGGCGCAAATGTCGAACTTTTAACCATGCCGGCGCGCGATTTTCCAAAAGTTAAAATGCCCGAAACCGATAATTCTTTTAAAATTCGTACAACCACGCTTAGAAATTTGATTCGCCGAACTGTTTTTGCCGTTTCCAAAGATGAATCACGCCCCGTTTTTACCGGCTGTTCTTTTGAAATTAAAGGCGATAAAATTTCTCTCGTCGCCACAAATACCCACCGTTTAGCACTTTCCGTCGAAAATCTCCCCGATAATTACGATAATTTTAATTTTGTCGTTCCTGCAGAGACTTTACGCGGTTTGATGTTGAGAATTGACCCAAAAGACGTGGAAAATTACGTCGAAATTAATTTTTCTTCAAGATATTTAACTTTTACTTTCGATAACGTTTTTATGACAGCCAGATTAATTGAAGGACAATTTCCGCCGTATGACAGAGTTATTCCGCAAAATAGCACCACCCGCGTCACCGTTGATAGCCTTGATTTTAAAACTGCGGTCGAATTTGTCTCGCTTATGTCGCGTGAAACCGAATATAATACAGTAAAATTCGTTTTTGCAAATGGCGGAATCGAAATTTCTTCAAATTCTCCCGAAGTTGGCGGCGCAGTTAAGAATATTGATGCGCAAATTGACGGCGAGGACCTCGAAATTTCCTTTAATGTTGATTATATTCTCGATGTTTTGCGCGTTATTGAATCTAAAGACGTAAAAATCGCGCTCAACGACAAATTTAGCCCCGCTGCTTTTACTGAACCCGAAAATGACAATTATATTTACGTTGCAACGCCCGTTCGAGCCTAAAAATCGAAATTTAAAGCTAAAATCATGAAGATAGCTGAAATTTTTTTACAAAATTGGCGAAATGTCGCCGAAATAAAGTTTCGCCCCGATGCAGTTAATATTTTTCTCGGAGAAAATGCGCAGGGCAAAACAAATATCCTGGAATCAATTAATTTTGCGTCACTTCTGCGCTCGCGTGCGGGAAAAGAGGAAGAATTGATTCGCTGGAACGAAAATGTCGCGATTATCCGCATAAAATTTTTGAAATTCGACATTTCTCACGAACTGGCGATAGAAATTTCCCCATCAAAGCGGCGCAGAATTTTTTTTGACGCAAATCCAATTCGCCCGCGTGAATTAGTCGGAAAATTAAATTCAGTGCTTTTTTCGCCCGAAGATTTATTTATGTTTAAAAATTCGTCGACAAAACGCAGAAAATTCCTTGATGCACAAATTTCTCAAGCTTCGCCCGTGTATTTTATGAATTTATTAAAATATTCGCGGCTAATTGAAATCAGAAACGCTTTGCTAAAAAAAATTCGCGCAGAACAGGCTTTAGAATCAGATTTAGACCTTTGGGACGAACAAATTGCCGTAATCGAAGAAAAAATTATTAGAAAACGCCTGGATTCAGTAAAAAAATTAAATTTCTGGGCAGATTTTATTCAGGAACAAATTTCCTCGTACAAAGAAAATTTATCTGTAATTTATGAAATGCGCGGATTTAATTCAACGGAAAATATTTTCGCAAATTTCCTAAATTCGCTCAGAGAAAGACGATTTAAAGATATAAAACGCGGTTCAACAAGCATTGGAGCGCATTTAGACGACCTAAAATTCTTTATAAACGGTCGCGAACTGAAAATTTTCGGCTCGCAAGGGCAAATTCGGACAACCGCGCTTGCTTTAAAACTTTCTGAATTAAAATTTTTAAAATCCGAAACGGGCGAATATCCAATTTTGTTACTTGATGACGTAATGAGCGAATTAGACGCAAAAAGGCGCGAACTTTTGCTGGATTTTTTGCAAAAAGAGGAAATTCAGACGCTGATAACCGCCACAGACCGCGCATATTTCCCAAAAAATAGTTTTGGCAAGTTTTTTTTAGTAAAATCGGGCGAAATATCCGAGGGGGCGATATTTTGATTGAATTTGATAAAATTCTGCATGAAAAAATTCGTTCTTACGGCAAAGAGACCTATAAAAAGTTTATTTGCAGCGAAATTATTCAAAAATGGGATAAAATCGTTGATGAAAGCATTTCCGATAAAATTACGCCCGTAATAATTGAACACGGCGTACTTTTCGTAAATGTGCAAAATTCTGCGTTAAAAGACCAATTAAAATTCTTTTCGGAAGAAATTATCGAAGAAATTAACGAAAATTTTGCGGAAAATGAGCCTTTAGTCAAAGAAATCCGAATTGCCAAAGGTTTTCAAGTTTTAGAAGTAAAAAAAGAAAATAAATCGCAAAAAAATTCCGAATCGACGATAAAACTTGAAGAAATAGAGTTTACAGACGCAGAAATTAAACTTTGCGAGGAAAAATCAGCGAAAATTTCTGATGAAAAGTTGCGTCAAACGGTTTTAGAGACATTAAAAACACAAATTCGCTCAAAAAAATTTAAAATGGCAAATGGCTGGCATAAATGTAGGAAATGCGAAACGCTTTGCCCGCCGGAAGAAATATTTTGCGAAGTTTGCCGAATTAGCGAACGAAATTTGATGACAGAAGAACTTTTTAAGATATTTTTCGATAAACCATGGACAAAAACGCAGGATGCGCAGAAAATTTTGCTAAAAAAATTGCCTGAAATGCGCGGCGAGTGTTCATTGGACGTTGTGGAGTCGGCGCGAACGTCATTAATTCAAAAAATCGCCGGTAAAATCCGATTTAGTGACGAAAAATCGCCGGATTTGGCAAAATTAGTGATGTTGGAGAAAAGATTGCCGCCGGAAAAGCTCACGCAAGCGATAATTCAGCGGACTTTAATAGAAATGCAATTCAACTTCCCTGAATCGGCGAAATTTCAAAAATTCAACGCGCTAAACAAAAAATAAAAAAATCCCTCCGAGAATTCGGTGGGAAATTTTTTTTTGCGATTTTCAGCGTTAAAAATTTATTTGGCGGCGAATTTTAGGACGCGTTCCGCCATTTCGTTTTTGTCGCAAACGTCTTCGTGCAAAATTTTCGCGGTAGAGAGATTCGCCAGATTTTTTGGAATTCTAAGACCGGTAAGATCATTCAGCAAATTAATTTGTGCCAAATCGTCAACGCCGTCAACATTTTTTTCAAGCGCGGAAAGCACTGCAGACGTAAATTTATACGGGCTGGCAGTCGACGCGTTTAAAACGGGCGTAAAATCCCTCGTTTTTCCGCGATATTTGCTTAAAGCGGCAATAGAAACTGCGCTGTGCGTGTCTAAAAGGTATTTAAACGAGTCAAAAACGCGTTTTATAAATAACTTTGTCTCATCTTCGGTCACATATTCCGCATAAAAAATTTTATCAAGGCGTTCTTTAAGTTTTTTATCGATTTTATACCTGCCTAAATTGTTTAATTCTGTCATATAACGATTAATTTGTCGAAAATCGCCGCCGGATTCGTGAAAAAGCAGTCTTTCAAGGTTGCTTGAGATTAAAATATCCATTGACGGCGTAATTGTTTTGAAAAATTTTCTATTTCGGTTATAAACGCCGGTTGCGAAAAATTCCGTGAGGACGTTATTAACATTCGAGGCGCAAATTAATTTTTTAACGGGTAAACCCATTTTAAAAGCGTAATAAGCCGCCAAAATGTTGCCGAAATTGCCGGTTGGGACGCTAATTATGATTTTTTCGCCTAGTTTTATTTGATTTGATTTAATAAATTCGGCATAACCGGCAAAATAGTATGCGATTTGCGGAACGAGCCGCCCCCAATTAATAGAATTAGCGGAAGAAAGTTTTACACCGAGTTTATTTAAATTTTCGCGGATTTTTTTATCGCTGAAAATTTTTTTAACGCCGGTCTGCGCGTCGTCAAAATTCCCGCGAACAGCCGTAACATTAACATTTTCGCCGGTTTGGGTAATCATTTGCAGTTTTTGAATTTTACTAACGCCGTCTTCGGGATAAAAAACCATAATTTTTGTCTGCGGCACGTCTGCAAAGCCGGCGAGAGCCGCTTTTCCGGTATCGCCGGAAGTTGCAACGAGAATTAAAATTTTTTTAGTTTCGCCGACTTTTTTTAGCGCAATTCGCATTAAATGCGGCAACATTTGCAACGCAACGTCTTTAAAAGCGGCGGTTGGTCCGTGCCAAAGTTCCATATTTCCGACGGGCGGGCTTTTTTTCTCCGGGTCGTGAATTAAAATGGCAACCGGTATCCGAGCAGGTACATCGAACCAATTATAAGCGAGTTCTGCACATTCTCCTAACTCATCGGGCGTATAATCTGTTAAAAATTTGCCCAAAAGCCACGCAGAAATTTGTTCGTAACTTTTTTTCGTTAATTCACCGATTTCTTCGAGTGAAACTTTTGGAATTTTTTCCGGCACGAAAAGTCCGCCGTCCGCCGCCAAACCTTGCAAAATTGCCTGTGCTGAACTTATCGGCGCGATTTTTGAGCGCGTGCTGATATATTTCAAATTAAAAATCTCCTTCCGCATTAAAAATTTTTTTTATTTTAGCATAACGGGGCGATAAAAGCTATCTCGTTCTACGGGAATAAAATTTGCTTCGGAAATGATTTTTTTTAGCGTTTCGCGGGTAATTTTTGTCGAAGATTTTGCTCCGGCGGCATGAATAATTTTTTCTTCGACGATTGTGCCGTCTAAATCGTCCGCGCCGAAATTTAAAGCGATTTGCGCGATTGGCAAGCTCAACATAACCCAAAAAGCTTTAAAATGATCAAAATTATCGAGAACCAGGCGGGAAATTGCGAGCATTTTTAAATCTTCCCACGCCCCGACGCGCCGCAAATTAAATTTTTTGCCAAGTTCGGTGTTTTCGGGGTGAAAAGGAAACAACATCATCGCCATAAAGCCGCCGGTTTCATCTTGCAGGTCGCGCAGTTTTAATAAATGGTCGATTCGCTCCTCAATCGTTTCAATATGCCCGTACATTATCGACGCATTTGTTTTTAAGCCGATTTTATGCGCCGTTTTCATGACTTCGAGCCACTCATCAGCGGAACATTTTCGCGGACAAATGATTTTTCGCACTCTTTCTGAAAAAATTTCTGCGCCGCCGCCCGCCAAACTCGTTACGCCGGCTTGAATCAGTTCTTTTAAGACTTCGGAAAGATTTTTCCCGCTGATTTTAGAAAAATTTACGATTTCGACGGGCGTAAAGGCATTAATCCCAACATTCGGTAAAATTTTTTTAACAAGTTTAATAACAGCAACATAATAATCAAAATTTTTTGTCGGGTGAAGGGAACTGACGATATGAATTTCAGAAAGATTTTTAATTTTTGCAGTGTCGAGTAAAATTTTTTCCACGTCGTCAAGTTCGAGAGTAAACGCGCGATTTTCGCCGCTTTGACATTGAAAAGCACACAGCGGACAATTTGCAGTGCAAATATTTGTTAAATTTATGTGGCGATTGACGGTGTAGAAAATTTTTTTGCCGGTTTTAGCGATTTTTACATTACGCGCCGCTTTAGCAAGATATAAAAGGTCGTTTTCTTCGTAAAGAGATAAAATTTCGTCGCGTTCGAGTCTTTTTCCGGAAAAAATTTTCTCTTTTGCAGAATTTAAGCACGTCATTTAACAATTCTCCTAAAATTACAATCGACGGCGGCGGGGATTCGTCCAGCGTCGCGGATAATTTTTATAATTTCGTCTTCAGCCAACGAACGCGGCGAAGTTGCTCCGGCATCGTGCAAAATATTTTCGCGGTGAATCGTGCCGTCAATGTCGTTCGCGCCAAAACTCAACGCAACCTGCGCCACGGGCACTGTCAACATCACCCAATACGCTTTGATATTTGTAAAATTGTCCAGCATGAGCCGCGAAATCGCCATAGTTTTTAAGTCGTCCCACATCGAGGTTTGCTTAATATTTTTTTCTAGCGCGGTATTTTTCGGCAGGAACGGAAAACAGATAAATGTTTGAAAACCGCCGGTCTCGTCTTGAAGTTTGCGCAGTTTTAATAAATGTTCCACGCGTTCAGCAAAAGTTTCGATATGCCCGTAAAGCATTGAGGCGTTGGTTTTAATTCCGAGTTTGTGAGCAGTTCGGGCGACGTTGAGCCACTGGTCAGCGGTTGCTTTTTTCGGGCAAAGTAAATTTCTCACGCGGTCGGTTAAAATTTCTGCGCCGCCGCCCGCAATAGCCTCAAGTCCCGCCGCTTTTAGCCGAATCAAAATTTCTTTGACGCTCAAGCCGGAAATGTTCGCGAAGTGTTGAATTTCCACGCCGGTAAAACCTTTGACATGAAGTTTTGGAAATTTTTCGTGCAAAACTTCGACGAACGTCAGATAATTTTCAAAAGTCCACGTGGGGTGCAGACCGCTGACGATATGCAAGCCCGACAAGTTTGGATCTCGGCTCGCTTCGCTGACAAGTTTAATCGCGTCGTCAATCGTCATGGCGTAAGAGCCGCGGTCGTCAGCATTTCTGCCAAACGCACAAAATTTACAGCGTGATACGCAAATATTTGTTAAGTTCACGTGGCAGTTGACGTTGTAATAAACTACATCGCCGCAAATTTTTTTCCGCACATAATCAGCCAGCGCGCCCAGCCATGTCAGTTCGTTGCAAGCAAATAATTTTTCGCCGTCCTCGCGGTTTAATCGTTCGCCGTTCAAAATTTTTCGTTCAATCTTCTCAAGTTCTCCTCTTACAAACAAAATTTTTCCCTCCGTCTGCTTAGTCGAAAATATTTTATCACACCGCGAAAATTTTTTGTACAAAATAAAAAATTTATCGTATAAGAACTCGACAATGTGGCGGGCGGCTATACTAAAAAAAGCCCGCCGATTAATCAGCAGGTAAAAAATTTCTGTTGAATTTATTTTACGGGGACGCAGTGTTTGTCGTTGATGTCGGCAACTTTTTTCACGCGGCGGCGATATTTTTCAGCCGTCAAAGGTTCGGTCGCCATCCACGTTTTAACAATTTCCATGGCGATTGCACTGCCGATAATTTTTCCGCCAATGCAAAGGACGTTGGAATCGGTGTGTTCGCGGGACAGTTGAGCGCAGAACGGATCTTGGCAGACAGCCGCGTAAATGCCGTAAATTTTGTTGGCGATAAGCGCGGAGCCGTAGCCAACGCCGTCCACGAAAATTCCGCGTTCACATTCGCCCTTAGCCACAGCCAAAGCCGCGGGATAAACAAAATCCGAAAGGTCGCAGCCTTCCTCGTCATAGGTGCCGAAGTCTTTAACCTCGTGTCCCTGCGCCTCAAGGTAAGCTTTAATCTGATTCTTGAGTTGGGTACCGGCGTGGTCGTTTGCCATTGCGATTTTCATTTGAATTCCTCCCCAATAATTTTAAATTTTTTAACCTACTTTCTTTTGCTGGCTCAAAAGAAAGTAGCAAAGAAAAGAGCCTCTGTTCCGGCTGAGAAAACATCACGTTTTCTGCGCCGGCGACCGCCCATCCCTGGGCGGTCGGATTTTCGCTAAAGTATATTCATTTTAAGATTATCAATGCTCGTTAGTTTATCATGACGCCAGAAAAAAATAAAGCCCGAAAAATTTCTTCGGGCTTATTGTTTGCTATTGAACTCGGAGACTACCGAATCAGAATTGCGCATGCCGCGCAGGACGATGTTTGCCGAAACAATCGCGGCAGTAAACGGGGCGATCGTTTTTCGGCTCGAACGGGACTTCCGTTTCTTTGCCGCAGTCAGCGCACGTCACGGTAAACATCTGGCGGGGTTCGCCGCCGTCGCGGGTGCGTTTACGTTTGTCGCGGCAGTCGCGGCAACGTACAGGTTCATTCTCAAAACCTTTTTCCGCGTAAAATTCCTGTTCGCCCGCGCTGAAAATAAATTCTTTTCCGCAGTCTTTGCAAACGAGTGTTTTGTCTTCAAAAGCCATTAAAAAAATCTCCTTACAAACAAAAAAATTCTTTTGCACGACGCGAGCCGAAGCCCGAATCGATACGGGCGAATTATACCACGTCTTGCAAAAAAAGCAAGTCGTGCAAAATTTAAAAGAGACACGCGGTTAAACGTGCCTCTGAAATTTCGATTGGAGCGGGCAATGGGAATCGAACCCACCTCTAAAGCTTGGGAAGCTCTCGTTCTACCGATGAACTATGCCCGCAACTGTGCTTAAAAATTTTTATCCTAATAAGCTCAAGATATTTGCTCTGTTGTGATTAAACATATTCATTGCGAAGAGTGCTAACTGTTCCTGCACCTGGCTATTGCGAAGATTTGTAATTTGTTTTGCGATGTCGGCGTCGTCCATTGTGGATTGTGCGTTGAGCATATTTTCTTCCATTGTCAGGTAATTTGCCTCTTGGAATTCCAGCCGCTGAAGTTGTGCGCCCTGCGTGGTTGCCTCGTCAAGTGCCGTCTCCAGTGAAAATCCGCCGTCCAAAGATGCTTGCAATTCAAAGTTGATTCCTTCGACGTATTCAAGCGCGCCGCCTACAACTTTTAAGGAATTTTGAATTCCTTCCGGCGTCGTGGTGTCAATTATAATATCACCTTTCGCGTCCGTCAAGCCCAAAGCCTGTGTGCGGATATCGCCAAGGTGCAATTCGTTGTAGCCGTCAATGCCCGCGAGCGTCAAGCTGGCGTGCGAACCGTCAAGCAAATTTTGCCCGTTGTACTGAACGTAAGCATTCGCGTTTATCTGCGAGATGATTTGGTTAATATTTTCTTGCAGGGCGCGCCGGTCAAGTGAGCCGTTCGTGTCGTTGGCGGCGTTGATGAGATTTTCTTTAATCGTTGTCAAACCTTTGATAGTGTTGCTCGTTGCGCCTTCTGCAGTTTTAACCATTGCGCTGATATTTTGCGTATTTTGAATTGATTGACTTGTCGCGCCGATATTGCTTGTCATGCGTGCAGATATTGCGTATTCGCTAGCACCATAAGCCGCCGTGGGGTGCATTGAGCCGGTCGCTATCGTCTGCATGATTTTTTGCGTCGCAGAATTTGCGTGGTTATACGTTCTGTTATAGGGATTAACTCCGCCCATTGTCATAGCCATAATTTGTCACCCTTTCTTCCATGATATAAGAAAAATTCCCTGCTCTTTGACGCGAATAATACCATAAAAATTTTTTTGATTCAAGAAATTTTTTGTGATAATGTGCAAATAATTTATAGAAAAATTTTGAGCGGCTTGCTCATTTGAGATGAATTTTATTTTTAATTTTTAAATCTCCTTTCTTTTGCAGCCCCAAAAGAAAGTAGCAAAGAAAAGGGGCTCTGTTCCGGCTGAGAAAACTTCACGTTTTCTGCGCCGGCGACCGCCCGTCCTTGGGCGGTCGGGTTTTCGCTCACATTAACGATTGATTTTTTCAATGACTTTAAAAATTTTTTTGAAGGGAGAAATTTTTATGAAGAGTTTAGTAAACGGGCGATTGATTGTGCCGGTGGCGAACGGCGATTTTAAAATTGTCACGGGCGCGGCGTTAAACTTTGACGAAAAAATTATTTCTATCGGCGCGGTTGACGGCGCAGAAATTATCGACGCGGAAAATAATTTTGTTTCGCCGGGATTTATAAACATTCACATTCACGGCGCGGGGGGCGTTGACACTATGGACGAAGATTCAAACGCCTTGCAGAAGTTGGCGGACTTTTTGCCGTCTTGCGGCGTTACAAGTTTTTTGCCAACGACAATGACTATGCCGCTTGAAAAAATTTATCGTGCTCTGGAAAGAATTCGCGCCGGAAAAAATTTTTCTCACGGAGCAAAAATTCTCGGTGCACACGTCGAAGGACCCTTCATCAGCAAAAAATTCAAAGGCGCGCAGGCTGAAGAAAATATTTTGCCGGCGGATTTCGCGCTGTTTGAAAAATTTTTTGACGTGATAAAAATTATGACGGTTGCCCCCGAAAATTTATCCTTTATCCCTAAAAATTTTATTCTGTCAATCGGGCACAGCGCGGCAACTTATGAAATTGCAATGGCGGCGATTGCTCACGGCGCGAAAAATATCACTCACCTTTTCAACGCGCAAACGGGCTTGCACCACAGGGAGCCGGGAATTGTCGGAGCGGCTTTGGATTCAAATGCGGTCGTCGAACTCATTGCCGATAATGTTCACGTGCACCCCGCCGCGCAAAGGCTCGTTGCCAAAATTAAACCGCGCAGTGAAATTATTTTGATAACGGATTCTTTTCGGGCTTGCGGCATTGGCGAAGGTGTCAGCGAATTGGGCGGACAAAAAGTTTTCGTTAAAGGCAACCGCGCCACGCTGGCAGACGGAACCATTGCCGGCAGTATCGCCAAAATGAACGAAGTTCTTAAAAATTTTTGCGTGAACACTGGCTTTTCTGTGGCGGCGGGCGTCGAATTGGTAACAAAAAATCCCGCCGTTGACTTGAACGTCTTCGACAGGATTGGCAGTTTGGAGGTCGGCAAAGCGGCGGATATAACTTTATTCGATGATGATTTTAATGTTAGAAAAACTTTTGTGAACGGGAATTTATTTTTCAATTAAAATGCGCGGGAAAAGTTGTTCGGGTTTGCCTACCTCGTGATTCTCTTCGAGCAGTCCGAAAATTTCTGCGTCGTCGAGTTTAAGTTCGGAAGAAATTTTCAACTGTTCGCGAATTTTGAGCGCAGTGACGGGCATGAACGGCGAAATTAAAATACTCACGATTCGCAAAGCTTCGGCGAGATTGTAAAGGACGTTCGCAAGCGCGGTGCGTTGAGTTTCGTCTTTGGCGAGTTTCCACGGCATCGTTTCATCAATGTATTTGTTCGCCCGCCCGATAAATTTCCACACGAGTTTAACCGCGTCAGAAAGTTGAACTCCTTCCATTAGCCGCCGATATTCCCGCGCCGTGTCGATTGCTTCTTGACGGAAAGATTTATCAAGGTCGGTGCCCTCCGTTGACGCGAGCAAAATTTTTTTCTGGAACTTGCCAATCATGTTCAGCGTCCGGTGCAAAAGATTTCCTAAATCGTTAGCAAGGTCGGCGTTGATTCTTTGGATAAGTGCGTCGCGATTGAAATTGCCGTCGAGACCAAGCGTTATTTCGCGCAGAAGGAAATATCTGATTGCGTCCGCGCCGAATTCTTCAACTAAAAGCACGGGGTCAACGACG
>Ga0310697_10005920_pt1 | contig 11727 bp, 11 predicted proteins | sample 172DNAGHGlowgp2_FD_203883 | JGI IMG/M metagenome (GOLD analysis project Ga0310697, IMG submission 203883) | Sheep rumen microbial communities from Palmerston North, Manawatu-Wanganui, New Zealand - 1728 DNA GHGlow gp2 (v2) (version 2) | ecosystem: Host-associated > Mammals > Digestive system >... | reverse complement strand
ATAAATAATCAATTAAACAATTAACAATTAAACAGTTAAACAAATGAAAACAGTATCATTGAGCGGTTCTCTTCGCGAGAACGTAGGGAAAAAGGATACTAAAGCCTTGCGTAAGGCCGAAATGGTGCCTTGCGTGATGTATGGCAGCGGCGAGGAGCAAGTCCACTTTGCCACCGCCGAGAAGAACTTCAAGAAGATTCTCTTCACGCCTGAGACCTACATCATCGAATTCGATGTCAACGGTAAGGTTTACAAGACCATCCTGCAAGACATCCAGTATCACCCCGTGACCGACCGTGTGCTTCACGCCGACTTCCTCATCGTGAAGGACGACCAGCCCATCACCGTCACCCTGCCCGTGGCCCTGGAAGGCTCGGCTGCCGGTGTGATGCGCGGTGGTAAGCTGAAGAAAGGTGTCCGCAAGGTGAAGGTTTGTGGCCTCATCAAGGATCTGCCCGACTACATCAAGGTGAACATCAGCAACGTCAACATCAACGAAGCCATCAAGGTGAAGGACCTCCAAATCGAGAACGTTACCCCTGTCACCCCTGGTTACACCGTCCTCGTCGCCGTCAACATGGCCCGTGGCGCCGTTGTTTCGAGCGAAGAAACGGAAGAGTAAGAATCGTTGTATCCATATCAAAAAGGGTCGTCTTCGGGCGACCTTTTTTAGTTGGTAGTTATTAGTTAAGGGCGCATCGATTGTGATGGAGACAAAACGCTGCGTTTGCGTCGGAAAAGTAAAAACCATGTCAATAATTAGTCGTATTTTTGCAAATTTATTCCGAAAAGGAAAAGCAAAAGAATTGGACACGATGAAATACCTCATAGCCTGTTTGGGCAACATCGGCGCGGAATATGACGACACGCGCCACAACATCGGCTTCAAGATTGCCGACCGCTTGGCGAAGGACCTCGAAGCCACCTTCACCACGAGTCGTTTGGCCCAAGTCGCAGAAATGCGCTACAAGGGCAAGACCCTCGTTGTCATTAAGCCGACCACCTATATGAACCTCAGCGGAAAGGCCGTGAAATACTGGCTGCAACAAGAGAAAATCCCGATGGAGAACCTGCTTGTTGTGAACGACGACATCGCGCTGCCGCTCGGCACGTTGCGCCTCAAAAAACAAGGCTCCGACGGTGGTCATAATGGCCTGACCGACATCATCGAAAAGTTAGGCACCAATGTGTTCTGCCGCCTGCGTTTTGGCGTGGGCGACGACTTCCCGAAAGGCCGTCAGATCGACTTCGTTTTGGGTAAATGGAAACCCTCAGAAGAGCCTGTTGTCAGCGAAAAGGCCGACTTGGCTGTCGAACTCATCAAAAGCTTTGTCATCCAAGGTCCTGACCGCACGATGAACCAATTCAACAAGAACGCACCACAACAAGAAAAAAATCAGGTTCGACCCACCGAACAAAACTAACAACAAATGAAAAAGCATTCATTCGATGTGTTTCGGACGGATTTTGGGCGCATGGAGGAGGTGAGTAAATAGCTTGTCGACATCATTGAGGAGAACGGTGCCCTGGCGACCAAGAAACTGGTGGTGAAATGACCCGTTTAGGTTTGTAGAGACGTGCCATGGCGCGTCTCTACAGGCAACCCCCTGTTTCGGTTAGCCTTATTCCCTTTTGGGTGAAAAACCAAAGAGTCCCCGATTCCGTGTCGGGGATTCTTTCTATTTTTGCAGCAACCAAGATATAGATTGTACAGTTTAGTATCTGTATAATCTGTGAGATTTGTAGTTAAATATTAGAATGGCAATGAAAAGAATTATTCCTATCTTTATCTGTGGCCTACTGGCCTTATCCTCGTGCCAAAAGAAAAACGCCCCGCTGTTTCGCGGCGACTACTCGTTCAAGACCTCTGGCAGCGTCACCTTGGAGGAAATCGTGCCCCAAGGCGAAACGGGCGAGACCTTCACCATTGGTCTGCCCAACGAAATCGGACAGCTGGAAATTAGTGCCTTGGACAATGGCAAGGACAGCGTCCTCGTGGTGATGAACACTATGGGCGGCGAGGTGGTGGTCACCCACGCCCTTTGCAAGGACAACGAAATCTTCCTTCGCGACTTCAAGAAAAACACCCTGTTGCTCACGGGCGACAGCCTCACGTTGAAGAACGACCTGCGCGTGAAGGCCACGGGACGAATGTATGAAAACAACACGCTCATCCTCAACATGATTTACGACGGCGAGGCCGAAAGAAACGAACGCAGTTTCAAGGTCTTCGGTGATGATATTAGGATGGCAGCGATTAGAAATTAATAGTTATGAAAACCAAACACATACTATTGTTTTTACCCCTTCTGTTGACCGCCTGTCACACCGACCCGCAGCAAATCAAGGAAAAACTGATGGGCGGACCCGACGAAGAGCGTGTCATCGCCGTGGGAGTGCAGCGCATCGACACGGTGGGCGGCCTCGTGCGTAACAGCTACCCTGGCGCCTTGGAGGAGAGCCATTCCGTCGACATCAGCTTCAAGTATGGCGGCACCTTGCAACAACTCTTTGTTGAGGAAGGCAGCCACGTCCGTAAAGGTCAGGTGTTGGCTCGCGTCAACTCGCCTTCGATGGAGAGTTCGCTCCGTGCCGCACAAGCCACTTTGGAACAAGCCCAGGATGCCTACGACCGCCTGAAAAAAGTGCACGACAACGGCAGCCTGCCCGAAATCAAATGGCGCGAGATGGTAGCCAACCTTGAGAAGGCCCAAGCCAGCTACGACTTAGCCAACGCGATGCTCGCCGACAACACCGTCACGGCACCTTTCGAAGGCACTGTCACGGGACTGAACGTCACCACGGGCGAAAGCATCACGCCACTGAAGCCCATCATGCGTATCATCGGATCCGATGGCTTGGTGGTGAAAATCTCCGTTCCCGAAAGCGAAATCGGCAAGGTGCAAATTGGCGACGAGGCGCAGATCCTCATCCCCGCCTTGGGCGATCGTCGCTACGGTGGCACTGTGGTAGAGCGCAGCATGACAGCCTCGCTGCTCACGCATAGCTATCCCGTCAAAGTCAGCGTCAGTCGGCCTGATGCTGAACTGTTGCCTGGCATGGTCGGCAAGGTGGTGCTGCAAAGCGACATCAACAAAGGCATCATCGTGCCCGCCAACGCGATTTTGATTAATAATGAAGGCAAGTTCGTTTGGGTGGCCGAAGACGGTCGCGCCACGCGCCGGACAATCTCGATTTCGGGCTATTCGGGCAACGGCGTTTTGGTCGGCGAAGGCCTGCATAGCGGCGACATTGTCATTGTGGACGGCTACCAAAAGGTGAGTGAAGGAATGAAAGTGGAATGTGGAATGATGAATGATGAATGATGAATGTCGCGATGCGACGCAGGGTTTCGCCCTTCATTCTGCATTCCGCATTCATAATTCAGCATTAAAAGAAAAACTTAATGAACAAATTAAAACGAAATACGGGTATCATCAGCGGCAGCATACGGAACCAGAGAATCGTGTGGATTGTAGTGGCTGTAGTGGTGGCTTTTGGCATCTATGCCCTCGTCAACATGAAGAAGGACGAGTTTCCGGCCTTCACCATACGGCAGGGCATCGTGGCAGGCATCTACCCAGGTGCCAACTCCGAGGAGGTGGAAGCCCAACTTACCAAGCCCTTGGAGGAGATGCTGTTTGCCATGCCCGAAGTCGACCGCAAAAGCACCTATTCCGTCACCAAAGAAGGGATGTGCTATGTTTATGTCGGCCTCGATGAGTCGGTGAAAGACAAGGACATCGCTTGGTCGAAAATCCGGCATAAAATCAACGAAGCCAAGGCATTGAACTTCCCCGTAGGCGTGTTGGCCATCGCCGTCATCGACGACTTTGGCAACACTTCGTCGCTGCTCATCGCCATGGAGTCGGACGACAAGACTTACCGCGAGATGCACGAATACATCGACGACCTTAGCCATCGCCTGCGCGCCATCCCGCAGACGGGCAACGTGCGCGTGATGGGCGAACAAAACGAGGAAATCGCCGTCACCGTCGACAAGGAAAAACTATCGTTTTACGGCATCAGCCCCAACACGCTGATGCTGCACTACACCACCCAAGGCCTGCTCACCACTTCTGGAACGATGGAAACGGAGACCTTCGATATGCCATTGCACATTGAGAACCCGATGGTCTCGGAACAGGAACTCGAGGAACAAATCATCTATTCCGACGCGGCGGGCAACACCGTACGCCTGCGTGATGTGGCCACCGTCGAACGCCGTATGGCTCCTGCATCCAAAGTGGTGAATTTCAACGGCAACGATGCCATCATCATCTCTGTCGAGATGCGTAAAGGCTACAACATCGTGGCCTACGGACGTGAGGTGGAAAAAGTGCTTTCGGAGTTCAAGCAGGGCTTGCCCGACAGCGTCCAGCTCTACCGCATCACCGACCAACCCAAAGTGGTACAAAAGTCGGTCAGCTCGTTCCTCCGCGACTTGGTCATCTCCATGATCGTTGTCATCGTGGTCATGTTGTTGCTGTTTCCCTTCCGCACGGCACTCATCGCCAGTTCTGGACTGCCCGTTTGCACCGCCGTTAGCATTGGTTTGATGTATCTCTTTGGCATTGAGTTGAATACGGTGACATTGGCCGCCCTCATCGTGGTTCTCGGCATGATTGTGGACGACTCCATCATCAACATTGACGGTTACATTGACAAGTTGAGCCAAGGCTATAAGCCTTTTGATGCCGCCGTGAGTAGCGCGAAGGAATTGTTCATGCCGATGTTCATCGCTACCGCCGCCATCGCCTGCATGTTCTTCCCGATGACGCGCATCATCACCGGCCCCTTGGGCGAGTTCGTGCAACTCTTCCCTTGGACCGTCGCCTTCTCGCTGATGTCGTCGTTGGCCTACGCCATGCTCGTCATCCCCTCGTTGGAAATCATGTTCATCAAGCCGGAGACCGACAAGCCAAAGCACAACGGTTTCCTGAAAGCCCAGATGCGGTTTTTCAACTTCCTGCAAGGCCTTTACGACAAGATGCAGAGCCATTGCTTCAAGCACCCGCATTTCACCATCGGTCTCGGTCTCGGCTCCATCGCCCTCGGTGTGTTGATGTTCTTGGCCCTCAATGTGCAGATGATGCCCATGGCCGAACGCGACTGTTTTGCAGTGGAAATTCGTTTGCCCGAAGGCAGCAGCCTCGAAGCCACCACGCGCGTCAGCGACTCGTTGCAACGGATGATGCTTGCCGACAAAAGGGTCACCTCCGTCACCGCCTTCATCGGCGAGAGTGCCCCGCGATTCCATACCACCTATTCGCCGAGCATTCCCGCCAAGAATCTTTCGCAGCTCATCGTCAACACGACCTCGAAGCAAACCACCGAAGCCTTGCTGAAGGAATGGGACGACAAGTATTCCTATTACTTCAAGGAGGCCCATGTGCGCTTCCGCCAGATGGATTATCAGGCCGTTTCGACGCCCGTGGAAGTTTACGTTTATGGCGACGACTACACGAAAACTGCCCCTATCGCGCAGCAAATCAAGGATTACATGCTTACTTTGGACAAAGAACTGCGCTGGGTGCACACCGATTACGACGAGTTTCTTCCCTCCGTGAAGGTGACCATGAAGCCTGAAGAATCTGCTCGTTTGGGTCTCACCAAAGGCGTGCTGTCGCTTGACTTGGCCAGCAGCCTCAACGGTCAGCCCCTGACCACCGTTTGGGAAGGCGACCGAGGCATCCCCGTGAAGCTCTATTCCGAACAAAACTACGACCCTAACGATTACGAATCAGTTCAGAACCAACTGATTCCAACGATGGTGCCAGGCACCAACGTGCCGTTGCGTCAGGTGGCTGACATCAGCCCCGAATGGCATCCTGCCAAGTTGGTGCGCCGCAACGGAAAAGACGTCGTCACCGTGGCCGCCGACATGAAGTTCTGGAAGCCGCAAACGGTGAGCATGAAGAAGATACAGAACTACATTGACACGGAAATCCGTCCCAACCTGCCCGAAGGCGTGAGCATAGAATACGGCGGCCTGTCGTCGCTCAACACAGCCGTTATCCCACAGCTGCTTTGGAGCTTGATTGCCGCCATTGCCGTGCTGTTGGTTTTCCTCGTGGCCTATTTCAAGAAAGTCAACTTAGCCGTACTTACTTTGGGTTCCAGCACTTTATGTATGTTTGGTGCCTTCTTCGGCGAGTGGATCTTCGGCCTCGACTTCGGCATGACTTCACTCTTGGGCGTGGTCAGTCTCATCGGTATCGTGATGCGCAACGGCATCGTCATGTACGAATACGCCGAAACCCTTCGTTTCGACCAAGACCTGCCTGTCAAGGAAGCCGCCATGAAGGCTGGCAGCCGCCGCATGAGGCCCATTTTCCTCACTTCCGCCACCACCGCCCTCGGTGTGCTCCCGATGATCATTACGAGAAATCCGCTTTGGATGCCCATGGGTGTGGTTATCTGCTTCGGTGTGGTGCTCTCGATGGTCATCATTCTGGCCGTGATGCCGGTGATGTATTGGCAAATCTTTAGAAAGAACAAAGCATGAAAAAGTTAATCGTCATAGTATGTTTATTGCTTTCTGTTAGCGCTTTTGCTCAACAACGGCTATCGATTCAAGACTGCATCGACATGGCTTTGGAGAACAACATCGAGCTGAAAAACAGCCAGTTGGAAATCGACAAGGCGAAGGCAACGAAAAACGAAGCCCGAGCTGAGTATTTCCCCACCGTTTCGGCACAGGCCTTGGCCTTCGATGCCTTAAACCCGATGCTGACCTTTGGCATCGATGACATCGACAACGCGCAGGTGCGGCAACTCCTTCATACGCTTTATGCCGAATATGGCGTCAACATGGGTCTCGACAAGGAATACTCCTTTATCCAAAACGGCGTGGTGCTCAACGCGATGGCGACGGAACCGATTTATGCGGGCGGTCGCATCCGCAACGGCAACAAACTCGCCAAGTTAGGCATCGAAGCCGCTGAATACCAATCGAAAGTGAAAGAAGACGAGGTGCGCCTGCAAACCGAGACGCTCTATTGGCAAATCGTGGCTTTGCAAGAAAAACGCTCCACTTTGGACCAACTCGACCGCCTCTTGGACACCTTGGACAAAGATCTCAGCGGCGCCATCGAAGCGGGCTTGGCCATGCCCACCGACCAATACAAACTGAAAGTGAAGCAAAACGAGAGCCAGCTCAACCGCAAGAAAGTGGACGACGGCATCACCTTGCTGAAAATGGCTTTGGCACAATACATTGGCACGGATTGGGAGACTCTTTCGCTGAGCGACACCTTGGGTTTGGAGACCGAGCCGACGACCTATTTCCATTCCGCCAAAGATGCCGTAGCCTCAAGAAACGAAGCCCAACTGCTCGACCTTTCATTGAAAGCTGAGGATTTGAAAAAGAAGATGACCCTCGGCGAAGCCTTACCATCCTTGATGGTGGGAGGCAGCGCAAGCTATCACACAATTTTGGAAAACACGAAGCCCAACGCGATGGTTTTTGCCATGCTGCAAATTCCCATCACCGACTGGCACAAGACTTCATACAAGCTGAAACAACACGACCTCGATGCCGAAGCCGCTGCAAACACTCGTCGCGACCTCACCGAGAAGATGGAGATGCAGACCAACCAAGCCTGGTTCAACCTCGAACAGAGCTGGCTGCGCATTACCATGGCCCAAACCGCATTGAGCGATGCCGAAGCCAACCTGAAAATCACGGAGGACTATTACGAGGCTGGTTTGGTGGCCCTTTCGGACGTCCTCGAAGCCCAGACCATGCTCAAGCAAAGCCGCGACGAACTCACCGACAGCCGCGTGGAGTATAGGATAAATTTGGTGAGTTACAAGCAACTAACCCAACACTGATAGGTTTTGCACATTTTTTGTATTTTTGTCGCCTGATTCAAAACTCATTCCAATGAAAAAATTCCTTTTTCTGATTCTTTTCGTTGTCACGGCAACACTCGGCCAAGCCCAAATAAGCAAGATGCTCGGCCAATGGGACACTTTCGACGACAAGACGGGCGACATGCGCTCCACCGTCCGCATCTATGAAGCTGGCAACGGCACCTATCAGGCCGAAATCGTTACGCTTTACGAGAAAGACGCTAACGGCAAATACCAAGTGATGAAAGCCCCCTTTCCAAAAGGCTTCGAAAACATCATCGGCACCAAGCTCTTCAAGAACATGAAGGAAGACGACGACAAACTGCGCGGCGAGGTCTACGACCCTGAGAGCCAAAAAACCTACTACGGCAAGGTGACCTACAAAGCCAAGAACGACGAACTCGTCCTTCGCGGCTCGTTGGACAGGGCAGGACTGCTTGGCCGTTCGCAGACGTGGAAACGCCACAAATAACGCGGATTTGATTTGGAACACGGATACCACGGATTAACACGGAAAACCCTCTGTAAAATCCGTGTTATCCGTGTTCTTTATCAAAAACATCCGTGTTCCTCTAAACATCAAACTTGAATTCGGCATCAAACCAGCCAGTGTCTTCTTTCAAAAGGTCATATTCTTCGCCAGTGAGGTGGTCGACGACGTGCACAGTGCCTTTGATGTCGTCGTAAGTGAATGTAAACTGGGAGTTTACGTCGTCTTTAGGTACGTCCATTTTAGATGTTACTATTGATTTCGGGGTGCAAAATTAGTGTTTTTTTCTTTGATAGGAAGAAATAATATAAAACTGAAACTAGCGAATGTTCAATGCGAAAGTAGGCGTAGCGTTTTGCTTTTGGCTGCTGTCTCTATTCTTCCGTCCTGATTTGGTCCTTCATGCACTGGTAGTCGGTCAATAGGTTGTAGATGCCGTCTTCGCTGAGCACACCTCGTTTGAGGTCTTTGGGCAGCAGTCCGGCTTCGTCGGCTTCTTAGTCGTTACGCCAGTCGTCGCTGTCGTAGTAGGCTTGCAGTTCGGCAATGGCGGGCTCAAGGGCGGCAAAGTCGGCCAAGGCTTGCTCCAGTCTGTTGATGACTTCGATGCCTCGGTTCAGGAGGTTTTCATTGTGGCTGATGCGTTCGGTTTGTGTCATGGCGTTTCTAATTGACACAGGACACGAGACAGCGGGCGTTTTTTGTCGGCTCGCGTCTCGTGTCCCGAAGTCAAATGTTTTGGTTAATTCTTTACTTTATGTTGCTTGTCCATTGTTCGATGTCGGCCTTGTCGATGCTGTTGAGCAGGCGGCCTTCGCCAAACTTGTAGTTGGGGTAGGCGGCTTGCAGGTCTTCGCACGACTTGGTGATGTTGCTGCCACCCGAAGTGGCGAAAGGCACGATGGTCTTGCCGGCGAAGTCGTTGGCTTCGATGAAGGTGTTGATGATGGTGGGGGCGGTGTACCACCAAATGGGGAAGCCCACGAAGATTACGTCGTAGTTGGCGAGGTCGACTTTGCCACCGTCCTTGATGGCTGGACGCGAAGCCTTGTCGGCCATCTCGACGCTTGAGCGCGACTGCTTGTTGGTCCAGTCGAGGTCGGCCTCTGTGTAGAGTGTCTCAGGGGTGATTTCGTAGAGGTCGGCACCGATGATGCCGGCCAGCTGTTTGGCGGCGTTGCGGGTCACGCCCGAAGCCGAGAAGTAGGTCACTAATGCTTTCATGGTGTTGTTGTTTTGCGTTTGTTCTTGTTCGGTGACGGTCGCTGAGCTTGTCGAAGCGCCGTTTTCTTTGTCGTTTTCCTTGTTGCTTTCCTTGTTGCTTTGAGCGTTGCCGCAACCGAAGAAGGCGGCCAAAGCCATGATCAATACAATTTTCTTCATGTTTGAATGATGTTTGGATTTAAAGTGCAAAAATAGGGAAAAATGAAACAACTATCGTTTTTTTTGTACTTTTGCGGTTCAGTTTTCGATAAAATAATCAATCAAACGAATCGAAGTCAATTATAATTAAACTAGAAAAAATGGATTTAGGCAACATTTTAGGCGCACTCACTGGCAATGATGCAGCGAGTGCCATCGCACAAAACCTCAATCTCGACACCAATCAAGTGTCGTCAGTCATCACCGCTGCTTTGCCGTCGCTCCTTGGCGCGATGCAGAAGAACGCCTCCACCGAGGCGGGTGCAGCTTCGCTTTCAGCAGCCCTTGGCCAACATGCCGGCAATGCGGGCAATATCCTCAGCGGCCTGAAGGGCGCCGACCTGACCGATGGCGGCAAGATTTTGAGCCATATCTTCGGCGGCGACCTCAGCAACGTGCTGGGTGGCATCTCGAATCAGACGGGCGTGGCTTCCAATGCCGTGAGCAACATCCTGTCGTCCATCGCCCCGAGCCTCCTCGCCCTCTTGGGCAAAGGACAGCAGGGTAGTGGCATCAATGCTGCTGGTTTGGCTGGTATGTTGGGCGCTCTCATGGGTGGCAATCAGCAACAAGGCAGTGGCCTCGGCAGCATCCTTGGCGGCCTTGGCAAGATTTTCGGGAAATAAGTAGTTTCTTGAAGTAATGAAAAAAGGTCGGCGGAAACTGTTTCGCCGACCTTTTTGTGCCCTTATTTCGCAATCACCATTCGTAGGACGGACTCGCCAGCCTTGGTCGACACTCTTATGAAATATACTCCCGATGCCAGATGCTTGACGTTTAACGTCACGCTATCGGAGGCTTGGTTGCTTTTGTCAATCATCACCTGACCGAGCACATCGACCAATCTGATGCGAGTGATTTCTTCGGAGGATTGTATCGTTACCTTGTTGCGGGTTGGGTTGGGGAACAAGGTGATTTCCAAGGTTGGGTTGTCATCAACGTCGAAGAAACCTGAATTGATGTTGAGTGACGAATGGCCATCGCAGCCTCCTTCGCCACGGGCGATGGCTTTCAGCGTAGCACCTCCCAAGGTCGTTACCATGAGGCGGCATCGGTAGCCATTGCCAAGTGGCGTGACGATCCAATTGGGGTCTGAGCAAACCCAATCGATGCTGTTTGGAGCGATGGTCAGTGAGTCGGTCACATAGTAATCATAGATACCTGCAATCAGGTTGGTGGCGACGTAGGTCTGTATCGACCCGTGGATGGTCAGTTCGGGTGAGTGGTTGACGATGAGTTTCAGGTAGAGAATGCTGTCGCATCCTTCCTCGGTTTGCAAGGTTTGCGTATAGGTTCCACTTTCGGTCAAGTAGCCGTCGGTAGCCCATTGCCACGGGAAGCTGTCGCAGGCCGTTTCTTCCATTTCCACCAAAATGTTCTCGACAAATTTCAGTTGCAGCATGAAGATTTCTTCGCAGCCGTTTTCGCCCATGATGGTGTCGTAGTAGGTGCCATTTTCGCTGTAGGTATGTCCGTGCCATTCGTAATCGAGTTGGCAAGTTTGCACCTCTTGGGTGGGATGTACCAGCGTTTCGCACAACTTGAGGTTCAGTATCAGCAAGCTGTCGCAACCCAACATGGACTGTAGCATGTGTTCGTAAGTGCCGCCCTCGGTGTAGGTCTGGCCGTACCAGTCGAAGCTGCTGCTATTGACCAACGAATCTATCATGGTGACATAGCTTTGGCCAAGGGTGAGGTTGAGGACGAAGGTGCTGTCGCATCCCGCAGGGTTGGTGACGAAGTCGGTGTAGGTGCCGCTTTCGGTGTAGGTGTTGCCGTGCCAGGTGAACTCGTCGCAGGCTGTGAGGCTTTCCTCCATCGAGAAGCTTTGTCCGATGGTGAGGTGCAGCACCAAGAGGCTGTCGCAGCCGGCCGTTGACTGAAGCATGTGCTCGTAGACACCGCTTTCCGAATAGGTCTCGCCGAACCAGGTGTAGTCGTCGCAGGTCTCCATGTTG
>Ga0310697_10005919_pt1 | contig 11729 bp, 11 predicted proteins | sample 172DNAGHGlowgp2_FD_203883 | JGI IMG/M metagenome (GOLD analysis project Ga0310697, IMG submission 203883) | Sheep rumen microbial communities from Palmerston North, Manawatu-Wanganui, New Zealand - 1728 DNA GHGlow gp2 (v2) (version 2) | ecosystem: Host-associated > Mammals > Digestive system >... | reverse complement strand
GGCGTGCAATTTCCGGCTTTATAGTTCCAGACGATTACGAACTTTACGGAACGGAGGCTCGTATCGAATCGGACGGCACGCGGATTGTTGCAACGAATCAATGTCTTTGGTACACGAACATTGAGACACCGAAAAGATTTTGGGATATACCGCTGTATAAAAAATATTCGCCGGAAGAAAATCCGCGCTACGATAATTACGACGCGATAGAAGTTTCTAAGACGGCGGAAATTCCCGAAGATTATTTCGGTGTAATGGGCGTGCCGATAACTTTTTTAGATAAATATAATCCCAATCAATTTGAAATCGTCGGTGCAACAGAGAGCGAAGGCTCCGGCTTTTCAAACGGGCTGTGGCATGACGATTCGCAATTCAGACAAGCGACGATTGGCGGGAAAAAAGTTTACAAGCGGATTTTTATTCGGCGGCGAAAAAATTCTAATTTCTAATTTTAATTGCGGCGGCGTGGGCTTGCAAGCCTTCAGCTTCAGCCAGTCTAATCACGTCGTCAGCCGCGCCGAGCAAATCTTTTCGCGTATAAGAAATTAAACTCGTCCGTTTCAAAAAAGTTTCGACGTTGAGGACGGAATAAAATTTGGCGGTGCCGCCCGTTGGCAAAACGTGGTTGGGACCTGCAAGATAATCGCCGAGCGGTTCGGGGGAATAGGCTCCCAAAAAAATTGCGCCGGCGTTTTTTATTTTTGGCAACAACGCGAACGGCTCATTAACCAAAAGTTCGAGGTGTTCGGGCGCGGAAAAGTTCGCAAAATCTACAGCCTCGTTCAAATTTTCAGCCACGACGATTAAGCCGTTGCGTTCGATTGAGGCGGCGGCAATTTCTCTGCGCGGAAGTTTTTCAAGTTGTGTTTCGACCTGCGCAAAAATTTTTTCAGCGAGCGGCTGGCTTGTGGTGATTAAAATCGAGCAAGCAAGCGGGTCGTGTTCAGCCTGGCTTAACATATCGGCGGCGGCGTAAACCGGATTGGCGTTTTCATCGGCGATAATCAAAATTTCGCTGGGACCGGCGAGCATATCAATATCGCAATGCCCGTAAACTTCTTTTTTAGCCAGCGTGACGAAAATATTTCCGGGACCGACAATTTTATTGACGCGCGGAATTTTTTCGGTGCCGAAAGCCATTGCCGCGACCGCTTGCGCTCCACCGATTTTAAAAATTTTATCGACGCCGGCAATTTTCGCCGCGGCAAGCACATTGGGATTAGTATTGGGCGTGCACATGATAATTTCGCGGACGCCGGCGACTTTGGCGGGGATAATGTTCATCAAAACGCTTGAAGGGTAAGCCGCGGTGCCGCCGGGAACATAAACACCGATTCTTTCTAGCGGAATTACGGCTTGACCGAGCAAAGAATTTTCGCCGCGATAAGTTATCCAAGATTTCGGGAGTTGTTCAGCATGAAAACGACGAATATTTTCCGCCGCCACTTTCAACGAAGACAAAACTTCCGGCTTGATAAATTTTTCCGCGTCGATAAGTTCCTGCGCGTCCACAGAAAAATTTTTCAGTTCGATTTTGTCAATTTTTTTTGTCCAATCGATAACGGCGGCATCACCGCGCTTGCGAACATCTGAAACAATTCGGCGAACAATTTCAACCGCGTTTAGGTCTTCGCCGAAAATTTCTTTATTAGCGGCGCGAATCTTTGTAGAAAGTTCAACCTCATCAAAAGATTTTTTCGTCAAAAATTTTTCGACCGCCTCGCGCCCGATTTCCTTACTGTTTAAAATTTGCATATCGTTTCCTCCAAAAAGTTTTGAACGAATTATATCACAGCACAAAAAAACCCGCCGAAAATTTTCGACAGGCTGAAAAAATTTTTTACGAATTTTTTAGAGGAGCAAAGCTTTGTAAATCGGCAACTGTTTTGATAAAAAGTCTTCCGCCAAATTTTTAAGGTGCGCTAAATTTTCTTCGGGCGTTTCCAATAATTTTCTGCCGGAAGGATTTTCGGGGCTTTTATCTTCGACGATGATTTTTTGCCCCTGTTCAGATAAAATTTTCCAGAGACTCGCCGCTAATTTTTCTGCAGAACGTTCACCGGCTTTGTAATTAAGCAAAAACAGCTGTTGAAAACGATCCATGCCAACGCCGCCGCCGGTGAGCGGGCTTGCCAAAAAATTAATTGCGTCACCGAACTTTGAACGTTCGCAAATGTAATTATTTAGACGTTCACAAGATTTTTTAACGATTTTAACCGCCGATTCGCTTTGACAAGGCAAAATATTATTTCCATGAACCAACATACAAATAACTTCGAGCAGTTGTTGAGGATTCGCGCCGGTTTTTGTCAAATAACTTTTTAAATCTTTCGGGCGGAAATTATCTTCCTGCAGATATTCAAGCAACGGTTTGTAAATATTTTCATTAAAATTAATTTCTCCCGTGTAAAAAGCCATTTTCATTGGCACAACGGCGGCAGGTCTAGTTAAAATGTAGCGAATCGAAAAAACTTTGTCGAAAATTTCCGCTGCAGAAAGTTTTCTAGCCCCGCGAACGTAAATATCCTTGCGGAACTGCCGATTGATAAAATAATCTTTAATTTGTTCGCGCATAATCGGATTTGTGACCTTTTGCAAGAATTCATTTATTTTCTTGCCGAGATAATTAATAAAACTGTCTATTGGCACGGCAGAAATCGCAAAATCAAGCTTTGCAGATTGAGAAAGTTGAGCCACGTCCGAAAAATACATCAAATCCCAATCCAAATTTAAATATTCATGGGCAATATAGCCAGGATTTTGATTTTTCAAGCCGTTAAAGACCGTTTTAAAGTTCGGAGCGAGGTTTGCATAGGCAGGTTCGGCTTCCAACATCTCTTCAATAAATTTTAACGTCGAATTTACCCGTTCAATCGTGCCCCCCCCGTGTGATTAGAATCAAAAATTTTTAAAAGTTCACGCAGAGGCGCGGCGGGTGCCCAGCCTGGCAAGCAGTTGTAGCTGTTGTAGACCATGCCGCCGGATTTTAAATGTTGCCGCGAAATTTCCAACATATGCCGGCGATTTTCCGTGCTGACCCAAGACCAAATGCCATGCAAACCGATTGAATCGAATTGCGGCAAGTCGTCGCGTTTAGAAAATTCTTCGAAGCTGTCTTCAAAAAAATTTGCATTCGCGCCCGATGCCTCTGCCAGTTCATTAGCGTGCGCCGCATGAGCGGGATTAAAATCCGTGCCAAAATATTTTCCGGGCGTCGCCGCCGCATGAATATTTGCCGAAACTCCTTGACCGTAACCCAATTCGCAATGGCAACTGTCTTCGTTGATTTCCGGCGCAGCAAAACCATTGACAAGCAAACACCAACGCATAAAAATCGGCGAAAGTTCGCGATAATAGCCGTAAGTGTAAGTTGAGTCGGTGAAATATCCTTCGTTCCAACTGTTCATATAAATACCTCCAAAAAAAAATTCTGCCGCAATTTTACAGCAGAATTTTTTTTATGACAAATGTTTTTAGCGCGTTTATTTGGTTAAAAGTTCGGTGACTTTGTTGGCAAGTTCGGCGGGGTTTTCGGGCATAAAACCTTCAATCAGCAACGCAAGAGAATAAAGCGTTGTGCAAAGGTCTTTGAATTCGGGCGCGTCCTTACCCTGCGCGTGCAAGTTCTCAAGTTTTTTAAATACGGCGTGATTGGGATTGAGTTCCAAAATTAATTTGGCTTTGAACAGCGGGTTATTCATCGCCGAAAAAGTTTTTTCCATTGAAAGCGAAGGTCCGCCCTCGCCGGTGACCAAACAGACTGCGCCGGATTTAAGCCGCGAAGTCAAACGAACTTCACTTACCGCGTTTCCGATTGCCTCTTTGACATCTTTAAGCAAATCTTCGCGGGTTTTGGCAATTTCTTCGACTTCAGCTTTGACTTTCTGCGATTCGGCGTCGTCAAGCTCAAAGTTTTCCTGCGTTATCGACTGAATTTCTTTATCGGCGTATTTTTTCAGCGAGGCAACCGCGAATTCGTCCACGGGGTCGGTTAAATAAATTACTTCAAGCCCGCGGTCGCGCAACAGTTCCATTTGCGGTAGCTGGTCAATCGCCGCAGAATCTTTGCCCGCCGCCGTGTAAATTTTTTTCTGGAAATCGGGCATACGTTCGACATATTCAGCCAGCGTGGAAAATTTTCCGTCCCGCGACGTTGGGAAGATGAGCAAATCTTTTAAACTGTCTTGGAGTTTGGTATCAAACACGGAATGATATACGCCAATTTTTATCGCCTTGCCGAATTCTTTCCAAAAAGCCTCGTACTTTTTGCGGTCGTCCTTTAAAATTTTGCCCAGTTGCCGTTGAATATTTTTTTCCAACGCCTTGCCGATAACTTTAACGCCGGTGCTTTGCTGAAGAAGTTCGCGGGAAATGTTTAGCGGCAAATCGGGCGAATCAACTAAACCTTTGACGAAACGCAAATAATCCGGCAGAAAATCTTTGCACTTGTCCATAATGAAGACGTGCCGCGAATACAGCTGCAAGCCCGCCTCATAATCGGAATAATAAAGGTTGTTTGGCGCGTGTTTAGGTATGCAAAGGAGCGCGGTATATTCGATAGTGCCTTCCGCCTTGACGTGCAAAACGTCCAGCGGTGCTTCCCATTCGTGCAACTGCTGTTTAAAAAATTCGTCGTACTCTTCGTCGGTGATTTCGGATTTAGCACGTGTCCAAAGCGGTTTCATGGAATTAACCGTGCGAATTTCAATTTCTGGCTTGTCTTCTGCCTTGCCTTTAATTTCAAAATTCATTTTAATCGGATAGCGAACGAAATCGGAATATTTTTTGATAAGGCGTTCAAGCTGATAAACATCGGTGAAGTCGTATTCGCCCAAATTGTCGTCACCGGTGAATTCTTTTTTAAGGTGCAAAACAATTATCGTGCCGTTGGTCTCTTTATCGGAGTTTTCAATTTCATATTCGCCCGCGCCGTCACTTGTCCATTTTATGCCGGAAGCCGTGCTGGTGCCGACTTTGCGCGTGAGCAATTCGACTTTATCGGCAACGATGAACGCTGAATAAAATCCCACGCCGAATTGTCCGATAAGTTCTTGAGCCGCCGCGCCGCTTGCCTCGTGCAGTTTATCGAGAAAATCTTTCGTGCCACTCTTGGCTATCGTGCCAATGTTTGCGATAACTTCCTCGCGTGTCATGCCAATGCCGTTGTCAGAAATTGTAATGGTCTTGGTTTTTTCATCAGGGATGATAAAAATTTCCGGCTCGTCGTCAATCTCAAGTGCCTTGTTCGTCAGTGATTCGATACGCAATTTGTCGAGAGCGTCGCTGGCATTTGAAATCAGTTCGCGCAGAAAAATTTCCTTGTTCGTGTAAATCGAATTGACAACCAAATCAAGCAGACGTTTGGTTTCGGCTTGGAACTGCATTTTTTCAGACATAAAAAATTATCTCCTTTAAATTTTATTTAAGTATAGAATACAACACGCCGAGAGCAATACCGGCAGTTGAAATATTTGCAATAGAAATGTGCCCCGTTGAAGATTTAATTTCATTGTGCAGGGAATCAATTTTATTTTCAAGTTTATCAATGCGAGCGTTTAATTCTTTGCGCGTCATATCCAATTTTTCTTCGAGCTTGTCTTAGCGCGTCTCTAATCTGTCCATGCGCTTGCCCAATTCTTTAACCTGCGCATAAATCAAATCGTTAATCGTCATCGTGACAATTTGCGGGACTTGCTCCTGAACTTCCGCCATGATAATCACATCTCTTGCAAAAAAAGTAGCTAGTGGTTAGCAATTAGTGATCAGAAAAATCCAATCACCAAGAACTAACCACTAACCACTAACAACTAATCACTTAAAGAGTTGGCTGACCGAACGATGAGACTGAATCCTCAAGATAACGTCGCCGATAGAACCCGCCATGCTCAACACGGTAATTTTATCGGATTGCTTTTCGGGCGGCAAAGCGATTGTATCTGTTATGACAAGCTGTTCAATATCGGAGTTGTTGATTTTGCCAACAGCGTTGTTGCTAAGGACGGCGTGTGTGCAGGCGGCGATAACTTTTTTTGCGCCGAGTTTTTTAAGAGCCTTCGCGCCTTCGCAAAGACTGCCCGCCGTGTCAACAATATCATCAACCATAAGCGCAACTTTATCTTCCACTTCGCCGATAATGCTCATGACTTCAGCTTCACCGGGGCGCGGACGTCTCTTTTCGATAATGGCGATTGGTGCTTTGAGATAGTCGGCAAGTTCCCTGGCACGCGTGACACCGCCCAAATCCGGTGAAACTACGACTAAATCTTTTCCGAAATACTGACGTTGAAAATATGCGGCAAGAACGGGAGCCGCCTTGAGGTGGTCAACCGGAATATCGAAGAAACCTTGAATTTGTCCCGCGTGGAGATCAACCGTTAAAACTCTCGTCATGCCCGCCGCAACCATCAAGTTAGCGACGAGCTTAGCTGAAATCGGCTCACGACCGCGGGTCTTTCTGTCTTGCCTGGCATAGGCGTAATAGGGAACAATCGCCGTAATTGAATGTGCAGAGGCGCGTTTACAGGCGTCCGCCATAATCAGCAAGTCCATCAAGTTATCGTTGACAGGCTGGCTCGTCGGTTGCACGATAAAAATATCTTTGCCGCGAATACTATCACTTATCATAACTTGAGTCTCGCCGTTGTTGAAACGTCCAACAAACGTGTCGAAAATTTCAATGCCAATGTGTTCGGCGACTTTTTTTGCCAATTCAGGGTTGGCATTTCCCGTCATCAAACAAAGGTTACCAATCGGATTAATACTCGGATTGCTCACGTTGAACAGCTCCCTTTTTTTTAATTAGGAATTAGGAATGAGGAATTTTTTTTAAATCCCAGTTCCTAACTCCTAACTGTTTTTATTTGCGTTTATCTTTCCAGTTCGCGAGATTTATTTGGCGCGAACGAGCAACAGCCAAATTATTTTTCGGCACGTCCTTAGTTATGGTTGAGCCGGCGGCGATATATGCTCCGTCTTCCACAGTGACCGGCGCAACGAGATTTGTATTGCAACCGATAAAGGCGTTGTTGCCAATTTTTGTGCGGTGTTTATTTTTGCCGTCATAATTGCATGTGACAGTTCCGCAACCGATATTAACGCCTTTGCCAACATCTGAATCGCCAATATATTGCAGGTGCGGAAGTTTGGAACCTTCGCCGATATTAGAATTTTTAATTTCAACAAAGTTTCCAACCTTAACGCCATTGCTAATTTTTGTGCCGGGGCGAATATGAACATAAGGTCCCAGCGTGACGTCGTTATAAATTTTCGCGTCGTGACAATAGCTGAAATGCACCGTGACGTTGTTGCCCACAGTCATATTTACAAAGCGAACGTCTGGACCAATATTACAATCCTCGCCGATAACCGTTTTTCCCTCAAGATACGTATTGGGATAAATAATCGTGTCTTGTCCAATCTCAACATCGGTATCAATAAAGGTCGTGTTGGGGTCAACGATTGTTACGCCGTTGTCCATAAGCTCTCGTTCTTTTCTCATGCGCAAGGATTTATCCGCCGCGGCAAGCTGAATTCGCGTGTTTATGCCTATCGTTTCATCAGCGTATTCGGCGGGAAAGATGCCAATTTTTTCACCGGCATTTTTAAAAATGGTGAGCACGTCCGGTAGATAATATTCGCCCTGCGCGTTGTTATTGCCAACTTTATCAAGCGCGTCGAAAAGTTTTTCCACGTCAAAGCAATAACAACCGGCGTTGGTCTCGCGGATTTTTTTTACGTCGGGGGTGGCGTCCTTATCCTCAACAATTTTTTTAAACGTGCCGTCATCTTCACGAATGATTCGCCCGTAACCTGTGGGATCCGGCATTTCGGCAGTTAAAACGGTCGCCGCGCAATGTGAACTTTCATGTTTGGCGACGAAGTTTTTCAACAGTTCACTTGTCAAAAGGGGAGTGTCACCGCACAAAATTAAAATGGTGCCTTTCGACTTGGCAAAACTTTCTTTAGCCGAAAGAACCGCATGCCCCGTGCCTAGCTGTTTTTCTTGCAAGACGAATTCAACACCGGAAATTGTTTGTTCCACGAGTTCCGCGCCCGAACCGATTACTACTACTTCACGCGACGAACCCGCACCCTTTGCCGCGTCAATAACGTGTTGGAGCATGGGCTTGCCGCAAACGCGATGCAGGACTTTGGGCAATTTGCTTTTCATGCGCGTACCTTTGCCCGCCGCCAAAATTAAAGTTTCCAAACTCATAAGCTAACCTCCTTTTTAAGTGGTCTTCTTTAATAATTTTTTTGCTTTGTTTCTTTTCTTTACGTCTAAAATTTTTCTCAGCTGAATTAAATCCTTATAAAAATTTCTCCTTATTAATATTTTCCGCCAGTTTCATTTTTCTTTTTTACGCATGGCTTTTAGAAGTGTTTCTTCTGCGCGTTCCATGTGGTGTTCGGCGGCGTCGCGGGCGGCGTCCACGTCACCGGCGGCAATGGCTTCTACCATAGCGCGATGTTCTTGCAACGTTTCATGCAATCTGCCGGGATAAGACATAGACAGCGTGCGGAAACGGGCAAGCTGTTCTTTCAAGTTGCTGATTATCGTGACTAATCTGTCGTTGCGGCTGACTTGATAAAGCAGTCCGTGAAATTCTATGTCCGTCTTGACGATTTTATCAATATCCCTGCGCTGAATGTGTCCTTCAATTTCAATGAGCAGGGCGCGCAGTCTTTCCAATTCTTCCGGCTCAATGCGGCGCGTTGCCAAGCCCGTAGCAAGTGATTCCAATGCCGAGCGTATCTCGAAAATTTCTTTAACGTCGTGCACAGATACGCTTGATACATAAGTTCCACGACGCGGCATCATTATTACATAGCCTTCCTGCTCCAGCTTGCGAATTGCCTCGCGCACGGGCGTTCGACTGATTCCGAGTTCTTCAGCTAATTGAACTTCCATAAGCCGCTCGCCCGGCTCCAAAACTCCGCGTCTTATTGCGTCGCGCAGAACTTCGCAAACCGTTTCGCGCAGTGGCTGGTAGCTGTCTATAGTTATTGGTTCCAGTCTATTGCCCAAAGTCAATCATCCTTACTTCAAAAAATTTTCGTGATAAAAATCTGTGTATTTAAATTTTCAACGCTTGCAACAATTTTTTTTAAGGTCAAGTCGTCGTCCGTCAATGCAAAAACCGTCGGTCCCGAACCGCTCATCAAAGCGACCTTTGCACCGGCGGCAAGCATTTTACTCTTGCAGTCAGCCACGGTGGAAATTTTTTTCAGCGCGACATTTTCCAATACATTAGAAAAATTTTTAAACGCCGCGTCGTAATTTTTGTTTTCCAGCTGCACAATAATTTTTTCTGTCGGTGGGTGAGTTTTTGCGGGGTTTTCGTCATAAGTTTTATAAGCCCAAGCCGTGGAAATTTCTCCTTGCGGTTTAGCCAAGACGACGCCGAAATTTTTTATGGGAGCCAGCCGCGTCAAAATTTCGCCGCGCCCTTTAGCCAGACATGTGCCGCCGATTATGCAAAAGGGAACGTCCGAGCCAACACGTTCGCCGATTTTGCAAAGTTCGTCTTCGGTCAAATTCAGTTCGTAAAGGCGATTCATGCCGCGAATCACTGCCGCCGCGTCAGCTGAGCCGCCCGCTAAGCCAGCCGCCGCAGGGATTTTTTTCTTTAGACTAATCGCCACGGGGAAATTTTTTCCGAAGAATTTTTGAAACTCAACTGCCGCTTTCCACGCCAAATTTTTTTCGTCAGTCGGAATACTTTCGCCGCCAATAATTTCTGCCGCGTCCATTTTTAAATTTATTCCGCCGGAAATTTTTTTCAGTTCCACTTCGTCGGCAAGCTCAATCGTCTGCAGTATCATCGCCACTTCGTGATAACCGTCCGCCCGCGTGCCCGTGATGTCGAGCGTCAAATTTATTTTTGCCCGCGCATTTTCCTTCAGCATTTACTCACCACGCCTTTAAATTTTCGCCGAAATTCTACCACGCTTTATTTTCTTTGACAAGTGCCGCATAAATTCAATGCGTAATGCGCAATAAAAACAAAAAAAATCCTATCGAACACTTCGACAGGATTTTTTAATTCCTAATTCCTAATTTCTAATTATTTTCAAGTGCCATGATTTTATTGACGCGCCGCTCGTGACGTCCGCCGGCAAATTCTGTGGTCATCCATGCGCGAACAATTTCTCCGGCAGGACCAAAACCCGTGACGCGCCCGCCCATTGCCAAAACATTTGCGTTGTTGTGCTCGCGGCTCATCTTCGCGGAATAAACATCGCCACACAGTGCACAGCGAATACCTTTGATTTTGTTCGCCGCAATAGAAATGCCAAGCCCTGTGCCGCAAAGGACAATCCCTCTGTCAGCCGCGCCGCTCACCACGTCTGCACAAACTTTTTCCGCAATATCGGGATAGTCAACGCTTTCTTTTCCGAACGTGCCCACGTCTTTAATCTCAACGTCAAATTCAGCCAAAACTTTTTTGACTTCCTCTTTAAGTTCCACTGCGCCGTGGTCGCTACCGATTGTAATTTTCATGTTGAGTGCTCCCTTCAAAAAATCTGCCGTAAGTATATTTCTATGCAGAAAATTTTTCAAGGTTTAATGTCGTCGAAGACGGCGGGCAATTTTTCCACGAGGATTTTAAAAATTTTCAGGGCGATTTGTCGCATTTGCGGATGAGCCGCCGGAGCCGTGCGCAGTTTTAAAAAATGCCGCAGTTCGCGCAGATTCATCGTCACGAAAATTTCTGTTTTTAGGGAATTTGGAAGGATTGAACGCGCCTCTTCGGGCTTGGCACCGAGAGCACGCATCGCCAGATAATTTTTTTCTAACTGCGTCATTGTCTCTTTCCACAGCTGAAAATTTTCGTCGTCTTCAGACCAAAAGCACGGCTTAATAAAAGTCAGTTCGCCGCCAAATTTGCCCGCGCTGTAATCGCAGTATCTGGAACTTTCCTGGCTGTAGCTGGCGATTCTGTGGCGAACAAGTTCATGCGTGATGCCGCGGTCGCAGATAATTTTAAAAGAAATTGCCGCATGCTCAATAACCGATTCGTGTCCGCGCTTAATTATGCCGCGAATAAATTTTTCCGCGCTGTCGTCTTTAATGTTGCCTTCGGATTTGTAGCAGACGCGCCCCGCCCACTCAATTTTTTTCATAATAGCTACCGCGTCGAAATCGTCAACAAGTTCAACGCTCGGTTCGATAATTTTCATGATGTAGCCTCCTTTAATTTAAAAAAAATTTTATCACGGCGGCGAATTTTCTACAACGCAGGAATTTTGGCGGGTTTAGCCGAATAATTATGTATTGCGTTTCGGAAGTCAATTTTCTGACGGAATGGGGTAATTATGAATGAGCGAAAAAATTTTGACGCAATCAACCGAAAAAATTTTAGAGGGCGTTCTTGCCGAATTTGAGAAATTGGCGGCGATTCCGCGTCCGTCAAAACACGAAGAACAAGTCAGCAACTATTTAAAAAAATTTTTTGAAGAACTCGGTCTTGCTGTAGTACAGGACGAATTTAAAAATATTATCGCCGAAGTGCCAGCCACGCCCGGTAAAGAAAATTTCCCGCTGACAATTTTGCAATCGCATATGGATATGGTTTGCGTGGCGGAAGAAGGTTACGTCTTTGACGCGTTGAAAGACCCGATAAAATTAATTCGCGGCGAAAAATTTTTGGAGGCGGAAGGCACGAGCCTTGGCGCGGACGACGGGATTGGTATCGCGGAAATTCTTTATCTTGTCAACAATCGGC
>Ga0310697_10005918_pt1 | contig 11730 bp, 9 predicted proteins | sample 172DNAGHGlowgp2_FD_203883 | JGI IMG/M metagenome (GOLD analysis project Ga0310697, IMG submission 203883) | Sheep rumen microbial communities from Palmerston North, Manawatu-Wanganui, New Zealand - 1728 DNA GHGlow gp2 (v2) (version 2) | ecosystem: Host-associated > Mammals > Digestive system >... | reverse complement strand
CCGGGGGCTAAAAAAAGAATAACGATTATGGAAGAGAATTTGAAAATTTTGCTTTGTGAGGACGACGAGAACCTGGGTATGCTGTTGCGTGAATACCTCGCTGCCAAGGGCTACACCGCAGAACTCTGTCCAGACGGCGAGGCAGGCTACAAGGCCTTCCTCAAGACTAAGTTCGACATCTGTGTGCTCGACGTGATGATGCCTAAGAAGGACGGCTTCGCACTGGCACAGGAAATCCGGACGGCAAATGCCGAGATACCTATTATCTTCTTGACCGCCAAGACACTCAAGGAAGACATCCTCGAAGGCTTCAAGATCGGTGCCGACGACTACATCACCAAACCCTTCTCCATGGAGGAGCTCGTGCTGCGCATCGAAGCCATTCTGCGTCGTGTCCGTGGCAAGAAGAACAAGGAGAGCACCGTCTATCGTATTGGCAAGTTCACCTTCGACACCCAGAAGCAGCTGCTCTCCATCGGCGAGAAGCAGACCAAGCTCACCACCAAGGAGAACGAGCTGCTCGCCCTGCTCTGCTCGCATGCCAACGAGATCCTGCAGCGTGACTTCGCCCTGAAGACCATCTGGATTGACGACAACTACTTCAATGCCCGCTCCATGGATGTCTATATCACCAAGTTGCGCAAGCACCTGAAGGACGACGAACAGATAGAAATCATCAATATCCACGGAAAGGGCTACAAGCTCATCGCCCCCGAGGATGATGTCAGATAATGGTCTGTCATGAAACCATTTAAACCCTATATAGGAGTCGCACTGATCATCGTCGGTGCACTCCTTTTTCTGCTTCATCACCTCGACGTCATGTCCGGCAACCTCACCCTGCTCACAGGCTTGTTGTGCATCATTTCCGGCATCATCACCCATATTATTGTGCAAAAACACGGTGGAAAGTATTAAAGTCTGTTAAAGACGCTCCTAAATTGTACGTTGTAAATCGTTAAGTTGTAAATTATTCGTACCTTTGCACCCGCAATTTTGCAAACAACATAATTTATATTCATTTTAACAACATGAATCAATACGAAACCGTTTTCATTTTAACTCCCGTTTTGTCTGATGAACAGATGAAGGAAGCGGTCGCAAAATTCAAGAAAGTACTCACCGACAAGGGTGCAGAGATTCTGAATGAAGAGACCTGGGGATTGAAGAAGATGGCTTATGCTATTCAAAAGAAATCGACAGGTTTCTACTGCCTGCTCGAGTTCAAGGCTGAGCCACAAGTAATTGACGTTCTCGAAACCGCATTCCGCCGCGACGAGAAGGTAATCCGCTACATGACTGTGAAGCTCGACAAGTATGCTGCACAGTATGCTGAGAAGAGAAGAAACAAGTACGCTACAAAATCAGAGGAGGCTTAAGTTATGGCAGAACAGAGTGAAATTCGTTATTTGACTGCTCCTTCTATCGACACGAAGAAGAAGAAGTATTGCCGTTTCAAGAAGAGCGGTATCAAGTACATTGACTACAAGGATCCCGAGTTCCTGAAGAAGTTCCTGAACGAGCAGGGTAAGATACTTCCCCGCCGTATCACGGGTACCTCTCTGAAGTATCAGCGTCGTGTGGCTCAGGCCGTTAAGCGTGCCCGCCAGATTGCACTGCTGCCTTACGTAACCGATTTGATGAAATAAAATTAAGGAGGACGCAAAGCATGGAATTAATACTGAAAGAAGATATTATCGGTCTGGGATTCAAGAACGATATCGTGAACGTAAAGTCTGGCTATGGCCGTAACTACCTCATCCCTCAGGGAAAGGCCGTTATCGCTTCACCGTCAGCAAAGAAGATTCTCGCTGAGAACCTGAAACAGCAGGCTCACAAGCTGGCTGCCCTGAAGGCCGCTGCTGAGGAGAAGGCCGCCCAGCTCGCTGGTGTAGCCCTCGAGATTGCTGCCAAGGTCAGCGCAACAGGCCAGCTCTACGGTTCCGTAGGTGCTGCCCAGGTTGCTGAGGAGCTCAAGAAGCTCGGCAAGGAAGTTGACCGTAAGATCATCACCATGCGTGATGCCAAGAAGGTCGGCGACTACGTAGCTACCGTACACTATCACAAGGAAGTGCTCGTTGAGATTCCCGTGAAGGTTGTTGCTGAGAACGCTCCCGTCGAGGAAGAGGTAAAGGCTGAGCCCGTTATGGAGGCTCCTGCTGTTGAGGAGGCTCCCGTTGCCGAGGAGGCAGAAACAGAAGAGGCTACTGAAGCATAAATGCTGTAAAGCAACATTTATTAATGTGGAAATCCCGATTACCTGACGGTAATCGGGATTTTTTGTGTCAGTTTACCTTCACTGTGATTGTCTTCAGGTCGCTGTCGAGACTTGACGTACCCACCAGCAACTCGTATTGTCCTGGAATAACGCGCATGGTATTTGACTTTGCATCCCAGCACTCAAATCGTTCACGGGGGAAATCCATCTCGACAAGTTTTGTCTCACCCGCTTTCAGGCTCACTCGCTGGAAGGCACGTAGGGTCTTGGTGGGGCCCTGCTTGTCGGCAGGCCTGTGAACATATACCTGCACAACCTCGTCGCCGTCACGGTCTCCGGTATTGCTTACTAATATACGTACCTTATTATATATGTATTCTGGTTCTCCCAGTTCAAACGAGGTATAGCTCAGTCCATAGCCAAAGGGGAAGAGTGCTTTGCCGCGGAAATAGCGGTAAGTGCGGCCCTTCATGGTATAGTCAAGAAAGTCTGGCAGATCATCGGTCGTGCGATAAAAAGTGAGGGGTAGCTTGCCGCTGGGGTTATACGAACCCAAAAGCACGTCGGCGACAGCTTCTCCGGCACGCTCTCCACCGTACCAAGCTTGTATGATGGCATTACAACGCTCGGTCTCAGGAGCCATGGCAATCGCTCCTCCCGAACAGTTCACAAAGATGATCTTCTTGCCGGCATCATGCAACGTCTTGAGCAGGGACCGCTGTACGGCAGGTAGTTCGATGCTCGTTCGATCTCCGCCATTGAATCCTGGTTCTGCCACCTTCATCTCTTCACCCTCTAACTGGGGTGAGATGCCACCCACGAAAATGATGGTGTCGGCCTCTCCGATTTCTGTAAGCAGCTGCTCATTGCTTGGTGTGGTACGCTTGAACAGGTCAAACTGCATGGCAGCCAAATCCTCTATTTGAACATAATCGATGCGGATGCGGTAGGTCTCTCCCGAACGGAAGGTCATTTCATGTTCACGGTAGTCAATGCGATGACGTGATTTCCATTGTTCAATGACCAGTTGATCATTGATGTAGATACGTATCTTGTCGTCACTACCTTCGCGAAGCGTCAGTACCTCGTCCTCGGTGGGGGTAAAGGTTGCTTCGTAGCGGGCGGAGAAGTTTTCGAGATTGACGCCAGGTGCGAACACAGTGGCTCCTCCGTTGCTTTGGTTGATAGGTTCGGTCATGATGGCTGTGGCAGCTGGTATTCCCTTCCATTCGGTATTGTTCCAATAGGTGGCTTGCATGCCTGGATAGCCGTTAGGGGTGCGCAGCCTGTTGAAACGACTCTCGTGAACCTCGCCACGTGTGAGTCCGCACCCACGGATATAGCGTATGTCGCCTATCTGCCGACGAATGCCCTGTAAGATGGTTGTGGTTTGAGTCGGGTAGCCTGAATAATTGCCCCAAAGCATGGTGGAATCGTTGGCGTTAGGCCCCATGACGATGAGGTGATGAGGGGTGAGTGGTGAGGAAGTAAGGGGAAGTATTCCATCGTTTTTTAGTAATACGATACTTTGATGTGCTGCGTCAAGTGCCAGTTGCTTATGTTCGGGACGTGCTACTACCTCTGGTCCAATTTTAGTCCAAGGTACAATCTCGTCGGGATCGAAATCGCCAACCTTGATACGTTCCATGAGCAGTCTGCGCAAGGAACGGTCAATATCGGTTTCCTTTATGTCTCCACGACGTATGGCTTCTGGCAATTTCAGGTAACTGGAACCACACTCTACGTCCGTTCCAGAGAGTACCCCTTTGGCTGATGCCGCAGCAGCATCAGCCGATACCCCGTGACGACCGGGTACGTAGAAGTCGTCTATGGCTCCGCAATCGCTAGTGATGATGCCGTCAAATCCCCACTCGTCGCGCAGAATGTGTTGCTCGTAGCGCGTGTTGCCACAGCAGGGCTCTCCGTCAATTCGCTGGTAGGCGCACATCACTTCGCGCACATTTGCCTCCTGTACTAATGCCTTGAAGGCAGGCATGTAGGTCTCCCACAGGTCACGCTCGGGAAGGTTCTCCACATTAAACTCATGACGGTTCCATTCTGGTCCGCTGTGTACGGCGTAGTGCTTGGCACAGGCCAGCAACTTCAGGTATCCGTTGCTGCCAGGTAGAGGTGTTCCGTCGTAGTTTACTCCCTGCAGACCGCGTACTACGGCAATGCCCATTCTGGCTGTCAGCCACGGGTCTTCACCGTAGGTTTCCTGACCGCGCCCCCAACGCGGGTCACGAAAGATATTGATGTTTGGAGTCCAAAAGGACAATCCTTGATAACGTCCGATAGCCCCGTGGCGTTTGGCTTCGTTGTTCTTTGCACGGGCTTCGTCGCTGGCAGCTGCAAAGCACTGATAGACAAGTGCATCATTCCAGGATGCCGCCATACCAGTAGTGATGGGAAACACGGTGGCAAAACCGTTGCGACCGATGCCGTGTAATGCCTCACTCCACCATTCAAACTGCGGGATTCCGAGTCGTTTGATGGCTGGTGATCCATTCATCATGAGACTTACTTTTTCTTCCAGCGTCAAGCGTTTTAACAGGTCGTCAGCACGCTGTTCTGCGGATAACTTGGGGTTTTGATAGGGCAGAACCTCCATTTGAGCCTTTACACTGACTGAGCACAAAAGGCTAATGCAAACTAATAATTTCTTCATTTTTCTCTTTTTTGTGGAGTTTTTCGTATTGAGTGATTGATATGATAGCGTATGAGCCAGTAGCTGCAGCCTATGAGTACATAGAGCATGGTGACTTGGAGCATGCTGGGGTGTAGTCCGTCGATACTGGCAAGGGGCAGACTGGCAACCCATGATGTCCAACCATTGAGCCATGATGCCAAAGTGGCGGGGACAATGGAGAAGGCAGCCTGAAGCACTGGCCAGAAACCCGTCAATAACAGCAGGAGCATAAGGTAGAGAATGACAGTTACCAGTGGAATGGATACATAGTTGGACAGCAGGAACCAAGGTGAGAATCGTCCGAAGTGAAAGGCTACTAATGGTGCAGTGCCAATTTGTGCTGCAACAGTTACTGCTGTTAGAGACTTGATGGAGGAAAGATACGATGGACAGGAGACAAGGGCATCGAAGATGGGGACGAAGAGCAGAATGGCGAGTACGGCAGCGAAGGAGAGCTGGAAGCCAACATCGAAGAGGGCATAGGGATTGCAACCCAGCATGATGATGGCTGTGAGGGCGAGTGTGTTGATAGGGGTTTTGCTCCGACCTAATAGTGAAACGAAGGCGTAGATACTGATCATGGTGGCAGCACGCACCACGCTGGACGGCATGCCTACCAACAGTACGAACGCCCAGGTGGATACTACGGTCAGCAGTTGGCTAAACAGCTGCCGGCGATGTTTGCGAAACAGCCATGCAAGCAACATGTAGATGATGCCGAGGTGCAGGCCGCTGAGGGCCAGCAGGTGGGATGTGCCTGCTATGGCGTATGCCTCTTTCTGTTCACGGCTCACGGCGGTCTTGTCGCCAAGTGTCATTGCTACAAGAATGGCATAATCATCTTGTTCCTTTATATTTACGCTTATTTGTTTGAGTATCTCATGACGTACGCCCATGAAGAATATCCGGCATCGGTCAATGGTGCTGATGTTGTCCAAAGAGATGTCTTCTCGATGCCAGCGATTGCGCCAGACGATGGTCTCTCCCACGTAGCCGCGGGTCTCCTGAAAGGTGCGATAGCTGCCCTGCGCCGACAGTGGTTTGACAACCGCCTCAAAGACGATTCCATTTCCAATGGTCAGTTGGCTGCTTTGTTTGTCGTGCATGAGTCGTAATTGGATTTTTTGACCTGTTGTAGTTAATAAGGCATCCATCCAAATGGTTTTGCCATGAACAACAGGTTCCGAGGTTACCACCGCCTGCCAGTTACATGTTTCCGTGGGCCATTGCACCTTGAACTTTGTCTGCTGGTGGAGGCACAGCAGGTATCCAAGGGCAATACATGCCAGTTCCAAGACAAGGCTTGTGTTGATGGCTTTCTTGACAAAGCTACAGACACCAGCGATGAGCAAAAGCAGTATGAAAACAGCATAGACGTAGGATATTGGCCACGAAACATAACGTCCGACCGTAATGCCTATAATCAGACAGACGGCCGGACGTAGTAGTGGTGCAATGACGGTACGTACCATGGTTGTTATTTCGGAAGACGCTTCAATTCTTCTTTGAGGTATGGGGGGGTGTAGCCCTTGGGGCTCTGTGCCACTTCTTCGGGGGTGCCGACAGTGAGTACCTCGCCGCCACGCCGTCCACCTTCGGGGCCCATGTCGATGATGTAGTCGGCTTGGCGTATCACATCGAGGTTGTGCTCGATGATGATGACGGTGTTGCCACGGCTGACAAGACGGCGTAGGACGGTCATTAGGATGCGGATGTCCTCGAAATGCAAACCGGTGGTTGGCTCGTCAAGGATGTAGAGGGTACGGCCGGTGTCTTTCTTCGAGAGCTCGGCAGCCAGCTTGATGCGCTGACTCTCGCCGCCGGAGAGGGTGGTGGAGGGCTGACCGAGCTGGATGTAGCCAAGTCCTACGTCCTGGATGGTCTGGATCTTGCGGAGGATGTCGGGGACTGACGCGAAGAACTCAACGGCCTGGTTGATGGTCATGTTGAGCACGTCGGCTATGGACTTGCCCTTGTAGCGTACCTCGAGGGTTTCGCGGTTGTAGCGCTTGCCGTGACAGACCTCACAGGGTACGAGTACGTCGGGCAGGAAATTCATCTCGATGGTCTTGTAACCGTTGCCGCCGCACTCCTCGCAACGGCCGCCCTTGACATTGAACGAGAAACGACCGGGCTTGTAGCCGCGTATCTGGGCCTCGGGCAGATGGACGAAGAGGGAACGGATGTCGCTGAAGACGCCGGTATAGGTGGCGGGATTGGAACGTGGAGTACGTCCGATGGGGCTCTGGTCAACATTGATGACCTTGTCGATGTGCTCGATGCCTTCGATGCTGTCGTAGGGCATGGGCTGCTTGAGCGAGCGGTAGAAGTGACGGGAGAGGATGGGGTAGAGGGTCTCGTTGACGAGCGTGGATTTGCCGCTGCCGCTGACGCCGGTGACCAGTATGAGCTTGCCCAACGGGAACTCCACATCGATGTTCTTGAGGTTGTTGCCATGACAGCCGCACAGGAGGAGACGCTCCCCCGACGCCTCCCTGTGAGGAAGGGGAGAAGATACTGCCTCCGTTTTTAGGGGGAGTGGTGACATGTCTCCTTTCAGGTATCTTGCCGTGAGCGTGTCGGACTTGAGCAACTCTTCGGGGGTGCCCTGGAAGACGACTTCACCGCCCTTGCGTCCGGCACGGGGGCCGATGTCGATGAGGTAGTCGGCGGCAAGCATCATGTCACGGTCGTGCTCGACGACGATGACGGTATTGCCGATGTCACGCAGCTGTTTGAGCGACTGGATGAGGCGTTCGTTGTCGCGCTGGTGGAGTCCAATACTGGGCTCGTCGAGGATATAGAGGACGTTGACGAGCTGGGAGCCTATCTGCGTGGCGAGACGGATGCGCTGGCTCTCACCGCCTGACAGGGAGGCTGACGGACGGTTGAGGGAGAGGTAGTCGAGTCCGACATTGAGCAGGAAGTCGAGACGGGTGCGGATTTCCTTGAGGATTTCCTTGGCGATCTGGTATTGCTGGGTGGTGAGGGGGCTGGGCTGAGCGGCGGGGGGTGACGCCAGCTCCTGAATCCAGGCACGCAGCTCGCTGAGGTCCATGGCGGCGAGTTCGGCAATGTTCTTGTCGGCTATCTTGTAGCTGAGGGCCTCGCGGTTGAGCCGCTGACCGTGGCACTCGGGACATGGGCATTCGGCGAGGAACTGGTCGGCCCACTTCTGACCGCCTGTTGTGTCGTCGTTCTCCATTACTGAGCGCAGGTACTTGATGATGCCGTCGAAGGCTACGAAATAGTCGCTGGTGGTGTGGATGAGCTCCTTGTCGATGCGGACATTCTCCAACGAGCCGTAGAGCACCTCGCCTAGCGCTTCGTCGGAGAGCTCGGCGACGGGGGTGTTCAGCGTGTAGTCGTACTTGTGGAGGATGGCATCGATCTGCCAGAATATCATCTGGTTCTTGTATTTGCCTAAGGGCACAATGGCGCCGTCGCGGATGCTGAGGCGGCGGTCAGGGATGACCTTGTCGAGGTCTATCTCGTTGATATAGCCGAGCCCCTTGCAGCGCGGACAGGCTCCCATGGGAGAGTTGAACGAGAAGAGGTTGGGGGCAGGGTCGTCGTAGGAGATGCCGCTGGTGGGGCACATGAGGCGCTTGGAGAAGTACTTGGCCTTGCCGGTCTGGTGGTCGATGATGATGAGGAGTCCCTCGCCTTGCTTCATGGCGAGCTGCACGGACTTCTTGAGGCGTTCTGTGGTGTCTTCGACTTTCAGGCGGTCGATGACCACCTCGATGTTATGGTTCTTGTAGCGATCGACCTTCATGCCACGGGTGATCTCTTCCATTTGTCCGTCAATGCGCACGTGGAGGTAGCCTTTGCGACGCAGTGACTCGAAAAGCTCACGGTAGTGGCCTTTACGGTTGCGGACGACGGGGGCAAGGAGGAGTATCTTACGGCCGGCATAGTCGTGCTGGATCATCTCAATGACGCGTTCCTCGGTGTATTTTACCATGGGCTCGCCGGTAAGGTAGCTGTAGGCATTGCCGGCACGGGCGAAGAGAAGACGCAGGAAGTCGTAGATCTCGGTCGTCGTGCCAACGGTGGAACGCGGGTTCTTGTTGGTGGTTTTCTGCTCGATGCTGATGACGGGCGACAGTCCGGTAATCTTATCGACATCAGGACGCTCCATGCCGCCAAGGAAATTGCGGGCATAGGCGGAGAAGGTCTCAATGTAACGCCGCTGGCCTTCGGCAAAGATGGTGTCGAAAGCCAATGACGACTTGCCGCTGCCGCTGAGTCCGGTGATGACGGTGAGCGACTGGCGGGGTATCTGGACGTCGATGTTTTTCAGGTTATGGACGCGGGCGCCCCAGACATTAATCACGTCCTTCTTCATAGGGTTTTCCTCTTAATAGGTTGACGTCGCGCTTGATGGTGTGTGTCTGGCCATCGCTGCCCTTTGCCGTGACGAGCACGAAGTAGGTGCCCTGCTTGACGGGGTGTCCGTTGTAGGTGCCGTCCCACCCGTCGTTGATGTCGGTCCACTCGTAGAGCTTCTGTCCCCAGCGGTTGAAGATGATGGCACGGAACTCGACAATGCCTACGGTGGTCTTGGACTTGACGCACAACTTGTCGTTAATGTCGTCGCCGTTGGGCGAGAAGGCATTGGGAATCTCAATGTGACTGACGGGCGTGACGTCGTCGTCGGTCTCTGTGTTTTCGGGGTCTGTGGTGTCTCCTTCGTCGGTCTGGGCGGTGGCGAAGAGAGGTGTCATAGCCAGCAATGCTACGGTGATGAATTGTCGTATTGTCATTTTTTCTTTTGATTTATCCTGCAAAGATAAATAATAATTATGAATTATGAATGATTAATTATGATTTTTTTCGTAACAAATTTGGCTTTTTACTCACTTATTCGTACTTTGACCTTCGGTCGAAGGTACTCACGCTCGAAAATGCTCAAATAAATTTGGCATTTTACTCACTTATTCGTACCTTTGCACACAAATTCAATCTAAAACGAAGAAAGAGCATGAAAATCATAAGATGTCTAATGCTGGCTGTGGTGGCCTTATTTCTGACCGATACATTGTCGGCGCAGGTGACCCAGTGGCGTGACGTTCACAAAACGAAACGGAAGGAAACACTATACAGCATAGCACAGGATTATGGTATCACGGTGGATGAGCTGATCAAGGCTAACCCGGAAATGGCGGCTCCCGACTACGTTCTGAAGAAGGGCACGTTCGTCTGCATCCCCTTCCCGCAGATGCAGGCACGGCCGGACACCGTCATTGCAAAACCCGAGCCCCCGAAACCGTCAAAAGGTGACATGAGAGCCAGGGAAATCCGGGTGGGCGTGATGCTGCCACTTCACAGCGTGAATGGCGACGGACGGCGCATGACGGAATACTACCGTGGCGTGCTGATGGCCTGTGACAGTCTGAAACAAACAGGTATCTCGGTCGATGTGCATGCATGGAACGTTGCCGAGGATACGGACATTAACTCGTTCCTGACGGACGAGGCAGCGCAGATGGACCTGATCATTGGACCGCTGTATTCGAAGATGGTGAAGCCGCTGAGCGACTTTGCCACCAAGAACGATATACGGGTGCTCATTCCCTTCAGCATCAACACACCAGAGGTGGAGAAGAACCCGCTGCTGTATCAGGTGTATCAGGCGCCAAGGGACTTTCACCGGTTGATGGCAGACCGATTTATCAAGGAGTTCCCGAACTGTCATCCCGTCATCATTGACTGCAACGACTCGACAAGCTCGAAGGGCAGTTTCACGAAGGTGCTCCGCCAGCGGCTGGACGAGGAGGCTATCACCTACTCGGTGACGAACCTGAACACTAGCGAATCGAAATTCGTGCAGAACTTCAGTATGGCGCAGCGGAACGTGGTGGTGCTGAACTCCGAAAACTCGAAGCCGCTGAAAAAGGCGCTGTCGAAACTGACGGGTATGATGGTGGACAACCAGGAACTGGAGGTTACGCTGTTCGGCTATACGGAGTGGATGCTCTACACCAGCAGGAACATCGAGAACTTCTACAAGCTGGACGTTCACGTTCCCGGGGCGTTCTACTATGATGCCAATTCACCGAAGACAAAACGTATTGAGCAGAAGTACCGTTGGAACTTCCATGCAGACATGATACACTCGCTGCCTCGCTTTGCCATCACTGGCTTTGACCACGCGTACTATTTTATACGTGGCCTGCATCTGTATGGAAAGCACTTCACAGGCGCACCGGGTATGGTGGGCTATCCAGCCATCCAGACACCGCTGAACTTTGAGCGTCTGGGAACGGGAGGCCAGGAGAACAAGAACATCCTGCTGATTCACTATACGCCTGAAAAAAGAATTGAAGTAATTAAATGAAAAAAAACGTTATATCGTTGATTGTCTGCTGCTTATCGTTCGTAAGCGCGACTGCACAAATTGGCGAGCACCGTGATGAGTTTGCGATGGGTGTGAACGGAGGATATGTCCTGAGTTCCGTCAGCTTTACACCTACCGTCCCGCAGAAAATGTTTGGCGGAATGACGGGGGGTGTGACCTTCCGATATACAACAGAGAAGTATTTTAGCAGCATCTGTGCCCTGGTGGCAGAGGTGAACTATGCGCAGATAGGTTGGAAAGAGGATATCCTCGACCTCAAGGATCAGCCGGTCATCAATCAGATAACAGGTGTGGTAGAGGAATATGAGCGTCGGGCCAACTATGTGCAGGTCCCGCTACTGGCACGGTTAGGGTGGGGACGTGAGCGTAAGGGTTTCCAGTTCTTCTTCCAGGCTGGACCGCAGATCGGCATCTTGCTGAACGAAAGCACAACAGCCAACTACGAACTGGACAAGCGGA
>Ga0310697_10005917_pt1 | contig 11730 bp, 6 predicted proteins | sample 172DNAGHGlowgp2_FD_203883 | JGI IMG/M metagenome (GOLD analysis project Ga0310697, IMG submission 203883) | Sheep rumen microbial communities from Palmerston North, Manawatu-Wanganui, New Zealand - 1728 DNA GHGlow gp2 (v2) (version 2) | ecosystem: Host-associated > Mammals > Digestive system >... | reverse complement strand
GTAGTTAACGGCAATGCCCACGTGACAGCTCTTGGCTGCACCTACGAAATGCGCAATGACACCATACGCATGGTGCCCAACGAGATAGAATTCGTCCATTGTCCCGTCTACGACATTTACGGCAACATGGGCATGATGACAGGCGGCATCCATCATCAGGAACTGACCAACCTGACGTTCGACATATACGTGGATGCAAAAAATCTGCTGGCCTACGACTTTCCTGATTTTGGCGAGGACACGTTCTATGGGACAGTCTTCGCACAGGGCAATGCAGCTATTCACGGGCGTAAGAACGAGACCATCATCGAGGCAGACATCACACCACAGAAGAATTCCTTCTACGTCTATAATGCCTCCAGCCCCGAGGTCATTACCAGTCAGGAATTCATAGAATGGGGAACTGCCAACAAGGTTGTAGAAACGAACAAGACTGCCACCGCGGATAACGACAATTATCGCAGCGACCTTACTATGCGACTGAAAATCAATGCCACACCAGATGCACAGATACGACTGCTGATGGATGCACGTACTGGCGATTACATCACACTGCGTGGTCGCGGCGATCTGCAAGCCACCTACTACAACAAAGGAGGCTTCAATATGTTTGGCAACTACGAGGTAACGGAAGGAACATACAATATCACCATCCAGAACGTCATCAAGAAAGACTTTACTTTCAGCGAAGGTGGCACGGTGGTATTCGGAGGCGACCCCTACGATGCCCGTCTGAATCTGCAGGCACAGCATATCGTCAACGGAGTAAGTCTGTCAGACCTCAATATCGGGCAATCGTTCTCAAACACAGTTCGCGTCAACTGTCTGATGAATATCACAGGACAGCCAAGGGCACCCATCGTCGACTTTGACCTCGACATCATGAACGTCAACAGCGATGAAAAGCAGATGGTGCGAAGCCTCATCAACAATCAAGAAGAGATGCGTCAGCAGGTTGTCTACCTGTTGGCTATCGGTCGTTTCTATCCGCAGGGAGCCAACAATGCTGCAGAAAGCGAGTCGTCACGTAACAATACTTCACTGGCCATGCAGAGCCTGTTGTCAGGAACCTTAAGCGGACAGCTCAACTCCATGCTGGGGCAAGTCATCAATAGTAACAACTGGAATTTCGGAGCCAACATATCAACAGGTGACGAGGGATGGAACAATGCCGAATACGAAGGCATCATCAACGGACGACTGCTCAACAACCGACTGCTTATCAACGGGCAGTTCGGCTACCGCGACAATGTCAGGACAGCGACGCCCTCATTCATAGGAGACTTCGACATCCGCTACCTGTTATTCCCCAACGGCAATCTGGCGCTGAAGGTGTACAACCAAACCAACGACCGATACTTTACCCGCTCATCGCTTAATACGCAAGGCATCGGTATCATTATGAAGAAGGACTTCAACGGTTGGAGCGACCTTTTCAACCTGAAAAAACGAAAAAACAAGGTCACCGAGACCGAGAAGCGTTAAAAAAATATAAATATCGCATCAGTATCCAATTACCGATTGCCAAATCTCAATTAATAGTTGTACCTTTGCACTCCGATTTTCCCCAAAGGGGGAAATAGGAGCCGGAACAGGCGCTGACTCCTATCAATATTAACCCATTTAAAGATGGCCTGGTTTACGTCTGTTCAGGCCCTGCCCTGTCGAGAGATTGGGCAAAAAATTATTTTTATGTCAGAATTAACAAAGAACGTCCAGCCATTACAGGACTTCGACTGGGAACAGTTTGAGAATGGGCTGGCAGCTAATGTCAGCAAGGAAGAGCTTGACAAGGCGTACGACGAAACCCTCAACAAGGTTAGCGAACATCAGGTCGTTGACGGTAAGGTTATCAGCGTAGACAAGAAAGAAGTAGTCGTTAACATTGGCTACAAGAGCGACGGTATCATCCCCGCTTCTGAATTCCGTTACAATCCTGACCTGAAAGCCGGTGACGTTGTAGAGGTTTATGTGGAGAACGCTGAGGACAAGAAGGGTCAGCTCGTTCTGTCTCACAAGAAGGCTCGCCTGTCGAAGTCTTGGGACCGCGTCAATGCAGCCCTGGAGGCCCAGGAGGTTGTCAATGGTTACATCAAGTGCCGCACGAAGGGTGGTATGATTGTCGACGTATTCGGCATCGAGGCCTTCCTGCCCGGCTCTCAGATCGACGTTCATCCCATACGCGACTACGACCAGTTCGTAGACAAGACGATGGAGTTCAAGATCGTGAAGATCAATCAGGAGTTCCGCAACGTAGTTGTTTCTCACAAGGCTCTCATCGAGGCCGAGCTCGAGGCTCAGAAGCAGGAGATTATGTCGAAGCTCGAGAAGGGTCAGATCCTGGAAGGTGTTGTCAAGAACATTACCAGCTACGGTGTATTCGTAGACCTGGGTGGTGTTGACGGACTGATCCACATCACTGACCTGAGCTGGGGTCGTGTTGACGATCCTCATAAGGTGGTTGAGCTCGACCAGAAGATCAATGTCGTTATTCTTGACTTCGACGAGGAGAAGAAGCGCATTGCCCTTGGTCTGAAGCAGCTCACTCCTCATCCTTGGGATGCTCTGGATGCTAACCTCAAGGTGGGTGACCACGTGAAGGGTAAGGTAGTCGTGATTGCCGACTACGGTGCATTCGTTGAGATTCAGCCTGGTGTTGAGGGTCTGATTCACGTCAGCGAGATGTCTTGGAGCCAGCACCTGCGTAGCGCTCAGGAGTTCCTGAAGGTTGGCGACGAGGTTGAGGCTGTCATCATCACTCTCGACCGTGACGAGCGCAAGATGTCGCTGGGCATCAAGCAGCTGAAGGAAGATCCTTGGGAGGCTATCGAGGTGAAGTATCCTGTTGGCAGCAAGCATACTGCTAAGGTTCGCAACTTCACTAACTTCGGTGTATTCGTAGAGCTTGAAGAGGGTGTCGATGGTCTGATTCACATCAGCGACCTTTCTTGGACTAAGAAGGTAAAGCATCCTTCAGAGTTCACTCAGGTAGGTGCACAGATCGACGTTATCGTTCTGGATATCGACAAGGAGAACCGTCGTCTGAGCCTTGGTCACAAGCAGCTCGAGGAGAATCCTTGGGATGTATTTGAGGCCAAGTACACCGTTGGTTCTATCCACGAGGGTAAGATTGTCGAACTCCTTGAGAAGGGTGCCGTTGTACAGCTCGACGAGAATGTTGAGGGCTTCGCTACTCCTAAGCACCTCGTTAAGGAGGATGGCTCACAGGCCGTTCAGGGCGAGACTCTGCCCTTCAAGGTGATTGAGTTCAACAAGGATTCTAAGCGCATCATTCTCTCTCATAGCCGTACCTTCGAGGATCCGAAGCGTGAGGAGAAGGCTGCTGCCAAGAAGGCTCGTACTCCTAAGAAGGAGGACGCTCCAAAGATTGAGAACGTAGCTGCAAGCACCACGCTGGGCGACATCGACGTACTGGCCGAGCTGAAGGCTAAGATGGAGAAGGGCGAGTAAATCGTACATCATCCCCATTATATTAATAAAGTATGTGCGCGAAGAGTTTTCTTCGTGCACATCTTTTTTTGTCTCCGCACACAAAGAGACTTTAGTTTTCAGGCATTTTGCCTTGATATATATCAATTAAGTAGCAAAACGTAAGCGTTTTTGTGAAAAAGGTGACGAAATGTTTGGTTTTTATTAGTTTTTGATGTAATTTTGCAAGCGCAAACGAGAATTAACATCAACATTTAGTATAATAACTTTTAAAAACAAAAGATTATGAATGCAGCAAAAGTTGTAGAGGAGTTGAAGCAGCGCTTCCCCAATGAGCCGGAGTACATCCAGGCAGTTTCTCAGGTTCTTCCCACTATCGAGGAAGAGTACAACAAGCACCCCGAGTTTGAAAAGGCCAATCTGATTGAGCGTCTTTGCATCCCCGATCGCGTATGTGAGTTCCGCATCACGTGGACTGACGATCAGGGTAAGGTACAGACCAACATGGGTTATCGTATTCAGCACAACAACGCCATTGGCCCGTACAAAGGCGGTCTCCGTTATCACAAGAGCGTAAACCTGGGTATCCTGAAGTTCCTTGCTTTCGAGCAGACCTTCAAGAACTCACTGACAACGCTGCCCATGGGTGGTGCCAAGGGTGGTTCAGACTTCTCTCCACGTGGCAAGAGCGACGCTGAGGTAATGCGTTTCTGCCAGGCATTCATGAATGAACTTTATCGCGTGATTGGTCCTGATGAGGACGTTCCCGCTGGTGATATCGGTGTAGGTGGCCGTGAGGTTGGTTACCTGTTCGGACAGTACAAGAAGCTCACCCACCAGTTCCAGGGCGTGCTGACTGGTAAGGGACTCAGCTTCGGCGGTTCACTGATCCGTCCTGAAGCTACCGGTTATGGTTGCGTATACTTCCTGACTTCTATGCTCGCTACCCGTGGCATCGAACTGAAGGGTAAGAAGGTGCTGATTTCCGGTTCTGGTAACGTAGCTCAGTATGCTACTGAGAAATGCATCCAGCTCGGTGCTATCCCCATGACCCTCTCTGACTCAGACGGTTACATCTACGATCCCGATGGTATCACTCAGGAGAAGCTCGAGTATGTGAAGGAGCTGAAGAACGTTGAGCGCGGACGTATTAAGGAATATGCTGAGGAGTATCCTAACGCAGTATATCACGCTGGTGAGCGTCCCTGGCACGAGAAGGCCGACATCGCTCTGCCCTGCGCTACTCAGAACGAGATCAACGGTGAGCAGGCTCAGGCCCTGATCGACAACGGTGTCATCGCTGTTGCAGAGGGTGCTAACATGCCTTCACTGCCTGAGGCTATCAAGATCTTCCAGGATGCCAAGATTCTCTATGCTCCTGGTAAGGCTTCTAACGCTGGTGGTGTGTCAGTATCTGGTCTTGAGATGTCACAGAACTCTGAGCGTCTGAGCTGGACTTCTAAGGAGGTTGACGACTATCTGAAGCGCATTATGGCTGACATTCACGAGAACTGCGTGAAGTATGGTACTCAGGCTGATGGTTACATCAACTATGTGAAGGGTGCTAACGTAGCCGGCTTCATGAAGGTTGCCAATGCTATGATGGCTCAGGGCATTGTGTAAGTCTTTAATAAGCACAAAAACTGCAATTTATATTGATAAGGTGCGATTTTCTTAAAAGAAATCGCACCTTTCTTATATTTTTTTTGTAATTTTGCACGCAAAATTCATAAATAAAGAAGATTATGCTTACACTGAAGCTCATTACAGAAGAGACTGACCGCGTGATTCGCGGACTGGAAAAGAAACACTTCAAGAACGCCAAGGAAGCCATTGACGAAGTACTGGCTGTTGACAAGCAACGCCGTGAGGCTCAGCAACAGTTGGACAAGAACCTCTCAGAGGCCAAGAAACTGGCTGCTCAGATTGGTGGTCTGATGAAGGAAGGCAAAAAAGACGAGGCCGAAGCCATCAAGGCACAGGTTTCTGAAATGAAAGATACCAACAAGCAGTTGGAGGACACAATGAATCAGGCCCAGGAGGAGATGACCCGTCTGCTCTGCCAGATACCAAACATCCCCTACGACGAAGTTCCTGAAGGTGCTGCCGCTGAGGACAACCACGTGGTGAAGTCGAATCTGAAGGAGTGCACAGACAAGGATACTGTCGGAAATTGGGACGTCAACCCTTCGCTGGGTATTGCCAATCCCCTGCCCCACTGGGAACTGGCTAAGAAATACAACCTCATCGACTTCGACCTGGGTGTGAAGATTACAGGCGCCGGCTTCCCCGTTTACATCGGCAAGGGAGCTCGTCTCCAGCGTGCACTCATCAACTTCTTCCTCGACGAGGCTCGCAAAAGTGGCTACACGGAAATTATGCCCCCCACAGTAGTAAACGCTGCCTCTGGCTATGGTACAGGTCAGTTGCCTGATAAGGAGGGACAGATGTACCACTGCGAGGTAGATGACTTCTATCTCATTCCTACCGCCGAGGTACCTGTCACGAACATCTATCGTGACGTCATTCTCGACGAAGCTCAGTTACCCATCAAGAACTGCGCCTATACGGAGTGTTTCCGTCGTGAGGCTGGCAGCTATGGTAAGGACGTTCGCGGTTTGAACCGTCTGCACGAATTCTCGAAGATTGAGATTGTCCGCATCGATAAGCCTGAGCACTCAAAGGAGAGCCACAAAGAGATGTTGGAACACGTTGAGGGACTGCTGAAAAAACTCGAGCTGCCCTATCGCATCCTGTTGCTCTGCGGTGGTGACCAGTCGTTTACCTCTTCTATCTGCTACGACTTCGAGGTATACTCTGAGGCCCAAGGCCGTTGGCTCGAGGTATCATCAGTATCTAACTTTGACACCTATCAGGCCAATCGTCTGAAGTGCCGTTATCGTCGTGCCGATAACAAGAAGACAGAACTCTGTCATACGCTGAACGGTTCGGCTCTCGCTCTGCCTCGCATTGTGGCTGCCCTGTTGGAAAACAACCAGACGGAAAAGGGCATCAAGATTCCCGCAGCACTCGTACCCTACACAGGCTTTGAGATTATTGACTAAATATTATTTACCCCTAAAAAGTAACGTTATGAATAAAAATGAGAAGTATGTCATCACGATTAATCGTGAATTAGGCAGTGGTGGCCGCACCGTCGGCAGAAAGTTGGCAGAGAAGCTGAACGTAGCTTTCTACGACAAGGCACTCATCAACGAGTTGAAGAAGAAGTTCAAGCTTGACACAGAGCAGATTGAAAAGCTGAAGAGCGGAAAGAGCGACTGGTGGCGTGAGTTCATCAATTCAGCCATGTATATGGGACAAGGTATGAACGAGATGTGGTATTACCAGCGCATGACTGGTCAGGAAGGATACCTCGTTACCAGTAGCGACATGTTTAAGATGGATAAGGAAATCCTCACTCAGGTTGCTGCCGAGGACTCATGTGTTATTGCCGGACGTAACGGTTTCAGCGTGTTCGCTGATCATCCCAACCACCTCAGCATTTTTATTCAGGCTCCTTTGGAGTATCGTATCCAGCGCATTATGGGTAAACAGAACCTGACCCGTGAGGAAGCCGAGAAGGTCATTAAGAAAGTGGATGACATGCGTGAGTCATACGTCAAGAAATATTCTGGAACTTCCCGTTATGACACCCGTAACTACGACCTCGTCGTCAATATGGAAGGTAAGACCGAGGATGAAGTGGTAGAACTGATACTCCAGTTCATCGGATAAAAATAGATTATGAATAAAATTGTAAGAAAGGAGCAATTCTCGGAAAAGGTTTTCCTTTTCGAGATTGAGGCTCCATTGATTGCCAAGAGCCGCAAGGCTGGCAACTTTGTTATCGTACGCGTTGACAAGAAAGGTGAGCGTATGCCATTGACCATTGCTGGTGCCGACATTGAAAAGGGTACCATCACGTTGGTTGTCCAAATGGTAGGTCTCTCCAGTAAGAAATTGTGTGCGCTGAATGAAGGCGACTATGTTGCCGACGTTGTAGGTCCGTTGGGTAATCCTACTCGCATTGAGAAGTATGGTACGGTGGTTTGTGCTGGTGGCGGTTTGGGGGTCGCACCCATGTTGCCCATCATCCAGGCACTGAAAGCTGCTGGCAACCGCGTGCTCTCCGTAATGGCAGGCCGCTCGAAGGACCTTATCATATTAGAAGATAAGGTACGCGAGAGTTCCGACGAGGTTATCATCATGACCGATGACGGAAGCTACGGCGAAAAAGGCGTCGTGACCGTCGGTATGGAGAAGTTCTTCGAGCAGGAGCATGTGGACAAGGTGTTTGCCATCGGTCCTCCCATCATGATGAAGTTCTCGAACCTTACGGCTCAGAAGCACAATATCCCTTGTGAAGTTTCGCTGAACACCATCATGGTAGATGGTACGGGTATGTGTGGCGCGTGCCGACTGACGATTGGCGGCAAGACGAAGTTCGTCTGCATCGATGGTCCTGAGTTCGATGGTGCTCTCGTCGACTGGGACGAGATGTTCAAGCGTATGGGTACCTTCAAGCGTGAAGAGCAGGAAGAACTGGAGCACTACGAGGAACACCTGGTTGGCAAAGACAGTGTGCTCGACGGTTCTGCCGTCGAGAAAAACACTGACGTCGTCATGGACAACGACCCCACCAACGACACCATCGAGATACTGACAGACCGCGATGCCGAATGGCGTAAAGAGCTGCGTGCTTCCATGAAGCCCAAGGAGCGCACTGCCATCGAACGTGTAGTGATGCCTGAACTCGACCCCGTTTATCGTGCTACGACGCGTACGGAGGAAGTGAACATCGGTCTGACCAAGGAAATGGCAATGACGGAAGCCAAGCGTTGTCTCGACTGTGCCAAACCGTCGTGTGTCGAGGGCTGTCCTGTGAATATCAATATCCCATCGTTTATCAAGAATATCGAGCGCGGTCAATTCCTGGCTGCTGCTAAGGTTTTGAAGAACACCTCTGCCCTGCCCGCTGTCTGCGGTCGCGTTTGTCCGCAGGAGAAACAGTGCGAGAGCAAGTGTATCCACCTAAAGATGAACGAGCCTGCCGTAGCCATCGGCTATCTGGAGCGTTTCGCTGCCGACTTCGAGCGCGAGAGCGGTAATATCAGTCTGCCTGAGATTGCACCTGCCAACGGCATCAAGATTGCCGTCGTTGGTTCAGGTCCTGCTGGACTGAGCTTTGCCGGCGATATGGTGAAGAAAGGCTACGACGTGTATGTCTTCGAAGCCTTACACGAGATTGGCGGTGTGCTGAAGTACGGTATTCCCGAGTTCCGTCTGCCCAACAAGATTGTTGACGTGGAAATCGAGAACCTCGCCAAGATGGGCGTTCATTTCCAGACCGACGTCATCGTAGGTAAGACTATCAGCGTCGAGCAACTGGAGGCACAGGGCTTTAAGGGTATCTTCGTCGGCTCTGGCGCAGGTCTGCCTAACTTCATGAACATCCCTGGCGAGAACAGCATCAATATCATGTCGTCTAACGAGTATCTGACTCGTGTGAACCTGATGGATGCAGCAAACCCAACCACCGACACACCTATCAACCTCGGTAAGAATGTACTCGTTGTAGGTGGTGGTAATACCGCTATGGACTCATGTCGTACGGCTAAGCGTCTGGGTGGCAATGTGACCCTCGTCTATCGTCGTTCGGAACAGGAGATGCCTGCCCGTCTGGAGGAGGTGAAGCACGCCAAGGAGGAGGGTATCAACTTCCTGACGCTACACAACCCCATCGAGTATAAGGCCGACGAGAACGGTGCCGTCAAAGCTGCTGTCCTGCAGGTTATGGAGCTGGGAGAACCTGATGCATCAGGTCGTCGCAGTCCTGTTCCCGTGGAAGGCAAGACGGTGACGCTCGAAGTAGACCAAGTCATCGTGGCTGTAGGTGTATCACCCAACCCGCTCGTACCGAAGAGTATCGAAGGACTCGAACTGGGTCGCAAGAATACCATCGTGGTCAACGAGGGCATGCAGTCCGCTCGCAACGAAATCTTCGCCGGTGGCGACATCGTGCGTGGTGGTGCTACGGTTATTCTCGCTATGGGTGACGGTCGCCGTGCAGCACTGAACATGGACGAATACCTCCAGAAGAAGTAGTTCGGTATGTCGCTATGGCATAGCGACAAATATAACAGATTATGAACGGACTCTATACCATCATATTGCTCATACTAAGCAACGTCTTCATGACGCTGGCTTGGTATGGGCATTTGAAATTACAGGAAAACGGCGTCTCAAACAACTGGCCCCTCATCGGAGTCATCGCCTTCTCATGGATGATAGCCTTTTTTGAATACTGTTGTCAGGTTCCAGCTAACCGTCTCGGCTTTGTGGAGAATGGCGGTCCTTTCAACCTCATCCAATTGAAGGTCATACAGGAATGCATCTCGCTGGCAGTGTTCTGCATCATTGCCAACATCATGTTCCAAGGCACGCATCTACACTGGAACCACATTCTTGCCTTCCTGCTTATCATCTGCGCCGTCTACCTGGTGTTTATGAAATAGCTCAGTATGTCGCTGTGGTACAGCGACAAACATAACAATGACCCTCGAAGAGAAACTTTGGAAAACTTTTAACAAAGCGCTGGGCATGTTCCAGCTGATCGACGAGGACGACAAAATCCTCGTCGGCTTGTCTGGTGGCAAGGATTCCCTTTGTCTGCTTGAGTTCCTGGCTCATCGTTCCAAAGTTCACGTTCCCCGTTTTACGGTCGAAGCCCTCCATGTTCGTATGGAGAATATTCATTACGAAACGGATACCACCTATCTCCAATCGTTCTGCGACCGCCTCGGCGTTCCCCTCCACATCATCACCACCAGTTTTAACGCTAATCTCTCACCCCTTACCTCTCACCCCTTACCTTTAAAAGCGAAGCCTCCCTGCTTCCTCTGCTCCTGGCAGCGCCGCAAGCAACTCTTCAATCTCGCCCAAGAGTTAGGCTGCACAAAGATAGCCCTGGGGCATCATCAGGACGACATCATCCATACTGCCCTGATGAATCTCACCTTCCAAGGCCACTTCTCCACGATGCCCGCCAAGCTCCGCATGAGGAAGATGCCACTGACCATTATCCGTCCGCTCTGCCTCTGCCAGGAAGCCGACATCAAGGCCTACGCCGAGCAACAAGGCTATGAGAAACAACTGAAACAATGCCCCTACGAGGACACCACCAACCGTACCACAGCAGCAGCCCTTTTCGACGACCTGCAGCGTCTGAATCCCGAGGCGCGCTACTGCATCTGGCGTGCATTGGAAAGCGACAACAAACTCGTAGAGTATTAAATATCTTTAATTGTCCACTGACATTTGTCAATGATTCCGATTTATTTCGTATCTTTGCCTAGTGATGAAGATACGTAGCATATTCATATTGTTCCTCGCGTGCCTTCTGCTGCCGGCAATGGCGCAGAAGCGCAAGGCACCCAAGTTGACGCCTAAACAGCTGGAGCATCAGGCAAAACTGGAACGTATGATTGCCAACACGCAACGCATCATGTTCATCGATAGCTTCGTCGTACCCAAAGCAAATCTCCTGTCGGCTATCCGTCTGTCACCCGAGGTCGGCCAAGTGACACGCTATCAGGACATCTTCCACACCAACAAACAACCCGATGCCTATGTTCACATCAACGAACTAGGCTCACGCTGTTGTCTCTCGTTAGCTCCCACGGACACCACCATGCAGCTCTACCGCAGCGAGCATTTAGAGAACCACTGGACACAACCGCAACTGCTGAAGGGCATCAACGACGACAACCAATTCCCGCGTGTCAACTACCCCTTCATGATGGGTGACGGACAGACGCTGTACTTCGCTGCTGAGGGCGGCGACGGACTGGGCGGCTACGACATTTACGTCACGCGCTACAACGCGGAGGAAGACCAGTTTCTGCATCCAGTCAACATTGGCATGCCGTTCAACAGCGAAGCCAACGACTACTTCTATATCATTGACGAATACAGCAACCTCGGGTGGTTCGCCACCGACCGCAACCAGCCCGCAGACACGGTGTGCGTCTACCTGTTCCTGCCCCCCACTACCCGCACGACCTATAGTGCCTCGGATTTAAGCCCCGAGGACATCGCCCCCTACGCCCGCATCGACCGCATTGCCGACACGTGGACGGACGATGTGGCACGACAGGCGGCACTGGCAAGACTGAATGTCGTTCCCCAGCGTCAGCACGAAAAACCTGTGGAACAGGAGTTTGCCTTCGTCATCAACGATGCGACGACATACACGCGGCTGGCAGACTTCCGCGCTCC
>Ga0310697_10005916_pt1 | contig 11731 bp, 9 predicted proteins | sample 172DNAGHGlowgp2_FD_203883 | JGI IMG/M metagenome (GOLD analysis project Ga0310697, IMG submission 203883) | Sheep rumen microbial communities from Palmerston North, Manawatu-Wanganui, New Zealand - 1728 DNA GHGlow gp2 (v2) (version 2) | ecosystem: Host-associated > Mammals > Digestive system >... | reverse complement strand
GCACGCCCGACAAAAATTTATATTGTTTCATTGTAAAGCTTCAACGAGGAATCACTATGAATTTCAAAGTCATTCTTGCAGCGGCGGCCCTGCTCGCCACCCAGTCCTTCGCTATCATCGGTATCGGCGGCCACTACGCCCCCGGATTCGGCACCAAGATGAAGGCCGGCGAGTTCGCCCCCGTAACCGAAGGTATCGAGTTCGGCCATGACGGCTTCAGCGGCGGCATGCAGGGTTTCGGTTTCAAACTGTGGATTGACATCCTCCCCATCATCGATATCGAGGCTACCTACAACATCCAGTTCGGCTCCTACGACGCCGCCCTCTATGTCGATGGCGTCGCCGACCCCATTCCCATAGAAATCGAACTGGCCGGAACTCCCTTCGGCAAGGCGAACCCCAAGTTCGTGGCTAGCAACCTGGATATTTCCATTACCTACCCCATTACCTTCATTCCCATTATTCGCCCCTATATCGGCGGCGGTTTCACCTACTACTTGAACAGCTTCGTGCTGAACCAGAGCTTTGTGCAGGGCATCATCGACGAACCCGCCATTGCCGACATGATCAGGAGTATCGCCAACAAGGAAGGTCTTGACCCCGAAGCCCTCCAGCAGAAAGCCCAGGAACTTGAAAATCTCGGTCAGACCCTCAAGCAGCGCGTGCAAGACAAGGCCGCTGACGAAGGCCTGAACACCAGCGTGGGCGGTCACGTGCTGGTGGGCATGCGCGGGAAGCTCCCCATTATCCCCATTGCCATTTACACCAACTTCAAGTACTACTTCGGCGGCGACTACCCGAAAGAAATCGATGCCGGCAACATGACTCTCGAAGTGGGTGGTGGATTTGCCCTCTAGAATTTGAATTGAAAGGAAACAAGATGAGCCAGAACTCTAGCAACACAAGCATTCTCATTATCGAAGACGAAATTGCCATCGCCGAGGGTCTTGTAGACCTTTGCGAACTGAACGGCTACAACGTGAAGCACTGCGCCGATGGCGAAACGGGTCTTGCCGAAGCCTTGACCGGCCAGTACGGACTAATCCTCCTAGACCTGATGCTTCCTGGCATTGACGGCTTTACCGTCTGCGACAAGATTCGCGAAAAAGACAGGAGCACACCTATCATCATCCTATCGGCCAAGAATTCCGACGAGGACATCATCAACGGCCTCAAGTACGGTGCCGACGACTACATTCCCAAGCCCTTCTCCGTGCCCATGCTGCTCGCCCGTATCGAGGCAGTGCTGCGCCGCAGTCGCCAGAGCGCCGAAAACGAAGGCAAGTTGGTAGCCGGCAACCTGAAGATCGATTTCCGCGAATACCGCGGCACCCGTGGCACCGAAGAAATCGCCTTCACCCGTAAAGAAGTGGAAATTCTGGAATACCTGTGGACCAACCGCGATCACGCCGTTCCCCGTTCCGAACTGCTGCGCAAGGTCTGGGGCTACGAAAACGCCGACTCCGTAGATACCCGTACCGTAGATATCCACATCACCAAGCTTCGCAAGAAAATCGAAGACGATCCTTCCCACCCGAAGTTCCTGGTAACGTTCCGCGGGGAAGGCTACCAGATGTGTTCTACGCCTGAATGCACAAAGTCCACGTAATCTTCGCCTCCATCTTTGTTGTCATCACGATACCCCTGGTAATTCTTCTTTACCAGGCGTATTCTCAGTTGCAGCTGGGTACCAATTCGCTCTACACTGGGCATGCCATGTTCGTGGCCAACACGTTAAACCAGAGGCTTGCCCGCGACCTGGCAGTCGAAGAAAAACGTTCCTACTCCGAATACGGGTTCATTCGAACCGTGCAGGTCATCGGTGGCGAAGAAAACACCCTCTCCGAACTGGTGGACTACCCCGTCACCAGCCAATATGCGGGCCTTGTGGGGCATTTCCAGCTCACTCCAGACAACACGCTCCGCACGCCGTTCTTGCCCGAAGGCCGTTTCGGCGAAATCCTTTTGGAACAGATTCCCCAAAGCGAACGGTTACGCCGTGAAGAAGTCCGCAATAAAATCAAGAACATTCTGGACGAGTTAAATATTGAAAACCGCGGTATCGAAGCTATGGCCCAGCCTAGGGATTCCGTGGAAAAGGTCATTGACCACATCTACAAACAAGACCCGAAACTTAACTTTAACGAAAAAGATGATGCTGCAAGACCCCACCGAATTGAAACGGCATCTGAAAAAGAAAACCTGGCCTTCAACGCCGAATCCCAGAACATAGACAGCTTGACCTCTACACCGGTGACCTACAATTTCGAAGTGGAAATCGAGCCCTTCATGGCGAAAGTCAACAGCGACTACATCGTATTCTACCGCAACGTGACCAGGGGCAGCGAACTCTATATCCAGGGCTACATCGTCGATACCAAAGTCTACCTAAATAGCCTGGTCAAGAACGAAACCCAGTTCTACCCCCTCGAAAAAGACTTGGTGCTGGAATTCAAGGACGGGCCGCGAACATTGCTTTCTTTTGGCACACACGATGATTCCCAAGAAATTTTCTCTACCAAGTTGATCCCGCCCCTCAACAAGATTTCTCTGACAATGCACATGAAAAACAGGGACGATTCCAGGGGCAGTTCTTTCTTGATTTTCCTTGGAGCCGTGGTGCTTATCATCTTGGGCGGCGGTCTCGTGGCCATCTACCGCCTGACTCGAAGCGAACTGAACCTGGCCAAGAAAAGGCAGGACTTTATTTCAGCAGTGAGTCATGAGTTGAAAACTCCTTTGACGTCTATCCGCATGTATGCCGAACTTTTGCAAAACTCCTGGGTGGCAAACGAAGAGAAAAAACAGAAGTACTACAACCAAATCGCCAGCGAGGCAGACAGACTTACGCGCCTAATCCAGAATGTTCTTAATTTGTCCAAACTGGATGGAGACCGTTGGAATGTGCAGCTCGCCAAGGACAGGCCCAAGGCCGTGCTGGACGACTTTGTGGCCACCTACAGCAAGAACGTAGAAAAGCACGGTTTTGAGCTCACCGTCTCTTCGGACACCGATGTCCGAGACATCACCCTGATGATGGACCGGGACGCCATCATGCAGATTCTGATGAACCTGGTGGACAACTCGTTGAAGTTCTCCAAGGATGCGGATTACAAGATGATTGTCATCGAACTCCGCATCAAGGATACCGACGTGTACCTGGCGGTGCGCGACTACGGTCCGGGCATTCCGCCCGCCGAAATGAAAAAGGTGTTCCAGGAATTCTACCGCGTCGAAAACGAGATGACCCGCCGCACAAGCGGAACAGGTATCGGCCTTTCTATGGTGAAAAAACTCTGCACCCTCACCAACATGAAAATCGAAATGGAAAACGCGAACCCGGGACTCCGCACCAAGATCCATTTCCCGCCGCTGGAGATTTGAGGATAGGGGATAGGATCTAGGATTTAGGGGCTAGGGGTTTGATGGTCTAAAAATGTCTTTCCCGACCTGGTCGGGAATCTTTTTTGTATTTTTACGGCATGACGCAAGAAGATATTCTCAACAATCCGGAACAATACGACCTCTCCATCGAAACAGTGGGAACGGGAACCCTGAAATCCCCCATGAAAGGCGTGCAGTTCGTCTCTGACGGCGACCGTATCAGCCTCACCACCGACGTGAACCGTATCAAAAAGTTTATCGATAGCGGAAAGGCAATCCCCTCCCTCGAAGCGGCAGGTCCCCGAGAAACCATTTTCCACGACCCTGCATGGACACGCGCGGGCATCGTGACCTGTGGCGGTCTCTGTCCCGGCCTCAACAACGTCATCAAGGGCCTGGTACAGGTGCTGTGGTTTGACTACGGAGTGCGAAACATTTTTGGCATACCTTACGGTTACCGCGGGCTGAACCCGGCCTACGGCTACCCGCCTATCATGCTGAACCCCGACGTGGTGGACGCCATCCAGGATGACGGCGGAACTATCCTGGGGAGTTCCCGCGGCATGCAGGAACCCTCCGTGATGGTGGATACCCTCATGCGTCTGAACATCAACGTGCTGTTCTGTATCGGCGGTGACGGAACCCTCCGGGGGGCTCACGCCATTGCCGAAGAAGTCAAGAAGCGTCGCCAGCCCATTTCTGTCATCGGCATCCCGAAAACTATCGACAACGACCTGAACCTGATCGACCGCACCTTCGGTTTCGAGACGGCGGTGCTCAGCGCTACCGACGTGATTACCAGCGCCCACAACGAAGCCAACGGAGCTTTCAACGGACTTGGCCTGGTAAAGCTCATGGGTCGCGACTCCGGATTTATCGCCGCCTACGCGGCTCTCGCCACCACGGTGGTGAACTTCTGCCTCATTCCCGAAGTACCCTTCACGCTGGAAGGCGAAAACGGACTTTTCAAGGCTCTCGAAAGCCGCTACAGCAGTGGCAAGACCCATGCCGTCATCGCCGTGGCCGAAGGCGCCGGACAGGAGCTGTTTAAGGGCCTGCCGGAACGCAAAGACGCCAGCGGCAATGTGTTGAAAAACGACATCGGTGAATTCCTGACCCGAGAAATCAAGAACCATTTCGATAAAGTGGGCAAAGAAGTCAACATCAAGTACTTTGACCCGAGCTACATGGTCCGCAGCATTCCCGCCAAGGGAACAGACGCCATCTTCTGTTTTCAGCTGGCCGAAAGTGCTGTGCACGCAGGCATGGCGGGCAAGACCGACATGGTGGTGGGCAGCATGAACGAACAGTTCAGCCACGTGCCTATAGAATATGCCGTCAACGAACGCAAGAAAATCAATCCCAACGGGACGCTATGGCATGCCGTGCTTGGCGCCACCCGCCAGCAGGACTACTTCTCCGGAAAAGGCAAGGGAAGGAAATAAAGAAGTGTGGGGTGTGAAATGTGAAGTGTGAAATGACTAATTTCACATTACACATCACACATTACACATTGTTAGTATGGTGATAAGGTTTTTAACAGCCATCCTCTTCTTCGCCGCCATTTGCAGCTTTGCGAATTCCGACCTGGCATTTGCGGATTCCTGCTACAAGGCCCGCGCAGAACGTGCTAAGGGCGACAAGGCCGACAAGAAGAACGCAGAGCTTATGTTTGCCGCCTACAAGCGGGCGCAGATGGATCCTGCTGTCCACGAGAAAGCCACAGAAGGTCTGGTGAAGAGTGCCTACTTTGCCTTCCGCTTTGTACCCTTCGACAAAAACAAGCGCAAGGTCAAGCTCGACAGCCTAAAAGACCTCAGCGAAAAGGCCTATAATCGTTACCCGAAAAATCGTGAAATCGCCCATATCTATGCGGCGTCCGTTTCCATGTGGGGTGCCGAGAAAAACCCGCTTGCCGCCGTAAAAGACGGTGTCGCGGCAAAGGTTCGTGACATTGCTATTGCGACAAAAAACTACCAGGTTCTCGGACGGGCGCACCAATTGTTGCCGTACATTCCCATTATCCTTTCGTGGCCCGACAAGGCTTTGGCAGAAAAGTATTTGACGCTGGCATTGGAACAGGATTCTACCGACATTTACAACTATTACTTTCTTGCAGAATTCCGCCTAGACCAAAAGCACTATGACGAAGCCCAGAAAATTATCGACAAAGGGCTCGCCCGTGGCGTGCGTACAGACTATTTCCTCGAAGACAGGCGAGGTCGCTGGCATTTAAAAGAACTTCAAAAAAAACTAGATCAAAAATACAAACGCAAGTAAAAGATGTAAGTTGTTAAACATTCAAGGTAGAAATTTTACAACGTTTAACTTAGCATGCACCATATATTCCCAATCTTTGCGTTTGTTGCTTTCGTCGTTATTCTCGCGGCCTGCAGTGAGTCCTTCACCGACCCTCGGGACGGCAAGTCCTACGGCGTCGTGCAAATCGGTTCGCAGACCTGGATGGCCGAAAATCTGGACTACGAAATCGACGGTAGCGCCTGCCCCGAGGGAGACAGCCGCAACTGCGAAAAATACGGACGGCTCTACACTTGGGAAGCTGCGCAAAACATTTGCCCCGAGGGTTGGCTACTTCCCGACAGTTTGGACTTTGCAAAGCTTATGGAGCAGGTGGGAGGTCCGTCTCAAACGGGCGATGCTCTCAAGTCCACCGACGGTTGGTTCAAGAAGGGGAACGGCTCCGACGCGTTCGGCTTCAAGGCGCTCCCTGCCGGCTATCGCGGCGCCGTTTATGAAGGCGAGGGCGGCGCTTACGACGGTATCGGCGGCTACGCCTATTTCTGGAGTGCCACCGAAACCTTGGACGGTCTTGCCTACTACCTGTTTCTGGATTTCTCCAGCAAGGCTGCCGGCCTGAACGCTTTTGGCAAAGGTGATTTCCGCTCTGTCCGGTGCATCAAAAAAACGTAAAGGGCTATATTTACCGTACCATGATTTACACCTTTCTCGCGCGGCTTTTTTCTTACGTTCTTTTCGGGGCCTTGCTCCTGTTGAACTGGAAACACTCCACGGTCTGTGCGAACTACAAGGTGGCTTGTTCGTGGAATCCTGCAATGGCTCGGACTAAGTTCCCGCTCTTTTACGAACGGCTGTTGTGCAATCTGGCCCGGCACGCGGGGGAGTTGCTTTTCTGTTTCCCCCTATTCAAGAGGCTTCCTCGTGAGTTGCTCGCTTACCCGTACAGCCTTGGCGGTATCCGTTTCGAAATCGCCCCCGATTCCGAAACCGTACTTCAAGAAATGCGCAAGGGAGGCATTTCCCTGACGGCCCATTACGGGAACTATGAGGCCATGGGGCCTTGGCTTTGCAGTCTCGGTATCCCTCTTGCGGCAAGCTATATTCCTGTGAAACCCGGCTGGCTTAACAATATTCTAGAAAACCGTATTCGTGCCGTAGGCGGCAGGACCTATTCCGTGAATGCCAAGTCCCCGAGGGAATTTTTGCGCCTGCTGCAAGAAGACCGGCTTTTCTGCCTGCTGGCCGACCAGGACAGTCGCATTCCCAGTGCCCAGTCCGGCACATTTTTAGGAGTTCCGGCCCACATGAACCCCCTGCCGGATTTTCTGCTGAAACATCGCCCTGAAACACCGCTTTATATCTGCTGGATTGAAGAACATGACTTAAGGACAAAACGGATCCATGCCGAAAAGCTTCGGGTAGGGGAGGGGGAGACCGTCATCGGGGCCTTCAACCGCTGGCTGGAATCCCGCATTGCAAAAGAGCCTGCCCTGTGGTACAGCTTTACCCACCGTCGATTCTACAGCACAACGCCAGAAATTTACAGTTGCGCAGCCCCGCCGCCGTCCCATCTTTCTAATTTATGAGAAAATGTTGAAACAGTCTCTTAACTTGTCCTCCCATCACCTCAAAGGGCCGCAGGCCCGACCTCATACCTCAAAGCGAAGCGACCCCTAACCCCTAGATCCTATCCCCTAGCCCCTAACCAATGAACAAAGCCGCCATCATCGTTGCCGTATCCATGCTCCTGAGCCGCGTCCTCGGAATTTTCCGCGAGATGCTCCTGGCCCATGCGGCGGGTGTGTCCCTAGAGAAGAACGCCTTGGACCTGGCTTTCATGGTTCCGGACATTTTGAACCATGTGGTAAGTACGGGATTTTTGTCTATTATTTTCATCCCGATTTTTACGGGCTACAAGGTGGCCGGCGACGAGAGGGGGGGCTGGAAATTTTTCAGCAACGTGCTGAACACCTTCGGTATTGCCCTCTTGATTCTTGTGGTTCCAGCCTTCATCTGGATGAAGGAGCTTTTGCAGTTGTTGACCGTAGATGGCGCCACGCCGGAACTTATCGAGCGCGCTACCTATTACGGTCGCATTATCCTGCCGGGTCAGATTTTCATTTTCGTGGGGAGTATCCTGGTGGCGGTGCAGCATACCCGCAAGCAGTTCCTGGTGCCCTCTCTTACGGGATTAATTTATAACGTGGCCATCGTAGGTGGAGGTGCTGTAGGAATCGCGCTCAGTAAGTACACCGGTACAGATTTCGGTCTAGAGGGCTTCGCCTGGGGCGTGCCGGTGGGCGCCTTTATCGGCTTCTTTGCACTGCAAATATTCGGCGCCCGGATTGGCGGTGTGCGCTACGAATTTATCGTCCAGCCTACTCACCCGGATATCGTGCGCTATTTCAAGATGATGCTCCCCATGTCCCTTGGCGTAGGTTCCATGTTCGGTCTGGAATTTATCATTCGTAGCTTCGGTGCGAATTTCGGTCCCGAGGGTATTTCCAGCCTGAACTACGCTTACCGTGTCATGTACACGCTGGTGGCGGTGTTCGGCTTTTCCGTCAGTGTCACGAGCTATCCCGACATGGCCCGACTTGTAAAGGAGGGCGACATCGCGAGCCTGAACCGGAAAATCTGGAAAAGCCTTTCCCGCATGTTTTGCATCTTGATTCCGGCGGTGGTCGCCGTGTGGGCCCTCAGTTTTCCTGCGGTGCGTATCCTCTTTGAACGCGGCGCTTTCCATCGCGAAACTACCGAAGCCATTGCCGAAATCCTCCGCTGGTACTTGCCCGTGAGCCTCGGGCTTTGCCTCCAGGCGGTACTGGTCCGCAGTTTCTATGCCTGCGAACGCATGTGGGTGCCCACGCTTCTCAACACGGGCATCTTTGCCGCTACTATTCCCGCCTACATCGTTCTGGGCGCTCCCGAGCTAGGGCTTGGCATCAGGAGCGTTCCCATTATCGGCGCGACAGGCGCTATACTCCAGGTGCTCGCCATGATCTTGATGTGGGCGAAAAAGAACGGCACCGACGGCATGGGGGCGGCCCTCATGAATATGCTTCGGGCGTTGTTTACCTTCGCTATCATGATTGGGATTGCGGTTGGTTTGGACCATGTCTCCGGCAGTTTTGTCCGCAGCGCAAACCTTGTGGTTCTCGTGGCCTACAGCTGTGCCGCAGGTGTCCTGTTGTTCGTGCTCACGCTCATTATCCAGCGGTATCTCGGCAGCAAGGACGCCAAGGATATTCTGAACGAACTTCTTGGCAAGGTGCTCCGCAAGCTCCATCTTGCTTAAGTCAGGCAATACAAAAAAGCCCGGGGATTTGGTCCCAGGCTTGTCTGCTAAGTTTGTCTATTAAATTCAGGTAATTAGAAGTTCTGGTAATTGGGTGCGTCTGCAAGTCTTGGGCTGGTGTTGATTGTAGAGACGTACTTGTCCACCAGGTATTGCGGGCATTCCACTTCTTCCCAATAGAAGTTGGGGTTGTCTGCCGCCATGAACCAGTCGGCAAACCAGTTGCAACCCTGGAGTAGGTTGGGTATGCTAGAGAAAGCGCGGGAACAATAGCCTTTGACGCAGGATTGGTAAGCTTCAAGGGAGGCGTCGGTGCCGATTTCTCTCTGGCAGTTGGTTAGGAATCCACCATACCCTTCGATGCCATTGCGCATATCGAATCCGGTTTGTCGTGACAGGGCGTCAAAAGCTCCTACGCCGCCACCAGGTACCATCAGGTCGAACTGGGTGGTACCGCCATCCACGTCATGTCCGATATTGGAGGCCATGGCGATAATGTGTTTCCCGGCCAAGGCTTGGTGTGTTTCCTTAGGCTTGTTGTAATCGCCTTCATTATGGAAATGGCCGTCGTACTGAAAGTGGTAGCATTTCCCGCAACCTTGGGTAGGTGGCCCGGCGACAAAGGCGTATGCCAGGGTGTCGTTTACGGCTACGGGAATCATGTCAGTACAGGCAAAGGCGAAGCCACCGTTGTCACAGGCGCTGACGGTTCCCTTGAGCCATGTTCCGTCTTCGCTCTTGGTGAAAGCGGGAATTTCTTCGTCTTGAATGCTGCAGTTTCTGGCGATTTGGTACGGATTGGCGTTTGCGTCCACTTTTTCCGACCAGGCGCAGTGGGGCTTGCAGGCGTCCCAGTAACGGGAGTTCCATCCGTTCCCGCTGCCGTGAGAAACGAGCAAATTGTTGTAAGAGGCTACAGGGTAACCTGTCGGGTCGGCGACACCACCTTGAACTTTTCCAAAAGAACTGCTGGATTCCTCGGTAGAGGAGCTTGTGTTAGTTTCGTTGTTATTTGTACCTTGGCTTTCACTGCTGCTTGAGTTGTTGTCGTTGTTGCTTCCTTCAGAAGAAGGGGAGCTCTGGGTAGAAGCAGCGTTCTGCACATCTTCCTTGGCCTGCTCCACTCTTTCGGGAGAGAGTTCGGTCAAGGTGCTCAGGTCAATATTTTCGACAGTGGTCCCGTCGTTCAGGGTCATGGTCCCTGTGGCGCTATCAAAGGTTCCAATTTCGTTTCCCTTGGTGTCGGTGACCTTGCCGTCAATGTAAATGAGGTAGTTCTGATTAAGAATGTTCTGGTCGCTGGGCAACCAGTAACAGTTATTGGTCACCACGAATTCGGCGATTTCTTGGTTTTCAGCACAGGTGTCATCGCAACTTGTGACGGGCGAGGGCGAGTCGCTGCTGCACCCTCCCATGAGGGCAAGACCAGAAACCAAGATGAGTCCGCTCAAAAAAGCAGTACGCATAAAACACTTCCTTTAGGTTTCCCCATCCCTGACAACAAGATAGTTATGTAGGTGATTGTTTTGAATACCAGGGAATGAAAAAAGATTTTTATGCAGACCCGAATGTAAACTTTGTAAAATTTTCACTTTGTAAACATCTTTTTACAAAATTTTTGTCGTCAATTCACATCTGGCGCCTTATTCACGACCACAAGTTTAATATATGTTGATAAGTTGTTGGATTTATGTCGTGGCAATGCCTAAATTGCCCTTTTCTTACTAAATTCGCCATTTTCAAGCTATAATCAATTTGTGAATAACATTGACGCCCATTACAGTAAGGACCGTGGGGCTTGAACCCCAAAATTCCCCGTTTTTGCAAAAAATCAAAGAAAAATGCTTGCAATTATTTCTTGATTTACTAAATTTGTGGCTCAATTTCGGCGAGTACCGCTTCCTATGCTCTCCGAAGTAACGGAAGTCCTTGTGGCTTCTTGACTTGAAGCGATAAACCTTCTGCTGAAGAAGAGGAATAAAATGGCAAAAGAACATTTTGATAGAAGCAAGCCGCACTGCAACATCGGCACCATCGGCCACGTTGACCACGGCAAGACCACTCTGACCGCCGCAATCTGCACGACCCTCGCAGCCCGCGGTCTCGCCGCCGCCAAGCGTTTCGACGAAATCGACAACGCTCCCGAAGAGAAGGCCCGCGGCATCACGATCAACACCTCCCACGTGGAGTATACCACTGCCAACCGCCACTACGCTCACGTCGACTGCCCGGGGCACGCCGACTACGTGAAGAACATGGTGACCGGTGCTGCCCAGATGGACGGCGCTATCCTCGTCGTTGCCGCTACCGACGGCCCCATGCCCCAGACCCGTGAACACATCCTGCTCGCCCACCAGGTGGGCGTGCCGAAGATCGTCGTGTTCATGAACAAGGTCGACATGGTCGACGACCCCGAACTCCTGGACCTCGTGGAAATGGAAGTCCGCGACCTCCTCTCCAAGTACGAATTTGACGGCGAAAACACCCCGATCATCCGCGGTTCCGCCCTCAAGGCCCTGGAAGGCGACGCCGCCTACCAGGACAAGATCATGGAACTCATGGACGCCTGCGACAGCTACATCCCGCTCCCGCAGCGCGAGACCGACAAGCCGTTCCTGATGCCCATCGAAGACGTGTTCACCATCACCGGCCGCGGCACCGTCGCTACCGGCCGTATCGAACGCGGCGTCGTTCACCTGAACGACAAGGTTGAACGCGTGGGCCTCGGCGAGACCACCGAATACGTGGTGACCGGCGTGGAAATGTTCCGCAAGCTTTTGGACGACGCCC
>Ga0310697_10005914_pt1 | contig 11732 bp, 7 predicted proteins | sample 172DNAGHGlowgp2_FD_203883 | JGI IMG/M metagenome (GOLD analysis project Ga0310697, IMG submission 203883) | Sheep rumen microbial communities from Palmerston North, Manawatu-Wanganui, New Zealand - 1728 DNA GHGlow gp2 (v2) (version 2) | ecosystem: Host-associated > Mammals > Digestive system >... | reverse complement strand
ATCTACTCTGTCTCTATATGCTTACCGGTGGTGTGGCCAAATACGTTGCCTGGCTGATGGACGCAAAAGCCGTCACAAAAGCCAAGATGCTCCGCTGGGTTACACAGGCGGGTTCACCCTATCTCTCCGAAGGCACAGAACTCATCATGTCGGAGTTCGGCAAAGACTATACCAACTACCTGAGTATTCTCCAGCTGATAGCTTCGGGGCTTACCACGCAGAGTGAGATTGACGGAGTCATCGGCAAGAACACGGGAGCCTATCTCGACAACCTGGAGGTGGAGTACAGCTACATCCACCATCGTCAGCCAATGTTCAGCAAGCCAGGCGGGCGCAACTCACGCTGGCAACTCGACGACTGTTTCCTGCGCTTTTGGTTCCGCTTCATCCTGCGCAACCAGGCGCTTGTTGAGATGGAGCGCAACGACCTGCTGCTCGAAATCGTCGAGCGGGGCTATGAGCAATATTCGGGACTTGTGCTCGAGCAGTATTTCCGTCAGAAATGGATGGAAGAAGAGCGTGTGACGCTAGTGGGCAACTATTGGGACCGCAAAGGTGTAAACGAGATAGACATGATAGCCATCAATGAGATTGACAAGAAGGCGGTAGTGGCCGAGGTCAAGCGTCAACGGAAGAAGCTCAATTCTTCGGAGTTGGCCGGTAAAGTGTCCACCATCAGCAAAAAACTGGCAAAATATGAAGTTCGCCAGATAGGGTTGACAATGGAAGATATGTAACTAAGGTGTTACGCAAATAAGTTGCGCATGGCAGTTGTACTATTGCAAACGTAAACGAGTAAAAGAAAGCAAAACTTGTTCTCATTCATAAACAATAATCAAAAAAAATCTCATCCATCTTATTTTTATTTGGAACTAGTTCTCCCTTGTCGTTTCTCGAGTACCATTCTTTTATTTTCTCCGAGTGTTGTTTCTCCAGCATAGAATAATGCCGTTGTATGCATAGTATAGGTATTCTGTTATGTTCATCGAGGAAATGCAACAATTCCCACGGGGGAAGTGTAAAATTGCTTCTTTATTTCAATTACAAAATTACTGAAAATCTGCAATATGTACAACTTTTTCTTCATCTGTTTATCAACAATTCGCTTGTTATTTAATTCCGCCAACGGGTATTATTATATCTTTAGATATAATAATAAGATATTGAAAGTCTGTCGTTTGTGGCTGTATGGTTATGCTACTGTAATCATAGGGTAACTCTACCGTAATTCTAGGGTAATTCTAGGGTAATTCTAGGGTAGGGTAATGGTAGCTTCGACGTAGGTAGGAGGTAGCTTCGATGCAGCAAGGAAGCAGGCAGGGAGTAGCCTCGGAGCAGACAGGGAGTTCCCTGCCTCATCCCAAGCAGATGCCAGCCTCATGGTGCTGTCTGGGGCTTGGTTAGGTGCTGCCATCTCCCTGGGAAGTCGCTTACAACGGTATGGGTGGGACGAGGCAACACCATAGACGATGGCCTCCATCACTATGCGTGGAAACTGCCAAGATAGACACTCGGACTTGCCTGTCCCGGACGGACGGTAATCTTTCCTCCACCCGATCGGTGGTATGTAGTGGCTCTAAACCAAGCATAGACGTGCATCACATCCTCCTTGCCGTTGATATCAGAAGGAAAGTCAAAACTGCATTCATGGCAAACCTTCCGCAGCGGACCCGGATAAAGATGTACCGTCGGCACAGCAGGGCGGTATACTGCCACCATCAGCCGGTCGTCGCCCACCGAATGGGAGTCGTCCATCCCTGGGTCGGGACACGACACAAATAGTTTCCCCTCACGCACCGAAGCCTTCATTCTTTGGCCAATAAATCGCGGCCCGTAAGCTAACACCAGCCTTTGCGGCACAATCCCCCACTCGCCAGAAAGTTCAACACCCGAAGCGTCATTTCCTTGGCTCTGTCCGTTCACATCGATGCCAGCCTCATCCGCTTCGCGCTCCAGCCACACCAGCGCCCCGTTGTCCCAGTTCGTCTTCACAAAGGCGTTCCTCGCCGTCATTCCGCTGCCTGACAGGGGCACCATTGCGAAGCCCAGGTTCACCGCCTCCGCCAGCACCTTCGACAGCCGGTTGACGAACGCCAGCTTCGCCCTGTGCATCTGCTGCTTTGGTGTACGCGGATTTGTGGGCTTGTACAGCTTCTTGTAAATCTGCTTCCCATCCAGCACCACCGCGATGCGGTCGCCTATCTTGCCGTGCTCCAGGCCAAAAGTATTTCCATCCGTATGTGACATATATATATAACGACATATTACTTGAATTATTGTCTTACGCAGAAGTCGTTGGCCTAAAAATTCCAAATTTCTCCACGACAATACACTTGGTAGTGCTCCAAGCTCTATCACTTTTATTTTGCGGTTTCAAAAAGATTGCGTATCTTTGCACTCCAAATAAAACAAGTCAATGGGCAGTAACCTTTTTACAAATGAAGACCAAAACACACTCCTAAACAAGATAGAAGGGGTGTTCCAATACAAAAAACCTAAATCTAACAAAGAGATAACACCCGAGATTATCATTTCGGAAAGTTTCGATTCGTAATACCTCCAGTCAATGAGTGAAACCAATCGCATAGAATATAAGCGTGAGCTGACGTCCGACTTGGACATTGAGAAAGAAGTGATAGCCTTCCTGAATTACAAAGAGGGCGGCTATATCTATATCGGCATTGATAGAGATGGAAATGTTGTCGGTGTCGACAATGTCGACGACTGTATGCTGAAATTGAAAGACCGCATCAAGAACAACATTTCCCCCTCCGCCATGGGGTTGTTCGACATAGTATCGGAATCTAGAAACGGTCTTCCTGTGGTGAAGATTACGGTTGCCAGTGGAATAGAGAAACCCTATTTCAAGACCCGATACGGAATGACTCCTCGAGGAGCCTATCTCCGTGTCGGTACCTCGGCAGAGCCGCTGCAACAAGATCAAATCGACAGGCTTTTTGCCATGCGAACACGCAATTCCATCAGCAAGATAGTTTCCAATCGGCAAGACCTGACTTTCGAGCAACTTCGCATCTACTATGATGAGAAAGGCAAACGGCTGAACGACAACTTCAAGCGTAGCCTTGAATTGGTTACAAAAGATGGAGAATACAACTATGTGGCTTACCTGCTGGCTGACGAAAACAACAACTCTATCAAGGTGGCCAAATATTCAAGTCTTGACCGATGCGACTTGATTGAGAACAACGAGTACGGCTATTGCTCTCTCATAAAAGCCACCAAGAGTGTATTGTCCAAACTGGAGATTGAAAACAAAACCGCTGCCAGGATTACACCCATGGAACGTATAGAAACGCCTCTTTGGGACAGGGTGGCTGTTCGCGAGGCCGTCATCAATGCCATTGTGCATAACGACTACTCCTTTGAAGTTCCTCCAAAGTTCGAGATATTCCCCGACAGGCTCGAAATCACGTCGGCAGGTCGTCTGCCTGAATCATTAAGCAGAGAGGAGTTTTTTACAGGCATTTCTATTCCCCGCAACAAGGAGTTGATGCGCATTTACCGTGACCTTGACATTGTGGAGTCGCTTGGCTCCGGTATTCCTCGCATACTCCGTGCGTATGGAGAAGAAAGTTTCCATTTCACCGACAACTTTATCCGGATTACCTTCCCTGCAAGTGTACAAACTGACCAGGCAAGTGGACTAGATAGTACACGGAAAATAGAAAAGTGGCCAGAAAAGTGGCCAGAAAAGTGGCCAGAAAACGGCCAGAAAATATTGGAGGTTATCTCGTACAATAAATCAGTAACGATTGCACAATTAGAAGAAGAACTAAATATTGGTCATACAACTCTGAAAAAGATTTTGCGAGAGATGCAGAACGAGAACATTATACGGCGTGTTGGCCCCGCCAAGGGAGGGCATTGGGAAGTGGTGGAACGATGAACTAAAATAGCATTATTTACGTTAGGTCAATAATATAGCATACAATATGAACCGTCAAGAATTAAAGCATATACTATCATCAAGGTTCGACTTCGAAAAGTGGAAAGAATTGTTGGGACAAATGTTCCCAAAAGTCGACTTTCTTTCCAAGCCTATAGAATTGGATGCCAATTTGGTAAAAAACGGTGGACAAGTTGGTACTATCCAACTTAACGACGGTCGTGCATTAGGATTGTTCAAATTAGAGGTTGCAGACAACATCATCATAGCGCCGCCATCTTCCAGCGTCTTGAAAACATCGAGCAGCACCAGATAGTTACCGACCAACGCATCGACGAAGTCTTCCGTCGCCTTGATGCCGGCCAGCAGCCAGCGCAGGGGATCTTCTTCGACGGGCAGATCTTCGACGCCTACACCTTTGTTTCCGACCTCATCCGCTCGGCCAAGAAAAGCATCGTGCTGTTCGACAACTATGTGGACGACACCGTGCTGGCGATGCTCGACAAGCGAGGGGAGAAAGTCTCGGCCACCATCTACACCCAGAAAATCAAGCAGCAGCTCTCGCTCGACCTTGAAAAGCACAACGCCCAATACCAACCCATCGAGGTGAAACAGTTCGACAAAGTCCACGACCGTTTCCTCTGCATCGACAATACTGTCTACCATATCGGCGCCTCGTTGAAAGACCTCGGCAGGAAGTGGTTTGCATTCTCGAAAATGGAAATGAAAACGAAAGAGTTGCTGGGGAACATAAAGTAACCCTTTCCACACACCCGATATTGATTTCCTCCGTCTGGTTTCTTCCGAACGGAAGAAAATGTTTTGGCTGATTCAGAAAGATTTCGTATCTTTGCAATTTGAAAAAAATGAGTTGAATGAAAGCGCCAACATTAATCAAGAAACCAGAAAACTGGCAAGATTTTGAGTCTCTTTGCAAAAAGTTGTGGGGGGAAATATGGGATTGCTCGGACACCATAAAGAAAAATGGTCGTTCTGGTCAGAAGCAACATGGCGTTGATATTTATGGTGTGCCGAAAGGAGAAAAACAATATTACGGAATTCAATGCAAAGGCAAAAACGACTATCTAAATAGTATCTTAACAAAACAAGAAGTTGATACGGAGATTGAAAAAGCAAAGAGTTTTAAACCTCCACTTAAACGATTTATTTTTGCAACAACTGCTTCAAAGGATGTCGAAATAGAAGAATATATTAGAGAATGTGATATTAACAATAGGAATCGTGGATTGTTTGAAGTTTACCTTGCTTGTTGGGAGGATATTGTGGATTTACTGAAAGAATACCGACAAACATATCAATGGTATATTAATGACTGTCAGTATAAAGATAATACAGATGTGGAAATATCATTTGCTGGTGCTAAAGAAATAACAATAAATCCTCAGTATATTAAAGAAATCACAACATACCGTTCAAAACAGAAAACAGATAATGTGTATGAAAGGGAATTGAACAATTTTTTATGGAAATCGCTCCAATTACCACGATACGAACCGATAGATGTGCCTGACATGGATATTCTCCATCCAAAACATAACGTCGACTATCGGTGGTGTACGATTCCGATAAAAATAGAAAACTCAGGAAATACAACGATTAGAGATTATAAACTTTATTTCTTTTTAGACGGGGACAGCATTGAAGGGTTAAGTTGTGGAATCTATTATGAGAATTCCATTCTCTTGGGAGAAGTAACACGTGCGGCAATAATCCGGCAAATTGATGAAGAACGCGAGCTATTTGAGTCTAAAGAATATGACAATGAGTTAATTTTTATTCCGAAAGATTCAACGTTGGTTCAGACAGATCATCGGCTATTTAACTTTAGAGTAAAACCCAAAGATGGTTGTGCTGAAATAACTTTTCATTGGGATTTCAAATCTCGAGACTTTTCAAAAAGTGGTATTCTTAAAATATTTGTGGAACCCCAGTATGAGGAAAAACACAAAGTTATTGATGTCGATGACGGAGATCTATCTGAACCACATATTGAGATATTTCCCAAAATTGTCAAAGAGTAGAGTACGATTAAAAGCAATAAGAAAATGCAAGCACCGACTGAAATAGACCTGTTTAAGGACTTGAATGAAAATCAGGTTGCGGCGGTTAAAGCGACCGAGGGTATGGTACGGGTTGTGGCTGGTGCAGGGTCGGGAAAAACACGCGTGTTGGCGCATCGTTACGCCTATTTGGTCAACAACATGGGCATTGACCCCGCCAACATACTTTGCGCCACTTTTACCAACAAGGCGGCTCAGGAAATGCGAAACCGAATCGCCAAGCTCGTTTCTGCCGGAAATGTGAATGATTTTGTCTGCACAATACACAGCTTGTGCGTAAGGATTCTTCGCCAAGAAATTCACCGCATCGGATATCCAAAGAACTTTACGATAATTGACGATGAAGACCAAAAATCATTGGCGAAAGAGGTTTTTAAAGAGTTTTCTCTTGACAACACAGAGATAACCACCAAAAAATTCCTAGATGGTGTCTTTTGTCTAAAAAACGATGGAACTAAAGAGAAAACAGGCTATGAGTATTACATCGAATCGATAATTCTTCCTAACGACAATGTCCCAACTGAGAGTGTCACACCCGAAATTGCATATATCAAGAAGCAGCGGAAATCATTTCTTCTCGACTTTGAGGATTTGATATTGTTTGCTCTCTACATACTAAACCATTTTGAGGAAGCCAAAGAGTACTGGCAGAAGCAGATGAACTACATCATGCTCGATGAAGCACAAGATTGCAGCGGCTATGATTGGTCAATTGTCAGGTTGCTCGGAGAGAAACACAAAAATATCTTTATTGTTGGTGACCCTGACCAATGCATATATGAGTGGAGAGGCGTTAAAATTGATAATTTTCTACACTTCCCTGCAGAAACAGATATAATCCTCAACGAGAATTACAGATCTATTCCCAATATTCTGGATGTTGCCAATTCCATTATTGCCCACAACAAGCGACGCATAAAGAAAGACCTGCGCACCAATAAAACTGGAACCACACAGGCAATACATTTTCATGGTAAAACCGAGGTTGAGGAGTATGATTGGATTGCCGAGCAGATAGGCAAGCTGAAGGAGCATGGTTGCAAAGGGAGTGATATTGCAATACTCTATCGAGCCTCGCACATTTCCAGAGGGGTGGAGCAGGCTTTGATGCGCAAAAACATCAAGTATGAGGTGTGGGGAGGTATTCGGTTCTTTGAGCGTAGGGAAATCAAGGACGCATTGTGTTATCTTAGGTTGATCGCCAATCAAGATGACCTCTCCTTCAAACGTGTGGCCAACACTCCCGGACGCTCCTTTGGTCCTGTTTCCATTGAGAAACTCGAACAGCTCGCAGCGGAAGAAAACGTTACCCTGTTTGCAGCGCTGAAAAAACACCAAGATGCCCCGTTTATCATCAAACGCGACGAGATATCTTCGTTTGTTCGCATAATCGAAGAGTGCAAATCACTCATCGGGCAGAAACCGATTCTAGACATACTTGATTATGTATTGAAACAAAGCGGGTATGTCGACCTGCTGCGAAAAGACGAAGACCAAGATCGAATAGACAATCTCAATGAACTGTTGCTCTCCGTGAAGTACTATCAAGAAACTCACGAGGAGAATGCAAAGGACGTTGATGCCTACCTACAGGACATTGCCCTATACACTAATATGGACTTCAAGAAAGAGGAATCGTCCGTCAAGCTGATGACAATCCACCAAGCCAAAGGTTTGGAGTTCCCGTATGTGTTTGTGTGTGGTCTTTCCGAGGGATTGTTCCCAAGTGCGAGAACCATCCGCGAGAGCAAAGAGGCAGGATTGGAAGAGGAGCGCAGGTTGATGTATGTGGCCGTCACCCGAGCCGAAAAAGGTCTGTTCCTGTCAGATTCGGAAGGGTTCAGCCATAGCGTAGGTGGAGATAAGTATCCCTCTCGCTTCTTGCGGGAGATAAAGAAAAGCCTATTTGTCATTGAGGGCGAATTTGACGAATCTCTCTTTAATGGCACAGACAACATCATTCATGCGATAGACAGGAGTCATACAGGTTTTATCAACCATCACGATGACCCGATGCAATTCAAGGTTGGCGACCAGGTAAAACACCATGCATTGGGTATTGGTACCATAGTCGAAGTAGGGAAAAACAACGACTATTATATTGTGGATTTCAATGGTAATGTCCGAAACATCCGTGCAGGATACCGATTTGGTCGTTATTACACCCCAGGGGAAAAGGTTCTCTTTAGGAGAAATGAGGCCGAAGTGGTGAAACGAGTTAATGATGATACTCTTGTGATTAGCGTCGATGGTCGTGAGCTGTGTGTAAAAGATTCGGACCTTGTGGCGATAGAGAAAGAAGAGACACCTGCCGCCAGACATCCTAAAACCCAAATCAAGGTCAAACAGAATCCGACTACCGACATACCCTCTGCGGCACAGACACCCGCGCCTTCTACTGAGGATATCAAGAGTTCTCGATTACGAGAGGAGAATCAAAAACTCAAAAAGGAGATTGATGAGCTCCGTAAAACAATCGAGAGTCAAAGTGTGCAAATCAAATCATTGTCTCAAAACAAGGATGAGAAGAATGTGATGGTTGACGCTTATGAGCGAGAGATAGACTTATTGCGCAGCCTTAAATCCGAGCATGAAAGGCAGTTGGAAGATGACAAAAAAAACATCCACGACCTGACAATAAAACAAGGAGAACTGACGCATAACATTGGCGAAAAAGACGCTCAAATAAAACAGTTACAAGACGAGATCAGACAACTGAAAGCAGAGCTGGAGCGAGTGAATAATCTTTCGCTTATGCAAAAAATATTTGGAAAGAAGTAATAAAAAACAAACTCATATCAATATGGCATACACATGGATTCCATTTTATAGGGAACTTGCAGAGAAGTTGTTACAATATAAAAACGACAGGTCTCGGCTTATAGAATGGATAAAAACGGATTTAAATAAATTAAAAGCGAGTGGTGGACACTCTCTTATCTCATATTTGACAGGAAACGATGATTTAAAAAAACGGAACGACATCGATCCATTTACTCTTTTCGAAGTCTTTAATCGTGAATACTCAAAAGGAGAACTTGGAATCAAGGAAATCTTATTGATGTTTCACGATGAATTTGGTCTTTCATCAGAAGTACCGTCTGATTTTGAGGGAATTCCTCGTATAAAGAACAGCTTCGCTACTTATTTAAAAAACAAGAGTATAACTTCCGATTTTCTCTGGAAATTGTTTGAAAAAATACTACACAACAACAATGTCTCCAGTGATTTTGATTTTTTAGTATCAAAAGGTATTCCTGTTGACTTTTTATCAACATCTTTTTATTGGGTTGTACCAAACAACTTTTTGCCACTCAATGACTCAAATAAAAAGGTGCTTCAAATGTATAATATTACATCAGAAATAAATACATATGAGGCATACGAATCCCTTATGGAAAAAGTTCGTGAGTTGCAGACGAACAGAGATGTCTCTTTTAAATCTTTTATTGAATTAACAGCATCTGCCATTACACTTGAGAATACAGATAGAATATGGATGTGGAGAGGTGATAAGAGTACTTTCAATTCTAATATTATTGAATGTGGGGCAGGTATCAAAGATATAATGAAAATTTCCATAAATACCACACGAGAAGATTTAAGAGCTAACTATCAAGAAATAACAGGAAAAAAAGATTTTGGAACTGTTTCAATATATTGGGATTTTATTCACGAAGCACAAGTTGGTGAAACTGTTGTTGTATTTGGTAATCACAATGCTGGTCGTAGAGGACATATTTTATATGGGTGGGGAAAAATCATATCAGAGTGCAAGTTTGAATATCAAAGCGAGGATTTCTTAAAAAGAACTGTCGAATGGCATGATTCAAGCCTGCAAAATATTCAAAAGGAATCGCTTACGCAAAATCCAAAATTCTTTCATAGTGTAAATGGTATAGAAGCGGCTAATATTATTAAACGTTTAAACATTAATATTGAAACAAATAGTAAAACAATAGAGCGCTTAGCCAACCTAACCCAACGGCTCATCTCTTCAGAATCCAATAAATTTGAAGCTTTACAAAACAATAACCCACGAGAGAAATACACAAAATTGGATTTTCTGAAGGATGTTTTTGTCAATAATCAAGATTATGAAAGGCTTGAAAGTCTATTGCTTAGAAAGAAAAACTTGATTCTTCAAGGTGCACCTGGTGTGGGTAAGACATTCGCTGCAAAGCGTTTGGCATATGCCTTGATGGGTGAGAAGAATGATGATAGAGTGATGCAAGTGCAGTTCCATCAAAACTATAGCTATGAAGACTTTGTGATGGGTTACAAGCCAAATGAAGAAGGCGGTTTTGAATTGAAGAATGGACTCTTCTATAGTTTCTGTAAGCGTGCTGTAGCAGATAGAGGACATAAATTCTTCTTCATCATCGATGAAATCAATCGTGGCAACCTCAGTAAGATATTTGGTGAGTTGTTGATGCTGATAGAGAATGACTATCGAGACAAGCCAATACGGCTTTCTTATAGGGATGAATTGTTCGCCGTACCCGAGAATCTTTATATCATAGGTATGATGAATACGGCAGATCGTTCTTTGGCTATGATTGATTATGCCCTACGTCGTAGATTCAGTTTCTTTGAGATTAAGCCAGGCTTTGAATCGCCGCAGTTTATGGGATATGTCAAGAAGCAAATGAATCCACATCTTGACCGACTTGTCAAAGCAATAATAGAATTGAATAATGTCATAGAGTGTGACGACTCACTTGGTTCAGGGTTCTGCATAGGTCATAGTTATCTCTGTAACTTGGTGGATAAAAATGACTTAGATAATATTGTTGAATACGACATTATCCCTATGCTCAGAGAGTATTGGTTCGACAACAACAACCGCTTCAATCAAGAAGCACAGAAATTGAGGGAAGCTGTTAAATGACAGAAGATAAAGGCATATTGATTCGCAACATCTATTATATGTTATCCTATGCTTTCCAAGAGCTTAGACAAAATAACTATGTCGAGATAGAAGGGGAAACATTTGATAACATCTTTGACCTTTTTGCAGAAATAATGGCAATAGGCATATCATCTCAAATAAAGCAAGGATTATATCGTGAGTATGTGGCGAAGAACGAATCTTTACAGACAATAAAGGGAAAGATAGATGTCAATAGTACGATAGTGAATAGGGTATGCAACAATCGTCAGATAGTGTGTGACTATGATGAACTGTCAGAAAATAATATCTATAATCAAATTCTTTTTACCACAGCAACCATACTAATTCGACATTCAGATGTCAAAAAAGACAGAAAATCGAAACTGAAACAGTTGATGCTCTTTTTCCAAGGTGTGCAACAGATTGACATTCACACAATACATTGGGATGCACTCAAATTTGACCGCAACAACAAGAGTTATCGTATGCTGTTATACCTCTGTTATTTCATTGTCAAAGAGTGGCTTCTTACTACAGAAGCGGGATCACATAAAATGCGGGAGTTCTCTGATGACCATATGGACCGACTATTCGAGAAATTTGTTTTGGAGTATTACAAGAAGCATTATCCAGAATTAAAAGCTGAAGCCAAACAGATAAACTGGAATATTATAAAAGAACAATCGACGACAAACGTTCTCCCAATTATGCAGACAGATATACTTCTGACAATGCGAGAACGAACGTTGATTATCGATACAAAGTACTATGCAAAATCTATGCAGAAGCAATTTGACAAATCCACCATACACTCTCATAACTTATATCAGATACACACATATGTAACAGA
>Ga0310697_10005913_pt1 | contig 11732 bp, 10 predicted proteins | sample 172DNAGHGlowgp2_FD_203883 | JGI IMG/M metagenome (GOLD analysis project Ga0310697, IMG submission 203883) | Sheep rumen microbial communities from Palmerston North, Manawatu-Wanganui, New Zealand - 1728 DNA GHGlow gp2 (v2) (version 2) | ecosystem: Host-associated > Mammals > Digestive system >... | reverse complement strand
TCTCCCGACAGAGCGAATTTTGTATTTAACTGATAATTAGTGATATATAGAGGATAAGAAGATTAACTGCAAACTCCAAACTCAAAACTGCAAACTACTTCAGGTAGTCTTCGTAGTATTGGAACATCTTTTGGTATAGGTGCAGACGGTCGCGGCCGCCGACGTTGTGGGGGTGGTGGGGATAAACGAAATAGTCCACCTGTTTGCCGGCTTTGATGCAGGCGTCGATAAATTCGAGGGAGTTCTGCCAAACCACTGTTGGGTCTTCGGCACCGTGTATGACAAGGAGTTTGCCTTCCAGTTTCTTGGCCTTGCGCACGAGGCTGTTGTCGGCATAGCCGTCGGGGTTCTCCTGCGGGGTGTCCATATAGCGTTCGCCGTACATCACCTCGTACCATTTCCAATCTATCACAGGACCGCCGGCGCATCCCACCTTGAAAATCTCGGGGTGTGCCAGTTTCATGGTAATCGTCATAAATCCGCCGAAACTCCAGCCTTCCACGCCCATACGGTCTTTGTCCACATACGGCAGCGACTGCAGGAATTTCACGCCTTCCATCTGGTCGGCCATCTCTATCTCGCCAAGACGGCGATGGGTGCAACTCTCGAACTCGAAACCGCGGTTGTCGGTGCCACGGTTGTCCACAGTGAACACCACGTAGCCCTGCTGTGCCAGACGCAGGAAATAGAGGTTTCCGCCGCCAAGCCAGCTGTCGGTAACGAGCTGTGAGTGAGGACCTCCATAGACATACACCAATGTCGGGTATTTCTGGCCGTTGTCGTAGTTGAGTGGTTTTATCAGGCGGTAGCAGAGGTCGGTCTTGCCGTCGGCGGCTTTGATGGTGCCCATCTCAATCTCAGGCATGGCGTAGTCGGCCAAGGGGTTGGGGGCCGAGTAGATGTTGCCTATCTTTTTGCCTTTGTTGGAAACCAGCACTACATTGGCCGGCACGTCGGTGCTGCTGTAGCTGTCGATAAACAGCGTGCCGTTGGCGTTGGAGGCTATGCTGTGGGTGCCGTGGTCGGGGGTGAGACGTGTCACTTCGCCAGATTTGATGTTCACCGAATAGGCGGCGCGTTCTGTCGGTTTTTCGATGTTGGAATAGAAGAAAACATTGTCGCCCTTGGGGTCGGTGCCGATGATGTTCTGCACCTCGTAATCGCCTTTGGTTACCTGTTTCACTAAGCTGCCATCGGTGTTGTAGAGGTAGATATGTTTGTAACCGTCGCGGTAGCTGAGCCAGAGGAACTGGTCGGGTTTGGTGGGCAGGAAATAGAGTCCGTCCACGGGTTCGGTGTAGCGCTCGTTCTGCTCCTCGAAGAGCACTTTTTTCAGTTTGCCCGTCTCCACGTCGTAGCTCTCGAGCCACATGTGGTTCTGCTCGCGGTTAATCTTGGCAATGTAGAGAGTCTTTTCGTCGGGACTCCACGAGAGGTTGGTGAGGTACATCTCGCGTTCGGCCACGGTGGTGTCGCGGCGGGTGTCGAGATATATTGTGGTGCCTTTCAAAGTGTTGAAAATGCCAACGGTAACCTCGTGACTCTTCATACCGGCCATGGGATATTTTATCGGAGTGGCGGTGGTGATACGTGTGGCGGTGTTCACCATCGGGTAGTCGGTAACCATGCTTTCGTCCATGCGGTAGAAGGCCAGCAGGTTGCCTTGCGGCGACCAGAAAGTGCCTTTCTCGATACCGAACTCCGAGCGGTGCACCGACTGACCATACACTATGCCGTCGCCGCCCTCGCCCACGGTGAACACCTGCTGACGGCTGTTCACATACAGGCTGCTGCCGATGGTGTATGCCACCTGATAATTTTTCGGGTCAAGGTCCATATTCTCGGCCGTAGCGTCGTAAGTAACTGGTTTGGTAAGACTTTTGGTTTTGATATTATACAGATAGACACTGTTGCCATAGACAAAGCTGAATTCCTTGTCGTTTACGAACTTGACATTGGGAAAATAACGCAACTCCTTGTTTTCCAGCGATTGGAAAGCCTTGCTCAAAGTCTCGAGGTTCACAATTTCTTTCTGCGACGAAGATGTGCCAGAGTAAAGAACGTTGTCGCGCACAAAGGCGTAGCGGTTCGACTTGCCCACAAACTGCACCGAGCGCACCCGCGAAGGATAGAGCGAGCCGCTCATCAAATCATTGGCAGTAAGAAGTTTGTCCTGTGCAGAAACGGTAGAGCACAGTATCAATGCTATTATAGCAAATGTCAATCTTTTCATCATGTCGGTATATCTTATTATTTTTGTCTGTATATCTTTTTTTTGTTCTCCTGCTCGCCTTCGGCTCGCGAAATCTGGTGAATCTTGTAAATTCTTGTTAACCTTCGGCTAACTTTTTGTCTGTAAGTCTTTTTTGTTTTTCTTCTATGTTTGCTCTGTAAAATAATTTGTTTTTCTCCTGCTCAGCTTCGCTCATTTTTTTAATTGTTATTCATTAATTGCAACTCTCCTCATTCCTTTTTTTAAATCATATTCTCCGAAATTTATTAGCAAGCCCTCATTCTTATCGAGTAATTTTAAATATGTTCTTAATTGCTTGTAATATATGCTTTTAATTTCTTCTACTGATTTCAGTTCAACTATAAGTTCATCCTCAACAAGCAGGTCGATTCTAAAATCTGCATCAATTTCAATTCCCTTATAATTCACATTGATAGGAACTTGGCTTTTGACACTCAAACCTCTGGAATTCAGTTCTTGAATCATCGCCTTTTCGTAAATGCTCTCCAATAATCCAGGTCCAAAATAATTATACACCTCCATCGCAGCACCACGAACCTCATACATCAATTGATACATTTCCTCGTGCGTAAGCATAATTTACAAGATTTACTAAATTTCGTGAGCCGAAGGCGAACAGGAGAACAATAATTAGATTTAGTATTGTTTCCAGTTGCGGAAACGCAGCGAGAACACTCCGAAGAAGGCTTCCTTGAATATCTTCATGCTCATCTTGGAAACGCCCAACACCCTGTCGGTGAAGATGATAGGCACTTCGGCGATTTTGAAGCCCAGCTTGGTGGCGGTGTATTTCATCTCAATCTGGAAGGCGTAACCCACGAATTTCACCTTGTCGAATTTCATCTTTTCCAGCACGCGACGGGTGTAGCATACAAAACCGGCTGTGGCGTCGAACACCCGCATACCTGTTACGATACGAACGTATTTGGAGGCGTAGTAACTCATCAACAGACGTTTTATCGGCCAGTTCACCACGCTGATTTTGCCATCGACGTAGCGCGAGCCCACGGCAACATCGCCTTTGCCCGAAGCGCAGGCCTCACGAAGTCGCAGCAAGTCGTCGGGATTGTGCGAGAAATCGGCGTCCATCTCGAAAACATATTCGTAACTACGTTCCAAAGCCCAGCGGAAGCCGTCGAGATAGGCGGTGCCGAGTCCCAGCTTGCCTTTACGTTCTTTGATGAAAAGCCGTTCGGGGAACTCCTGCATCAGACGTTTCACGATGTCGGCGGTGCCGTCGGGCGAGTTGTCCTCGACAATAAGGATATCAAATTCGTGGGGGAGCGAAAACACTTTTCTGATAATGTTTTCGATGTTCTCCTTCTCGTTGTATGTAGGTATAATTACAAGACTGTCAGCCATTTGTAGAATTGGTTTTATTGTGGTTTATCGTTTTTTTTCTTGTTTTTGGAAACTACAAAGATACTATTTTTTTTTCACATCTGCAAATTGTATTTGCCAATGCGTTTTATAATGAGCAACAGCACACCACCAAAGATGGCATGCTGAGAGAGATACAACTGACCAGATATTGCCTTTCGCAAATAAAATCCCCCTAGATAGCGACTTGTTCCCTTTTTGCCTACGACTTTCTTTCAATCCACAAAGGCCGCTATTCTAGGGGGGGCTGTTCTTCTAACAAGCGTCGATGTCGTCCGACTTTTGCACTAGACAAACATTACAACTGCTACAAAAGCCACAATCTTTTTCATAGAGCTATTTCTGTAATTGGTTTATTTTTGTTGAACAGGCATTTCTTCTTCAATGACGGGCATGGATAATTTATTACCCGTGCTGTCGATTAATTCTCCTATTACCACTTCGGGGTCGTCGAACTGGCAGAAATACGCGTTTTCGTTTATCATCTCTATATCGTAATAGATGGCCGGGGTAACTTTTTCGAGTCGCTTGTTCATCATGCCTACTTTGCCGGAATAGTTGGTGTACTGGTACATTACAATATCACTATCTTCAAAATAATATTCATATAACGACAGTGAAATGGGTTTTATGCTTGTATACAAGTCTTCGGCTGACTCACTTTTGATAATCTTGCCCGAAGGAATGGTGATGGTGTATAAGCTATCGCACCTGACACCCATATATATATCTGCCGACAGATGCCACATCCTATCGTAACGTGCCGGGATAATGAAAGAGGCGTCGTTGGTGTTGAGCAAACCATATTTCCCATTGAATTCGATTATGGACAAGGTGTCGCCTGTGTCGTAAAGATTTGCGACATTTTCCAAGACCGTGCGATTGGGACAGGTTTTCTTTATCACATTCTCGTACTCGACATACACCAGGCCGTTCTCCCCTATCTCACGGCCGTCGATATGGCCGAACCAATGGTTGTAGCCGAGCACAAAAAGATGTATGATAAGCCAAATGAAAAAAACCACGAAACCGGCACCGATAACATAGAAAAGTATAGAGCATACCACATTGCCCAGTTTCCCAAGAGAGTCGAATAACAATAGACTATCCTTTTCTTTTTCCTCGGTTTCGGCTTTTTGCTCTGTATTTTCCTCTACGGTTTTTTCTTGCGACTGTTCCTGATTTGGACGGGGATTGTTCTGATTTTCTTCATCCAAAAAAATGTCATGTGTTTCCATTGTGTAAATGTTTTTAATTATTGATATCTTGTATTACTTTCTTTTCGCCATTATTTATTTCTCGGCCACAATCTCTCCCCTTTCGTTCAAGAGCACTGAGTGTTGCTCCAAACCATCTTCCGTGTACACATAGAGTTCTCCACGAAACCGCGTCTTGGTGATGGCCTCAATATCCGAATAATGCGCTTTTGTGAGCACTCGACCATCGGGGGCCAGAAGTCCTTTATGTTCGAAGTCGGTAGAATAAACAAACATTTCTGTGTTTTTCTCTTCGTCGTCTTCGTAGTAGGTCAAGGGCTGTATATCATAATAGCTTTGACGCGCCACAAGATTGCCCAATGTGTCGTACAGCATGCCGGGATAGGACTTATGCCATACTTCAATGAAACCGTTTTCCAGAATTTTAAATTCGTGTCCGCGGTTCATTCCGATAAACATTTGGCCAATGGAATCTAAAACCATAAGCGAGTCGTTGCGATTCAGCACCCAGTAACGCATGTCGCAAGAAATATTGTCGTATTTCGGTTCTATAACCCATTTGCCGGACATGTCGATAATACCATATCTGCCCGAGGTGTCGGCCATTTGGCACAGGCCATTGTGGAATTCTATTTTGCGGGATTCCAACTCCTGACTGAATCGGAAAGTGCTGTCGATGGCCAGGTTGCCGTGCGGGTCGATAAATTTCAGCTGGTTATGTTCGTCAACCACAGCGGCCACGCCTTCGGAGAACAGCCATGCTTTTTGGTATTTGAACGGTGAGGTGTATTTCCCTGTTCGGGTATTGAAGTAAGCGCAGCGGTTTTGCTTGCATACCACCCACAGGCTGTCCCATTGGTCACCCTTGGCCCAGTCTATGCCTTTATCAACGGAGCAAATTTTGCCTTTACGTACTATTCTGTCAGGCTCGCCATAATATCTTCGCAGTTCGTAGCCGCCACCCATATTAACTGTAGTGTACTTTGATGCTAAAATGTCGTAACAAATAGTGTCGTAGACATCAACTGCAAAATAGCCAATTGAAAAAGCACCCACTATTATCAGCGGTATGAATACGAGTTGCCAGCCAAAAGATACTTTAACCGGCTTCGGTTTACTTAAGGACCAGAAGCCCTTCTTTTTGTTGTTTTTTTCTTGTGTTTCCATGATTTTACTGTTTTTAAAAATTATGCTGCAAAACTACAAAAAAAACCTTCCCATTTTTATGGGAAGGTTTAAATTGCCCGTTTCGCGGTTTAAAAACCCCGTTTTGCGGTTTATATTCCTATTTTTTATTGTGCGCGAAACACAAGAAAATTGATATTTGGATTGTTTTTAAAAGGTTTTTTGCCTAAATAAGACAATGTTCCGTCATCGTTGCGGTACCATCCGTACTCTGTGCCGCCGACAAGAAAAATTGCATTGGTGACACCGATTTTCACCAACGTTGCGCTGAAATCGTTCATCAACACACGGTCTGTACATGCCACGACACAGATTTTTCCGTTCAAGACACATAAAGCACGCCGAAACGATGCGTTTTTCGGCTTGTTCTCCACAACCTTTCCATTGTCAACAGAAGGGTATTGGCGGAAAAAAGAGCTGCCGTCCTCTGTGGCTTGTTCGAAAAGGGGTGAATTTTCGGCCACTCCCAGCGTGATGCCTTCTTCGGAAATGGCGCAGTAGCCACGTTTGGAAAGTCCCCACGAGAGGGGTTCGCCTGCCAGCACAAAAGCGCCGACAATTTTTCCGTTGTCGCTTCGCACGTCGGCGGCCAAGGTGGCCAAAAGGATGTCACTATCAGTAGTGTCTACAGGACCCAAACAAAGCTCGGGAACGACGTTGTAGGGAGTCAGTATTTTTAGATGAAGACTGTCGACCATGGTGTCGGCTACGACGATGCTTGAGGGAATGGAGGCGTCTGCATTGTCGTACCAAACATCTGTTGCAGCAGTTTCTTCCGACGTAATAGCAGGAGTCTCGGTTGAATTATTATGGGTTACAATAAAGACCACGCAAAAAATAGCCGCTGCTATTACTAATACCAATGCAGCAATCCAAATCCACCTAGGGATCGGCTTTTTGTAGTCAGACCCACCGCCTATAATAATAAAGTCATCGTCTTCTGGATTATATTTTTCTACATTATCTTCCATTTATTCTTTTTTTCTTGTTTGGAGGGAAATTCATCAATTAGTGCATTCTCGGGAATTGAAAGTGTTACTGAGTTGGTTTTCAACTTTATAGCTTCCGACTTATTGTTCGACTCCGCGTCCGAATAACCTGCCGAATAACCAACCAGAAAACCATCAGCCTTTCTGTTCACTAGCTCTATCTCTTTTTTACCTATCATAAACGAGTGATACATGTTTACTATCAGACTTTGTCCAATATAACGGAAGTTTTCATGAGTTCCCTTAAAATATTTGTCAATTTCTTCTTTAACTTTGTAAAGGGGCATACGCACTTTAAAATGTTTTCCGTTGGTTAGGAAAAATAGAGAAACGTTGTGATCCGTAGTAATATACCATATCTCGTCCCATTCAACTCGATATAAATATTGGTCATACTTTATTTTAAGATATTCTTTCATAATATATTATTACGAGATATTGTTTTTTTTATTGTGTAATATTCATAAAATTATTCTCTGTGGGCTCAACTTCCAAATGCAACACCGTAGTTTCAAAATTATTCCACCTCACCGCTTTCCCAGAAATCGGCGTTTTTGATGTTCAGTGCTTTGGGGTCGAAAACGGGTTCCTGCCCATGTTTTTTCTGCCGTTCATAGTCCTTGAGGGCGCGCAGTGCCTTGGGCGAGAGCAGCAGTATGGCCACGATGTTTATCCATGCCATCGCGCCCACGCCTATGTCGCCTATGGTCCACACCACGCCGCTGCCCACCAGCGAGCCTATGAACACCGCACTTATGGTGCAGATACGCAGTATCCATATCACTATCTTCTCGCCGCGGTCGTCGCCGAAATTCATGTCGGCTTTTTCAAGCTCTTCGAGGCGTTCGGGATGTTTGCGGTAGATACGCCGGCGCCAGCGGTTGAAAAGGTATACAAGGTTGGTCTCGGCGTAGTAGTAGTACGCCATAATGGTGGTGAAAGCGAAGAAAAACAGCGCGATGGAGATAATCATGTCTCCGACTTTCGGTCCCACCACTGTGCCCAAGGCTCCGGTGGTGTAGAACACTCCCGGCTCGCCCTCGGGGGCAAGGGAATTCTGTTGCAGATAAGTAACCACGGCTCCCGAGGAGGTCTGCTCCACGGTTTCGATGATGTTGTACGTCTTGCAGGCGAGAATCATCATGGCGGTGGCGGTACACACCAGCAGGGTGTCGATATACACGGAGAAAGCCTGCACCAGTCCCTGTTTCACGGGGTGGCTCACTTTGGCGGCGGCGGCCACGATGGGCCCCGTGCCTTGTCCGGCCTCGTTGCTGTAGATGCCGCGTTTCACGCCCCACGCTATGGTGGTGCCGAGCAGGGCGCCGCCTACCTCGTTGATACCCACCGCACCGCGCAGCATCTGCATAAACACATCGGGCACAAGACGGTAGTTTATAACCAAAACCACTATCGACAGCAGTATGTAAATCACCGCCATCACGGGGGCTACAATCTGAGCCACGTTGGCAATGCGTTTCACCCCGCCTATTATCACAAGGGCGATAAGTGCCGCCACCACAAGTCCTATAACCCACACCTCTACGCCGAACGATCGGGCACACGACAGGGCTATGCCGTTGCACTGCACAGGAGGCAGAAACAAACCGCACGCCAACGCTGCCAACACTGCAAATATGCAGCCGAACACCTTGGAGCGCAGCCCGTTTTCGATATAGTATGCCGGGCCGCCGCGGAACTGTCCGTTGTGGTTCTCCTTGTAAATCTGTGCGAGGGTGGCCTCCACAAAAGCGCTGCCGGCACCGAAGAAAGCTATTATCCACATCCACACTATGGCACCCGGCCCGCCGAAACCGATGGCAGTGGCCACACCAACGATGTTGCCCGTGCCCACACGTCCCGAAAGGGCCATGGCAAAAGCCTGAAACGACGATATGCCCACGGCTTTCTTGTTCTTTCCCGCACTGCCGAACAGCAGACGGAACATTTCGCGGAAACGCCGCACCTGTACAAAACGGGTGCGCAGTGTGAAATAAAGTCCCGCCACAAGGCACAAGCCCACCAGCGCCGGACTCCACACCCAGCTGTAAACCGACTCGATGGCACCTGTAAGCCACTCTAATACAGACGATAAGAAATTATTCATAATTATTGCTGTTTAGCAGGTTGATATTCTGTTGATTGTGAAAATTTTATTGTCTATAATATTTTCCCCCTATAATTATCTTTCCTCAATGATATACCAGCGACCTTCTTGATAGATGTAAGCTCTGTAAGGTTCGGGCCACTTGTTATGATGATACTCTTTCGGTTTCCAGAAACGGCGGCTTTTGTTGGTGGGTTTGAGGAATTGTGAGAAATTGGATTCGGCGTTTTCTGCGGAAATACCTGTCTCTATGTCATTTATGGTTTTAAAATCGGTTCCGTTTGTAAGCATAAAATAATGCTTGCGATAGTAGATATAGCCTATTGAGGGCCTGTCAGCAAAGCTATTGATTTTAGTGACAGTGAGGCAGATAAACGGTTTTTGGAGCAAGAACGGATATTTCAACGGCTGTTTGGAACAGCTCAAATCGGTATATTTTTCGGTGGTGTCGTTGAAAAAATCGACCAATTCATTGACTAATTCATTGTTTGTAGAATCATTGATGGTGAGTGGCGTGAATTCGATAAAACAATGGTCGTATTCATCCAAAGGGTTGTTCTCATCAGGAAATCTAAAATCTTTGCCGTCGATAATGCGGTTGAGAATTTTTTTCAGCTGCCTGTCGGCGATATGGTACTGTGGCAGTGCTTCGGTGGCAGTGTCGGGAGGGGGCGGAGGCACCAGAGTGGTGTCGAAGGCTCGCCATGCACTGTCGCGGCCCCAAAGGTAGTCGTTGTAGAAACGCAGCACTTCGCCCGACATATTGTCGGGATGGTACAGTCCGCGATGAGAAAGATAAGTCTGTAGCCGCGAGCCGCCCCAAAGTCCCCAATTGTTGCGCATCCACAAACCTAATGAGAAGTGGTATTTACTCATTCCGTCGCGGCTTTCGGCTTTGATAGCGTTGCGGTCGTAGGGGTGGAGCATGGTGTCCAGAACGTGGAAACATTCCTCCAAGTTGCGGGGGATGTAAACGCCGTCGATGCTTTCGGCCTCGAATCGGATACGCCTTTGTATGCTGTCGTTCCTGCGTTGTATAGTACCTTCGCGGCGGGCGACAATCTTGTTGCGTTTGCGCATCTTACAATACATTTCCTTGTACCAAAAGTCGATTCCGTCGGGGAAATCCACATCGAAACGCATTTTCGATACCGCTTTCTGGAGGTCCGTTTCGGGCAGACTGTCGCGGTTTTCGATTTTGAAAATGGTGGCTTCCCCTTGTCTGTCTACTTTCAGCAACAATTTTACAAAATAGTATTTGTATCGCCAGTTATTTAGGACATATTCATCGTATGCCACCATCCGCATTTTTTTTGCAAAAATTTTAACTGCTTCATCGTAGGTGCCGTCAATTTCTGCTAAGTCGTAGGGACATTTGAACTTTTTTACCTCTACAATGTTATTGTGTCGATGTCCGGTCCAGTCTGAGGTTAGTTGGCTGTCGGGCAGCATCTGCCGAAGCTGTGTTTCGGAGTGGTAACCGAAAGGCAGTGTGTCGATTTGCTGTGTGGATAGGTGTATCCTTACAAGTTTGTGTGTGGAGGTGTAAACAAACACTGTGTCGTTCACCGCAAAGGTGGGACAGCCTTTAATCAGCTTGTTGCGTTCCGAAGTTGCAATCAGTGGCTCACTGCTTATCTTTCCGTCGACAGTAGCGTATGTGATACTGTCCTCAGAAAAGAACAGGACACGGCTGGTGTCGTTGGAAAGGAAATCCTTCACTTTTATCTGGCGCACCATATTGCCTTTGTGGTAGAACGTTACGGCTTTGCCATGTTTGTGGTCATAATAGAATAGATGCAGCACCGTTTGCCCGTCGTCGCTTACGAAAGTATATCCTTCGGCGAGGCATGCCGGTATGGTGTAGAGATGCTCTCCGCTACGGGCGTCGTAAACTTTAGTCTCGCCAAATGGCGAATAATCCAAACTTTGGGCCGGAACGCTCTTGGCATGGTAGTGGCCGTTGGACGAGCTTACGGTAACAATGTATCGTTCCGACGGAATAAAACCGTAGTGTTGAGCCGACATTGAGGATGTCAGTCCCAAAAGCACAAAGAGAATCAGCAGCCGTTTAATGGGTTTAAATTTATTGATCACCAATAGTTTAACTAATAAACACATATTGCTTTATTTTTTCGGTTCTACATATCCGTTCATTTTCACTGGGGTGAATCCCAAATCGATACACTGCACGCCTTTTTTGTCGATTTTCATCAGCAGCGACTCAATAGGCTTGAAAGTGAGAGTTATTTTCTCGCTCTTGCCGTGATGGTTCACGGTTATCTGCCGTGTACAGCCCTTGTCGGTGAAGGCGTAGCAGTATTCGAGGGGGTATTCGATGGTCTGTGTCATGGGGTTGGCAACAAAGACATAGTACGTGTCGCCATCCTTGCGGCACCAGAAATCGGGCAGGTCGTCACCCTCGATAAGGGGCGTGAGCTGGACGCTGAATTTCTCAGACTGACAGCTGGGAAGTCGGTGCAACTGGTCGAGAAGTTCGGCGTACTCTTGGTGCCTTACACGTCCCGGCTCTTTGGGGTCGCGCACGAGCAACACCGGAAGTCCGGCTTTCGCCAAACGCAGAACTTCCTGCAAAGCAG
>Ga0310697_10005912_pt1 | contig 11732 bp, 11 predicted proteins | sample 172DNAGHGlowgp2_FD_203883 | JGI IMG/M metagenome (GOLD analysis project Ga0310697, IMG submission 203883) | Sheep rumen microbial communities from Palmerston North, Manawatu-Wanganui, New Zealand - 1728 DNA GHGlow gp2 (v2) (version 2) | ecosystem: Host-associated > Mammals > Digestive system >... | reverse complement strand
AACGGGCACACCAATTAGGTTCATCTCAGCAAGGTTTGCACCCTTGCCACCAAGTTCCTCACGCATTTTTGCATTACCTTCGGCCTTACCGTTACCGAAGAGGTAAACTCTTTTTTGGCTCATAAATGTTAGTGTATTATTAAGTAATAAATATTGTTTTTCTCGTCAGTTTGCAAAGATACGGAAAAAAATTATTTCCTGCAAATTTTTTCCTTTTTTTTGTATAACAAAGTTTTTCAAGGGCATTTCTTTTTGCATTTTCATTTTTTTTTCTTAACTTTGGGGCCACGTATGAAGAAACATTTATCCATACTCATTCCGGTCTATAATGAGTCTTGTTACGACTTTGTAAAGAAGTTGGAGACCATGTGTGCGATGACGCAAGAAACGCACCATTTGGAAGACTATGAGATTATTGTTGCCGACGACGCTTCGACAATGAAAGACTGTGTGTCAGCGAATCGTGCCATTAACGACATGCCCCATTGCCGTTTCATAGAGAAAGAACAGAACACAGGCAGTGCTGCCACACGCAACTTTCTGGCACAGGAGAGTCGGTTTGAATGGCTGCTTTTTTTAGACAGTGACATGGTCATCAGTCATGAGGACTTCTTGGCACGCTACATAGAATGTGAGGCTGCTGGTGTGATAAATGGCGGCATCTGTATCGGCGAGGGGCCTAAGGGTAATTTACGTCACCTCTATGAGAAGCATTGTGAAAGACAACATACCGCCCAACAGCGCTCGCTACGGCCGTATCACAGTTTCAGGTCGACAAACTTTCTGATAGCACGCGACCTGATGCTGCGCTGTCCGTTTGACGAACGCTTCAAGAAAAGTGGCTACGAAGACGTCATGCTGGGCAGACAATTCATAGAGCAAAGCGTGGACATTTGTCACATCAACAATCCCTTGATGATGACCAGTTTCGAAGACAACGAAGCCTTTATGGAAAAGACGGAACGGAATCTTCGGACACTATATACCTTCAGAAAGGAATTGGCGGGGTTCTCGCAGATAGCGGATGCACATGTATGCGTCCGTCCATTCATCCGCCTCTGGCATAGGCTCTTTGGCGGTATAGAACGAAGGAATCTCTGTAGTTCCAAACCACACTTATGGGTATATCAGGCATACCGATTGGGATATTATCTGTCGTTGAAGGACGATTCATTTGGCAGAATGACTTTTTCTTCGTAACTTTGCAGCAAATTTTAAGTAAGAATGGCAAGAAACAAGAAACCATTACCGCTCCTGGAGAGCGTTGAAATAGAAGCAGTGGCTGCCGAGGGCAAATCGCTGTTACACTGGAATGACTTAGTCGTGTTCGTTCCCTTCTGTGTTCCCGGCGACGTGTGCGACGTACAGATTCGCCGTAAGAAGCACAGCTTTGCCGAAGGCGAGGTAGTACGCTTTATAAAATATAGTAAGGTACGCGCAATACCTATTTGCAAACACTTTGGTGTCTGTGGCGGCTGCAAGTGGCAGAATCTGCCTTACGAAGAACAGCTGAAGTTCAAACAGCAGCAGGTCTATGACCAGCTACACCGCATTGGCAAGGTAGAACTGCCAGAGTTCCGCCCCATTATGGGCAGTGTGAAGACGCAGGAGTACCGCAACAAGCTAGACTTCGGTTGTGCCAACAAGCGCTGGCTGACCACTGAACAGCTGAAGGACGAAACATTGGTGAAGGATACGCCTGCCATCGGTTTCCATATCACGGGGGCCTTCGATAAGATTCTGCCCATCGAGAAGTGTTGGCTGATGGACGACCTGCACAACCAGATACGCAACGAGGTGCGCGACTATGCCGTAGCCAATGGCATCACGTTCTTCGACCTTCGTCAGCAGATAGGCTTGCTGCGCGATGTCATCATCCGAAACAGTGCCAGTGGCGAGTGGATGGTAATTTTCCAGTTCTGCCTCCCCCCGACCCCATCCCAAGAGAAGGGGAGCTGGGACGACGAGAACGGGCAAAAAGCGTTTGCATTGATGCAGCATATCGCTGATAAGTTCCCGCAGATTACCTCCCTACTCTACTTGGACAATCAGAAGTGTAACGACACCATCGGTGATCAGGAGATACTCGTCTTTAAGGGCGAAGACCATATCTTCGAACTGATGGAGGACCTAAAGTTCAAGGTAGGCCCCAAGTCGTTCTATCAGACCAATACCGAACAGGCCTACCATCTGTATTCAGTAGCCCGCGAGTTTGCTAACCTTACCGGCAACGAGTTGGTCTACGACCTCTATACCGGTACAGGAACCATTGCCAACTTCGTTGCTAAGAAGGCACGTCAAGTGATAGGTATCGAGTATGTGCCCGAAGCTATTGAAGACGCTATAATCAACTCGCAGATTAACGGCATCGAAAACACACTGTTCTACGCCGGCGACATGAAGGACATACTGACGGATGACTTCATCAGCGAGCATGGTCGTCCAAATGTGATTATCACGGACCCACCCCGTGCCGGTATGCATCCCGACGTGGTGAAGACTATCCTCAACGCTGCCCCAGAGCGCATCGTCTATGTCAGTTGCAACCCTGCCACACAGGCACGCGACCTGCAACTGCTCGACGTGCAGTACAAGGTCAGCGAGGTGCAGCCTGTAGATATGTTCCCACATACCCCACACGTAGAAAATGTAGTATTACTTATCAAAAAATAGAAACTATGAAAAAACTTATGACACTGGCCTTTATGGCTATGGCGCTGACTGTCAATGCGCAAGAGAAAAAAAACATAGAAGTGCCGCAGTGGATCAACAACATCAAGTTTAGCGGCTATACCATGCTGCAGTATCAGGCAGAAGACAAGGAGGGTTCAGAGTCGAACACCTTTAACCTGCGTCTGGCTCGTTTCATTCTGGACGGCAAGATTGGCGATATCGACTGGCGTGCCCAGATTCAGGGCACCAACGCCAAGGGCCCCAGCGAACCCACCGTGCAACTGGTAGACCTCTATGCAGAGTGGAACAAGTACAAGGAAGTACGCATCAAGGTGGGTCAGTTTAAGCGTGCCTTCACCTTCGAAAGTCCGACGCACCCCATCACACAGGGATGGTATTCCTATGGCTTGGCCGTTAACAACCTGGTAGGTTACGGAGACCGTACAGGCGAGAAGGCTACTGGCGGTCGTGACATCGGTATCCAAGTACAGGGTTCTCTGTTCCCCATGAGCGACAACCACCGTCTGCTGCACTATCAGTTGGGTGTCTACAATGGTGAGGGTGTCAACAAGAAGGATGCTGACAACCAGAAAGACATCATCGGCGGTTTGTGGGTGATGCCCATCCAAGGTCTGCGCTTTGGCGCCTTCGGATGGACCGGTACCAAGGGTGAGATGGACTTTAAGAGCTTGGACCTCGACGCTCAGGGCAACCGCATCACAACAAAGATGAAGAGTGTACGCAAGAACCGCTATGCCATCTCTGCCGAGTACGACAAGGACGAGTACACCTTCCGTGCCGAGTATATTCACAGCCAGGGTTGGGGAACTGACGAAGCGTGGGGCGACAAGGCCGACGGTTGGTATGCCTTCGGCATCGTTCCTATCATCAAGTCGAAGTTGCACGCCAAGGCCCGCTACAACGTCTATCGTCGTTCCAAGGACTGGGATTCGTCAAAGACCATGTACGAGATTGGTGCCAACTATTTCTTCAACAAGAAGTTGCAGTTGAACTTCGAGTACGCACGTGTCAACGATCGCACGCTGGCCAGTCCTAACTACAATTTCGTAGATCTGGAGCTGGACTTCAGATTCTGAACTTGCTGCGCAGTCGTTCCCACAGATGCGTCTTCTGACGCAGGATGTGAACAGAATAAGCCGTGCTGACAACAGTCAGTGCGGCTTCTGTTATCCAGTAGCACCAGCCCTCAGCCAACAGGGTTACGGCGTAAGCCACAAGACCTATCGTCATCTGAATGGCAGCATAGCGGACAATTTTCCACGTACAACGATAGTAGTACTGCCAATAGGCATAGCCGCCCACTATCAACAGTTCTGCCACATGTGCCACCACGATGGCAACACCCGTTCCCCAGAAGCCCCATGTACGGAATCCTACGACAATAGCCGGTACAAGAATCACGAAATATGCCGTTTCCAAGAGCAGGTATGACAAGGAATATCTGCGTGCCAAAGTGACATAGGCCATGGGCATCGACAACACCTTAAAGTACATGGCAAGCACAGCCACCTGAGCCATACCAACCACGGGCAGGAATTCTTTCGTAAACAATAGCGGTACCAGCACTGGCAACACAGTCAGCAGCGCAATAAGCATGGGCGACAGCAACAGCAGCGACACCTCCATCTGCTTGTTTACCGTCTCGTTCGTTTTCTCGATATCCTTACTAACGGCCGACAAACGAGGGAAATAGTCTGTCTCCATAGACGAAAACACCATGCCGGCATAGGTTATCGTGAGCATATAGCCAACGTTATACAGTCCTACATCGTCCAGACATCCTTCAACGTTTAGGAAGGCCCGTATCAACATCTCGGCCGCACTGCCGATAGCAGAGGCTAACACAAACGCCAATCCCAACTTAATCATACCGGCACCATTCTTTAACTGTCCCCAGTTGAAATGTAGCCGTAACGGATAGCAGCGATACGAATAGGCTATCGTTGTCAGCATACTCATACCTGCTATCAGCACGATGGCAGGGACAACACCGGAATGACGAAAGAAATAATACAATGGTATCGAGAGAACCAACGAGATAATGGCTGTATAGACTTGAATGCGCGCAAGTCCCCCCAGATGGCGCGTAGATTTCAGTATCGCCGTCTCGCCGCCAGTAATGGCTATCATGGCTACTGACAAGCCCAACATGGCATAGTGAAGCGTATGGTTACCCCACGTAAACGACAAATCGTTGACCAACGGACTGATGGCTATACAAAACACGAAACCCAACAGCGAAGCTATCAGACTCCACAAACGGATGACCTGAATATAGTAGGACAGCATGTCCTGTCGCTGTTGCTCATAATACTCTGACAGTCTCGGAACCGCACCGAAAGAGATACCCATATTCGTGCACTGCGAGGCAAAGTTCTGCACCGAAGTCAACAACGCACTCAGGCCCATACCGCCTGCCCCTAACAGCAGCGCCATGAACTTGTTACGCACAAGGCCAATCAGTATGACAATGCCTTGCACGCCTCCGAATATCCACGTGTATTTCAGTACGTGGTCGTAGCTCTCGTTGCGCTTTTCTTCCATGTTTCTTAATAAATCGAACGCAAAATTACAACAATTATTTTGATTTATCGTTATTTTAATGTAATTTTGTACTCATGAAACTATCAGTCATCATACCCGTCTATCGTGTGGAAGCCACTCTTGACCGCTGTGTTACGAGTGTGCTGAGGCAGGATGTGGCTGATATGGAAGTAATTCTCGTTGACGACGGTTCACCTGACCGCTGCCCGCAGATGTGTGATGAGTGGGCTAAGAAGGATGACCGCATCCGAGTCATTCACAAGGCGAACGGTGGACTGAGCGATGCCCGAAATGCCGCTCTGGACATGGCGAAAGGTAATTTCGTCACCTTTGTCGACAGCGACGACTGGGTTTCACCAAACACCTATGCCCCACTCCTTGCGCAGATAGACGATGCAGACCTGATAGAATATTCCATCACCAGGCGGCTACTACGTGACTGCGTCTATACGGATATGGAAGAATACTGGCTCCAAGGACAAGCCTATCTTCATACTTATGCCTGTAACAAGATCTATAAGCGGTCGCTTTTCAACGACATCAGATATCCTAAGGACAAGGTGTTCGAGGATGTCTGTACGCTACCTCGTCTGCTGAAGGCTGCCAAGAAAATCAAAACGAGCAGCAGCGGATTCTATCACTATTGTTATAATCCACAAGGCATTACTGCGAATGCCGATGGCAAACAATTGGAGATGTTGCTGGACGCTCACCTGACGAGTGGAATGCCGATGGACGACACCTACTACCTGCACCTCCTGAACATCCAGATGGATGTCTGGGAACGGTTGGGAGGAGCCATCAAACTGCCCTTCAGAAACGTCCATCTGCGAACATTCAGAGGCATTAAAAAGCTAAAAGCGATAGCAAACAACATATTGGGAATCAAACAAATATGCATCATCAACAAATTCATACACCGTTTCAAGGAACCCAGCCGTTGGTAACATTCATCGTTACTTACTACAACCTGCCTGTCTCGATGTTGTGCGAGTGCGTCAACAGCATCCTGGCACTATCGTTGTCTAAAGAAGAACGGGAAATCATTATTATCGATGACGGCTCACAGACCAGTCCCATGAACGGCCTGATGCAGTATGGTGATGATATTATCTATGTCCGTCAGCAGAACCAAGGAGTCAGTGTGGCACGCAACACAGCGCTACGCATGGCCAAAGGACAGTTCATCCAGATTGTTGATGGCGACGACTGTCTGCTGAAGGAGCCCTATGAGCAATGTCTGAATATCATCAAGCGCCATTCGGACGCAGAAGTCATCCTGTTTGATTTCACCAATACCCCCACTCTGACTGCTGTTGTCAAGGATGCTGTCAAGCGCTTCTCGGGCGTTGAATATCTCAGCAACCACAACATCCAAGGCTCCATCTGCTGCAAGCTCTTCCGTCAGTCCGTCAGGAGTCAGCTGGAGTTTACGCCAGGCATCCGTTATGGTGAGGACGAAGAGTTCACGCCCCAGCTGTTGTTAAGGGCAGAAGTGGTTTACCTCACACCTTACCAGGCTTACTACTATCGTCAGCACGAGGCCTCTGCCATTCACCAAGACGACGAGCGCAACAAAGAAAAGCGCCTGAAGGATAATCTACAGGTCATCTGTCATCTGCATCTGGTGGCCGACCGCCTGCCCAACAACGAACGGCTGGCACTCAACCGACGTGTGGCACAGCTAACCATGGACTATATCTATAACGTCATCATGCTGTGTCATTCTCAGAAGGCACTCAATGAGGCTATCGAGACACTCCATCAGAAGGGCCTGTTCCCCTTGCCCGACCGCAACTACACAGCGAAATACACCTGGTTCAGACGCATGACCAACAGCAGCATCGGGCGCACCTTGCTGTTGCACACCTTACCTTTATTAAATAAAGAACGATGAAGATACTACTGCTTGGTGAATATAGCAACGTCCATTGGACGCTGGCCGAGGGACTGCGAAGCCTTGGCCATGAGGTGTGCGTCATCTCCAATGGCGACTTCTGGAAAAACTATCCTCGCGACATCGATGTGGCCCGTATTCCAGGAAAGATTGGCGGTATACGTCTGCTGCTGAAGGTATGGTCGTTACTTCCCCAAATGCGTGGCTACGACGTTGTACAACTCATCAACCCTATCTTCTTCGAGCTGAAAGCCGAGCGACTGTTCTGGTTCTACCGCTATCTGCGCAAGCACAACAAGCGTATTTTCCTGGGTGGCTTCGGCATGGACTACTACTGGGTACACGAGTGCCTCACCAACAAGCCCCTACGCTATAGCGACTTCAATATCGGTGACAAGCTACGCACCAATGAGGAAGCACTGAAGGAACAGAAGGACTGGCTGGATACTGCCAAAGAACAATTGAACAAGCTGATTGCCAACGACTGTGATGGCATCGTCACGGGACTCTACGAATACGACGTCTGCTACAGGCCCCATTTCCCTGAGAAGACGCAGTTCATTCCCTATCCCATAGCTTCTTTAACTCCCTTAACTCCCTTAACTCCCTTAACTCCTTTAACCCCCATCAAAATTTTCATCGGCATCAGCAAAAAGCGCTCAGCCTACAAAGGCACCGACATCATGCTGAAGGCAGCAGAGGCCATCGCCCACAAATACCCGGAACAAGTCATCTTGCAAAAGGCAAATGGCGTTCCCTTTGCCGAATACCAGCAGATGATTGAATCGAGCGACGTGCTGCTTGACCAGCTCTATAGCTACACGCCTGCCATGAATGCCTTGTTGGCGATGTCAAAAGGTATTGTCGTCGTGGGAGGTGGCGAGCCAGAGAACTACGAGATTCTTGGAGAAACGGAGTTGCGCCCCATCGTCAATGTCGAGCCCACCTACGACAGTGTCTATCACGAACTGGAGCAGTTGGTGTTGCACCCAGAGCGTATTCCCGAACTGAAACGTCAGAGCGTGGAGTATATAAAAAAGCATCACGACTTCATCAAAGTCGCGATGCAATACGTTGATTTCTGGAATCGTTGATGAGGATTACTCAGCAGCGGGTGCTTCAGCAGCAGCCTCCTCAGCGGGAGCCTCTGCAGCAGCGGCAGCAGCTTCAGCCTCTGCCTTGGCAGCAGCCTCGGCAGCCTTCTTCTCAGCTACCTTCTTAGCAATCTCCTCATTCAGTTTCTTCTCCTGAGCCAGCTCCTTAGCAGCAGCGTCCTGCTTAGCCTTAGCCTCTTCAGCAGCAACCTTCTCCAGGCCCTTCTGCTTGTCAGCCTTCCAAGCATCGAACTTCTTCTGTGCGGCAGCCTCGTCGAAAGCGCCCTTCTTAACGCCACCCTTGAGGTGCTTCATCAGGTAAACGCCCTCACGGCTGAGGATGTTACGAACAGTGTCGGTAGGCTGTGCACCATTCTCGACCCAATACAGTGCACGTTCGAAATTCAGGTCTACTGTGGCAGGGTTGGTGTTTGGGTTATAAGTACCAATCTTCTCAGTGAAACGACCATCACGTGGTGCACGAGCGTCAGCGATAACGATGCGATAGAAAGCATAGCTCTTACGACCGCCGCGCTGCAATCTGATTTTTGTTGCCATTGTTTAAATGTTTGATTTTGTTGTTAATAAAATGAATTTCATGCTTTTATCTCGTAAAAGCGGGTGCAAAGTTACTAATATTTTGCCGTTCCACCAAATATTTCTACGAAAAACTCCACCCTACTCCAATTTTTATCTAAAAAACAATGAAAAATCAAATACATTTTGTAACTTTACACTCGAAAAAACAACTTCTTACCAATAATTTGGAGAAACAGATATCATTATAATAACTAAAACACGAATAGATTCATGACAATTACGATGATTATTCAACTCCTGATTGTGCTTGGTGCACTGTGGGTAGGTTCTCGTTATGGTAGTTTGGCACTTGGTGCCATCTCTGGTATTGGTCTTGCACTGCTGGTCTTTGGTTTCGGACTGAAGCCAGGCTCACCACCAACTGATGTGATCTACATCATCATTGCTGCCGTGACCTGCGCCGGAATTATGCAGGCATCGGGCGGTATGGACTGGCTGATACAGATTGCCGAGAAACTGTTGCGCAAGCATCCCGACCGCATCACGTTTCTCGCTCCGCTTACGACATTCTTCCTGACAGTGCTCGTAGGCACGGGTCATGTGGTGTATACGCTGATGCCCATCATCTGCGACATTGCGCTGAAGAAGGGCATCCGTCCTGAGCGTCCATGCGGTGTGGCCAGTATCGCCTCACAAGTGGGCATCACCTGTTCACCCATTGCCGCTGCCGTTGTCGCCTTCGTCAGCATTTCCAACGCAAATGGCTTCGACATTACCATACCCCGTGTGCTGATGATTTCCATTCCAGCCTGTGTCTGTGGACTGATGGCCGCAGCAGCCGCTTCCTATCGCCGTGGTCTAGACCTCGACAAGGACCCGCAGTTCCAAGCCAAACTGAAAGATCCTACACAGTATAACTATATCTATGGCAGCACGAGTACCACTCTTGACAAGGAAATACCCCAGTCGGCCAAGAATGCCGTCTTCATCTTTCTGGCAGCTTTGGGCGTCATCGTCCTCTTTGCTGCCTTGCCGCAACTGCTTCCCTCTTACACCACCGTGAAAGTGGTTAAAGGTGCTGGCGACGCGATAATTGTTGGCGGCACAAAGATCTCTGCATCCGCACTCGCCCAAGTAGGTGTCGTTGCCTCCGGTCTGACGGAGACAGGCTCCATAACACTGAAGATGAATCTGGTCATCCAGATTGTGATGATTTCCGCCGCAGCATTGATGATTATCTTCTGCAAAGCAGCTCCCAAAAAGGCCGTTGCCGGTCCTGTGTGGCAGTCAGGTATGGTGGCCGTCGTCGCCATCTATGGCATTGCATGGTTGGCAGATACCTATTTCTCGAACTATATGGACGAGATGCAGGATATGCTGGCAGGCATCGTCAAGGCCTATCCGTGGAGCATCGCTTTTGTATTTTTCATGGTTTCTGTGCTGATTAACTCGCAAGGGGCTGTTGTGGTAGCGATGCTGCCATTAGCCTATAATTTAGGTATTCCTGGCCCTGTTCTTCTGGGTGTGCTGCCTGCCGTCTACGGCTACTTCTTTATCCCCAACTACCCCAGCGATATTGCTACCGTCAACTTCGACCGTTCAGGCACAACAGTCATTGGTAAATACCTGCTGAACCACTCGTTTATGATGCCCGGACTCATCTGCGTCACCACATCGACCATTGTAGCTTATCTGCTAACGCTCATATTCTATTAAGCAAGATTATACTACAACATATACAAGAGAAAGTGCATGAGCGCTGAGGCTATTTCTTTTCTGTTAATCGGCGGATGTGGTCTTTCAGTATCTTGTAGGCTGGCTGGGCCATAGCGCCGTGATCGTAGCCTTGCATCTCGTAGATGGTAACATCCTTGTGGCCAACGAGTTTTAGCATTCTCCAAAAGTAAGCCTGCTCCTCATAGCGGCCATAGAGTTCCAGTTCGCGGTCGCCAGAAATGATGACGATGGGAGGTGCGTCGGGGCGGACGTAGGTGAGTGGTGCATACTTGTCGATGGTGGGCTGCAGGGGTGGTATACCCTGTTCTCTGCGCACATTATAGTGCGTGATGCACTGTCCGCTGAAGGGCACGAGGGCTGCCAGCGAATCGGCATCGACGCCATACTTGGCGAGCCAGTGTTTGTCGAGTCCAATCATGTCAAGCAAGTAGCCGCCAGCAGAGTGTCCGACAAGAAATATTTTGCGCTGGCTACCATTGTACTTCGCAATGTTCTTATAGGTCCAGGCGACAGCTGCTGCCGCGTCGTCGAGGATGTCATCGATGGAAGACTTGGGCAGCAGACGGTAGTTGACGGCAACGACCACCAGTCCGCAGTTCTTCAGCTGCGGGTCGATATGCTTGCTGCCACCTTCGATGCCGCCGCCATGAAACCACACCACAACAGGTGCATCGTGTGCTGTCGTCGGGTAATAGACATCGAGTTTGCAACGCTCCTGGGCATAGCCTGTGGCTACGTCACGATAAGGGATGTCGTTGACCTGATTATACTGCGCACTGGCTACCACCGCACAAAGTAAGAGTGCGATGGTGAGGAAATAGTTTTTGTAAGTCATAGTTTTAATATGTATGAATAAGAGTAATACAATTAGCGCTTTCTGAGCAGTTCGACGATACGCGCCATCTGGTTGGGGATACGAATCTGTTGCGGGCACTTGGCCAGACACTCCTCACAATCCGTGCAGCTGCGTGCCCACGAATCCGTCTTGGGCAGTGCCTTCGCCAGTCCGTCGGCAAACTGTTGTTTGCGGGCGGCGTAGTCGGCAGCCTCCTTCTCGGGCAAGGGCAATATGTGGTTGTTGACAGCCTCGTTGTAGTAGGCGAAGTTGCCTGGGATGTCAACACCATAGGGACAAGGCATGCAGTAGGCGCAAGTAGTACAGGGAATAGTTGGATAGCCCATCATGCTGTCGGCAATCTCCGCCAGCAGCACGTTCTCTGCCTCGC
>Ga0310697_10005911_pt1 | contig 11733 bp, 11 predicted proteins | sample 172DNAGHGlowgp2_FD_203883 | JGI IMG/M metagenome (GOLD analysis project Ga0310697, IMG submission 203883) | Sheep rumen microbial communities from Palmerston North, Manawatu-Wanganui, New Zealand - 1728 DNA GHGlow gp2 (v2) (version 2) | ecosystem: Host-associated > Mammals > Digestive system >... | reverse complement strand
AATAATCAAAAGATTGTTACAGAAATGAAAATAGGAATTCTTACTTTTCATAATGCCTACAATTACGGAGCAGTCTTGCAGACTTATGCAACCCAGGAACTGGTTAAAAGTTTAGGTCACGAAGTCGAAGTGATTGACTATCATAATAAGGCAATAGACAGGTTCTATGAAAACCTGAGGTTTCACATTCGAACCATTCCCAAAAGAAAATTCTACAGAATTCCCGTGTATTTTTTAGAGAAGTGCTTCTATTGGAAAAGACGGAAAGCATATCAAAATTTCATACATCAATATCTTTGTTTGTCAGAGAAACGATATAACCAAGGCGGAAAAGACGTCATCAATGGCTATGACATCATCCTGATAGGCAGTGACCAGTTATGGAATAAAGAGATAACAAATGGATTTGACAAAATATACTGGGGTGATTTTAAAACAAATGCCTATACCCGCAAAGTTGCGTGGTCTGTGTGCATGAACCAGACAAATATCAGCGAAGACGAAAAAGAATATATCATAGAACATTTAAATAACTTTGAAGCAATCAGTGTAAGGGAGAGCAGTTTGCAAAGCATGCTTTCCAAACTTACGACTAAAGAGATTGCACACACTTTGGATCCTACGCTTGTCTTACCATCTCAGAATTGGGAGCATCTATGTCATGGTGTGAAAGAGAAAAACTACATCGCAGTCTATGCTGTTCGGAAAGAAGAAGATACAATCAGATTTGCTCGTAAAGTAGCCGAAATACTACAGAAACCCTTAGTCGTCATACGTTCGTATGCCAAATGGTACATGAATAGTGAGAATAAGGAATGTGGTGGACCGTCAGAATTCCTTTCCTATATCAAACATGCCGACTTCGTTGTTTCCACATCCTTCCACGGAACAGTTTTTTCACTGATATTCAAGAAACAGTTTGCCTGTCCAGCCCTAGAAGACAATGTGAGAATCGAATCTTTGCTTAATAGTGTCGGCTTGAAGGAACGTCTTATCAGTTTCCCAGAAAAAGCTGAATCGTTGCCTTCCATTGACTATGAGAAAGTGGAGCAAGCCATGAATGCCTTAAGAATATCCTCACTTGAATTCCTTAAGAATGGACTGAGCATGAAAAAGTAATAAATATTTGGCCGATTCGGATTTATTTCTTATTTTTGCCACGTAATTACTTGAGAATAATTGTTATGTGCATATATAATGTCAGAATAGATGATGCCGTATTGGAGCGGGTGAAGCCTCACTTCAAAGGTACGGATGCCATGCAGTTGTGGATAGAACAGCAATTGCAGAAGGCGCTCATTGACTATGCCAGCCAGTTTGAAGAAAATAAGATAAAGGAGGAGAAAAAGAAAGCCTTTTTGGAGAGAATGAAGACTATTGAGAATGATTCTGATGGTTTCTTCAAATTAGGTGGTTTCATGGCTGATTCTAAAAGTAGTGCGGAGGAATTGCTGGAAGAAGCTCTGTTTGATAAGTATGGTATTTGAGTAGTTATGAGAGTTTTCATTGACACGAATATCATTCTCGAATACTTTATGCATCGAGAGGAGTTTGCCGTAGCGGAAAGACTTCTTTGTGGATTGCGACGTAGTGGAATCCAGATGTATATGTCTGTCGGTGCATTCTACACGATGCATTATATTATCCTGAAATACCTTCGTAAGGAGCGGAATCTGGTAGGTGAAGAGTGTATAATGAGTCTTAGGGCTATTATGCATCAGATTCTGCAAATATTTGATATTGCTGAGCATGACAAAGATTCTTTACTCAGAGGTGTTTCCGACTTAACATACAAGGATCTTGAGGATAGCTGCCAATATCAAGTGGCACAGAAAGTGGGGTGCGAAGTGTTACTCACTTTCAATATTTCGGATTATCCTGTGGTAGAAGGCTTTCATGTTCAAGTGCTCACACCACAACAGTTTCTTGATTTGAACATAAGCAAGTAATTTTTCTTTAACACTCGACAGGTCACTTCAAAATGGAAGTGACCCTCTACGAGTTTCTTTTTGTCCTTATGCCTAAAGTATCGATTGTCGTTCCCGTTTACAATGTGGAGCAGTATCTTCGTCAGTGTCTTGACTCCATCCTTGCCCAGACCTTCACCGACTGGGAGTGCATCCTTGTGGATGACGGGAGTACGGATAATAGTGGTATTATTTGTGAGGAGTATGCAAAGAAGGACAGGAGATTTAGCGTAGCGCATAAGGAGAATGGAGGCGTAAGTTCGGCAAGAAACAGAGGAATCAGCTTGGCAAAAGGAGAATGGCTGTTTTTCTCTGATGCTGATGATACATTGGTACCTGATGCATTGAAGGTGCTAATAGAGGGGACTACAAGTGGTTGTAAGTTCGTAATGGCAGGTTTCAACATTATTAATGAAACTGGTCTTTTGAAAGAGACTGCGAAATATGTCACTTGCAAGGAAATCACGATTGAGGATGCCATTATGGAACAATATCGACCATCTGATTTCTCCTATCAGGGATATCTGTGGTGTAAGTTATTTGCGATAGATTTAGTAAGAAGCATGAACCTGAGATTTGATGAAACGATATCCTATAATGAAGACGGACTTTTCATCATGCAATATGTATGTGGGTTACAAGGTAAAATCTTTTACACAACAGTCCCGGTATACAATTATCTGGAACGTGATAACAGTGCGATGGGAATCTTAAAAGAAAAGTTTAATCCTAAGTTTGTCTCGCATTTTGATTCTGTCATGCTACAGAAAGAAGCCGTATTCGCTTACACACGAAATCGCCAATTAAGAAAAGCTGCATTACAAAGAATCGTAAACTTATATATGTATATCCATGAAATGATGATTGCCTCAGAAGCATACGATACTGCTATTCATAGGAAGCTGTTGACTGGGCTTTTTCGTACAGGAGCGATTTGTGAGTATATGAAAGAATACGTGAGATGTATCTTGGGTCTGATGAAAAGAATCACAAAACTCTCATTGTTACTCTTATGGCCAACACTTATATCTAAACTGAAAAAACAAAATTAGATAATTCATAATATGAAAACGGTCCTCCTTGCAGGTGGCTTCGGCACCCGAATATCCGAAGAGTCTCAGTTCAAGCCTAAACCGATGATTGAGATTGGTGGTATGCCCATCCTGTGGCATATCATGAAAGAGTATGCCTATTATGGGCATACAGAGTTTGTTATCTGTGCGGGCTATCGTCAGGAGTATATCAAAGAGTGGTTTGCCAACTATTTCTTGCATCATTCCGACGTGAGTTTCGACTTCCGCCAGGGACTGAACGAGATGACCATCCATGAGAGTCATCTGGAGCCTTGGAAGGTGACGGTGGTGGATACGGGTTATAACACGATGACTGGCGGACGTATCAAACGCATACAGAAATACGTAGGGAATGAGCCTTTCTTCATGACCTACGGTGACGGTGTCTGTGACGTGGACATCAATAAGCTTTTGGAATACCATAAGTCTCACGGGAAACTGGCAACGCTGACGGCTGTGAAGATGAAGCAGGACAAAGGCGTACTGGACATTGAGGGTGGTGCCGTAAAGTCGTTCCGTGAGAAGAATATCGGCGATGGCGCTCCTATCAATGCGGGCTACATGGTCTTGCAGCCTGAGGTCTTCGACCTGATTGATGGTGATGATACGGTCTTTGAGCGTAAGCCGTTGGAGACACTTGCCAACGAAGGACAGCTGATGTCATATATCCATGAGGGGTTCTGGCAGTGTATGGACAATGTCCGTGAGCGTGACATGCTGGAGAAACTGCTGCAGGCAGGCAAGGCTCCCTGGAAGAAATGGGAGCGCATAGTGCCCATGCAGAATGCCTGATGATGCTGTGTCTTGTAATTCATACTGAATTAACGGATAATTCGCATCAAATTAGAAGATAATTCATGCTGAATTGTCCCTAAATTTGTGCTAAATTATAAATATTTGAAAATCAAATAGTTACAATGAATAAAAAAGAAGATTTAAAGAAGCAGATTCTCGAACTGACGAGAGAATATTATCGTGAAGTGCATGCCCCTCAGTCCGCGTTTGAGGCAGGCAAGACCCGTGTGAACTATGGTGGCCGTTACTTCGATGACGAGGAGATGGTCAACCTCGTGGATGCATCGCTTGATTTCTGGCTCACGGCAGGCCCCTGGGCACATAAGTTTGAAACGCGTTTGGCCAAGTGGTTAGGTGTGAAGTACTGCTCACTCTGCAACTCCGGATCGAGTGCTAACCTGCTGGCCTTCTCGGCTCTGACGGCTCCTGAACTGAAGGAACGCCAGATCAAGCGTGGCGACGAGGTGATAACGGTGGCTGCAGGCTTCCCCACTACTGTGGCCTGCATCGTGCAGTATGGTGCCGTGCCTGTGTTCGTTGATATGAGCATCGAGGAAAGTAATATTGACACGAAGCAATTGGAGTCAGCACTGTCAGAAAAGACCAAGGCGGTGATGATTGCCCACTCACTGGGTAACCCATTCAATCTTCAGGCAGTGGTTGATTTCTGTAGGAAGCATAACCTCTGGCTGGTTGAGGACAACTGCGATGCCCTTGGTTCGGAGTACTTCATCGATGGAGAATGGAAGAAGACGGGTACCATAGGCGATATAGGTACGAGCAGCTTCTATCCTCCCCACCACATGACGATGGGTGAGGGTGGCGCTGTCTATACAAACAACCCAGAACTGCACAAGTATGTGAACTCTTACCGTGACTGGGGACGTGACTGCTGGTGTGTAGGCGGTGTGGACAATACCTGTGGATGTCGCTTCACAGGACAGTTCGGACAGTTGCCTCAGGGCTATGACCATAAGTATGTGTACAGCCGTCTGGGCTATAACCTCAAGGCTACCGACCTGCAGGCAGCCATTGGCTGTGCACAGCTGGATAAGCTGGACTTCATCGTACAGCGCAGACGGGAGAACTATCAGACGCTTTACGATGGACTGAAAGGTGTGAAAGGCCTCTTGCTGCCTGAGCCTCAGAAGAACAGCAAGCCTTCTTGGTTCGGTTTCTTCATCACGGTCAAGGAGGATGCCGGCTATACCCGCAATGAACTGACCACCTATCTGGAAGACCACAAGGTGCAGACCCGTAATCTCTTCGCGGGTAATCTGCTGAGGCATCCAGCCTTTGAGCAGTATGTGGAGGGACAGGACTATCGCGTGGTCGGCGGTTCACTTCCTGTGACTGACAGCATCATGCGTGACTCGTTCTGGATTGGTGTCTATCCAGGCATGACTTCTGAGAAACTGCAGTACATGATACAGACCATCAAGGACTTTGTGGAGTCGAAGGACTAATTTCCAACTCTCATTTTTCGGTTTTTATGATTGATATCTTTAATGGCAGTTTTAAGGGCCGTCGTGTCCTTGTGACGGGACATACCGGCTTCAAGGGAAGCTGGCTGTCCATTTGGCTCCATGAACTTGGGGCTGAGGTGATTGGCGTAGGCTTGGAACCTTATTCCGGGAAGGACAACTTTGTACTCTCGGGAATAGGCAAGAAAATCAAGGCAGACATTCGGGCAGATATCCGTGACGGGCAGAAGATGAAGGACGTCTTCAGGGAGTATCAGCCAGAGGTTGTCTTCCATCTGGCTGCCCAGCCTTTGGTAAGGTTGAGCTATGAAATCCCCGTTGAGACTTACGAGACGAATGTAATGGGTAGCATCAACGTGATGGAGGCAGCAAGAGTGACCGACTCTGTAAAGGTGGTGGTGATGATTACCACTGATAAGTGCTACGAGAATCGTGAGCAGATATGGGGCTACCGTGAGAATGAACCGATGGGCGGCTACGACCCCTACAGTTCTTCGAAGGGCGCAGCCGAGATTGCCATCAACTCCTGGCGCAGAAGTTTCTTCAATCCACAGGACTATGAGAAGAAGCATCACGTCAGCATAGCCAGTGTACGTGCCGGTAATGTAGTTGGTGGTGGCGACTGGGCCAAAGACCGCATCGTTCCTGACTGTATCCGTGCCTTGGAGGCAGGCAGACCCATCGAAATCCGTAGCCCGAAGGCCATCCGTCCTTGGCAGCATGTGTTGGAGCCCTTGAGCGGTTACATGCTGTTGGCAACCAAAATGTGGGAAGAGCCGACAAGGTATTGTGAGGGCTGGAACTTCGGTCCCCGGACGGAGAGTATCACTCCAGTCTGGGATGTGGCCACGATGCTGACGAAGTATTATGGCAAAGGTGAGCTGAAGGATGTCTCTGATCCGAATGCCCTGCATGAGGCCAATCTTCTGATGCTGGACATCAGCAAGGCCAAGTTCCAGTTAGGCTGGGAGCCTCGCACCAATATTGAGCAGTGCTGCCAGTTGACTGCCGACTGGTACAAGCGTTATCAGCAAGAAGATGTTTATCGTCTTTGCGTGGAACAAATTGCGAAATTCTGTTCAAAATAGAATTTTTATCCAGAAACATTTGGAGTTTCCACAGATAAGTCGTAATTTTGCTTCCGTAATCAAGGAATGATACAAATGGAAGAAAATACGGTGACAATGGCCAGTGAGCCAGTAGCAGCTCATCACATGACATCCTATAACGATGTGATGGGTTATCTTCACCGTATCCGTATCACTCCTGAAGTGAAGAAATCTGTGGCTCATAGGCTCATGGTTGAAGTCACTGGAGAGTATCTTTCCAAGGCCTTTGCAAGGCTGGATGATCTCAGTCTGTTGCAGAATGACTGGGATGGCTATGGAGCCAGGAAGATTTCTCATGGTGTGATTGACAATCTGCGTGAGGTGCTACTGATTTCCGATGATGCTGACTGGAAGTATTGGATGATTTCTTCAGCTCCTAACGGCACATTGGGGTTGCAATCCAAACGCCATGCGGCATCTATCAGCATTGGAGATAAAGAGTATTCCTATTACTGTTGTAATGGTGATGTTGAAGAGGGTGAGGACCATTTGAACTTTTCTCCTTTGTCGTTCTTAAACCTGATGCGGCGAATCGTATGAGTTTGGGAACTGTTGTCGGTAATGACGAGCAGATAGTCCGTATCCTTCACCGGGACTGGATTGTTGACGGGATGCTACAGGTGAGTGCCTTTGCTTTGCGAGATAAGGAGACATACCTCTCGGTGAATCGCCCTGCCATTAAAACCTTTTCAGACGATGTCCGTGATTTTGTCATGAGTCATTCAGCATTTAAAACAGGCGATGACTCCAATACATACCAGCGGGCAAATTTCAATGTTGGTGAGGTTCGCAGCATCAGTGTCAGCTTGAAGGATAAAGTTGCTAACTTAGCTGTTGAGGTTGAACCTCGTGACAGTCACTACAAGTCACATGCCGGTATTTTTACCCGCATAGAAGGCAAAAATATAAAAGGCGGGCAGCAAGACTCGATTGTTGCGCGAGAAGGAGAAACCATCTCGTATGAAGCAATCCAGATGAAAGTCCAGTATGCCCTTCTTGCCCTGTCCAAGTTGGAAGGGTGTCATCTGCAAGCTGAGGAAATGTCTGTTGACGAAAATTCTTCTGTTGTAAAAGAATAATAGTTTGTTTTTTTCTTTTTATTGGTGAGCATTATAAGTGTTCACCCTATACATTTTAGGATGAAATTTATCGTAACGGGAGCCACAGGCTTTATTGGTCTGGAGGTTGTCAGATTCTTACAAGAACAGGGACATACTGTCTATAGTGTCTGTCGTCCTAATTCACCAAAAGTTTCCTTATTGCCTAAGGATAAGAACCTGAAGATTGTATATGCTCCGATTTCAGATTATTCAAGCTTGCATGAGAGGATTACCGATGCTGATGTCTTTATTAACCTGGCTTGGGATGGAATAACGAGGGAAGGCCGTAATTATACAGATGTTCAGCGTAACAACATCAGTTCTGCATTGGGGGCAATGAGTGCAGCAAAGACCATCGGCTGCAAAGTGTTCGTCGAGACCGGTTCACAGGCAGAATATGGCATTGTTGACGGACTAATCAGTGAATCGACTCCATGTAATCCTTTTTCAGACTATGGAAAGGCTAAACTGGCATTGAAGGAAGAAGCATCAAAGTATGCGGAGGAAATTGGAATAAGATACCTCCATCTAAGGATATTCAGCGTCTATGGAGAAAATGACCACCCCTGGGCTATGGTATCATCCTGCACTTCAAAGATGCTGCATGATGAGGATGTCGAATTAAGTTCTTGCCTACAGAAATGGAATTTTCTATATGTGAAGGACTGTGCCAAACAGATTGTTCTGTTAAGCGAATGGGCAGTTAATCAGATGACGACATCGCATGAGGTTTTTAACCTGGCTTCTGAAGACACCAGAAACCTCAAGTCTTATATTGAGGAGATGTATCATCTGACAGGCTCTTCAAGCAATCTGTTTTATGGTAAGGTTGTTCCATCCTATCAGGTTTCTTTAAATCCTGATATTACGAAACTGAAGGATACCATCGGTTTTGTTTCCGATTATGATTTTTCTCAAGGATATAAAAATGTAATTAAGAAGTATAAGAATGAATAGATGTTTAATTTGCGGTGCACCCCTTGATGATTCACAGACATTGTTCGTTTGTGATAACATGCCTGGCTCTGCACAAGATATTCCCACCAAGGAAGAATTATCTAATGATAAAGGCATACAGTTGAAACTGGTACAATGCAAGTGCTGTGGTCTGGTTCAGATACCCACAGAACCTGTTCATTACTATAAGAAGGTAATCCGAGCTGGTGGCGGTACCACAACGATGGTGAACCTCCGCAATGAGCAGTACACAGAGTTTATGAATCGCTTTAACCTAAAAGGAAAGAAGATTCTTGAAGTGGGATGTGGCAAGGGTGAGTTTCTGCGAATATGGAAGGACTATGATGTTCGTGCCGTAGGAATTGAATATGACCAGGACTTGGTAGACAGGGCCAACAATGAGGGTATGGAGGTTTATAAGGCGTATGCTGATAATGCTGATACCAAACTCCCAGAAGCACCTTATGATGCATTTGTTCAGTTTAATTTCTTGGAGCACCAGCCTTATCCCAATGACATGTTGCAATGCATCTATAATAATCTGACCGAGGACGGCGTGGGTTTGGTAACTGTTCCTAGTTTGGAGTATATTCTGAAATACGATGGCTATTATGAACTAATTAAGGATCATATTGCCTATTATTCGGAAGAAACACTGAAGTTCTTGTTCCAGAAGAATGGCTTTGAGATTGTAGATTGCCATACAGTGAACAGGGATACACATTCCATTCTGGTCAGGAAGCGCAAAAAGGCAGACATGAGCAGTTGGAAAGCAAACTTTGAGTTGTTAAAGAAAGAACTGCATGAATATGTTGACAGTTATATAAGCCAAGGAAAGAAGGTTGCCGTGTGGGGCGCATCCCATCAGGGCTTCACACTGATTCCCTCCTTAGGTCTTTCAGACAAGATTGCCTATGTCATTGACTCTGCACCTTTCAAACAAGGAAAGTATGCGCCAGCCTCCCATGTGCCTATTGTTGACAGGAAACACTTTTTTGATGAGCCAGTTGCATCTATCCTTATTATCGCTCCTGGATATACTGATGAAATTGCGAATATTATAAAAACAGAATTAAGAAGTGATATTGATATCAGAACACTTCGTTCAAATCATTTAGAAAAGATCTGACAAATGAAAGCTTTTTGTTTGAAATCGCCAGGCGTTGTTGGCTATTGTGAGGTACCAGAACCAACACTACAAGATGTACCATACGGAGCAATAATTCATCCCATTGCAGTTGCACCTTGTTCGTCAGATGTACATACAGCCTTTGGCGGAGGTTCTCCCAAAGCCCCAAATCTGGTTTTTGGACATGAATCAATTGGTGAAGTTATAGAAGTTGGCGAATATGTTAAGGATTTCAAAGTCGGAGATATAGTTGCAATACCAGCTATAACCCCTGACTGGAGGGAAGTGGATATACAAAATGGGAACTATGGCCATGCAGGTGCTCACTTCTCAGGTCACAAATTAGGTCGTTCAGAACCAGGTGTCTTTGCAGAAAAGTTTTTGGTAAGGGACGCTGATACGACCTTGGCTCATATCACCTCTGATATATCCCGCAAGCAAGCACTGATGAGTGTGGATGTTGTGACCACAGGTTTTACTGGAGCAGAGGCTGCCAACATTAAACTAGGAGATACTGTCTGTGTGATTGGTATTGGTCCTATTGGTTTGATGGCTGTAGCTGGTGCCAAACTTTTAGGAGCAGCTCGTATTATTGCAGTCGGTACAAGGCCTAAATGTGTAGAACTGGCTCGCTATTATGGAGCAACTGATGTTATCTCTTATCGGGATGGCGATATTGTAGAACAGGTGCTTGAAATGACAAACCAGCGTGGTGCTGATTCTGTCATCATAGCTGGAGGAAAGGATGAAGTGTTTACACAAGCATTTGATATGGTATGCTACGGTATAGGAACAGTGTCTAACGTGAACTACTTTGGTGGAACCGGTAATTTGGGCTTTCCCAAGTTCCATGGAGGCAGAGGAATGGCTGGTAAGACACTTCATACTTCATTGGCCAAGGGCGGTCGTGCAAGAATTGAGCGAATCTTTGAAATGATACGCTATGGTCGTTTAGACCCAACGCCATTGATAACACACGAGCTGAATGGTTTTGATAAAATAGAAGATGGCCTGATGCTCATGAAAGAGAAACCGAGTGATTTGGTAAAAGTAATGGTAAACATATAGGTTCCTATGATATTATTTTCATCAGATTCAAATACGATACTAGGACAGGCTTTGGTTAGGTCCTACAATGCAAAGGTTTTAGGACAGAAATTGGAATGTCATGTGACAAAAGATTGCGTTTTTATTAATTTGCATTCTAATAATGAAGAGGAGTTTGATATTTCTTCTGCCTCTAAAAATGGATATGGGTTGTATGTCGATGTCGTAGGAATAGGGACTGTGGATGATATTACTTCATTTGCGATTGGTCAAGCGTCTATTGCAAGGAATAGTAATATTAAATATATGTGTATAAAGCTTTATCCTCTAATAACTGAGGAATTAGTTGAAGGCTCCTGGGAAGTTGAGTGTCTTGAAAAATTATTGAAAGATCAAACACTTGATTTAGATGATTGTGAACAGCAAATTAGTTTCCTATATGTTGGTGATGCTGCAAGAAAACTCTGTCGATTGTGTGAATGCGCTTTAGAGAAAGAAGAGCAATATAATGGCGTATTTGAATTGGCTTCGAAAGATATTCGCGCAAAAAGAGACTTCGTTGAAACAATGAAGAGGTTGTCACATTCAACCTCTAAGTTAAATTATGGAGCTATTAAAACAGAAGAAAGACCTCTTCCACTCCCGGATCTGTCAGCACTAGCATTAGTTGATGAAAATGAGCAAGATAAATCGTTTGAAAAAGTAATCGAAAATATTATTGAGAAAATTGAAAATAGAAAACCTGACATATTTGAGAAAATAGACAATTTCAGTATTTTCTCCAGTGTAAAGTCTAATCTTCTTTATGGGGATATGTCAAAATGTCCTCACCCATTGATTTCAGTGGTAATGCCGGTATATAAACGGCCTGATATGTTTATGAAATCACTTCAGTCCGTATTGAATCAAGATTGCGACTTTGAATATGAAATTGTTGTAGTCGACAACAATGATGATGAAGGAAAAAGTCCCAATCAGGTTGTAGTGGAGAATTTTGCATCAGACAAGGTTTTCTATTATCGTCACGAAAAAAATATTGGGGGATATGGCAATTTTAATCGTGGCGTTGAAT
>Ga0310697_10005910_pt1 | contig 11733 bp, 5 predicted proteins | sample 172DNAGHGlowgp2_FD_203883 | JGI IMG/M metagenome (GOLD analysis project Ga0310697, IMG submission 203883) | Sheep rumen microbial communities from Palmerston North, Manawatu-Wanganui, New Zealand - 1728 DNA GHGlow gp2 (v2) (version 2) | ecosystem: Host-associated > Mammals > Digestive system >... | reverse complement strand
CGAAGTCGCCCACGCCGCCCATTCCGAAGTAGTCGTGCTCGCGCCAGGCGGGGAAGTGCCGATGCACCCCGCGCGGCGCCAACCGATCGGAATACTTGACAAGCGGGGCGGGACCGCACCACATATCGAAATCGACGTCGGGATTCAGCGCACACTCCCTCGCTGCATTTGCGGGATTGTAGAAACCGCTCGGCGGACGGGAGGGGCCGCCAAACACCGCATCGACCTTCTTGACGTCGCCGATGAAGCCGTTGCGCACGATCTCGCACGCGACGCGGAACTCCATGCCGCTGCGCTGCATCGCGCCGGTCTGCAACAACCGACCCGTCTTCTTCGCCACGGCCATGATCACCTTGGCCTCGTTGACGTTGTGCGTAAGCGGCTTTTCGCAATAGACGTCCTTGCCCGCCTTCATCGCCTCGACGGCGAGGTAGGCGTGCCAGTGGTCGGGCGTGGCGATGCACACCATGTCGATCGACTTGTCCGCGAGGATTTCACGGTAGTCGGCCACGGCGCGGCACACGTCCTTCGGGACGCCGAGCTGCGGGTTCTGCGCGTAGTAGTCGTTGACGATCTTCGTGCGGTTCTCGCGGCGAGCCCTGTCGCAGTCGCAGATCGCCGTCACCACCACGTCCTGTCCAAGGAACTGGTGCAGCAGGTAGCGTCCCTGAGTGCCCGCACCGATGAAGGCCATCGTAGTGCGCCCAAGCGCGTTGCGTCCGTGCGCGATATACGGCGCGGCAAAGGCAGTAACCAGCCCGCCCTTGACAAAGGCGCGCCGGGAGAGATGTGTCTGTATGTTGTTCATATTTTCCTCCAGAATTTCACGGCGAAAAGTTTAGCAAATCTCCCGCCGTTCGTGCAAGCACGGATAGCACCCGCTCGAAGCCGAGACGGTCCAGCGTCTTGCAGAAGCGCTCGCCCGGGAGGCCGTTGTCCTTGTAGAAGCTCAATACTTTTTCGATGAACGCGAGAACGCTCTCTTCATCTGGCAGAAGCGACGGCACTTCGCGCCCGGCCGCACCGGTACGGCCCCAGTGTCCGCCGAGAAAAATCCTGTAGCCGCGTCCGCCGCCAGGGAGAACCGCGCCCACGATGCCGATGTCATTCAGGTTAGGCTTGACGCAGTTGTTGGGACATCCCCCCACGCCGATCTTGAACTTGGCCGGAAGAGTCACGTCATGCCACCCTTCGTAGAACCTCCGGTGAAACTTCTCGGCAAGCGAAAAGGTGTCGATCAGCCCATGCGGACAAAGCGTCCCCTTGCAGGCGACGATCGGCCGCACGCGCGGTCCCGTGCCGCCCACGGAAAGCCCGACGGCCGCGAGCGCCGCCTCAAACACCTCGATCATCGACGCGGGAACGCCCGGCACCTCCACGGACATGCGCGACGTCAGCGCCACTTCGCCGCGTCCAAACCGCTGTGCGGCGGCGGCAAGCGCCTGCATCTGTTCGGTTGTCATTTTCCCGCTCACCGTGACGACACGCGCCGAGAAGGTTTCGCCACCCTTGTTGACGAGCCATCCGCGCCCCTTCAAAGCCTTGATCTCTTCTGCTGTGCTCATTACGCTCCAACCTTTCTCGCGACTCTAACGGTCTCCTTGCCTTTAACTTTCCTTTGACTTCTCGTATTTGCTTTCGCTACTGGGAGTCTTGGAGTTTAGGAGGCGTGGAGAATTTTGTGCGGATCACACGCACGGGGCCGATGAGGCCGGAATCGCGAAGAACGCTGCCCTTCTTCGGACCCGCGATCGTCCACGTGCGGCGTTTCGCCTCGGGCTGCCCCGCGTCGAACACGAGGCGGTTGTACCACGTGTCGGTCACGGACACCTTCAGCGTGTTCTTGCCGGCCTTCACCGCGCCCGCCAGCGGGATGCGGTACGGCTGACTCCAGACGTTGCCGACGTTCGTGCCGTTCACCTCCACCTTCGCAAGGGACTCCACGCGTCCGAGGTCGAGCAGCACGACAGTATCCGCGTCAACCTTGTCCAGCGTAAAGTCGATCGTGTAGTCGGCCGTTCCCGAAAAGGCCTTCGCCTCTGGCGTCGTGCCGAGTTCCTTCCACGGCTTCAGCGCGTCAACCGTCATCTCGCCCGGCATACCCCAACCCTCGGGGAACGACACCTTCCAGGGACCAGTAAGCGTCATCACGTCATTCGTGATGCTCACGACGGCGCATGGATTGAGTTTTACACCGCGCTTGAACACCACGAAGCGTGACTCATGCGGAGCAAGCGCGAGCGAAACCCACGTGTGGCCGTCATTCACGGACGTGACCTGTCCCTTCTCGGAGAGCCCCGTCTCGGGATTCCAGATTTCAACATCGCCGTCGCAGCGGAAACCGACAGTGCCTGTGAATCCCTCGTTCTGCCGCGCGGGCGAGACGAAGTACCAGTCCGCATCGTTTGAACGGCGGTGGTTCCAGACCAAGCCCTCCGCAACAAGGTCCTTTGCGATTTTTTCAGCGGCGAGTACGGATTCAAGCGAACGGCCCACGTAGATGTTCTTGGATACCTTCATCGCCGCGAGCGCCTTGTCGAAGCGCGCCTGCATCGCCGAGCCGCCGCGTAGCGTCGAGATGCATTCGGGGAGCGCCGCGAATGCGGCGGTGGCGCCTTTCTTCACGCCGTCGAGGATCTTCTCCATCGTCTCGGGCATCATGCGCTTCGATTCAGGAACCCAGAGGATGCGGTACGTGACGCCGTCGGGCGTCGTCCACTCGCCCTTGTCGTTCACAGAGATGCGCGTGAGGAGCGCGTCGGGGTTGCAGTAGTCGAACTTGTACCCGGCGGGGAACGGCGCTTCCTCGTGCGGCTTGTGGTCCCACTCGTCGCCGAGGTACCAGAGGACGTCGTTCGCAGGCTTGCCGGCCTCGAGCATCGTCTGGCAGCGCGCGAAGTAGGCGGTGAAGTCGGGCATGAACTTCCACCACGTCTGTCCGCGCAGGAACGGCGTGCCGATCTTCGCGCCGAAGGAGGTGCCCGGCGGCAGCCAGTCCGTGCGCGGGTTGTGCGTGTAGGTATGGAACACCATGTGCGAGACGCCGCGCGCCATGTGGAGGTTCGCGACGTACTTGAGGTCACGGAGCTTTTCGTCCCAGGTGAGCTGGAAGGACGTGAGCGCCTCGGCGGCCACGCGCTTCTTGCCGTACAGGTGCGCGGCGGAGGCGCAGGGATAGATCGGCTTGAAGTTGTGGGAACCGACGAAACCGCGCTCGCGCGGCTGCCAGTATTCGCACATGGGCGTGTCGGCGTATTTGTAGAAACGCATGATGTCGCCGGGGAGGACGTCGCCGAACGACGTCTCGAAGGAGATCGTCATGCCGTTCTCGTGGCAACGCTTCGCCATCTGCGCGTAGAAGTTTTCGGTGATGAGGTCGCCGATGAACCCGCGCCAGTCGTTGAGGAAGCGCGCGGACACCTCGGGGCTGTCAACCACGTATCCGAAGAGTGCGGGCATCCAAGTGAAGAGGTCGTATCCGAAGCGTTCGCGGAACATCTTGTCGAGGCCGGGCGTCCACGTCTGGCTCTTGCACTCCCAGCTGTCCAAATGCACGTTAGCGAGTTTCCCGTGTACCGCACCGCCCGCGCCGGAAAGGCGTCCAATAAAGTTGTCGAACTGGATATTCGCGGCGGTTGGTGAAAGTTTGTCGCACTCGAAGCCAGTCCCCTCCTTCGGCGCGGGGGCGTTCCGGCGCATCGTGTTGACGTGTCCCACGCGCACGATCGCCCACTTTCCGGCGGGCGCGTCCCACGCGAACGTGCCATCCGGCTTCATGTACTCTGTGACATTCCTCACCTTCGAGGACTTGACCCACGCCGCCTCGTTCTGTTTCGCGGGCGGGTTGCGCATCAGGCTGCGGAGCGTCCATCCGGCCTGCGCCTCCCAGTCGTCGTTGCGGGCGGAGCTGAAGAGATTGATCCGTCTGAGCTTGATCGCGTGGCGGGGCTTGAGCGTGACCGTGAGCTGTTGCGTCGTCGTCTCGTCGCACGAAAAGGTGACGGGCCTGTCGTCTTGCCAGTTGGCCTGCGGCATCTCGCGCGTGAAGAGCGTCTTGCCGTTCGCCTCGCAGACGACGGCCATCTCGGGTTCGTAGCAGAAGCCGTGTCCGAGGCTGTTGACGCTCGGCAGCTCCACCGTGCGGATCGTGACGGGCTCCGTGAAGTCGAACGTGATCGTGGCTGTCACGCCGCCGTCGATTTGGACGGCCGTCCCCTTCGCGCACCATGCGTCCCAGTCCACCTTGACGTTGCTTGTGACCTTCGCGGGCTTGAGCGCGCCGACCCACTCCCCCGCCGTCGCGGGGAACGCAAGCACGGCAATGTCGCGATAGTCCTTCGGATCAGGGGCGGAGGGCGCGAGCGTGGGGAGCTTCACCTCGACGCGCTTGCCACCCTCGACGTCGATGCGCTTCCAGATGAGGTGGCGCATGGCGTTCTCCGGCTTGATCCAGGGGCCGCCGCTCATCGCCCAGCCCGGGCAGTTATGCATTGAAAGAGAGAGACCGAGTCTCCGGCATTCGTCGGCGACGAAACGCATGAGCCCGTCCCATGACTTGCTCAGACACTTGATCTGCGGCGAAACGCCCGGCCAGGGATTGCCCAGTTGTCCGTGGAAGAGGAGGATGCCCGCGATGCCGGCGTCCTTGATCGCCTCGAAGTCGGCGGTGATGCCGGGTTTCGCGACATTGCCGCCGATTAAGAAGACATACGTCTCGGGCCTGTTCGCCACGGGCGGATTGCGGAACTCGCCTTCGGGCAGTTCTGTGGCATTTACGGTTGCCGCGAACGCAATCGCGGCGGCGGTCAAGATTTTTCTCATTTGCGTTATTGTTGCTTGGGGATGATCTTATAAAAAGCCTTGATGATCTCGTCCGCCATGCGCTGGTAGCCGGGGTCGTTGGGATGGAGCGCCATGTCGATCGAAAGGTCGGCGAGCTCCGGCTCCTCGCCGCAGTTGGCGTAGAAGTCGGCGAGGGCGAAGCCCTCCTTCTTCGCGATCGCGCGCACGGCCTCGGCGTACTCTCGCAGATAGATGCCGCCCTTGGGCAGTGTCTCCTTCGGCGGGAGGTAGCGTCCGAAGCCATAGCTCTTGCGGGGCGTGCAGACAATGATCTTCGCCTGCGGGTTGATCGCGCGGATCTGGTCGATCAAGATGCGGTAGTTGGCGTAGAAGGTCTTGTTCGACGCGTTGTTCTCGTAGTCGGCGAGCGTGCCGACCTTCACGCAATGTCCCCAGTCGTTGACGCCATGCTCGATGGTGTAGTAGTCGGCCTTCGAGATCTTGCCGTGCTGAGAGGCGACCACGCCGCCGTTCACGCCGCGGTTGATGAAGCCCTTGAAGCGGAGCACGTCGAGCACGCGGTCCTGGTAGGAGCGCGTGAACTTTCCGCGCGCGTTGTCGACGTTGGAGTTGTACCAGGTGATGGAGGTACCGAGCGAGCACCACGTGGCGTCGATCTCGCGCGGACGGTACAGCGTGTTCTTCTGGAGCGCCATCAGCGTGAAGAGCGCCACGTTTTCCCACGCCTGGTTGGAGTCGCGGTCCACCACTCCACCGATGCGTCCGCGCCCTTCCCAGTCGCACGTGTTGACACGTTCGGTGAGCGTGCCGGGGTTCGCCTTCGGCATGAAGTGGTTCTTCTCGGTGGTGGCGTACTGCGCGATGTTGAGCGCGTTGTCGTAGAACACCTGAGCGTAGCGGCTGTCGCCCGTCGTCCGCGAAAGCTTCACGAGCCAGTCCGCGCTCATCACGTACGGACCCAGCGCCGAGTGCCGGTTCTGCACGCTGGCCCACACGCTGCCCGTCGCCTTGATGCCGAGCTTCCCCATGCGCGACGTCTTCGGGAACGGATAGTCGAACGCCTCCACCCAGCTCGCGTACATCGCCGCCGCGGACTTGGCCTTCTCCACCCACTCCATCTCGCCCGTGAGCTCCCACAGCGCGATGTAGCTCTCGCCGAGTTCGCAGCTGGACTCGCTGTCGGGCGCCTCGAGGATCTCCGCCGGGCCGCCTCCGCAGTACCCCTTCGCGAGGTCGTGTTCGTAGAGGTAGCGTGCCGTTTCCTTCGCCGTGTCCATATAGGCGGGATTGCCGAAGTACTTCGAGGCGAGCGCGAGCGCGCCTGGAACGAGCGCGCCGTTGGTGGAGTTGGGCGAGTGGATTTCGCCGGAGTCCACCTTGATGTGCTGCCCCAGCTGTCCGTAGCGCTTCCACACCGCGACCACGCCGTCGCAGGCCTTGCGCACGGAATCCTTCCACTCCTGCTTGATCGCGACGCCGAGCGCCTCCATCTTCTGCAGCGACTGGATGCCGTAGTAGATCGTGATCGCCGTGCGCCGCATCATCGCATGGTCGCGCAGCTTGGTCATGTGCCGGAACGAGTCGCCGAGCAGTTCCCCGCGCCGGTTGATGGCGTAGTAGATCCCGCTCTTGCCGTTCATCTTGGAGATGGCGTCCCAGCACAGCGCGCAGCGGCGCAGACGCTCGGGCGTGGGACGCTCCAGCATCGGCAGCAGATAGACCGGCACGCCGTTCCAGCCGAGCTGGAGGTGTCCGAACGGGCTGTTCCCCTTCGGCTGGTTGCAGTAGTAGCCGAGCCCCTTCTCCTTGTCCTCGTACCAGTGGTTGGCGTCCTCGTTGGCGAGGATCTGCTGGATCACGGTCTCGGGCTCTTCGACCTTCGCGTGGACCGTGCGCCCCGTGCGCAGCTTGCGCACGTCGAAGGCGCGCGCGAGGAACGCGTCGATGTCCTTCGCCTTGAAATTGACGACCGTTACGCAGAACGTCACCGTGGTGCCCTTCTTGACGTCCGGCGCGCGGTCGCCGCAGTCCTGCCGACGCGAACGGCACATGGTATATTTCGTCGTGCGGATGCCGGGCGCGGAAAGCACGAACGTGCAGGTCTTGTTCTTCGGCGACTCGCGCACGGAGAACCCGGTCTCGCCGAGCGGCGTGGTCGGGTCGGCGAGGAAGAGGTGGCCCTCCTTCTTGACCGAATCCCAGTAGCCGACCATCGGCGCGGACGTCTCGCCCGCGAGGATGTCGATGCGTGCGTCCTTGCCGTTCTTGTTGAGGTGGTGGATGTTCGTCGTCACCACGGGACGGTTCGGCTTGCGCGGCATTTCCCAGTCGGTGATGTACGGCGCGTAGCGGACGTACGAGATGTCGAAGCGGTTGCCGTCGTAGATCGCCGCCGGCGCGAAGACGTAGTTCTTCGTGGTCCAGTTGTCCGCGACGAACTCGAAGCCCACGCCGCACTGCGGGTAGTCGCGGTCGGCCGTCCACGTGAGCGTGCGGTTCGCGCCAGACACCTTCACCAACTTCACCGCCACGCGGTTGGTCTCGTTCATGCCGTCGTACTGGTACACGAACGCGCTCTGCGCCGCCGCGGCCAAGACCGCAAGCGGGCAGCAACAAGACGCTGCCATGACATTTCTCATTCTTCCGGACTTCTGCATTTTATGTTCCTTTCCATTTCTTCTTTTCGTTCCTTTCAATGATATGTTCTGCTTGAATCGAGCCGTTCTGTTCGGGTTTATCTGATGTACAGATGGAAACCGCCGTTTCGCACGAGCTCCAGTGTGTAAGTCGTGCCGTCCTGCGAAATCTGCACCCGCCGCCCGGACACGGACGTGCGCGAATGCCCCGTGATCGCCAGGTCGGACGTGGCGACGACGACCGGATCGCGGGTCGTGATGCTTTCGGGATCGGCCACCGCCACCTGCGCGCCCGACACGTCGAGCGTCGCGCCGGTGAATGTCAGGGGATTGCCTACCGCCACGGACAGCGTGCCCGTCACGATCAACGTGCCGTTCACGACCGTGCCCGCGCCGGAGAGCGCTCCGCACCTGACGGTGTTCCCGCCAAGATCGAGAACGGCTCCCTTCGCCACATGGACAGAGGACAGGGTAAGCGACGTTTCGGCGGCGACCGCCAGCGTGCCGTTCGACACCACAACCGAACTCCACGCCGGGGAGTTGGTGATCGTAAGCGTACCCGCGCCGACCTTGATCAGCTCGCCGCCGTCCGTGAGGGTGAAACTGCCGAACGATGCATTGTGTCCGGCCGTATCCACGATGAAGCCCTTGCCGCCGACCGTGAGCGGCATGCCGTCCAGCAGTCCCGTCACGTCGCCCAACGGCTCGAGGATGCCGCCGTCGAACGTCAATGTCGCCGTTCCGTTCTTCGTGATGGACGACGTGCGAAGGCGTCCGCCGTCGTGGACGTTCACCGAACCCGCACCGCTTGACGCTATCACAAGTCCCTGTTGCAGCGTCGCCGTTCCCGTTCCGCTCAGATCGAACGAGGAACTTCCAGACGAAGCCTGCCCGACAATCATCTGGTGCGTGCGGACAAAGAGCCGACCGCCTGTCATCGTGTACGTGCCGGAAGCACTGGTCTTATAGCCCATCGTGAGATACCAGCCGTTCACTTCCAGCGTTCCGCCCGACTGCTCGAACGTCCCCGTTTGGCCGTTGCCGCCGATAAGAAGGAGTCCGTTCACACCGCAATGCCCGTCAGACATCGTGAACGATTCACCGCCACCATCACCAACGCTCAAGCCACTGTTTACAAGCGTCCCCGGCCCCGTCTTGGCGAACGTGACGTTGCTCGCGAAGGTGATGCCGGTCATCGTGGCCGTGTTGCCGTCCGCAACGGCAAAGGTGAGCGTGGCCGCCGCGCCGGAATTCGCGACAGCGGCGGACGTGCCATCGGCCAGCGTAAACCCACCAGAAACGAGATTGTTTCCGTTGAGATCGACCGTGACGCCATTCGCGAGCGTCATCAGACCAAGCGGACGCCAGTCGCCAGCGGCACTCAGCGTCACGGAATTCGTCAGCGTCACGCCCGCCCAGTCCTGGACGGCGATGCCCGCCGGAAGCGCGAGAAGCGGCGAGCCCTGTCCGACAAGCACGGTCGTCGCGGCAGTCGGCGTGGCACCTTCTACCACGTTGCCCACCGCGTCGTAGCAGTCCCAGTTGGCCGCCACGGCGAGGTCGGCCTCCGTCATCACCGCACCGCCATTCCACCGCGCCGTCGCCACGACCGCACGCTCGACGCCGCCCGTCGCCAAGAGGCCGCCCTGCGGGTAGAAGATCGTGCCGGACATCTTGTCGTAGAGCGCGGCGATTCCGTTCGTGGCGACGCACGGCCTGAAGTCGCGCACGAGGCTATAGGTGCCGCCGTCGTCCGCCTGCCAGATCTTCATGGAATACAGCTTGACGCTGCATTTGCCGTCAGCCGTCCCGGCGTTGTTGCGCGCGAAGGCGAAGAGGTTCATGCCGCTGTCCGTCCCGCCGCTGGCGGTCGCGGTCTTTTCCTCTGGGGTCCCATTCGCGACACTGCGCCAGGCGTTCACTTCTTGCGTCTGAGAACACGCTACGCCCAAGGAGTATTTCGTACCCTTCGAATAACTGCCCCACCACGTGTTGTACGCCTTGTTGCCGAATCCGACATTGAGGCCATTGCCGAAATAGCAGAAGTGCATATAGACGTTGTTCGCCGTCGAGGCGAGCAGATAGGAGGGATTGGCATTGCCCTCGTTCGCGACGAACGTCATTCCGGCCTTCATCCCCGCTTTGCCCTTGACGCACGTATCGACGTACTGCGTGCCGTCGGACTCCACGTACTCCACGAATTTCGCGGGGGCCGTCTCATCCGCCGCGCGGAGCTTTCCGACAGTCGGGTAGAAGATCGTCTTTGAGATGTCGTCATAGAGAGCCGCGACGCCGTCCTTGATGCACGGCTTGAAGTCGCGCACGACCTGATACTCGCCGTTCTCGTCCGTTTGCTCAATCGTCATGGAGTAGAGACGCGCCTTCGCGTAATGCCCGGGCCTGCCGTTGAGGTTCGCGGCGAACGCATAGAAACTGACGTCCGCGTCGAGCGCGCCAACGACAGCTCCGTTGTCTGTTTGGCCCGAATAGTCTCTTTCCACCACGTCCCCTCCGTCTCTCGTCGCCTTGAACGTTCCGTTCGTGGTGATCTCGGATGCAAGTACGTACGGACGGTCCTGTGCCATGTTCGTGAACAACGTCTGGAAACGTCCGCCGTAACACGTCATCCAGCGCCAGTTTCCGCCGTTATACTGCCGGCGGATCATGTACAGGTAGGCCGCGTTCGACGATCCTTTTGCCCCAAGGACCACATACCCGCCGTAGTCGTCTGCGGCTGCCGTCGTGTCCGATTCGGTGTAGATGAGCTTGGCCGTGGCCTTCGTGCCCGACCGGGCCGTGACACCCGTGTCGATGAACTGCGTACCGTCGGACTCCACGTAGTCCACGAACGCGTCGGGGACGGCTCCCAGATCGGGCGGCGCGATGAGATCCGCGCCCTGCCCGAAGAACACCATGCCGGAAACGCTGTCGTAAAGCGCCGCCCTGCCGTCCTTCTCGCACGGCGTGAAGTTGCGAACAGGCACGAAATCGGTACCGTCATCTGAAAGTTCATAAATCTGCACCGAGTAAACGCGCGCTTTGGCGAAATCTGCCGCCACGCCATTCAGGTTTCTCGCGAAAAGATACATGTCAAGCCCGGTCGTAAAGGACGGCTCCACCTCCGTCGTGCTAACTCGCGTGAGGTTGGTAGCAGACGTGGTCCCGCCGCTGACCGAAAAATACAGCTTGTTGGAGACGACAACTGTCTGCTCCAAGCGGGTACCTGCCGGGAAACCAGACGCGCTGCTGAAGGCTTCGGAATCGAAATATCACCAATTGATTCCATAGTAGTACATGGCATTCCCGCCAGGGTTAGACCGAATCAAATCGCAATAAGCAGTAGGCCCCGTACGGGTCGAGCCGAGCAAATCCATTTCGGAGTCTTTTATGACCCACCGATATCCGGCAACGGCCTTCAACCCGTATTTTCCCTCTATGCCGGTATTGACATACTGCGTGCCGTCGGCCTCCACGTATTCCAGCGTCTTGTCCGGCTCGGCGTGGACGGCAACCGTGTCGCCGGCGGTAAGCGTGCCGGTCGCGGGATAGAAGATGTCGCCGCTCACACGATCCCAGAGGCCTACCCGCGAACCCTTCCGGCACGGCACGAAGTCGCGCACGAGCTGGTAAACGCCATTGGCGTCCTGCTGCCAGATCTTCGTCCAGTAGCAACGCGTTCCCGAAGGCGACTTGTAGCTGGCGGTGCCGCTCGTCTGTCCCTGCAACGCAAACAGATACATGCTGAACGTTGAATTATAGGAACCGTAGCTCGTGAAATCACTTTGGTACGACTTGCCGTTCACGGTGAAGTTGTACATCCCTGCCGTGGTGATTTCGCTTTGCACGCAATAGAACGTGCCGTTGTCCGGCGCGGGGGAGGTTGCCACATCGGTTCTGTACGTGCCTGAATAGCCAAGATTCCATTTCTTCTGGTACGTATGGCAAAGAATGAATCGACCATTGCTGCCGTTGCGCGCACCGAGGAAGGAATTGTCTGACGACGACGTGATTCCATTCCACATCATGCCAATGCTGGCCTTGGTGCCGGCCTTTCCGATGATTCCGGTGTCGATGTACGCCGAACCGTCGGTCGCCACGAAGTCGAGGAGTTCGTCCGGCGTTTCCGCGAACGCGGAACCAATCGCCGCAACAGCAGCGATCGACAGTGTCGCTAGTGTCTTTTCCATGCTTTTGCTCCTTTTCGTTTCAATCGAGGTAATTCATAAACCCCGCTTTCGTGGCGTTTGCGGTTCAAGCCACTTGACCTGAAAAGCACCGCATAACTGCAAAAACA
>Ga0310697_10005909_pt1 | contig 11740 bp, 6 predicted proteins | sample 172DNAGHGlowgp2_FD_203883 | JGI IMG/M metagenome (GOLD analysis project Ga0310697, IMG submission 203883) | Sheep rumen microbial communities from Palmerston North, Manawatu-Wanganui, New Zealand - 1728 DNA GHGlow gp2 (v2) (version 2) | ecosystem: Host-associated > Mammals > Digestive system >... | reverse complement strand
CAGGCTGGGACAAGGACGTCCCTGCAACGATGCCAGCTGAGAATGTGACTCTGACTGCTCAGTGGACGATTAATGAGTACACGATGACGTTCGTTCTGGATAATGGTCAGGAGAATGTTGTCAAGACTCAGAACTATGGTACTGAACTGACGGCTCCCGAGAATGTTACTAAGACTGGTTATTCCTTCAGTGGCTGGAGTCCTGAGGTTCCTGCAACGGTTCCTGCTGAGGACAAGACGTTTACTGCCCAGTGGACTATCAACCAGTACACCATCACGTTCGACAGTAATGGTGGTACAGCGGTAGCGGACATCACTCAGGACTATGGTACTGCTATTACTGCTCCTGCTAACCCGACGAAGGAAGGTTACACGTTTGCAGGCTGGGATAAGGACGTTCCTGCAACGATGCCAGCTGAGAATGTGACCCTGACTGCTCAGTGGACTCCTGTCACGTATAGCATTAGCTATGACCTTGATGGTGGTTCTGTAGCAACTGCTAACCCCGCCACATACACCATCGAGAGCAATGCTATCACGTTGGTTAACCCGACAAAGGATGGTTACGAGTTTGCTGGTTGGACGGGTACAGACCTGACACAGGCAACGATGACAGTGACTATTGCTAAGGGTAGCATCGGTAATCGTACCTACACCGCAACTTGGACACCGGCATCTGGCATTAGAGCCATATTCCGTGACAGTAAGACGGTGAATGTCTATACTGTTAATGGTACCTTGGTGGGACGTGACAAGACAATTGACGAGGTAATCCAGCTGAAGCATGGCGTCTATGTCATCAATGGCAAGAAGATAGCTATCAAGTAAGATACTAATGGTGATAAGAATTCTCCTCAGGAGCGTTTGCTCTTGGGGAGAATTTTTGTGATGCTTACTTCTGTTTTTATTTCTGTTTTGCAAGCAAAAAAATTCAGTCTTTTTCTTTGTCTCCTCAAAAAAAATACTTATATTTGCAATCGGAACAGTGTGTTTCTGTTTCTGTGGAAAGACCTGCCACGAATAATACTAGAAATTTTAACTAAAAACGCTACAAATGACAAATCTGATGACCTCAATAGTACTATTTGATAATGCATGTGAATGTATGAAAAGAATTTGTGTTTTGTTGGCAATATGTATGTATTGCGTTGTCATGCATGGCACAATTTATAGTGGTACATGTGGAGAAAATGCCCAATGGTCATTTGATTATGAAAAAGAGGTATTGATGATTTCAGGTATGGGCGATATGGCAGATTTCGAATCAAAGGATAAGGTACCTTGGAAGAGCTATACATGGAAAATAGGTAAGGTCATTATAGGAGACAGTATTACCTCTGTCGGAGCTAATTCGTTTTACACATTGTCGCATTGTACTTCAATTGTTTTAGGCCAATCACTTGTCAAAATTCAAGAAAAAGCTTTCTACAATTGCAGATACTTCCAGCAATTGATAATTCCTGATAAAGTCAAAACTATTGGTTTTCAGGCATTCTACGAGTGTCAAGGAATAACATCTATATCTATAGGTAATAGTCTTGAAAGCATAGATGTAAATGCGTTCTTTGGAATGACATCGCTAAAGGAAGTTCAAATCAAGTCTTTGGAAAGATGGCTGAAGATAAGATTTACAGATACTTTCAGTAACCCACTATATTATGCTTCAAATCTGATATTAAATGGTCAGAAGATAAATAAACTCACGATACCAGAGGGCATCGATTCTCTACGTCAAAATGCATTATGCAAAGTTAGAATAGATACATTGATACTACCTTCATCTTTGAAGTATATGAGTGTTAATGCTTTTTATTCTCGTGAATCATTACAATGTATTGTCGTTAATGACAATAACATGGTTTATGATTCTCGCGAGAGTTGTAACGCAGTTATAGAGACTGCTACAAATACGTTGATTTTTGGTGTGAGAAGTTCATTTATCCCATCTTCTGTGAGTTGCATAGGAGATTCTGCGTTTTTCAATTGCAGAGAACTTCATTCTGTTTTTATTCCAGCATCTGTTCAGACAATAGGTAAATATGCATTTAATGGCTGTTCTGTGTTGGACACTTTGACAATACCTAATAACGTAAAAGAAATTGAGACATGCGCCTTCTCTAATTGTCAAAAACTGAGGAAGGTCGTTCTTGGAACAGGAGTAACTCTGCTTAATAATAACGCATTCAGCTCATGCACTTCTTTAGATTCGCTAATATGTCTTTCTGCTGAGGCTCCCAAGTTAGTGGACAATCCATTCTATGGAGTGAAAAGTAATGGAATGATAGTCTGTCCTAAGGAAAGTGATTATACTTCTTGGATGACCTTAAACTATAATATATTTTTTTCCAAAGGCTGGCGTTTAAGCAATCAGAAGAAGCCGGCAGATAATGAAATATGGTACACGACAAATGATGGAATGATTATAAATCCTATTATAAATGATTGGAACAATTACAATCAGTATCTTTCTAAAATGTATCCATCTGTTATAAACAATTCTTATTATAATGGGCTGGGAATAGTACGTTTTGATATGTCCCTACCAATGATTCCTCAACAATGTTTCAAGGACAAGAAAACACTTACTAGTATTATAATCCCAGATGGTATTGATAATTTTGGTCAATATGCTTTTTCAGGATGTACGAACTTAAAAAGTATACACCTCCCAGAGGGAATTCAGAGTATAAATAATTATTGTTTCTCTGGCTGTGAGTGCTTGGACAGTTTATTTATTCCGGCAAAACTTAATAATGTTTCCTCCTTATCATTTTACAATATCAAACACTTGAGAAAAATAGTTGTTAGTAATGATAATGAAACATATGATTCAAGAAATAATTGTAATGGACTCATAAAAACCAAAACTAATTCACTATTATTAGGAACTGCGGAAACAGTCATACCTCATACGATAAAAAGTGTAGGTGATTATGCATTTTATGGTAATTTGAGTATGGAGTCTATAACTATTCCAGATTCGGTGGAGAGCATTGGGGTAGAAGCGTTTTCTGGATGTACAGAGTTAAAATCGGTAGAATTTTCTAAATCTCTGAAAATAATTGGGGATGGTGCATTTTACGGCTGTAAAAGTCTTACTTTTGCCGAACTCCCTAATTCATTAACTCAACTCGGTAAAGGTGTTTTTTCTGGATGTTCAGAATTGGTTTTCTTTGATATCCCAGAAGGAATCCAATTTTTCCCTACTATAAGTGATTGCTCAAAGCTCAAGCACATTACTATGGGAAAGAACATCAATTATATATATAATGGTGATATTGCTAATTGTGACAGTTTACAATCCATAACAGTATCCAGAGAACAACAGCCACGTGTTATTTTAAATAGCAATTTTCATTTATTTTACAGGCAATCTGGTGGTCCCAGCGTTCTGTATCATCCTGCAAATGCGGATTATTCCAGTTGGATGAACTCTTTATCGAATTTCAATTTCACAGAGGATACGATTCCAATAAGGAAGAACAATGAAATATGGTATAGAACTTCTGATGGGGAACCGCTTCTTCTAAACGACGTATTATGTAAAAAAGCAATTAGTAATGAATACAAAGCAGGATATGGTATTTTGCAGTTCGATGGAAGCGCTGTAACAGAGATTAGTAAGAATGCATTTAGAAATGAAACAACGCTTACATCTATAATTATCCCTTCTACAGTAGAAACTATAGGCGACAGTGCATTTGCAAACTGTGCAGAATTGAGGTCTGTAACGGTGGAATGGGAGACTCCACCAATTATCTCTGAGAATGTCTTCGACAATTCAAAGTGTAAAGTATTATACGTCCCTCAAAATACAAGAAGGCTTTATCAAAATGCACCAGGATGGAATAAATTCAAAAGAATAATACAACCATACAACTTTGTTGAGCAGATAAAATTTGACCAGAATAAATATGTGGTAAGAGAAGGTGACACATTGAAAGTAAATGCTATTGTGTTTCCTGATGATGCTGTAATACAAAATCTGGACTGGTTCTCTTCTGACGAATCGATAGCCTCAGTAAAGAATGGTATTGTTATTGGCAAGAAGGTCGGAGTCGTTTATATTAAAGCCGTAGCTAAAGATGCTACTTTTTTGAAAGACTCATGTTTGTTGGAGGTTACTCCGGTATTGGCAGAAACAATCAGATTGGACTGTGAAAAAATAAACATGCTCAGAGATCATACAGCTCAGCTTTTCGCTGAAGTGATGCCAAGTCGAACTACATATAAGGATGTTGTGTGGGCCTCATCGGATGATAGTGTGTTAAAGGTGGAATCTGGTGTCATAACTGCTTTGAAAACGGGCGTGGCATGTGTAAGTGCGATGACTACAGACGGAACTTCCTTGATTGCTTCATGTGAGGTGAGAGTTGAGGATTATTTTCCTGCAGATGTAAATTGGGATGCGGAATATAATATTGCTGATGTGGCTGGAACTGTCAACTTCATTATGGAGAGAAATATGGAAGGACTAATATTTGATGCAGCAGATATGAATAAAGATGGGGTCGTTTTGGTAAATGACCTGAAGGATGTATTGGATGTTGTTATGAATTCGGATGTCAAGGAAACTATCTCCAAATTGCCAACTCGGAGAATGCTCTCATATGTAAATCCTTTGCCAAAAATCTTCCTTTCAGAATGTACAATAATCTCAGGTGGCACAAGGAACTTGAGGATTGGGATAGGTAATGCAAACCTTTTCTCTGGAATTCAGTTTGATCTAGAATTACCTGAAAATGTTTCGTTGCTACACGTGAAAGCAGGCATAAATATGGGGAATCATCAAATTGTTACCAAAGAAATATCTCATAATATGATTAGAATTGCTGTATATTCCATGAACAATGAGTGTTTCTCTAGCGACGCCACAGACTTCCTTGCGTTAGAAATAAATGTAAGTACTGAACGGGAGGATATCTGGATTCGTTTAAGAAACACAATAGCTTCTACTATCTATGCTAAGGTAACGAAATTAGATGATATCTCTATTATGCTGCAAGAAACTGGAATAACAGGAAACAACAATTTGACTATGAGAAGAAATGATGTTACAGAAAGAATTCCATACAATTTGAACGGCATAAAGGTGAACGATAGTTATAAGGGTATTGTGGTAACGAGGAAAAAGAAGGCCTTCATAAAAAACAATTAACAGAGCTATGAAGAATTCGATATTGAAAGTTCTTATTCTACTGTGCATGCTGCTTCAAAACAACATGTTGCATGCTCAAGGGAATGTAAATCTTGTAGCCGGACATGTGACAACTCTCACATATACTTATGCTACGGGAGTTCAAGCTGTGTTATGGGATATAAGCGATTATTCTGTGGTCAATATAAATTCTACAAGTACGTATATGGTAGGGGCTGTTATCAAGGGCGTGGGCGAAGGAACAGCAACAGTCACAGCTAAATACTATTACTGGAATTATGATTATTCTCGACTTTTGGATGGAGAGGTTACGTGGTATGTGACAGTTACTCTTCCTGATCCTGAGGTGATATCTCTTCAAGGAGATTCTATAACTATCCATAACAGTAAGTATTTGCAAGTAGACATTTATCCAGAATTGGCAAAAAGAGATTTGGTGTGGCAATCGTCCAATAGTTCCATTTTAACGGTAGATGAAAATGGTAAAATAACTGGCATGGATGTTGGTACTGCAGATATTACAGTTACAACACATAATGGTATATCTGCAAGTAAAAGCATAACGGTACATCCTATATATGTGGAATCAATATGGCTGTCGGACATCGAGACTTTGTTGTGTGGCCGCCCCCAGCAGTTGCAGGCGGTTATAGCTCCAGAAAATGCAACTTATAAGGAGATTGATTGGACTTCTTCTGATGAGAGTATCGTTACAGTAGAAAACGGAATTGTTTATCCTAAACAGTGCGGTGAAGTCGAAATATCGGCAATAGCGCAAGATAGTCATCATGTTACAGAGAAACGTAAGATACAAATTAATCCTGTTGTTGCAGAAAAAATTGAATTAAGCCAAACTGAGTCTGAGGTAACAAAATTTGACAGTATTCAATTAAGAGCAACAATATATCCTGAGGATGTGACATATAGTGATGTCCTGTGGACAAGCTCTGACGAACGGATTGCGACAGTAAAAGAAGGTCATGTTGTTGCCAAGAGACCAGGAAGTGTTACAATTACTGCAACCACAATGGATGGACAAAGTGCAATATGTAATGTGAAAGTTCTTGATTATGACTATCATGCTACTTTTTTTGTAGATGAAATTGCTCTCTATTCCCAAACAACACCTACTAATGAAATGATACCAATAAGGGTCGAAAATAATTTTCCTGCAACAAATTCTCAATTCGATGTATATCTCCCAGACGGCATTTCGCTTGTTACAGTAATTGCAGGAGATATTATGAGTGAGCGTCATCATCTTATCTTCTCGGAAATAAGTAAAAATCATTATAGAGTATTATGCTCTTCGGAAGAGAATGCTATTTTTACCGCTCGTTCTGGTATTTTGGCTTTTTTGAAATTGCAAGTCAATTCTGGTTTGACTAGTGGGAATAGTTTAATTTGTATCAAACGGGCTTTTATGTCAGACATTGATACACCATCAACGTTATACAAATTGCCGGATTATGATATTCCGATATCAGTCTCGACTCATGCAGAAAACATTTCTATTGATGGAGTCGTTCGTTACGTAAATGTTGGAGATGTAGTTGAGCTTATTGCCAAAATATATCCAGAGAATGCGACGACTAAAGAAGTCGTGTGGTCGAGTAGTGATGAAAAAATAGCAAAAATTGAAGATGGAATTGTTACAACCCTCGCCGAAGGATCTGTAACTATTACTGCGACTACATGTGATGGTTCCTCATTAAGTGCGAACTGCGACATAACAATAGTAAATCCTGCTGAACTTGCTCCAGTAGATATTATAGTCGATGGTGATAATAATGTGAGGATTATAGGTAAAATGACAGAAGCGAGCATTTACTATACTATAGATGGAAAAACTCCAACGAAAGAAAGTTTGCTATATACAGGACCATTTACTATCAGTCACAATTTGACTATCAAAGCTGTCGAAGTATGGACTGGTGGTGTTGTTGTTAGTCCTATCGCAACTTTAGATGTTTCCATCTTTGAAGTTGCCAAGCCAATTATTTTACATGAGGGGAATATCATTACCATTTCTTGTGAAACAGAAGATGCTACCATCTATTATACCACAGATGGGACAGAACCGACAGCAGGGAGCTCACTCTATACCCTGCCAGTTACTATTGACAGCAATTGTACCATAAAGGCCATTGCATTCAAGGATGGCTATAACGACTCTCAAGTTACTACTTTTGAAGTTGACTGGATAAAAATCTGTGGCTATGCGGTGCTTGATACATCCACTGGTACACTGACATTCAAATATGGCCCGATACCAGAAGGTGACAATGTTTGGGAAACGGAGAATACTGATTTTTCAATAACAAGTTCTTTGAAGGCTCCATGGGTTAGCACTAGTCTAAAAAAAGTGGTCTTCGATGCTTCTTATGCCGAGGCACGTCCCACCTCAACAAGTCTCTGGTTCAGTGCTGCAGTGAAATTGGAAGAAATCACAGGTTTGGAATATCTAAACACCAGTGAAGTAACGAATATGTCTTTGATGTTTATGAGTTGCAGTTTGCTGACAAATCTTGACGTAAGCCACTTCAACACAAGTAATGTTACAAACATGAATTGGATGTTCTCCAGCTGCAGCAGTCTAAAAAGTATCAACGTTACAAATTTCGATACAAGCAATGTGACGGACATGGGTCGTATGTTTTATAACTGTAGCGGGCTAACCAGTCTTGATGTGAGCAATTTCGACACAAGTAATGTAACATACATGGATAATATGTTCAGTAACTGTAGCGGGCTAACCAGTCTTGATGTGAGCAATTTCGATTCGAGCAATGTTACAAACATGAATTGGATGTTCTCCAGCTGCAGCAGTCTAAAAAGTATCAACGTTACAAATTTCGATACAAGCAATGTGACGGACATGGGTCGTATGTTCAATAACTGTAGCGGGCTAACGAGTCTTGATGTTAGCAATTTCGACACAAGTAATGTAACATACATGGATAATATGTTCAGTAACTGTAGCGGGCTAACCAGTCTTGATGTGAGCAATTTCAACACAAGTAATGTGATATTAATGGGCAGTATCTTCTCCGGTTGTAGTGGTCTGAAGACTGTCTTTGCCGGTGATGGCTGGACTACCGAAAACGTAACTTACAGTGACAAGATGTTCGATGGCTGTACTAATCTCGTTGGCGGTAAGGGAACAAAATATAACAAGTTATATGTCAACAAAGAATATGCCCACATTGATGGTGGCTCTAGCAATCCTGGTTACTTCACGGCAAGCGGTAGTGAACCATATGTCCCAGAACCTTGTGGTTATGCAATTCTTGATACATCAACAGGTACACTGACATTCAAATATGGCCCGATGCCAGAAGGTGATAATGTCTTTGAGACGGAGAATACTGGTACAAAAGGACCATGGGACCGTTCTGTTATAAAAACTGTTATATTTGAGTCATCCTATTCAGCAGCACGTCCCACGACAACAGAAGGTTGGTTCAGTTCTTGTACTCTATTGACAAGTATCAGCGGTATAGAGAATCTGAATACGAGCGAAGTAACGGATATGCATAACATGTTTAATGGCTGTTCCAATTTGGAAAGTCTTGACGTAAGCCATTTTAATACATCCAAAGTAACAAACATGAACGGCATGTTCCGTGAATGTAAAAAGCTACAGACTCTTGACGTTAGCCATTTCGACACGAGTAATGTTACGAACATGTCCTATTTCTTCTATAATTGCAATGCTCTTGAGGCACTTGATGTCAGCAATTTCAATACGGAGAATGTGGCGTACATGGGATTAGTGTTCGGAGGTTGCTATAAACTGACAGAGCTCAATCTGACAAACTTCAACACTAAGAACGCTATCCTTATGAACAATATGTTTGCAAATTGCAAGAATCTAACGGAACTCGATTTAAGCAGTTTCCAAACATCTCTGGTATCAGAAATGTCAGGTATGTTCAGGAAGTGTGAGAAACTGAAGACCATCTATGTAGGTGAAGGCTGGACTACAGAGAATGTAATTTATTCCAATATGATGTTTGAAGATTGTACAAGTCTCATAGGTGGTAAGGGTTTTGCATACGATAGCAACTATACCGACATGACTTATGCCCGCATAGATGGCGGTATGAGTGCACCAGGCTATTTCACTCGCCTACTACTCATGGGTGATGCCAACGATGACGGTGTGATAGACATGGTGGACGTAGTGGCGATGGTGAACTATATCTTGGGAACGCCTTCAGAATCGTTCAGGACGTTAGCAGCTGACGTTATTCCCGATGGAGAAATTGACGTGTTCGATGTCACCAAGCTGATTGGCATGATTCTTGCTAAGAACGAAAGACCTGCAGGTTTGAGAAGGGCAGGTGATTCTGATGTCGCACGAGAGAACGTTCTTCTGACGGCTGCTGGTAACAACGTTTATCTGGGTGTTAACCTACCAGAACGCTTTACCGCATTCCAGTTCGATGTGAAGGTACCTGACGGCTGTGAGCTAGAAGATGTTTCGCGGGTGAGCCATGCGAACAATCATGTCTTGAAATTTGCCAAGATAGGGGAGAATAGCTATTCTGTTCTTGGATTCTCCATGGCCAATGAGCTATTCAACGACGTGAACGGCAGACTTTTGGAGCTAAGTCTCTCTGGCAATGCCATGGGTGAAGTGACGATAAGCAATATTCAGTTTATATCGCTTAATGAGGAACGCACCTTCTTCCGTGACGAGACACTAAAGGTTAGCACGGGTATTGATGTGTTGGCTGTCGAGAAGGACGAGGCAATTTACGACTTGTCTGGACAAAAGCAGAACACGGCACACGAATTGCTCAAGAAGGGTTTCTATATCATCAATGGTAAGAAAAAGGTTATTAAGTAAATGACAGCTATGAAGAAGAACATCATAATGCTTGCCATAAGCTTGATGGCAATATGTAATACGATTTATGCGGAGGATAAACTTACAATAAGCAATTTCCTTATCGCTCCTGGTGAGACTAAGGAGGTGAGCATCTCGTTAGAGAATAGTACTGCCTACGTAGCCTTCCAGTTCGATCTTTATCTGCCTGTAGGTCTCACCGTTGAGGCTTACAGCGCAGATGGGAATCGTATTCCAGAGAGTACAATGCTCTCAATGGCACAACAATCGGATGGTGCATTTCGCTTTATATCGGTAGCAACAAATAGTGAGCCGATTGTAGGTGTTAAAGGGGGTATTGTGAAACTGACCGTAAAAGCTGCAGACGAGATTACTCTAGGTGAAACGATAGGATATTTCCGTAAGGTAAAATTGGCCGAGGCTGATGCAAGTGGAGTGTCGTATACGGAGATGTCGTTTCCTATTTCTGTAGAGGTTTCTTTTATTCCCGGTGATGTGAATGGAGACGGGAAGATTGATACTGTTGACTTGTCTTTATTGATTAATAAGATTCTTGGCATAGAAGATCCTCGCTTTATTAGCGAAGCTGGTGACTTGAACCACGATGGGAACTACGATACGGTTGACTTGTCTTTGCTGATTAATTTAATACTTAACCAATAATAATTTAGAAGAAAGGAAATTATTTACTATTAAAAAGAAAACTGCTCGAAGGTATATCGCCTCCGAGCAGTTTTGATATTTACCATAAGGTGAGTGGTCCTTGACCCATACATGATGTGGTGGTCAGCGCCGTGGCTGCGGCGGTGATGGCTGCTACTAGAACCTTCAACAGCACATCCCAAAACCTAGAATTCTTCATACGTTCAAATACAACTTTAATTATACTACAACCTTTTTGTTTTTTTACGACAACTTGTTTCTTATTATTAACGACAACATAGACAACTTTGGAAAACTTCTTTATTTCTACCATTGATTTTGGATCCCGTAGACGCAGTTGCGTCGTAGGCTATTAATTATGTTGTCCTTAGTTGTTCAGGTTGTCGTTAAATAAAAAAGATTCTCGTTGTCTTTTAAGTAAAAATACCCAGGTGGTTGTTTTAAGACCACCCGGGTGGTAGTTTAGGGTTCAGGCTCCTCGTCCTCCTTGATGACCTTGTTCTCAGGGAGTTCCTGGACGGCGACACCCTCAAGGAAGGTCTTTGAGCGGTTGCCGGCAGAGTCACGAGAGATTTCTGGGGTGAAGACGATGTGCACATCCTCAACGTTGTCGGTGACGGTAAACGCCTTGGCTGAACGGGCACCCTTACAGTTGATGCCGATCTTGAACGAGCCGAGTCCGTCGAGGTGGACACGCTTGGAGTCCTGCAACTGGTCACGCATGGTCTCAATCATCTCTTCGATGACGGCGCGAATGTCGCTGACCTTTACCGTACAGTTACGCTGCATGATGGCTGCCAACTGCTTGGTGTGAATAGTACTTGTGGGCACCATGCGTGCATACCACTTACCTGAACGCTTTGTTCCAACACTCTGATCTTGATGTAATCTATAAAATACTGGCATAATATTAATCTCCTATAATTTTTAGTTGTTATTAATGTGAATTGTTTTGTCATTGATTGACGATGCAAAGATACACACTAATTCCGAACTGGCAATGGGAGTCCCCCAGTTCGGTGCTACGCTAAAAAAGAGGTTAGAGGTGAGGGGTGAGAAGTGAGA